>Ga0307373_10000396_pt1 | contig 83150 bp, 80 predicted proteins | sample OX2MG_FD_202534 | JGI IMG/M metagenome (GOLD analysis project Ga0307373, IMG submission 202534) | Soil microbial communities from Risofladan, Vaasa, Finland - OX-2 | ecosystem: Environmental > Terrestrial > Soil > Coastal area > Acid sulfate soil | place: Finland: Risofladan, Vaasa | collected...
GGGGTGCGCAGGGTCGCCCACCCGGTGGCGGCCCGCTGGGCGACCATGGCGAAGACCAACAACGGGAGTGTGGCTCCGGTGGCGTAGAAGAGCGTCACCACCAGCGACGAAGCGCTCAGGTGGTGGTGGGCCGCGGCCACCGATATGGCCGTCAGCACCGGTCCGGCGCAGGGTACGAAGACCAGCCCGAGGCTCAGGCCGAGCACGAACCCGCCGCCTCGCTCTGCCAGGCGAGAGGCGCCCAGCCGGGTGAAGGGACGCTCCACCCACCCGCCCACTACCGGGATCATCAGACTGACCGAAAGGATCCCGAGCAGGGCGATGCCCAGCCAGAACAGCAGGTCCTGGGGCAGGTGCAGGGCGCTCAGCAGGGAACTGCCCGCCAGTTCGGAGGCGCTGAAACTGGCCACCATTCCGGCGATGATGAGGAAGGGCCGGGACCGGTTGGTCCCGCTGGACCCGCCGGCCACGACCACCGGCAGGACCGGGACGATGCAGGGCGACAGACCCGTGATCAATCCGCCGAGGAAGGCGACGACGATGAGCTCACCCACGGTCCCTGCTCGCTTCCGGGTGATCCTGCCGCACTGCGGTAACTCCGGACCCCCCCATCCCCGGTGAACCTACCGGTCCCAGGGCGCAGGGAAACGTCGCCCCGGCAGGCCGGCCCGGGCGCACTGCAGACTGTTCCCCTGTGCTCAACGTCCACTTCGTCTACCTGGGCGCGGCCATCGGTGCCCTGGGCACCTCCCTCTACCTGCGCGACACCCTGCGGGGCACCACCAAACCCAACCGGGTGACCTGGTTGCTGTGGGCCCTGGCCCCACTCCTGGCGGCGGCGGTGGAGCTCCGCGACGGCATCGGGCTGCGCGCCCTGCCGACGTTCATGATCGGGTTCATGCCGCTCCTGGTCTTCCTGGCGTCGTTCCACAACCCGGCATCGGTATGGCGGATCCGGCGCATCGACTACGCCTGCGGCGCCATGTCGGTGATCGGCACCGTCGTCTGGTTGTCCACCCGCAACGGCGTGTTGGCCATTTCGGCCGCCATCGCCGCCGACTTCCTGGCCGGCATCCCCACCATGATGAAGAGCTGGACCCATCCGGGGACGGAGACGGTGCACTCCTACATCGGGGCCGTCATCAACTCGGCCATCCTCCTCTTCACCGTCGAGGTCTGGACCTTCGAAGTGGCGGCGTTCCCGGCATTCATCGTGTGCATCGCCTCGGTGCAGGTCGTCTTCGTCGGACTCCGCCCGGGTCCCCGCCTGCGCCGGCACCGGGAGGGCGCACCCGCCCTTCCGCCGGTCCCCCGGTGATCCGCTTGCTCTCACCAGGATCTGCCCGGGCCTGCTAGGAAGGCGCACGGGAAAAGCCAACCGAGGAGAGGAGCTGACCGTGCCCAGCGCGCAGGTCAACGGGATCGACCTGGAGTACGCCACCGACGGGGTTCCATCCGATCCGGCCCTGCTGATGGTCATGGGACTGGGGGGCCAACTGATCGCCTGGCCCGAGGGCTTCGTCAAGCTCTTGGTGGACCGCGGCTTCTTCACCATCCGCTTCGACAACCGCGATGCCGGCCTTTCGACCAAGTTCGAAGGCCTGCCCGAGCTCACCGCCCTCTTCGGTGGCGACGGGTCCTCGGCGCCCTACCGGGTCGAGGACATGGCCGAGGACGCGGCGGGCCTGTTGGGCGAGCTCGGGGTGGCCCAGGCCCACGTCATGGGTGTCTCCATGGGCGGCATGATCACCCAGGCGCTGGCCATCAACCACGCGGAGCTGTTCCTGAGCGCGTGCTCCATCATGTCGACCACCGGCAACCGCAACGTGGGCGCTCCCACCCCCGACGCCATGGCCGCGTTGCTGCGCCCCATCGCCACCAGCCGGGACGAGGCCATCGCCGCCAGCGTGGCAGGGAGCCGGGTCATCGGCTCCCCCGGGTACCCCACCCCCGCCGAGGTGCTGACGGCACGCGCCGCCGCGGCCTACGACCGCTGCTACTGCCCGGAGGGCACCATGCGGCAGCTGGCCGCCATTCTGGCCTCACCCGACCGCACCGACGGGTTGCGCCGCGTTCAGATGCCGTTCCTCGTCATGCACGGGGAGGCCGATCCGCTGGTCACGCCCAGCGGGGGCGAGGCCACGGCGGCCGCCGTCCCCGGCTCGGTGCTCGTCACCATCCCGGGCATGGGGCACGACCTGCCCGAACCGCTGTGGGAGCAGATCGTCAGCGCGGTCGTGGCCAATACGGAATTGGCGGCTGTCTGAAGGTCGGGCGCCCGGGGGTCAGGCGGGCAGGGCGTTGGCCGCCGCCACCGATGAGAACCAGGAGGCACTCGGCTTCGGCGTCCGGGCGAACGTACCCCGGTCGACGCTGACGAGCCCGAAGCGCGGCCGGTAGCCGAACGCCCACTCGAAGTTGTCCAGCAGGGACCAGTAGGTGTACCCACGCACGTCAATGCCCTCGGCGATGGAATCCAGCACACCCTCCAGCGCCTGGTGCACGTAGTCGATGCGCTGGGCATCGTCGGTGGTCCCGATCCCGTTCTCGGTGACCAGCAGCGGCAGCGCCCCGCCGGTGTAGTCCCAGGCGCGCCGGAGGCAGTTGGCGAGGGAGGCCGGGTAGAACTCGTAGCCCATATCGAGGACGGGCACCCCATCCTCGTACCCGGCCCACCCGTCGGGACCGATCAACATGCGGGTGTAGACCTGCACGCCCAGGAAGTCGTCCCCTCCGGTGGCGTCGAGGAAGATGTCCTCGGAGTGGCGGCGGATGCTCTCGAGCGTCGCCTCCCCGCCCGGGGCCAACTGGTAGTCGGTCATGGAGAGCGTCAGGCCGACCGGTACGACGGGTGCGGCGGTCCGGATGGCGTCGACGGCCAGGCGGTGGGCGGCAATGAAGTGGTCCGCCACCGTGCGGGAAAGCTCCACGTCCGTCTTGCCCGGGGGGAACATGCCGGCGTGCCATCCCATGGTGGCCACAATGTTGGGCTCGTTGATGGTGCAGGCGCGCGCCATCACGTCGCCCAGGGCCTCGGCCACCACGGTGCAGAAGTGGCCGAAACGCGCCACGGCCGCGCCGCTCTCCCAGCCGCCCAGTGCGGTGAGCCAGGTCGGGGTGGTGAAATGGTGGAAGGTGACCACGGGGTCGACCCCCCGCTCGCGCAGGCCGGCGCACTGGCGCCGGTAGTGCTCCAGGGCGGCCCGGGAGATCTCCCCCTCGGCCGGCTCAATGCGGCTCCACTCCACGGAGAAGCGGTGGTTGTCCAGGCCCAGGCCGGCCACCAAGTCGGCGTCCTCCTCCCAGCGGATCCACGAGTCGCAGGCGTCGCCGGAGGACTCCGCACACCCCGAGCCCTCGGTGTGCTCGAAGGCCCACCAGTCGTTGTTCGTGTTGCCCCCCTCAATCTGATGGGCCGCCGTCGCCGTCCCCCAGGTGAACCCCTGGGGAAAAGCCCGGTTCTTGCCTGACGTCGCCACGATGTGCCTCCCCGCTCAGAAACCCGATTCCAGGTTGCACGGTATCGTTACCTGACCATGACGTCATACTCCTCGCCGATGACGGACGTCCCGGTTGCGGACCGTGCGGCGGACACGAGCACCCCGATGGTCGAGGCCCACGGGCTGGTGAAACGCTTCGGCGACTTCGTGGCGGTCGACGGGGTGGACTTCACCATCGGGCCGGGCGAGTCGTTCGGGTTCCTCGGCCCGAACGGCGCCGGCAAGACGTCGACCATGCGCATGATCTCGTGCATCAGCCCCTTGAGCGAGGGGACGCTCCGGGTGCTGGGATTGGACCCAGCCACCGACGGGGCGCGCATCCGCTCCCGCATGGGCCTGGTCCCCCAGGAGGACTCGCTGGACCTGGAGCTCACCGTGCTGGACAACCTGATGATTTACGGGCGCTACTTCGACCTGCCACGCAAGGTGATCCGGGCCCGCGCCGAGCAGCTGCTCGACTTCGCCCAGCTCACCGACCGGGCCAACGACCGGGTCGACCCGCTCTCGGGCGGCATGAAAAGGCGCCTGACCATCGCCCGGGCGCTCATTTCGGATCCGGACCTGCTCATCCTGGACGAGCCGACCACCGGCCTCGACCCGCAAGCCCGCCACCTCTTGTGGGACCGGCTCTACCGGCTCAAGCAGGATGGGGTGACGCTGGTCATCACCACCCACTACATGGACGAGGCCGAGCAACTCTGCGACCGCCTGGTCGTCATGGACAAGGGGCGCTTCGCCGCCGAGGGCACACCGCGCCAATTGATCGACCGCCACTCGACCAGGGAGGTGGTCGAGCTGCGCTTCCGCCCGGGCCAGCACGAGGACATCGCGCCCGAGCTGGCCCACCTGGCCGAGCGCGTCGAAGTCCTGCCCGACCGCATCCTGCTCTACACCGACGACGGCGATGCCGCGCTGGCCGAAGCGGATCGCCTGGGGTACGTCCCCCAGAACACACTGGTGCGTCGCTCCACGCTGGAGGACGTCTTCCTCCGGCTGACCGGCCGCACCCTCGTCGACTGACTCGCGGCGGCCTGATCACATGACCACCAGCACGACCTTGGTCGACGGGCTCTTCCGTCATGGTGAGGTGGTGCCGGCGCGCCGTATCGCCACACCGATGTGGCTGCGGGCGGCAGCCTACTGGGGCTATCAGTACAAGAGGACCTGGCGCAGCTCGGTTATCACCAGCTTCCTGATCCCGGTGCTGTACCTCACCTCCATGGGCGTCGCCCTGGGCTCGTTGATCGACCGGCACTCACACGGTGTGGGTGGGGTGAGCTACGTGGCCTACCTGGCCCCCGGGTTGCTGGCCGGCACATGCATGCAGATCGGCGCCAACGACACCATGTGGCCGGTGATGGGGGCCATCAAATGGATGCGCACCTACCTCGCCATGCTGGCGGCGCCGCTCAGTATTTACGACGTCCTGCTCGGGCACCTGGCCTGGGTGGCGGCGCGCATCGGCATCGTGGTCACCATCTACCTGGGCATCATGGCTGCCTTCGGCACGGTCTACTCACCCTGGGCCATCCTGGCCCTGCCGGCCGGCGTGCTGGCAGGGATGGCGTTCGGGGCGCCGATCGCCGCCTTTGCGGCCACCCAGGACAAGGACGCCGGATTCTCGACCCTGTACCGCTTCGTGGTCATCCCGCTCTTCTTGTTCTCGGGGACGTTCTTCCCCATCTCGCAACTGCCCCATTGGCTCCAGTACCTGGCCTACGCCACACCCCTCTTCCATGGGGTCGCCCTCTGCCGCGATCTCACGCTGGGCCAGGTCCACGGCTGGGTCGACCTGGGGCATGCCGCCTATCTGATGGCCTGGGTGCTGGCCGGATATGGCGTCGCCCGGTGGACCTTCGCCAAGAGGTTGGTGGTATGACCACCACGGAGTCCCCGACCGACCGGATGTCGCCCGGCCTCGCTCTGCGGATCACCCCGCTGGCGCTCCTCGGCGGCCGTTACGCCTCCCGGGTGCTGGAGCGAAATCTTCTCGTCTACCGGCGTTCGTGGATCTTCATCCTCTCGGGTTTCTTCGAGCCGCTCTTCTATCTCCTCTCCATCGGCATCGGCCTGAGCCATCTGGTCGGCCCGATCCCCGTCAACGGACGACTGTTCGCCTACACCGCCTTTGTGGCCCCGGGGCTGCTGGCGTCCTCGGCCATGAACGGCGCCATGATCGACTCGACCTTCCTGGTCTTCATGAAGCTGAAGATCGCCAAGACCTACGACGCCATGTTGGCCACCCCGCTCAGCGTGGGCGATGTCGCATTGGGCGAGCTGAGCTGGTGCGTCATCCGGGGCAGCCTCTATTCCGGTGCCTTCCTCAGCATCATGGCGGCGCTCGGCTACGTGGTTTCGCCCTGGGCCGTACTGTGCTGGCCGGCGGCCATCCTCATCAGCCTGGCCTTCGCCTCGGCGGGAATGGCCGGGACCACCTACATGCGGACCTGGCAGGACTTCGACATCGTGTCCCTGGCCTTCATCCCACTCTTCTTGTTCTCAGCCACCTTCTATCCCCTCACGGTGTTCCCCGGATGGCTCCAGGCCGTGGTGCGGTGCACCCCGCTCTACCAGGGGGTGGTCCTGGTGCGGGCGGCCGACCTGGGTCTCTTCAACTGGGTGCTCCTGCTGCATGTGGGGTATCTGCTGGCCATGACGGTCGTCGGGGTGGCGGTGACCCGCCGTCGGCTGGGTCGTTTGCTGCTCCCGTGATCAAGGGTGCAGCGGGAACAGTACCGTAGGGCCCAATTCCCGAACGACAGGGGTCCCAACGCAATGAATATCGTGGTGAGCAACGTCAAGGGCGGAGTGGGCAAGACGACCAGTGCCGTCTACCTGGCCGCGGCGGCTGTCCGGCGGGGCATCAGCCCCGTCGTCCTGGTGGACGCCGACCCCCAGGGCTCCAGCGCCGAGTGGTACGACGCCGATCCCATTGAGGGGGTCGAGCTGATGGAGGGCCCCTCGGTGCGGACAGTCACCCGGGCCATGGACCGGGGGGACGGCATGGTGGTGGTCGACACGCCTCCGGGGGAGGGGACGATCGTGCGCGCTGCCCTGGCCCGGGCCGATGCCGTGATCATCCCCACGAGGGCGGGCGGGGTCGAGCCCAGCCGGGTGGTGGCCACCCTTGAGATGACGCCGTCGAACATCCCCGCCGGCGTGGTCATCTGCTCGGCCCGCCTGGGCACCAACGACCTGGAAGCCACCGTGGCGTGGTGGACCGACCTGAAGGTGCCGGTGTGGGGGATCGTTCCCGAGCGGGTCTCCATCGCCACCGGCCCGGCGGCCGGCCTGTCGCACGAGGGGATGGAGCACTACGGCCGGGTGCTGCGGAAAGCGTCCGGCCGGGCCCGCTGAGGCCGGCCGGACAGATTCCTCCCGGCGACGGATTCAGGCACAACTTTACCCATTCTCTGCCGTAATAGGTGGCCTCACGGGTGCTGACGCTCAGGATCGGGGGTGGAGCGGCAAAAGCAGTGCAATTGTGATGTCCATTGGGTAGGGTTCGGGCATCCCGGACGAAGGATCCCCATGGCTGATCTGGCTGTCCCAACTGCTCCCGCGCCAGACGTCGGCGAGAAGGGCCTGAAGGGCGGTGCGCTCGGGCTGATCTCCTCCGTGGTGGTCGGGGTGGCCTGCACGGCTCCGGCCTACAACTTGGCCGCCACCCTCGGGTTCGTCGTCATCGCCATCAACGGGCTGCAGGCCCCCGTCATCACCGTCCTGGTCTTCGTGCCCATGCTGTTCATCTCCTACGCCTACAAGGAGCTGAACTAAGCCGACCCCGACTGCGGGACCACCTTCACCTGGGCCACGCGGGCTTTCGGGCCGAAGACCGGATGGCTGGGCGGCTGGGGCATTGTGGCGGCCGACCTCCTGGTCATGGCCAGCCTGGCCCAGGTGGCCGGCCAGTACGTCTTTCTCCTGTTCAACGCCAAGGGGATCGGGAGCAATCCGGCCAGCGGTTGGGTCCTGGCGGTAGGTGTCCTCTGGATCGTGGCCATGACCGCGATCTGCTACATCGGCATTGAGATCTCGGCCAACATGCAGAAGGCGTTGCTCAGCATTGAGCTCGTCATGCTCCTGGTGCTGTCCGTCGTCGCCCTGGTCAAGGTGGGCAACGGCACGGCCCCCGTGGGGCACCTCGTGCCCAGCCTGTCGTGGTTCAACCCCTTCGACCATTTCACGGCCACCGGCTTCATGGCCGGATTCACCCTCATGCTGTTCATCTACTGGGGCTGGGACACCGCGGTCTCGGTCAACGAGGAGACCGCGGACTCGCAGACGACCCCAGGTCGGGCCGCCGTCGTCTCCACACTGATCCTGCTGGCCACCTACGCGCTCATCGTGTTGGCCACCCAGTCCTACGCCGGGATCGGGAGCAAGGGCATCGGATTGGAGAACGCGGCCAACCGGAGTGACGTGCTGTCGGTGCTGGGGACTTCGATCTTCGGCACCTCGGGCTTCGGGACCGTCCTGACCCGCATGCTGTTCCTCATGGTCCTGAGCTCGGCGGCCGCTTCCACCCAGTCGACCATCCTGCCCACGGCCCGGACGACCCTCTCCATGGCCGTGTTCAAGGCGGTGCCGAAGTCCTTCGGCCGGATCCACAAGCGGTTCCTCACCCCCACCGTATCGACCGTCGTCATGGGCGGGGTGCCCATCGTCTTCTACGTCGCCATGAACTACCTGACGTCGGGCGGTGCCGTCATCGGCGACTCGGTCTCGGCCCTGGGGTCCATGATCGCCTTCTACTACGGCCTGACCGGTTTCTCGTGCGCCTGGTACTACCGCGCGACCCTGAAGGACAATGCCCGAAGCTTCTGGCTACGAGGGGTCCTTCCGCTGACCGGGGGCCTGATCCTCTTCGGCTGCATGGTCTACAACTTCTGGCTCTACTGGATGCCGGTGAACAGCTACACCACGTGGCTCATGCCGTTCTCACCGCACTGGCAGATCGGTGGCGTATTCCTGCTCGATGCCGGCGCGGTCATATTGGACGTCGTCCTGATGTTCGTTCTCCAGGCCGTCCAGCCCGCCTATTTCCGAGGTGAGGTCCTCAACCGCGACACGCCGACCCGGGTGCCCGAGGACATCGGCACACCCGTGGGCCTCTTCGGGATCGAACCTTTCGAGAAGGAGTAGCCGGGCCGGCACGGGCCTGTGACGGCAACTCCTGAGCTGGCGGACGGCACAGAGGGGGACGAGATCCGCTAAACCGTTGCCATGGACGCGCCGCGGCGCAAGGAGACGAAGGTGGAGGACGCATGACGCAGGGATTGGGCGGAACCGTGGCGCTGGTCACCGGGGCCAGCAGCGGCATCGGGGAGGCCACCGCGCTTGCTCTGGCCGAGGAAGGGGCGGTGGTGGCTCTGGTGGCCCGGCGGCGGGACAGGTTGGAGGCCCTGGCCGAGAAGATCGGGGGAGCCGGGAAGGCGATGGTCATTGAAGCCGACGTGACCGACCCGGAGCAGGCCAGGCTGGCGGTGGAGACGGCGGTGCGGGAGTTGGGCCGCCTCGACACCCTGGTCAACAACGCCGGGGTCATGTTGCTCGGGCCCATTGTGGGGGCTCCCATTGAGGAATGGCAGCGCATGGTCAACCTCAACGTGCTGGGGTTGCTCTACTGCACCCACGCCGCCCTGCCGCACCTGCTGACAGCGGCCGCCGGGGGACCGCGCTCGGTGGCGGACGTGGTGAATGTCAGCTCGACCGCCGGGCGCAACGCCCGACTGCACAGCGGCGTGTACAACGCCACCAAGTTCGGGGTCGGGGCCTTCAGCGAGTCACTGCGCCAGGAGGTCACCACCCGCCACGTCAGGGTGACCATCATTGAGCCGGGTGCCACCGCCACCGAGCTGGCCTTCCAGAACCGCCCGGAGATCCTGCAGGAAATGTCCAAGAATTTCGGCGGCATTGAGATCATGCAGGCCGGGGACATCGCCAACAGCATCCGATATGCCGTGACCCAGCCGCGGCACGTGGCGGTCAACGAAATCCTGATTCGGCCCACCGAGCAGGAGCGTTGAGCGATCAGCCGGGTTGAGGTGTGAGCTGATGGATCTGGAGTTAGCCGGCAAGGTGGTGCTCGTGACGGGGGGAACTGACGGCCTCGGGCTGGCGCTGGCCCGGCAGCTTGTGCGCGAAGGTGCCTCGGTGGCCATCTGCGGGCGCGACGAGGAGCGACTGGCTGCTGCTGCGGCCACCCTTGAGGCCAGCGGCGGTGACGTGCTGGCACAACGGGCCGATGTGGCGCGGGCCGAGGATATCTTGTGCTTGGTCGAAGGCGTGGTGGGGCGTTGGGGACGCATAGACGGCGTCGTGCACAACGCCGGCCGGCACGCGGCGGGACCGATTGAGTCCACCGACGACGCCACGTGGGAGGGCGACCTGCAATTGAAGTTGATGGGGGCGGTGCGGCTCATCCGGACGGCCCTGCCCCAGCTGCGGGAGAGCAAGGGCGCGGCCCTGCTCACTCTGGCCATGGCGGCCAAAGCCCCCGGGCCGGCCAGCACGCCGAGTGCGGTGTCGCGGGCCGCCGGCATGGCCCTCATGAAATCGCTCTCCAAGGAACTGGCCCCCGATGGCATCCGCGTCAACGCCGTGCTGATCGGGCTTATTGAGAGCGGACAGTGGGTGCGCGGGGCGGAGGCCGCCGGCCTTGAGCTCTCCGAATTCCACGCCCGCATGGCCGAGGGAGCCGGCATCCCCCTCGGTCGGATCGGCCGCAGCGAGGAGTTCGCCGATCTGGCCTGCTTCCTGCTCTCAGCCCGGGCCTCGTACCTCACGGGCGCCGCCGTCAACCTCGACGGGGGGCTGTCACCCGCGGTGTGAGGGTCAGTTGTATCCCTGGGTCTCGGTGGCGTCACCAGAACCGGTGTGACGGAGATGGAGGGAGTAGCCGTCAATCATGTCCAGGCGGGTGAGGGCGTCGACGTGGGGCCGACCTTCGCCACCCCATTTTTCCTTGGCCGCCCGGCGGGCCATCTGCATGTCCGCGGCCACCACGAAGACCACTTCGTGATCCTCACCCATGCGGCCGGCAGTCAGCTCACCTCCGAGGAACGCGGCATAGAGATGCACGCCGGGAGCGTAGCGAGTACGAAGGGTGGCATGACAGAGGAATTGCTCGCCGGGAAGAAGATAGTCATCACGGGGGTCACGGGCCAGGTGGCACGACCGTTGGCCGTGGCGCTCGCCCGTGACAACGAGGTCGTCGGGGCGGCCCGTTTCACCGATCAGTCCGCCCGGCATGCCCTGGAAAAGTCCGGCGTGCGGTGTGTCGGCATCGACCTGAGAGCCGGCGACGTGGCGAGCCTGCCGGTCGACGCCGACTATGTGCTGCATTTCGCCGTGGCCAAGTCCAACGACTGGGAGACCGACCTGGCCGCCAACAGCGGCGGGTTGGCCTATCTCATGGAGCATCATCAGGATGCCCGGGCATTCCTCCACTGCTCCAGCACCGCGGTGTACAAGCCGGCCGGGCACCACGTCTTCGCCGAGGACGGCCCGCTGGGTGACAACCATGGGGTGTGGCCCTTTCTGCGCACGTACAGCATCTGCAAGATCGCCGCCGAGGGAACGGCCCGCTGGGCGGCCCAGCGCTTCTCCCTCCCGACGACCATCGCCCGCCTTTCGGTTCCCTACGGTGACGGTGGTGGCTGGCCCGCCATCCACCTTCACATGATGCTGTCGGGGAGTGCCATCCCCGTACATGTCGACGCACCCAGCGTTTACCACCCCCTGCATGCCGATGACATTCTGGCCATGGTCCCGCGCCTGATCGGTGCGGCGTCGGTACCGGCCACCACCGTCAACTGGGGCGGCAGCGAAGCGGTCAGCATTGAGGAATGGTGCACCTACCTGGCCGAGTTGACCGGTGTCGAGGCCCGCTTCGAGCCCACCGCGCTGACCATCGACAGTGTGCAGATCGACACGACACGCATGCACGAGCTCATCGGGGAGACGACGGTGCACTGGCGCGAAGGGATGGCGCGGATGGCCCGGGCTCTGCACCCTGAACGGGTGCGGTGAGCGGCATCCGCTTCGAGCTCTGCGATCCGGAGGTGGCGCCGGCTGCGGCACTTCTGGCCGAAATGAAGTCGGAGCTGATCGGGGCCTACGAGGACTTCAGCCGGCTGGACAACCCAGCGCTCTCGCCCGGCGAATTGCGGGCCCCGGGTGGTGCCTATCTGGTGGGCTTCGAAGGCGACGAGGCGGTGGCCGGCGGGGGGGTACGGCGCCTCAGCGACGAGGTGGGGGAGATCAAGCGGATGTTCGTGCGCCCGCCCGCACGCTCACGCGGCTTGGCGGCCGAACTCCTTTCGGCGATTGAGGCGGTGGCCCGGAAACTCGGCTATCTGTCCGTGCGCCTCGACACCGGCCCCAAACAGGTGCACGCGCGCAGCCTCTACCGGGCGTCCGGATACGTGGAGATCGAGCCCTACAACGACAACCCGTTCGCCTCATACTGGGCCGAGAAACAGTTGATGCCGCTGCACCAACTCGGCCATTAGATCGTCCGGGGTCGTGAGTGGCGCGGCCGGGCCTGGAGCGCCGCCCAGAACATGGGGATCTGCAGCGGAAGGCGGCCCCAAGCCACCGCGAGCTTGTCCGACGCGCCAGGATTGCGCCCCGATCCGGCGTCGAGCGCCATCTGCACGTTGGCCGGGAACACGGCGGCCAGCACGGCCATGCTCGCCGCGGGCGCCCAGCGGGCGCGTCGAAGTAGGCCTCCGGCGCAGGCCAATTCGGCCAGGCCGCTCACGTAAATCAGCGCCGTGTGCTGCTTCTGGGGAATGGCACGGGGCATGATGCCGGCGAACACCCGGGGTCGGACCAGATGGACGATGCCGCTGGCCGTGAACATGGCAGCGAGAATGCCGGGGGCCCGGCGGCGGAGGCGGCTCACGCCCCGGACTGTACTGTGAGGGAGTCCCAGGAGGAGCCGTGGTCACTCTGATCGGATCGCTGGCCGCGGTGCTGACCACCGTGTGCTGGCTTCCCCAAGTTGTCAAGACGGTGCGCATCGGGGAGGCCAATGACTTCGCGTGGCCCTACCTGGGCATGCTTCTGGTCGGGGTATCGGCTTGGACGACCTACGGCATCCTGCGCCGGGACGTCCCCATCTCGTTGTGCAACAGCTTGACCGGCCTGCTCGTCCTCATGGTGGTCGCCGTCAAGGTACGAGGTGGGAAGACGCGAGCTCCGGAGGCCATTTCCGAAGCACCGTAGGTTCGCTTAGCGTCGACCGTCACCTGCCGGAAGGACACAGCATGCGCATAGGATTTGTCGGCCTCGGTGCCATGGGCCTGCCCATGGCCGGGCATCTCGCCGCCGCCGGCCATGACCTCTCGGTGACCTCGCGCAGCCAGGGGCCCGTTGAGGCCGTATTGGCGCTCGGGGCCACTGACGGGGGATCCCCCCTCGGTGTGGCCGAGAACTCCGACGTGATCCTGCTCTGCCTGCCCAACGGCCCCGAGGTGGTCGAAGTGGTCGACGGCATGCTGGGGGCCCTCGGTCTCGGCCGGACCGTGGTCGACTGCTCCACCATCGACCCCGACATCGAGCGGGCCCAGCACGCCCGGGTCTCGGCCACCGGTGCGCGGTACCTAGATGCGCCGCTCTCGGGCGGTACCGCCGGCGCCCGGGCGGGAACCCTCACCCTGATGGTGGGTGGGGACGCCGACACCCTGGCCGGCGCCCGACCTGTCCTCGAACCGTTCGCCGGCCTCATCGTCCACGTGGGCGGTCCCGGCATGGGCCAGGTCGTGAAGCTGTGTAACAACCTGATCTACGCGGCGCAGATGGCGGCGACGGCCGAAGCCACGGCATTGGCGCTCAAGTCGGGTGTGGACATGCACAGGCTCCACGAGGTGTTGGTGCATTCCACCGGTGACTGCGCGGCGGTGCGCACACGGCTGCCGGTGCCCGGGGTCGTGGCGGAGAGCCCCGCCTCTCACGGTTGGCAACCGGGATTCACGACCGATCTCATGGGCAAGGACCTAGACCTGGCCCTCTCGTATGCGGCCCGGGCGGGCGTCCCGATGCCCAACACGGGACTGGTGCGCCAGATGCTCACGGCGGCTTCCAGCGCGGGCTACGGTCGGGAAGACTTCTCCGCCGTGGCAAAAGTCGTCCTGGCGCTGGCCGGAGCCCAGTGAGCGGTCAGGGCCCTGATGCCGTGAAGGTCCACCACCAATGATGATCCTGACCATCGACTTCGGGACCACGGTGACCAAGGTCGGTCTGTGGGGTGAGGACGGCATGGTGGCGTTGACCCGCTCGGAGCTGGCGACGACGCATCCCCAGGTGGGGTGGACCGAGCAGGACCCGTTGCGTTGGTGGACCTCGGTGGTCATCGCCTGCGCTGAGGCACGCGCGGCGGCCCCGCTGGCCTTCGGCCAGGTCGACGTGGTGTCTTGCTCGGGGGCTCGCCAGAGCTTCGTACCCGTCACCGCTTCGGGCGACCCCATCGGCAAGGGGATCCTGTGGTCCGATCGCCGCGCCACCGCGGAGGCGACCTCCCTGGCCGGCATTCTGGGGGGGGAGGACATCAACCGTGCCCGCACCGGGATCCCGCTCGATGCCGGGGCCGTGGCGGCCAAGCTGGCCTGGCTGGCCGCACACGAACCCGAGCGGCTCGCCGCATGCGACGTGATCCTTTCCCCGCGCGACCTGGTGGTGATGCGCATGACGGATCAGGTGGTCACCGATACCTCCTTCGCATCCCGGAGCGGCCTCTACGACTTCGACGGGAATGCGGTGCGTGAGCTGGCCGGACCCGCGCTGGGCAAACTCCCGAGCGTGGTGGCCTCCGACACGGTGATCGGCCACCTGAAGGCTGTGCCGGGCGCCGAACTCGGCCTGCGCCCGGGCATCCCGGTAGTCATCGGCGCCGGCGACCGGCAATGCGAGGTCCTCGGCTCCGGCGCATCCGAGGAGTGCCCCATGGTGAGCTGGGGCACCACAGCCAATGTCTCGGTACCGGTGCACGACCGACCCGTTCCCTCGCCGGCCGGCGCCGTGGTGACCCGGGGCGCCGAGAGCGGTTGGCTCCTCGAAGGCGGCCTTTCGGCGGCCGGCTCCTTCCTGGCCTGGTTGGGTCGCCTCCTCGACCGCCCCGTTCACGAGCTGGCGGCCGGCGCAGCCAACAGCCCCCCGGGCGCCCGCGGAGTGGTCGCCGTGCCCTGGCTCGACGGGGCCCGCGCCCCGTGGTGGCGCGACGACGCCCGCGCCGGTTTCGTCGGGATCGGCGCCTCCCACGGCAGCGGTGACCTGTCCCGTGCCGTCATTGAGTCGGTCGCGTGGGACGTGCTGCGTTGCATGGAGGTGGTGACCGTGGGCCGCCTCGGGGGAAGCACGGCCGAGGGGGTCACGCTCGGTGGCGCCGGCACCGGGCTGCCCCTCTGGGTCGAGGTGCTCACCTCCATCCTGGGAGTGCCGGCCACCCGCCACCGATCCGGCGAGGCGGCCTCGGCAGGAGCGGCGCTGCTCGCCGGACGTGCCCTGGGCATGGGACTGACCTTGCAACAGCTCGATCCCGTTGAGGCCGTCATCACCCCGGACCCGACGGCGGTCGACCTCTACCGCCGGCTGCGGCCCCAGGTCGAGCACGTGGCGGTGGCGGTACTGGCGGCGACGGAGGCTACTCCCGCGGCCGAAAGCGGTCCTGCCCGTTGAGGAATCTGGCGCGCAAGACCCGTGGGTGGAGGCCGGTGCCGCGCCGCACTGTTCCGTTCAGTGGATTTCGGAGGCTCCCACGGGGGGGCGATGGTGGGCGGCTCGGAGGAGGAGCTGGTCGAACGAGGCGCTCGGCGGCTCGGTGACCTCTTCGGAGGCCCTGACCACCCGGGTGCTCGGGTGGGTCGCCAGCGGCCCGTAACGGGCCGAGCGGCGAGCGGCCCTCTGTCCGATCCAGATCCGCCACCAGCGGGGGGAGGGTGTTCCGGGACCCACGGTCATCGCCACTAGAGGAAGTTCCTCAACACGGCCACGAAGGCCGAGGCCAGGACCACGGTCCCGTCGGCCTCCGTGGTCACCGGCACCGAAATCGGGTTGGACGCAGGAACGTCCATCAGCGACAGCAGGGCGGAAGTAGGGGTGTGCGGCCCCAGATAGACGTGTGAGGCCACCGCGGCCAGCAAGGAGCTGGTGCCCGTGGGGTCCGTAATGAGGGACGTGATGGAGAGCTTTCCGGTGGCCAGCCGGCCCAGGCTGGAATGGGGATCGATCCGGTGCAGGTCGACGCCGACGTAGCGGCTCACCGGGATGCCGAGATACCGCAAGCCGGCGATGATGGCATCGGGGGCGTGAACGTCGAGAGTGTTGATCGGCACGGTCCGGCCTCCGGGCCGGGCGATGCCGAGCGTGCTCGGGACCAGGAGCACGTGGGTATGGCCGCCCGTGGCGTGGAATAGGTAGATCTCCTCCGAGTGGAGCGGGCCCTTCACCACGGCCAGGAGGTCGTTCGCCCCCTTGGCCAGGAGGGCGGCCGGCACCTGCACGTGGTGGACGGCGTGGTCGATCCGGTAGATGTTCACGCCGATGAAGACAGCGGCGGAGGCGATCAGAGCCAGGATCGCCGACCCCATGCCGATCAGCACCCGCTTCAGCGCCTTCCGGCGTTTGCGCACGGTGGCCCCCGCACCTGGGCCGAGCCCTGCAACGGTGATCCCGATCGTCATTTCCCTCCGAGTTGTGAGGTGTGGAGCGTGAGCCGGGCGCTCAATCGATCGAATGTCGCCGTGCCCTTGCAAACTTACGGATCCGGCATTGCCTTTGTGTTGCCCGCCGGGTTCGATCTGGTTGCCAGGGTGATCGGCGGTCCTGCACGAAGGACGCCGCCCGGCCAGACTGGGGTCGATGCGTGTCGTGTCCCCACCCGGGAAAGCCCACTTCGAAGCGGCGTGGGATGTCGTGCGCCGCTACCTTCCGGTGACCCCGGTGGTGGCGGCTCCCCAGTTGGGGCCCGTCGTCTCCCTCAAGGTCGAGACGGTCCAGCCGACCGGCTCGTTCAAGGTCCGCGGTGGCCTGGCCGCGGTGGCCGCCACCCTGGCTGCGGACCCGGGCCGGGCCGTGGTGGCCTCGTCGGCCGGGAACCATGGCCTCGGGCTGGCCTACGCCGCCTCCATGCTCAAGGCGCAGGTGACCGTCATTGTGCCCCGGCTCGCCTCGGCGGCCAAGGTTTCGGCGCTCCAGCAGTTCGATGTGCGCCTGGTGCTCCACGGTGAGGGCTACAGCGAAGCCGAGGCCCACGCGCTGGACCTGGTGGCCGAGGGGGGAGGCCGCTACGTGTCTCCCTACAACGACCCCGACGTCATCGCGGGGCAGGGGACGATGGCGCGCGAGCTGCGCGAGCAGGTCCCGGACCTGGGCACGGTGGTCGTGCCATGCGGGGGCGGGGGCCTGCTGGCCGGGATCAGCCTGGGACTTGCCGGCACGGGAGTGCGCGTCATCGGCATTGAGTCCGAGGCGTCGCCCTCCATGAGCGCCGCCGTGGCCGCGGGCGGCATCGTCCCGATCCACGTGGAGCCGACCCTGGCGGACGGGCTGGCGGGGAATTTGGAACGGGGCGCGGTGACCGTCGATATCGCCCTGAGCCACAGTGTGGAGATCCTGACGGTGAGTGAGGCCGACATCCGGTCGGCCATGTCCTTCTCGGCCTACAAGCTCGGGCTGGTGCTCGAAGGGGCGGGGGCCGTCGGCATAGCCGCGCTCCGGGCCGGCCTGGTCCCCCCCGCCACAGACGGCCGGGAGACGGTGGTCCTCCTCACCGGGCGCAACGTGGCCCCGAAGCTCCTCGAAGAGGTGCTGCATGCCTGAACTGACCGCGGGTGGAGTCACGCTGCACTACCAGGTGGAGGGTGACGGCGAGCCGCTCCTCCTCATTGCCGGGTGCGGCCAGCCGGCGGTGGCCTGGCACCTGGGCCTGGTGCCCGCCCTGGCCGGTGCCGGCTACTCCGTCGCCACCTACGACAATCGCGGCGTCGCACCGTCCTCGTCGCCCCCGGCGCCCTACAGCATCGGCGACCTGACGGCGGACGCCCTGGCCGTGCTCGACCACCTTGGATGGGACGGCCCCGTCCATGTCGCCGGGCATTCGCTCGGGGGCTGGATCTCCGAGATGCTGGTCCTCGACCATCCCGGGCGGGTGCGCTCGGCGGCGCTCATGGGCAGCGCCAACCAGCCGACCGCCTGGGAGATCGCCATCACCACCGTCGAGCGAGACCTGGCCCGCCTCGACTACGACCTGCCACCCCTGTTCTATGCCACCCAGACCCTGCGTTACCTCCCGATCGCCGACATTCAGGACTCGGAGTTGGTCGGCACCTGGTTGTCGCTGACCGCCGACCTCCCCGTGTGGCCCAATCCGGGGCGCCTCGGGCAGTACGAGGCCTGTCTGGCCTGGTCAACCGACCCCGTGCGGACGACGCGCTGGCCCGAGGTGCGCGTCCCGTGCCTGATCCTGGCCTTCGAACACGACGTGGACTCGCCACCTCGCTACGCCCGGGAGGCCGCCGTGGCCATTCCGGACTGCGAATACCAGGAGATCGCCGGATCGGGCCACATCGGCATCGTGACCCATCCCGCCGAGGTGGCCCGTCATCTGATCGACTTCTTCGGTCGGCACTGAGTCCGGCCATCGGGCAAAGCGCTGCACCGGCGACGGGACGGAACGTTGACAGGATTGCGGACATGATCACGATGGCCGTCGAGGAGTTCGAGGTGCTCGTTGTCGATGCCCTCAACGGCATTCCGGCTGAACTCCGTGCCGCCATGGAGAATGTGGCCTTGGTGGTGGACGACTTCAGCCCCCCGGGAGGATTGCTGGGACTTTACGAGGGAGTTCCATTGACCCGACGGGGGAACAACTACTCGGCGTCGATGCCCGACCGCATCACGATCTACATGGCAACCATATGCAGAGCGTGCGAGAGCACACAGGAAGTGGTGGATATGGTCCGCAAGACGGTGATTCACGAGGTGGGTCACCATTTTGGCATCGGTGAACACCGCCTGAAGGACCTGGGCTGGGCCTGAGGTCAGCGGTAGGCTGCCGCGGCAGACCACGGGCCTGAAGTGAGGAGCGCCATGCAGGTGATCATCTTGGGCAGTGGGAGTCCGTTGCCGGATCCGCAGCGCGCCGGACCTTCAACGCTTGTCCGCACCTCGGCCGGAGACTTCCTCTTTGATTGCGGGCGAGGGGTCCTCATGCGGGCTGCCGCTGCCGGATCTGGCGCCGGGGCATTGCGCGCGTTGCTCTTGACCCACCTGCACAGCGACCACATCACCGATCTCAATGACATCTACACCATGCGATGGGTAATGTCGGCCCAGCCCAACCCGCTGCCTGTGTACGGTCCTACCGGAACAGCTGCGGTGGTGCAGGCGACCGAGGCGATGCTCGAGCAGGACATCGGCTACCGCCTCACGCATCACGGTGATCTCCAATGGCGACCCTCGGCAGAGGTCTCGGAGGTTGAACGGGGGGTCATCCTTGAAGATGGCGCGGTGCGGATCTCAGCCGCACCGACCGATCACGCCCCGGTGCGCCCGACCGTCGGGTACCGCATCAACGACGGGGAGAGGTCGGTCGTCATTGCCGGGGACACCGTTCCCTGCGACGGTCTCGACGAGCTCTGCCAGGGGGCTGACGTGCTCGTCCATACCGTGGTCCGGCGCGATCTGATTGAGCAATTCGGCTTGCCCCGGCTCACCGACGTGCTGGACTACCACTCTTCGGTTGCCGACGCCGCCCAGACGGCGGCGCGCCACGGCATCGGCACTCTCGTGCTCACGCACTTGGTTCCCTCTCCCGCACCGGGCACGGAGCAAGAGTGGATCGACCAGGCCACGACGGTCTACGGAGGCGAGGTCCTCCTGGCCACGGACCTCCTGGCTCTTGAGGTGAGTGGCCCGGCGTCGTAACGAGGCGCGGCAGGGGACTCGCACATCACCTGCGATTTCAACACCGGGAGGTCAAGGTCACCGGTGCCCCGACCGCCACCGTGGTTCAGCCGGATACTCCAGCGAGGATCTCCGCGAATGTCACGGGGTCCGTCACGGGGAGGAGATGGCCCGAGTTGACCCGCACGACGGTCACCGGCCGGGGGAGTCGCTTGGACATCTCCTCCTGTGCCGCCGGTGGCACCGGGCGGTCCCGCTCGTTGAGCACGTAGGTGATCGGTACTCCGGTGACGTCGGACCAGTGGACGGGCTGGAAGTAGTGGTGCACCGTGTCCTCAACGCAACGGTCGGGATCGACGACGTAGGCCAGGGTGTCGTCGTCCAGCGGGTCACCACCGTAAGCGCTCCGGAACGACTCGGCATGTGCGGGCGGTCCGGGCAGGGTGATCACCCGGCCCTCGCGCTCGGCGGCGGCAACTGCCAGGATCAGTCCCTCACGCTGGCGTTCCTTCATGCAGTCGATGCCGCAACCCCCTTCATCCGGCACCAGGGCGGCGTTCAACACCACGGAGCTGACGCGACCTCCGAGGGCGACGACGACACCAGGCACCACCAGGCCTCCGGAAGAATGTGCGACCAGCGTCATCGGACCGCCGACCACCTGGGACTCAATGTCGGCGACGACCGATGCGACCTCGACTTCGACCGAGAGAGTAGCCAAGTCGGCCGGCCTTCCTGCCCGGCCGGGGAGGTCGAGAGCGATGGTGGGCTGCGGGAGGAGCGGGAGCAACCGATCCCAGAATCGTGCGGTCGTCCCCCCGCCGTGTATGAGCACAGTCGTCATTGTGGAGCGCCCTCACGCGTGAACCGCATGGCCGCCGAGGCTAATGCCAAGCACTCTTCCACAGCGGTGCCTCGAGACGGGTGCCTAGCCTGTCAGACCCTGCGTGGCGACCTGGTCAGCCACGCCTCACCATTCGGCCCAACCCGACGGGGTGACCGATCCCGTGATGGTGCGGGGATCGACGGAGGCACCGATCGCGGACGCCTGGTAGACGGCGAAGCAGAGTTGTAGGACCTTTATGGCCTCCTCCGGGGTCATGTCGGCTGTCGTCCCGTTCACCAGCGCGTCTATGAAGTGCTGCGACGACCGGATGAAGCCGGCACCCCAGTCGGCATCGAGGTCATTGAACTCGGTTGTCTTGATCTCATGTTCGGTCCCGGTGAAGAGCATGACCGGAGCCAGGTCCAGCATCTCCCCCGTGGCGCGGGTGACCCAGATCTGCCCTTCGTCGCCGGTGATCTCAAAGAACTCGTCGGCACCGTAGTAGCTCGAGCGCATGTAGAACTTCGGCGCGTACTGGACCTCCATCATCCCGAGCACCTCGGGGTCCTCGTACTCGAAGATCACCGCACAGGGTTCGAAGAACAGATCGCGGCGGCGCACCACGGCCTGCACGGACGTGATATCCAGATCCAACAACCACAGGGCCATGGCGTACTTGTGCACCATGTCGTCGAAGAGGTGGCCACCCGGGCTCCGCTTGTCGAGCCGCCAGCCGTAGCCCTCGGGCCGCAGGGCGGCCTGGAAGTCCGAGTCCGTCTGGCCCACGAGCGTGCGGATGCGCAGGGATGTCGGCTTGCCGATGGCTCCGTCCGCTACCAGCTTCTTGGCCAGCTCTAGGGGTGGGTAATGGGTGAAGCACTCGCTGATGCGCAGCATGCGCCCGGCCCGTTCCGCCGCCGCCTGCATGGCCCGGCCTTCTTCCACCGTGTTCCCCACCGGCTTCTGCACGGACACGTGCTTCCCAGCCTCCAATGCGGCAATGACATGGTCATGGTGCAGGTGGGTCGGCGTCAGGATCTCTATGGCGTCCAGCGAATCGTCCTTCAGCATTTCCGCCAGGTCGCCGTAAAAGGACGGGGCATCCCAATCCTCCGCGGCTTTCCGGCCCACCTGCTCATCGGCGTCGCAGACGGCCACGACATCGCAGCGGGGATCCAGAAGGTATCCCTTCACATTCATGGCCGCGATGTTCCCGGCGCCGAGCACTCCCAACCTCACCTGGTCCACGGACCCTCCTCTTTCCATCACCGTCGGCACTGTGGTCGACTCCGGTGCCCCTATACGTCGGCGCCGAAGGCGCCACCCTCTCTGGCGGCCGCAATCTGCCCATCGTCATAGCCCAGAACCGACCGCAGGACCTCGTCGCCGTGCTGCCCGACCGTTGGGGCCCTGTGTGGGGCCGGCAGCTCCTCGCCGATGAAGTGCAGGGGAGTGAAGAGCTGGTCGGTACCGAGGTCCTGTGCCGGGAGGAGCGGGAAGCGGTCGGCGAACTGGGGGTCGTCGAGCAGAGTCCGGGGCGTGTTGACTGGGGCGATGGGAGTGTTGACTCGTCCACCGAACACAAGCCACTCCTCCGCCGTCTTGGTACGGAAGATGTCCCGGAGTTCACGCTGGAGCTCGCGGTTGCCCCGGGCGTGGTCGGCGTATTTCGATCCGGGCCAACGTTCGAAGAGGTCCATTCGCTCGACCCCGGCACAGAAGTTCTTCCAGAAAGCCTGCTCAGAGGCCATGAAGAGCACGTGCTTGTGGTCGGCCGCCTCGTAGACCTGGTAACGCACTCCCTCGACCATCCCCCCGGTTCCGGGCGCACGGCGCTCGTAGCCGTCCGCCTTGTTGCCCGTGACCTCGGTTTCCGGCCGCTCGTAGGCACGCCAGGTCTCGCTACGTAGCCAGTCCATGGCCGCAGCCGCATCGGACTGGGCCAACTCAACGTAGGAGCCCTCACCGGTGGCGCGGGCCCGGATCACGGCCGCCAGGATCCCCAAAGCTCCGAAGAGCGGTCCGGCGTGGATGCCGATGGACGCGTGCTCGGGAATGTAGGCGAATCCCTCGTAGTCGGTGGCCACGTTCACGATGCCGGCCCACACGTCGTAGGCCACACCGTGACTGGGGTAGTCCCGATAGGGACCGGTCATGCCGTAGCCCGAAATTGTGCAGAAGACGATCCGTGGGTTGATGGCACGCAGGTCCTCGAAGCCGACCCCCCGGCGGGCCAGTGAGCCCGGTCGCATGGCCTCCACGACGGCATCGGCCGTGGCGGCCAGTTCCTTCAAGATGGCCACGCCGGCGGCCTGGCGGAGGTCGAGCACCAGGGAGCGCTTGCCCCGGTTGAGGTGGAGGTGCATCAGCGAGACGCCCTCCACGATCGGCCAGGTCATCTCCCTGATGTAGTCGCCTCCCGGCGGCTCCACCTTGATCACATCTGCACCGAGGTCCACGAGCGGGGTCGTGATCTGCGCCGGCCCCAGTGCCGAGCACTCAATGATCCTCATCCCGTGCAGCGGTGGCGTGGGTGCCATCGGACCTCCAGTCATCCCGGGGCCGGATCGTAGCGGCGACGGCGTCAGGTGAAAGGACCCGGCTCCCGACATACTGGCTCAATGCGTCAGAGCGGGAGGACTTGGTTCAGATTTTGGCAGCACTGCGGGAATCACCGCTTTGGACTGCTCGCCAAGGTAAGCGCCCAATCGATAGCGTGGCGGCAAATGGCCATGACTGTTCGATGACGTCGGCCGAATCTGGCCATCCAACCTACGGTGTGGTCCAAAGGGCGGTTCGCTGGATGCTGCTCAATCGCAGGACTGGACGCATGACCGTGGCCCAGTGGCCAAACGTCTCCCTGTCCATCTTCATCGTCCTTTCTGTCGTATTGCACTTCCTCCAACCGAGGGGAGGAACCGAAACCGTTCTTCGGGTGTTGGCCGATGTGGCCATTCTTGTATGGGCGGTTGATGAGTTGGTTCGTGGAGTCAATCCGTTCCGACGAATCCTTGGTCTGGTGGTCATCGGGGCGACCATCGCCAGGATGACCCTTTAGGTTCACTCCCGGCAGCGAACGGGACAGCCTTGGTGCCGATCCGTGGCCTCCTTCTGGGAGGACAGCACTGGTCGGGACTTCAATACTCAGATACCGAGTGACGCGGCGCGCAGCTGAGCGGCGAGCGCTGCATCGCCGCTGATCTCGACCCTGGCTGCGCCCTGGCGACCGGCGCCGAACATGACGAGCTCGCCCGGGTGGCCGGCAAGGGTGAGGCGCGGCCCGGTGCCGCGCGCCTTGTCGGCCCGTCCCGGCGAGGAGATCACAATCTGGGCGGGGATCCTCTTCGCCATCCCGCCGGGTCCGACGCGCGCCCACAGGGCATCGGCCATCTCCGGGGAGATTTCGCGGGGTTCCCAGCCGTCTTGCGCGCGCCGAACATCCTCCACGTGGATGAAGAACTCGACCGTGTTCATCGGCCCATCGAAGGGACGGAGGAGCAACGGTGGCCCGCTCCGCACCGCCTCGACCAGCTTCTCCCAGGGCGTGCGATCCCGCACCGCCTGTCGAACCTTTTCGGTGTAGCCGGCCAGCGGGGGCCAGACGAGTCCGGGCCCGCTGTCGGGTCTCCTTTCACGGACGACGAGGTGTGCGGCCAAATCGGCGGTCAACCAGCCCTCGCACAACGTGGGCGCGCCGGAACCACGCTCGACAAAGAGGTCGCAGAGGGCCTGGCGTTCCTGCTGAGCGAGGCTGGGTGGTGTCATGGGCGCATTCTACGGAGACGGGAGCGCTCGGTTACATGGAGGTGCGGAGCGGATTGAGCTCGGACGAGAGACCATCCCACCGAGTCGGCCAAGTACACACGTGCCCCGATCCGGCGTTACCGGGCGATGCTGGGACGCCGGGTCAATGCACACATGGGGGGCATTGCCAATCGAAACGAGCCATGACCACGCCGTCCCCTGTGCCCTGTGCAGATGCTAAACACGGCGAACATGGAACTCGATCTCCACATCTCGCGATTTGACTGGGCTGGCGGTGCGACAGGGATCGGGTCGAGCATCGCCGACCTGGCCGAGCGTGCCGAGGCGATCGGGGTGCGCACGCTGTCGTTCATGGACCACTACTTCCAGATGGACTGGATGGCACCGGCAGAACACCCGATGCTCGAGGGTTATACGGCGCTTGGTTTCGTAGCCGGTCGTACTCAACGTTTGCGACTGAGGCTCCTTGTGACGGGGGTGACCTACCGTCATCCCGGGCTCCTGGCCAAGACCGTGACCACCCTTGATGTGATTTCGAGCGGTCGGGCAGAGCTCGGCATCGGTGCGGCGTGGTACGAGCGTGAGCACCGCGGTCTCGGCGTGCCGTTCCCATCCACGTCTGAGCGCTTCGAGCGGCTCGAAGAGGCGATCCAGATCTGCCTGCAGATGTGGAGCGATGACAATGGCGCCTACGAGGGTCGGCACTACCGACTCGACGAGACCCTGTGCAGTCCGATGCCGGTGAGCGCACCTCACCCTCGGATCCTGATTGGAGGGAGCGGAGAGCGCAAGACGCTGAGACTGGTTGCTCGGTACGCCGACGCGTGCAACATCTTCGGAGGCCCCGACGAGGTGGCGCACAAGATTGACGTTCTGCGCCGGCACTGCGACGTAGTGGGACGTGATCCCAACGAGATTGAGGTGACCGCGATGTACCGCGATCTCCCTTCGGACGCGACGCTCGACGACATCATTCGGGGAGCGGAAGCCTTCGCGAAGATCGGCGTGTCAACCGTTGTCACCGGAGCCGTCGGCGACGACCCTGGTGGCTGGCTCGAGTCAACATTCGGTCCCGCGATGGAACGGCTCGCCGCCATTGAGCCGGCAACCCTTAAATAGAGCACTCAATTCGGGCGTGATCAGTAACGATCGCGGATGTCACCGGCCCGGCGTTACACCGGTGCTCAGATGGTCCTGGGCTGACCACCGGTCTTTGGGGACGCTGGCACGAGGACAACATCGCTGGTGTATTATAGGTGTATGGCACGCACAAACGTGGACTTGGATGACGACGCCTGCCGCGCCGTTATGGATCGCTACCATCTCTCAACCAAGCGGGACGCGGTCAATTTCGCGTTGCGAACAGTCGCCGGCGAACCGCTCGACCTTGACGCGGCAAGGGCTCTGCGAGGCTCGGGCTGGGATGGCGACCTGGGCGCCCTCCGGGCCAGCCGCGCCCCGTGATCCTGATCGACACCTCAGCCTGGGTCGAGTTTCTGCGTGATACCAAGAGCCCGGTGTGCGTTCGTGTTGACACGCTTCTGAACGAAGACATCGCAATCTGCGAGCAAGTCCATATGGAGGTACTCGCCGGTGCGCGCGACGAGCGTCACCTGAGCGATCTCCGCAGGCTGCTGGTGCGAGCAACCCTCATTCCTACCGCAGCGATTGACTACGAGGAGGCGGCGGTGCTCTACCGTGTCTGTCGCCGCAGCGGTGAGACCGTCAGAAAGCTGATGGACTGTCTCATTGCCAGCATTGTGATTCGATCAGGTTCATCGCTCCTGCATTGCGACTCTGATTTTGACGTGCTCGTTCGCCACAGCGCACTGCAGATCGATCGACCACGATCGCGACCGTGAGACACGGCTCTCTCTGCCTGGCGGAGATCCAATCACCGATCCCTGTCCGAGGCCGGATATTCGGACTGAGGCACCGAGCACGTTCTCGACGCTCAATCAGACGCGGCGTGAGCCCCGGCCAGAATCACTTCGGGTAACCTCCGAAGCACCGGTCGTCCAGTGCTCGCCCCCGGGCTCTGCGGTGACCGGTTCGAGCCGGGCGGAGCGAGGGGAAGATACAGTCATGTCACTGAGATCACCAAGGAAGGCAACCGCGCCGAGGAAGGCTCCTTCGCCGAGGAGCGCGGTACACCTGGTGGTGGGCATGCTGCTGGCACTAAACGGATCGATGGCGGTCGCCATCGCGTCCGGCACCCCCGCGGCAGCCACCGCCGCCGCGGCGGGCCATGAAGGTCTCGCTCGGGCCCGGCCGGCCATCGCCTCCACGCCGCTCCTTCCCAACCAGGATCCCTTCTACAGCTACTCCGGTTCCACCCCCCTGGCCGGCATAGCCCCCGGCACGGTGCTGAAGCAGCGGTCGGTGCAAGTGGCTCTGGGCGCGAACAGCACCCCGATCACCGCCGAGCAGCTGCTCTACCGCACCACGGGCGAGCTCGGCCAGCCCATCGCCACCGTCACCACCTTGCTCATGCCCACGACCGGCACCGCCGTCCCCGAACTGGTCGGCTACCTGGGCTTCTACGACGCTCTCGGCGCCCAGTGTGACCCCAGCTACACGCTGCAGGGTGGCAACCCTGGCGCAGCGAACGAGCAGCAGGCCCAGGCGGAGGAGGCGATCATTTCCAGCTACCTGGCCAAGGGCTTCATCGTCACCGTCCCCGACTTCGAGGGACCTGACCTTGAGTGGACCGCCGGATACCTGGCGGGCTATGCCTCGCTCGACGCCCTACGGGCCACCGAGTCGTACCTGAAGCTTCCGGCCACCACCAAGGCAGGGCTCACCGGCTACTCGGGTGGTTCGATCGCGGCGGAGTGGGCCAGCGAGGTCGCCCCTCATTACGCCCCCCAGCTCGACATCGTCGGGGTCGCCGAGGGCGGCATCCCCGTCGACTACGCCCACAACCTCGCCTACATCAACGGGGCGACCAGCAGCTGGTCGAGCATCATCCCGGCGGTGCTGGACGCGTTGTCGCTCGCGTACGGCGTCGACCTCACCCCCTACCTTTCGTCCTATGGGGTGCAGCTCACCACCGAGGATGCCCAAGCCTGCATCGGCTCGCTGAGCGGGGTGCCCGGACTCACCATCCAACAGCTGCTCAAACCTCAGTACCAGAACTTCCTCGCCGTCCCCGTCTTCGCCAAGATCGTCGACGACCTGATCATGGGCAGTGTCCCCGGTGATCCCACCGGGCCGCTATTCATGGGGGTCGGTGCCTCCGACGGCACCGGAGACGGCATCATGGTCACCGCCGACGTCGAAGGCCTGGCTCACGAATACTGCCAGCAGGGGGTGCCGCTGCAGCTTTCGGTCTACCAAGGCTCCGACCACACCCAGGCCGCCGCCCAGTTCGAACCGGCCGCCATTTCGTTCCTTCAGCAACGCTTCGCCGGTGTGCTGTTCCAGAATGGCTGCCCGTCGGTACCGACCGGCAACTCGCTGGAGCCGCTTCCCATTCCCCAGGGCTACTGGGAGGCTGCCTCGGACGGCGGCATCTTCTCCTTCGGCCAGTCGGGCTTCGCCGGGTCGATGGGCGGCCATCCGCTCAACGCCCCAGTGGTGGGAATGGCCGCCAGTCCCGATGGTAACGGCTACTGGGAGGTCGCCAAGGACGGCGGGGTGTTCACCTTCGGCGACGCCCGCTTCTTTGGGTCAACGGGCGGGAAGGCACTGAACGCGCCCATAGTCGGGATGGCAGATACCCCCGACGGCGGCGGCTACTGGCTGGTCGCATCTGACGGCGGGGTGTTCAGCTTCGGCGACGCCACCTTCTACGGATCGATGGGTGGCAAGCACCTCGCTGCGCCGATCATGGGGATCGCGTCGGCGCCGCACGGATGGGGCTACTGGCTCGTCGCATCCGACGGCGGGGTTTTCTCCTTCGGCGATGCCAACTACTTCGGGTCGATGGGTGGCAAGGCGCTGAACGCGCCCATCGTCGGGATGGGCGCCACCCCCCATGACGGTGGCTACTGGCTCGTCGCGTCCGACGGCGGGGTGTTCAGCTTCGGCGACGCCCAATTCTTGGGTTCGATGGGTGGTAAGGCATTGAACGCGCCGATCGTCGGGGCCGCGGCCACCCCCGACGGTGGCGGCTACTGGGAGTTCGCCGCCGACGGCGGGGTGTTCAGCTTCGGCGACGCCCAGTTCTTGGGATCGATGGGAGGCCATCCGCTCAACGCTCCTGTAGTGGGAGCCGCTCCCGACGCGTGACACACAAGACCGTTCAGTTCATAAACATCGGCGACGATCACCACTGTCACACTGCGACGTTCCCCCGCAGCCGGGCGAAGTCCTCGAGCATGTCGTTCCAGCACTGATCGGAACGAATTGGCTCGGTCTGTGTTGCGCGCTGGCGATGAGCGAAAGTTCGTTGTTCGGCCATCAGATGTCGCATTCCCATTCGGAACTCTTCTCGTTCCCGGGAGCCATGATCACTTCTGCGTCGAGCAGACTGGTCACGGCGAGAGCTTCTCGCGAAAGCAGGTTCAGTCCATGCCCAGGACCATGGAGTTGGTTTGCCATCATCGGTGCGACAACCCGCCAACTGAGCATCGGAACCAGCTCGGGAAGTTCCAGCACTGCACGCAGGGCCCGTTCTCGTTGACCTGGCGGCAACCAGAGAAGAGGCCCAGACAGATTGCCACCCGTGCCTTGCCCAACGGCTTGGCACAAGCGCAGGTACCAGTGGCCAGTGATGATGAACTCGCCTTCCAGCCCACGGATCTCTTCGCAAAATAGCGCGGCGAGTGTCTGGTCATCGACGAGGACGGTCAGGGGTCGCGCTCCCCCTACTGGTTTGCGAGTTCTGGATCTCCGAAGCCAGACCGGGCCGCGTCCCATTCGGCTCCAACGAGAAGGCGTTACGGAGTTCGCTCGCCTCGCCGGGAATGAGCAACACCGAGTCACCGAGGTCAACCCAACCGATGACTCCGCCTTCGTTGAGACCTTAGCGATGCCGTGTTTGTGCCGGTAACGCCATCTGCCATCGGTCGCTGACCTTCACATCACCTGTCTGGGCCATCGAACCTCACAATGCATTGGTCTCAGTTGCATTGTTTCCGGCGTTCGAACTTCTGGGCCCACTGAAGCGGGTGTACCTTGCCGCTGGGCGGGGGCACCTGCGAATGAACCCTGGCACTCCGATCGTCAGGGACAACCGGTCACGAAGGCGAACCAGTCGGTCAGAACGAAATGGCGCCGGAGTCGACGCGCTTGGGCCAACCGATTGCCCCCGCTGAGTGCGCGGGCGGAACTGTCATCACCAGCCCCAGGCACATTTCGTCTGACGAGCCGTCTCCCCATGTCACGAAGCGGGCGGGCAGGTTACGCAGGGCCGGCAGTTCCTGGCGCAGCTTGGGGTCGTAGGTGCAGGTCACCTGGATCCTGTCTCCGGGCACGACGGGGACGGGCGTCTGCAAGGTGTAGCCCCGTTGGTAGTCGAAGTTGTAGTTGGGAACGTCAAGGAGTGTCTTCTGAGTGGGTGTCCCCGGGTTCAGGGTGATCTGCAATGACCGTCCAGTCAGGTGCATGTGAGCGCCCACCCGCACGACGGTCCCGGCTTTCAGGACGGGCCAGATACACGACGTGGCATCCCCGGCAGGAGGGTCTGCCGCGTTGCGTCCGCAGATCGATTCGAGGGTGTTTACGAAATCGACCGCGCCGGTCCCGAAGCGATGCCCCAAATCGGCCAGCGAGGCGGTGCGGCTGCACAGCGATCCGGTCACCCCGGCGGAACATGGGATGTCCGGAGGGGCCGGCATCAGGGCGAGGCTCAACGGTCGCAGCGGTGTCGATGCTGGAACGGTGTGCAGCACCAGCTTGGCGCGCACGGGCCTGTCGCCGACAAGCAGGTTGTAGTGGATCTGCATGATGACCAGGCTGCCTTTGGGCAGGGGCTGCCCAGTCCCGGTCGGCAGAACATCCTCACCGTGACCCGGCGCCCAGGCTGACAACCACGGTGTGTCGCCAATGTGGGCCAGCGAGGCACCCGGCAGCGCCGTCTGACCGAAGCATGTCCAGCCCTTCCCCCCGCCGTCGACCGCCTCGGCCTGAGCGGCCAGTGCCGGTGGCACCAGGAACAAGATGGCGTGGTGAACCTCCACGCTGTTCGGGTAGAACTGGCTTGAAATGATGAAGGTGTTCTGCTTGGCGTGCGGATTGACCAAGGTGCAGTGGTAGTCGTCGGTTCCGCCGTTCGGCGGATGCGGGGTATAGGGCTTCGGCGCCTGCAAGGTGAACGTGGTCACAGCCGGCGAACTCTGCGCTCCAGCCGGGGCGTTCTCGGCTAGCACGGACCCCGCGAGAAGAACCAAGACGGCCAAACCAGGCGGGATCCCCTTCCTCACCCAAATGGACTGTAATCGGTCGGTTCCGCCAATGGGTAGCCCCGACATGTCAAATCTCCCCACCGCGCCGGTGTCACTGATCCGGGGACACTGCGGTGCCTGGATATTGCATTCTCAGCAACGACGTCGAAATCAATCCAGCCAAAGTTGAGGATCTAAAGCAGCTGTGGCCGCTGGTGCGATCGGGAACGGCTCGTCACTGGTAAGCGAACTTGGCAGCCTCACCTTGCAACAACGAAAACAGCCCACGGCTCAACAGACAAAGAGAACGAAGATGTCGGGAAGTCTCAAGGTGACGCGAAGAGCACTCCTCATGGAGATCCGCCATGGCACGTTCGAGGTCTTGGTCAACCGTAAACGCGTCGGGTCGTCTGAATTGCACGGCACATTCGGAGCGCCAGTCCCATCTGGGCGTCACACCCTAGAAGTGCGTAAAGGTCGATACTCAAGCCGACAACTCTCGTTTCTGGTAACCGATGGCCGAGTCGTCGGCTTCAATCGCCACGGACGCAGGATTACACACTCTTTCTCGCCTCATTCTTCGTTCCAAGCCTGGCGCTCAAGCCCACTCGGGCGTAGTGCCGATGCGAACCAACCGCCGCCTGCTTACCGGCCTTGTCCTCGGCGGTGCCGGCATCGGTGGATGCTGTGGGGGCTCCTCGGCCACAGGTAGCCGGGTCTTCGGAGCGAGCTTGTGATCCTGGGCCAAAATTTCCGCCAAGCTCGTAATCGGCGTTCGGCGTCCGGGCGAGTGTCCCGGGACACGCTCCGAATATCGACGGCGGAATCAAGCAGTGAGTGCAAGGAACCCGGCGACGTCTGGGTAACGAGATGCTCCCCACCTGACGCTCCCCGGTTCCAAACGAAGAGCCGACATACTGGGGCCGTGGAGGCGGACCCGCTTAATGACGCCCTGACGCTTTTCGCCTCTACCGCTCCCGAGTTCGGGCCGCATGGCCTGTCGAACCACGGACCGATGGTGGTCGAGGTGCTCGACCACCTCGGGAGGCTCGAGTCCATCGGGGCGTGGGTGGCCCGCTACCGCCCGCGCCTGCACGACGCGCCGCCGCCGGGTCGCCCCTTGAGCGAGGACTCCTGGCCGCTCGCCCTGGGCCAGGGATCCCGGTACCCCGAGTGGTTGGCCCTCTTCGAGACCGAGATGGCGGATCGGCCCGTGACGGCGGTGGTGGGCGAGTGGGTGCCCCGCCTCGTTCCGGGCTCCATCGGCGCGGCGGCACACGGTCTCATCCGGACCGGACACGCGCTGCGTGCCTTGGGCCGGGCGGACAATCCTCCCCGCCGCCTTGAGGTGGCGACCGGGTTGGCCTACTGGGCCTCCCGGTACCAGGAGCTGCCGGGACCACCCCTGCTCATCGGACGCCAGGACGTGCCGTCCGCCCTGGCCGATCTCCCCTATCTCCCGGAGGGGACGCCAGGGGAGGTCCTCATCTCTGCCCAGGTGGCCCATGTGGCCGATATCGCTCATGAATTCGAGCAGGCCGTCGCCTCCCTGGGATTCGGGGGAGACGCGGTCAACTTGCTCGATGCTCTGGCGGTCGGGGGTGCCCGGACCTACCTGCGCAACGCCGATGCAGGCGACGCCATCGCTCTCATCCACTCGGTCACCTGCCCTCTGGCGCTCGAACTGCTGCTCCCCTGGCTGCCCAAGGAGGATCACGTTGCTGCGCTGGCCTACTGCTGGCAGGCCGTGGCCGCCATTCATGTGACCTATGGCACCGACCGCAGCGCACCGGTCGGCGGAGCGGAGCACCCCCCATCCCGCGAGCAACTGATTGAGGGTGCACTGGCCTCCGGCGACGAGCACGCGTTGAAGCTGACCGAGGCGGCGTTGCGCAGCCATGCCCGGACCGGGGAGGGCGCCCTGCTGTGGGCGGCGCTGGACGCAGCCACCCGCCTCAGAGGCTGAATCGGTGCGCCGGGGACCCCGGACCGCTCCCTGGCTACTATGTGCACGGTGGAGTACCGCTCGCTGGGGCGTACCGGCGTAAAGGTGAGCCCGCTGTGCCTGGGTGCCATGATGTTCGGGGCCTGGGGCACGCCGGACCATGACGAGTCGATTCGCATCATTCACGCCGCGCTCAATGCCGGCATCAACTTCATCGACACCGCCGACGTGTACTCGTTCGGGGAGTCCGAGGAGATCGTCGGCAAGGCCCTGGCCCAGGTCAAGCGGGAGAAGATCGTGCTGGCCACCAAGGTCCACGGCGCCATGGGCCGTGACCCCAACACGCAGGGGAACTCCCGCCGCTGGGTGATGACCGAGTGCGACAACAGCCTGCGCCGACTGGGCACCGACTACATCGATCTCTACCAGATCCACCGGCCCTCGCCCGACACCGACATCGACGAGACCCTGGGCGCCCTGACCGATCTGGTCCGTGCGGGCAAGATCCGATACTTCGGTAGCTCGACATTCCCGGCTCACGAAATCGTCGAGGCACAGTGGGTGGCCGAACGACGCGCCCGCGAGCGCTTCGTGACCGAGCAGCCGCCCTATTCGATCCTTGTGCGGGGCATTGAGAAGGACGTCCTCCCCACGTGCGGGAAGTACGGGATGGGTGTCCTCTCGTGGAGCCCGTTGGCCGGGGGATGGCTCTCGGGCGCCTTCGGTTCTGGCAAGGGAAACACCAGCCGGCGCTCGGCCATGCTGCCGCACCACTACGACATGAGCCTGCCGGGCAACCAGCAGAAGCTCGAGGCGGTGACGGCGCTGCTCGATGTAGCCGAAGGTGCCGGATTGAGCCTCATTCAGCTCGGCCTCGGATTCGTTCTCGAGCATCCGGCCGTCACCGCTCCCATCATCGGGCCCCGCACCATGGAGCATCTGGAGTCCCAACTCCCCGCGCTCGAGCTGCGGCTCAGTAGCGACGTGCTCGATGCGATTGATGCCATCGTGCCTCCGGGGGTGGACCTCAACGCCACCGACATCGGCTGGGTGCCGGCCCCCATCGGGGACGCGTCCCTCCGGCGCCGCGCCCGCTGAACACTTGCACGCGCCCGCCGCGGGGTGATTGACACGTGAAACTCCGTTGGGCACGATTGATCGATGGCCTCGTGGGGCGTGCTCTCTGCCGAACGGCCCGACCTGACCGAAGGTGGCCGCCAATTGCTGTACCAGCACCACGTCGGCCTGGCTTTCCTGGCCACCATCCGGCCCGACGGTGCCCCGCGCCTTCACCCGTTCTGCCCCCTCATCATGGGCGATGGAATTTACGGCTTCATCATCCCGTCTCCCAAGCAGCGTGACCTCCGCCGCGACGGGCGCTACTCGGTGCACTCCTTTCCCACCGATAGCAACGAGGACGCCTTCTCCATCAGCGGGCACGTCGAGGTCGTCCACGAGGCCTCCCTTCGAAGGTCGCTGGGGGAGCAGTTCGTCAGCGAGCGTTCCGAAATCGGGGTCCCGTTTCCGGCCGACCAAGACCTCCTGGTGGCCTTCGACATCGCATCATGCCTGTTGACCAGGACGACGGGCTTCGGCGACTGGAAGCCCCATCACGAGGTGTGGCGCGAGACCGGCCCACTGAGTGCAGGCGAACTTTGAGGTCTATCGTGGTCCAATGATCGTTTGGTCGCTGCGGGGCGGAGAAGCCAGGCATGGCTGAGGCACCGGCCGCGCCCAACCGGTTCCTCCGCTTCTGGCCGCTCCTCGCCCTCCTGGCCGTGCAGGCCCTCATCATCGCCATCGCACCGTCCACGGCCCCCACCAGTGTGCTGGGTGGCGGGGCCGCCGGGAACACCGGCAGCACGGCGACGGTGAGCGGCGCCTCCGGAGCGATCACGGCGACGACGGCGGCGGGAGCGGCCGCGGCCTCGACCGGGAAGGCCGGAGGGACGGGGACCTTCACCAGGGCCGCTGCGGGGCCAGCCGCGCAGAGCGCAGCTGCGGCCGCGGCAGCCGGTGCGGCTGCGGCAGCCGCGGCGGCCGGGAGTACTGCACACTGCGTGGGAGGCCGGGAGTTCGCGGCCAGCCTGGTGTTCTATGCACCCCCCTGCACCCCGGGCACCATCGGTGCGCCCTACCCCGGCAATGGCGGGGCGACCTACCAGGGGGTGACCGGGAACACCATCACCGTGGTGGATTACTACTCGAACCTGGGACCTGAGGTGAACGCCATCGACCAGGCTCAGGGTGGCTATGTGCCCTACAGCGGCGAGCAACTCTGGGACTCGGCCATGGCGTCGTTCATCAACTCGCACTATGTGCTGTTCGGGCGCACCCTCAAGATCATCACCTATCAGGGCCAGTGCCAGTCGGTGCCGCCCGATACCACGTGCCTCACCGCAGAAATGGACAGCATCATTCAGACCTACCAGCCCTACATCGTCCTGTGGGTGAACAACACCCTGTGCTCCGTCTGCTACGCCGAGATCGCCAAGGACCACACCATCGGCATGGGAGGTATCGGCTTCTCCGACAACCTGTCCAACGAGTTGGCGCCCTACTTCTACAGCGCAGACCAGAGCTCGACGAGGATAGAGACCGCCTTCGCACAGTGGTGGTGCGCGCAAATGTCCTCGGTCAATGTGCCGTCGCGCAAGGTCGCCTTCGCCGGCACCGAAAACTCAGCGCAGAACTTCAACGGCCAGGCGCGCCGCCTGGGCGTGATCTCGACCAACGATCCGGACAACGAGAACACGGTGACCCAGGTCCTGGCTAACGCTCTGGCCAGTGACTGCGGCGACAAAATCTGGCATACGTACTTCTACTCACAGAACATCAACACGGCGGCACAGCAGGTGAGCGCCGGCCTGGCGGCCATGGACACCCCCACCGATCCGGCCAACGCCGTCCTCTGCCTCTGTGACTCCGTGGCGCCGCAGTTCCTGTTCGAGGGAGCTTCGGGGGACAATTACTGGCCCGAAATCCTCATGGCCAACAACCAACTGATGGATCAGGACAACACGGGTCAGAACTACGAAACGGCACCCTCGTGCCCGTCGAGCAAGAACTGCGAGTTCTCCAACGCCGTAGGGATTTCTCCGATCGAAGCCCAGCCACCGCAGGGCACCGGTCCGGCGGCGGCCGTGTGGGCCCAGCAAGGGCAGAAGGCGTCGCTGGCCGCCAACCTGGGCTCGGACTCGAATGCCGATTCGTTTCTCCAGCAGTTCCTGATGATGGCCAACCTGATTGAGAACGCCGGACCTGATCTCACCCCGGCCAACATGCAGGCCCGGGCGCCCAGCCTGGGAGCGGTGGGTGGCGGCACCACCGGCCATCAGCTCCTGGGCTTCGCCTCCGGGGACTGGCACTGGTCCCAGGACGACCGGGTGGTGTACTGGGACGAGAACGCCGTGTCCAAGTACAACAACGTGAACGGCACCTTCTGCCAGATCGAAGGGTCTCGCTTCAACCTGGGCCAGTTCCCGTCCCTGGCCAGCGGCCCGCCGGTGCCGGCGGTGAGACCGTCTACATGCTGATGAGCCGGTGACCAATTACGCGCCCGGGGCGCCCACGGTGCGGCCTTCCAGGCAGGAAGTGGTGCGCCAAGTGTCGGCGGCTCTGCGCCGCGGAGTCGACGTGGCCGGAGCAGACAATGGCCGCGCCCGCGCCGGCCGCTTTGCCGCCCTCATTGTCGGGTTCTTCGTCGTCGTCCAACTCGTCTTCCATCAGTCCCCGGCCAACCTGGTGGAGGGGATCGCCTTGGGATCGCTCTACGGGATCATGGGAGTGGGCCTCGTCCTGATCTACCGCACCACCCGGATCATCAATTTTGCCGCGGCCGCCATCGGAGCCCTGCCGTCGATCCTGGCACTCCTGCTGGTCGTCGAATACCACGTCGACTACCTGGTGGTGCTTCCCATCGCGGTGATCGGAGGGCCGCTGTTCGGCGCCCTGACCGACATCCTATTAATGCGCCGTTTCGCCAATGCGCCGCGCTTGATCGTCACGGTGCTGACCATCGGGGTGGCCCAGACGCTCGGGGTGCTCAGCTTCTTCATCCCCATCTGGATGGGTCAGAAGGCGACAGGCACCGCCGAGGTGATGACTCCCTGGCAGCACGTCGCCCTCCACAACAACCGGGGGGAACCGGTGCTCAGTGGCAATCAGATCGCCGCCATCGTCGTTGAGATCCTGGTGACGGTCGGGCTCATACTGCTCCTGCGCCGAACGCGCATCGGGCTGGCTCTGCGGGCGTCGGCCGAGAATTCCGACCGAGCGGCGTTGCTCGGCATTCCGGTTCGCCGGCTGGGGACGGTGGCCTGGGCGCTGGCCGGACTGCTCAGTGCCCTGGCGATCTTCGTCCAGGCTCCCCTGATCGGCGTCCCCAGCGACGCCACCCTCGGATTCGACACCCTCCTTTACGGTCTGGCGGCAGCCGTCGTGGCCCGTTTCAACAGCATCGGGCTGGCCCTCGGTGCCGGAGCGGGGGCAGGGATCCTCGTCTTCGCGTCGGTGCAGAGCACCGGCAGCTCCGACGTGGGATCCGCCACCATGTTCGTGGTGATCATGGTGGCGTTGCTGCTGCAGCGGGGCAGCGTTTCGCGAGCCCTCGACACGGGGGTGGAGACCTGGAAGAACATCAAGGAGTACCGGCCGGTTCCGGCGGTGCTGTCGGGCTTTCCCGAGGTCCGCGCCTACAAGATCGCCGTCCCGGTGCTGGCCGCGCTCGTCGCCGTGGTCGTGGGGCTCCCCGGCATTGGCCTGAGCGGTCCCAACATCCCGGACCTGGTGGTGCTGCCGATCTTCGGCATCATGGCAGTTTCGCTGGTGGTCCTCACCGGCTGGGCGGGGCAGATCAGTCTGGGCCAGTTCGGGCTGGCCGCCGCCGGGGCGTTGGTCACGGGCGGTCTGGTAGCCAAGCACAATCTGGACTTCTTCGTCGTCCTGGCCATCGGCATCGGGGCCGGTGTGGTGGTCGCCGTCCTCATAGGTCTCCCGGCCGTGCGCTATTCGGGAATGTACCTGGCGGTGACCACGCTGGCCTTCAGCTACGCCATGACCTATTACCTGATGAACAACCACTACTGGGTGGGCGCCCACCTCATGCCGGTCGGCGTGGCGGCACAGGTCAACCGGCCGGTGCTCTGGGGCCGCGTCACTCTCGGCGACATCGGGCCCAATCGCAACTACTACTTCGTCTGCCTGGCTTGCCTCGGCCTGTCGATGGCTGCCGCTTCCTCGTTCCGGCGCATGCGGAGCGGGCGCATCCTCATTGCCGTGCGCGACAATCCGCGTGCGGCATCGTCGTACTCCATCAATGTGGTGCGCACCCGCCTGTCCGCCTTCGCCGTGTCCGGTGGTATCGCCGGCATGGCCGGAGTGCTCCTCATGTACGCCCAAGGAAACGTGATCCCCAGCAGCTTTGGCATTGAGTACTCCATCTTCATCTTTCTGGCGGTCATCGTCGGCGGCGCCAGCTCCATCCCCTGGGCGGTCATCGGAGCCGTGAGCTTTGAAGGGTTTACGTTGTTCGCCCCGAAGATCCTGGACCGCTACCTGAGTCCAACCGTGACGCAGGTGCTCCCCCTCATCCTGACCGGCCCCGGCCTGATCTACACCCTGATCAAGTATCCCTCGGGCAACGCCGAGTGGGGCTATGAACTGCGGGACAAATTCTTGCGGCGGGTAGCCGCGCAGCGGGACGTTCTCGTGCCCTCGCTGGTCGCCGACCGTCGGGTGGTGACCGGCGAGGAGAGCTTCGACGCCATTGAGGTGGCGGAGCACCACATGGAGGAGGTGCACGCGGCGCAAATGGCGGGAGTCCTGGCCGGTGCCCCCTCCGGCGCCGGCAGGGGCGGGAGCGAACCCTCTGGCGAGCATGCCTCCCTCCCGGCGGCGCCGACCATCACCTGCCCCACCTGCGGGCAGGTCCTCGGCATCCTCGAGGCCACCGAGCACGAGCACCTCCGTACGGCGCCGCCCGGAGAGGGGACGGTGGGGTGACCGCTACGGACACCACCGGCATCACCGATGCGGTCAGCGTGTCGGACCCGGTTCTCGTCTGCGCGGGCGTCGAGGTGGCCTACGACGGCGTCCAGGTCCTCTTCGGCGTGGATCTGGAGGTGGCCGAAGGAGAGATCATCGCCCTGCTCGGCACCAACGGGGCCGGCAAGTCGACGTTGCTCAAGGCCATTTCCGGCTTGGTCGACCCGATCGGAGGTGTGATCCATTTCGGCGGGGAGGACATCACGCATGCCGATGCCGTGGCCACCTCCCGTATGGGCATCCTGCAGGTGCCCGGTGGCCGGGCGGTCTTCCCCACGCTTTCGGTGGAGGAGCATTTCAAGGTCGGGTCGTGGTTGCTGGTCCAGGAGGACCCCAGGGAAGTCGCCGCAAGGCAACACCAGGTGCTGGAACGGTTCCCCCGGCTACGGGAACGATGGGGCCAAATGGCGGGCAACCTCTCCGGAGGTGAGCAGCAGCAGCTGGCCCTGGCCATGGTCTTCGTGGCCAAGCCCCGCCTGCTGGTCATAGACGAGCTGACCCTCGGGTTGGCCCCGACCATCGTCGAACTCCTCCTTGACTTGGTCAAGGCCATCCACGACCAGGGCTGCACCATCATCATTGTGGAGCAGTCGGTCAATGTGGCGCTCACGTTGGCCACGCGGGCCTACTTCATGGAGAAGGGAGAGGTGAGGTTCCACGGGCCGACCGCCGAGCTCATTGAGCGCACCGATATCCTGCGCTCGGTCTTCCTGCAAGGAGCGACGGGGGGCGCAACCGTGCCCCGCGAGCTCAAAGGGCCCGCGACCGGATCGGTCGCACCCGTCCCGCGTCGAACCCCGGCTGAGTTGGCGCAGAGCCCGGCCGTGTTGGAGGTCGAGGGCCTGACCAAGAGGTTCGGCGGCATCACCGCGGTCAGCGACGTGACCTTTGCCCTTCGCCAGGGTGAAATCCTTGGGCTGATCGGACCCAATGGCGCCGGCAAGACCACCATCGTGGACTTGATCTCCGGGCTCTTGCCGTCCGACGGCGGGACCGTCCGCCTGCTCGGCCAGGAGGTGAGCCGATGGGGTCCCGATCGGCGGGCGGCCAGGGGCCTCGGGCGCTCGTTCCAAGACGCTCGTATCTTCGCTTCGTTGACCGTCGCCGAGAACATCGCTGTCGGGCTGGAGCGGCACATAGAGGTTCGCGACCATCTGTCCTCGCTGCTGTACCTGCCGGCCATGCAGGACTCGGAAGCCGACGTCATGTTCACGGTCAATGAGTTGATCGAACTGCTCCACCTGGAGGCCTACCGGGACAAATTCGTCTCGGAGCTCTCCACGGGGAGCCGGCGCATTGTGGACCTGGCCATGTCCATCGCCCATGACCCGTCCGTGCTCATCCTCGATGAGCCGTCCTCGGGTATCGCCCAACGGGAGACCGAAGCACTGGGGCCCCTGCTGGAGTCGATCAAGGCCGAGACCGGCTGCTCCATGCTGGTGATCGAACACGACATGCCCCTCATCACGTCGATATCCGACGAAATCCTGGCCCTCGACCTCGGGAGCATCGTCACCCGCGGCACACCGGACGAGGTCCTCAACGACCCCTTCGTCATTGAGTCGTACCTGGGAACTAGGGGAGTGGCCACCCAGCGTTCGGGAGTGGCGGCCCCATGATCTCCCCCGGATTGGCCCGGTCGATGCGGGTGGCTTCGGTGCTCTGCGTCCTGGTTGCATCGTTCACCTGGCTCACTGCGAGCAGGGCGTCCGCGCTGGGACCGGACAAGACCGCCTGGTTTGACAACCTCAACCTTCAGGGCACCACCGGGGAGACGACACCGTCAGCAGCCAAGAACGGCCAGCTTGAGGTCGCGTATGCGCCGGCGGCGGCCACTGTGCCCAGTCAGACCCTGCCCACGGCCCCGGCTTCCACACCGACATTGCCGTCTTCGTCTCCGGTCGGCGCGCCGGTCCCGACCGGCGGGAAAGTCGGCGGCTCGACCGTGGGCAACACGTTGGCTTTTGCGGAGGTCGAGTATACGGTGCCACTCCAGACGGGCGGCCAGACCATTGACCCGACCTCCATCCGAGGCCTCCTGACCCTTACGCTCGACCCCCAGTCCTCAGCCAATGTCGGCAGCGGAGACATTGTCGCCTGCCCGACCACGAACAACCTGTGGGCCGCGGGAGACGATCAGCAGGCCAGTCAGGCCGCCTCCTACAACTGCTCGTCGGGCCAGGCGGTCACGGGGAACTACGACGCCCCGTCGAACACGGTCACCTTCGACCTGTCCAGCACGCAGGAGCTCCAGGAGCCCTCGGGGCCGACGAACATCTTCTCGCTTGCCGTGGTGCCGGGAGCCAGCCCGACCGGAGCGTTCACCGCGGTGATCCAGCCGCCGAGCAGCACCAGCTTCGCCATAACGGGAGAGAGCCCGGCCTCCAACGCGAACCAGAACCTGGCCAATACCGGGGCGGGCGCGGCGCCGCCGCCGATCACACCGGTTACCGCTCCTCCCGCCAGCGGGTTCCAGCAGGAGTCCTCGGGTCTCGCCGGGAACTCCGGCGCCGCGCTGGTGAGCCCGGTGACGCCGACGCCGGCCACGACGCCCACCACGGCAACGGCACCGAGCACGGTGGCGCTCGGTGCCCCAGCCGCCACGTCCGCCGTCAGTGGACTCTCGTCGGGCTACCAGCGGACCATTGCGGTGATCCTCCTTCTGGCGTTGGGTACCGGTCTGTGGATGGCGGCTTCCCTGCAGCGCCACGTACCCAGGTCGCTCCGCCCGGTGCATGCGGCTCCCTCCTGAGCGTGGGGCGGCTGCCACCATGTGCCAGCCGGTGCCGAGCTGCTCGGTCATGTGCGGGCGGTGCGACGATGAGTGAGTGTCCTGAAATGAACGAGGTGGATCCCGATGTCAGGTTCACCTATGCCAACGAGCGCACATTCCTGGCTTGGAACCGGACCGCGCTCGCCCTCGTCGCGGCGGGGTTCATCCTCGCAGCCCTGGCGCCCGGTTGAGCGGCGAAGTGCCGCTCAGAGAGGGGCGATGAGGGAGGCTTCATTGTTGCGCACACTGCCCACGCGTTGAGAGACCGGGTGGTGCGCGACGGTGCCCGCCGGCGCCGCGTGCAGGAGTGCGGTGAGCTCGCCGGAGTCGTCGTTCTCGGGGTCGAGCCACACATCGAAGGTGGCGGGACTCAGGATCACCGGCATGCGGTCGTGGATCCCGTCCATGTCCTGGCTGGCCGAGGTCGTGATGATGGTGCAGGAGCGGATGGCTGGCGCGTCATCGGGCCCGTTCTTGTCCCGCCACCACTCCGAAAGGCCGGCAAAGGCCAGCGGCTCCCCGTCGGCCCGCGTGAAGTAGTGCGGCTGCTTGCTGCCGCTGCTGACCTTGTGCCACTCGAAGAAGCCGTCGGCCGGGACGATGATCCGCCGCGCCTTGAATGCGGCGCGGAACGAAGGCTTGGTGGCCACGGTCTCACCGCGCGCGTTGAAGAGACGGCTGCCCGAAGCGGCGTCCTTGGCCCACGAGGGGATGAGGCCCCAGCGGAACGGGGAGAGCCTGCGCTGCAGGGCGCCGGTGCTGTCATCCTTCCGGGCCTCGACGCCGAGGATCTGGGTGGTGGGGGCGACATTCCAGCTGGGGCGCCTTTCGGGGTCGATGCCGTCGTCCAGGGTGGCTTGGAAGTAGCGGGCCAGGCGCGCCGGCGGGGTGATGAGGGCGAAGCGTCCGCACATGGGGCTGCATTGTGGCCCACGGGTGCCTGTGGCGGAGATAGAGGTCCTGAGCTGGGTCTCTGCGCTGTTGAGCAGAGCGAACGGCATACCATTAAGGTACGAACATATGTTCGCTTTTCGTGCAGGGGACGCCGCATCCCCCCGTTCCCGGGAGCTTCCGGTCGGACTGGCCGATCGGGTTCGGCCGGCCACGCCGGTGGCCGGGCGACTCCTGCCGGTACCACCGCCCCTGGCCCCGCTCTTCCCCGACGGGGCCCTGCGACGGGGAACCACCACCACGGTGGCCGGGTTGCCCGGCCATGGGGCCACCACCCTGGCGCTGGCCCTGCTGGCTGCGGCCTCGCAGACCGGGAGCTGGTGCGCCGCCGTCGGCCTGCCCGATCCGGGGGTGGTGGCGGTGGCCGGGCTCGGCATCGACCTGCGCCGGGTGGTCTTCGTCCCCCGTCCGGGCCAGGGCTGGGCCGAGGCGGCCGGGGATCTCCTGGCCGGCGTCGACGTCGTCCTGGTGCGCCCGCCCGGCCGGGCCCGACTGACGGCGGCGCGTCACCTGGTGGCCCGGGCCCGTGAGCGCCAGGTGGCGCTGGTGGTGCTGGTCGAGCAGGCCGGCGGGTGGCCCGAGGGTGGGGACCTGGCGCTGTCGGTCGGTGCGCTGGCTTGGGAGGGGGTCGGTCGGGGGCACGGCCACCTGCAGGGCCGCCGGTCCGAGGTGCGGGTCAGCGGGCGGCGCGCGGCCGGGCGGGCGGTGGAGTGCTCGCTCTGGCTCCCGGCCCCCTCCGGTGCGGTGGCGGCAACGGCAGAGGTGGAGGACGGGCCTGACGGAGCCGGTCCCGACAACGGGCCCGAGGCGGCCTGAGTTGGAGCAGCCGTGGTGCTGATGGAACGGTTGGTCGTCATCTGGTGTCCCGGGCTCCTCCAGGAAGGAGCACGCGGGGAAGAGGCCCGGCGCTTCGCCCACGTCGCGGCGCGGGCCGGGGAGCTGTGCCCTTGGGTCCATCCCGTCCGGCTCGGGGTCTGCGCCCTGCCGGCACGCGGGCCTTCCCGCTTCTTCGGCGGAGAGGAGACGGTGGTGTCCCGCCTGGTCGAGGTGGTGGAGGAAGAGGTCGATGTCGGCGTGGGCGACGGGCTCTTCGCCGCGGTCCTGGCTGCCCGAGCCCGCCTGATCGTCCCGGCGGGGGAGGCGGCGGAGTTCCTGGCCCCCTGGTCGGTGGCCACCCTGGCCCGACCCGACCTGGCCGTCACGCTCCAACGGCTGGGGGTGACCACCCTGGGGCAGTTCGCCGCCCTGCCGCCGGCCGACGTCTCGGATCGCTTCGGGGCCGACGCCGCGGCCTGCCACAGGGTGGCGCGGGGGGAGAGCGGGGAGCTGGCCGGCCTGCGTGACCGGTCCATTGAGCGGCGGCTGCGCGTGGCCCGGGGCGAGGACCCCGACCTGGGGTCGGAGCCGCCGCCCTCCCAACCGGGGTTCTTCGGTGGCGCCTCGGCCGCGGACACCCGGGCCGCCCTCTCCTTCGCCCGGGTGCAGGAGCGGCTGGGGGTCGACGCCGTGCTGGTCGGTCGGGTGCAGGGCGGGCGCGACCCGGCCACCCAAGCGGTGCTGGTGCCGTGGGGCAGCCCGGAGGCGGAAGCGGCCGGGGTGGGCGGCGCGCCGTGGCCGGGACGGCTGCCGCCCCCGGCCCCCACCCATGTGCTGGGCGCCCCCCGGCGGGCCGAGGTGGTCGACCGTGCCGGCCGGGCCGTGGAGGTCAGCGGGCGGGGGTTGCTCAGCGGGGAGATGGACCGCCTGTCGGTCGACGGTGGCCCCTGGCAGCGGGTGGCCGGGTGGGCCGGTCCCTGGCCGGTGACCGAGCGCTGGTGGTCGGTGCGCCGGCGCCGGGCCCGCCTGCAGGTGGTGACCGAGGACGGGGTGGCCCGGCTGCTCAGCACCGAGCGGGCGCAGTGGTGGGTGGAGGCGCTCTATGACTGACGGCCCGGCCTATGCCGAGTTGCACGCGCACTCGGGCTTCAGCTTTCTGGACGGGAGCAGCGACCCCGAGGAATTGGTGGCCGAGGCGGACCGGCTGGGGTTGGCCGCGCTGGCCCTGACCGACCACCACGGCTTCTACGGCGTGGTGCGCTTCGCCGAGGCGGCGCGGGTGTGCAGCCTGCCGACGGTCTTCGGAGCCGAGGTGACCCTGGCCCCGGCCGGGCCGCGGACCGGTGGGCCCGACCCGAGCGGGACGCACCTGGTCGTCCTGGCCCGTGACCCCGAGGGCTACGCCCGCCTGTCCAGCGTGCTGGCCGAGGCCCATCTCGACGGCGGGGAGAAGGGGCGGCCGATCTTCACGCTGGACGCGCTGGCCGGCGCGGCGGGGGGCCACTGGGTGGTCCTCACCGGATGCCGGAAGGGAGCGGTGCCCGCCGCGTTGATGGAAGCCGGGCCGCGGGCGGCCTCCCGGGCCCTGCGCCGTCTGGTCGACGCCTTTGGGCGGGACAACGTGGCCGTCGAACTGTGGGACCACGGGGACCCGCTCGACACCGCGCGCAACGACGCGCTGGCCCTGCTGGCCGCCGAATGGGGGGTCGACGCCGTGGCCACCAACAACGTGCACTACGCCACGCCGGCCGGGTTCCGCCTGGCCACCACCCTGGCCGCCATCCGGGCCCGCCGTCCCCTGGCCGAGCTGGAAGGCTGGCTCCCCTCGGCCCCGGCGGCCTGCCTGCGCGGGGCGGGTGAGCAGTCCCGGCGCTTCGCCCGCTGGCCCGGGGTGGTCGCCCGCGCCGCCGAGCTGGGGCTGTCCTGCGCCTTCGACCTGCGCCTGGTGGCACCGCGGCTGCCCGATTTCCCGGTGCCGGCGGGGATGGACGAGCAGGGGTATTTACGCCAGCTCGTGACCCGGGGGGCGACCCTGCGCTACGGCCCACCCCACGACGAGCGGGTGCCCGGGGCGTGGGCCCAGCTGGAGCACGAGCTCGAGGTCATCGGTGGCCTGGGGTTCGCCGGCTACTTCCTCGTCGTGTGGGACATCGCCCAGGTCTGCCGGCGCCTCAACATCTACTGCCAGGGCCGGGGCTCGGCGGCCAACTCGGCCGTCTGCTACGCCCTCGGGGTCACCAACGTCGACGCCGTCGACCTCGGCCTCCTCTTCGAGCGCTTCCTCTCCCCGGCCCGTGACGGGCCGCCCGACATTGACGTCGACATTGAGTCGGGCCGGCGTGAGGAGGTGATTCAGTACGTCTACGAGCGCTACGGCCGGCGCCACGCGGCACAGGTGGCCAACGTCATCACCTACCGCCCCCGCTCGGCCGTGCGCGATGTGGGGAAGGCCTTCGGGTTCACCCCCGAGCAGGTGGACGGGTGGGCGAAGGGTCGCGGATGCGGCCCCCCGCCGCTGGTGGCCGAGCTGGCGGCCGAGGTGCTCGACCGGCCGCGCCATCTGGGCATCCACTCGGCCGGCATGGTGCTGTGCGACCGGCCGGTCACCCAGGTCTGCCCGGTGGAGTGGGGGCGCATGCCCGGGCGCAGCGTGCTGCAGTGGGACAAGGACGACTGCGCGGCCATCGGGCTGGTCAAGTTCGACCTGCTCGGCCTGGGCATGCTCGAAGCGCTGCACCGCATGGTCGACCTGATAGGGGCCTTCTACGGGGTGGCCATCGACCTGGCCCAGCTGCCCCAGGAGGACGAGGTCTACGACCTCTTGTGCCGGGCCGACACGGTCGGGGTCTTCCAGGTCGAGAGCCGGGCCCAGATGGGGACCCTGCCCCGGGTGCGGCCCCGCACCTTCTACGACCTGGCCATTGAGGTGGCGCTCATCCGTCCCGGCCCCATTCAGGGCCACGCCGTCAACCCCTACATCCGGCGGCGGCGGGGCGAGGAGGAGGTCACCTACCTGCACCCGCTGCTCGAGCCCATCCTCAAGCGCACCCTCGGGGTCCCGCTCTTCCAGGAGCAGCTGATGGAGATGGCGGTGGCCATCGCCGGCTTCAGCGCGGCCGACGCCGACGAGCTGCGCCAGGCCATGGCGGCCAAGCGCTCGGCCGCCCGCATGGAGCGCATGCGGGTGCGGCTCTACGAGGGGATGGCGGCCCGGGGGGTGACCGGCGCCGTGGCCGACCAGGTCTTCGCCGCGCTGGCCGCCTTCGCCAACTTCGGCTTCCCCGAGTCGCACTCGGTGTCGTTCGCACATCTGGTCTACTCATCTGCCTGGCTGAAGCTGCACTACCCGGCGGCCTTCACCGCCGGCCTGCTCAACTCCCAACCCATGGGCTTCTGGTCGCCCCAGTCCCTGGTGGCCGACGCCCGCCGTCACGGGGTGGCGGTGCGCCGCCCCCATGTGAACCGCTCGGAGGCGGGGGCGTCGTTGGAGGCGCCGGCGTCGGACGATACCCCGGGGTGCCGCCGTGACCCGGCGCTCCGGCTGGGTCTGGCCTCGGTGCGCGGCGTCGGTGAGGCCGTGGCCGAACGCATCGTGGCCGGACGGCCCTGGGCCGGGGGCGAGGACCTGGTGCGCCGGGCGGGGGTGAGCCGGCCCCAGCTCGAGACATTGGCCGCCGCCGGTGCGCTCGATGCCGAGGAGACGGGGGAGCGCGCCGACACGGCGTCACGACGCCGGTTGCTGTGGGCGGCCGGAGCGGCGGCGCAGGGGACGCCGGACCGGTTGCCCGGGATCGTGGTGGGCCTTGAGGCCCCGCCCCTGCCCGCGCCCAGCCTGTACGACTCGGTGGGCGACGACCTGTGGGCCCTGGGGCTGGCTCCCGGGCAGACGGCCATGCACCTGGCCCGGGAACGGCTGGAGGCCATGGGGGTGGTGGTGGCCACCGACCTGCCCGGGTGCGCCGACGGGGACCGGGTCAGCGTGGCCGGCGTGGTGACGCACCGTCAGCACCCCGAGACGGCCCGGGGCGCCGTCTTCGTCAACCTGGAAGACGAGACCGGCCACGTGAACGTCGTCTTCTCCCGCGGGGCCTGGGCCCGCTGGGAGCCGGTGGCCCGCCACGCCCCGGTGCTGTTGGTCCGGGGCCGGCTCCAGCTGGGGCAGGGCACGGTCAGCCTCACGGCGGAGCGGGTCGAGGCGTTGCGCGTGGGGACGGCCGTGCCGGCCAGCCGGGACTTCCGCTGACCGGAATTCCGCCCTCTCCCGACCTAACGTGAAGGGGGGAGGGGGAATTGCCATGCCAAGGGATTGGCGCCGGTTGGCGCAATACGCCGTCGCACGTGTCGTCGGGCTCACCGTCCTGAGTGGCCTGACCGCGCTGGGGCCCGGCTCGTTCGGCGCCGCCTCGGCCGCCCCGAGCACCACCAAACCGAGAGCGAAGGCCACCACGAAGGCTCCGACCGTGACCACCAGCGTGGCCTTCACGGTGGACCTGCAGGTCAGGCTGCCTCAGAGCTATGCCTTCGCGCTGCGTGGCGCCGGGCAGGCTGACTTCGCCCATCGCGACGTCTCCTTGTCATTCAACCTGCCCACGGCCGGCCTGCACTCCTCGGCCATCGGCAAGGGGGTCCCGCGGGCCACCGGATCGCTGCTGCTGCAGGGCGAGTGGGTGGACGGAACGGCCTATGTGAAGGTACCGGCGAGCCTGACCGCCCTGGCGGGCGGCGCCCAGAATCTGTCCTATGCCGTCCCGGCGGCCACGGCCCGCCAGGTGGACACCGCCATCGACCAGAGCGCGGTGGCTCTCACCTACACCCACCTTCTCATCGACACCCTGGCTGGGCACCAGAGCCGGCACAACATGGGCAGCCGGTCCATCGGCGGCGTCCCGGCCACCGGCACCCAGATCGACCTGACCCTGAGCCAGCTGCTCAAGGTGATCCCGGGGCTGATCCCGGCCATGACCAAGGACATCGGCAAGATGGCCGACACCAAGATCCCCGCGACCATCTGGGTCGACGCCGGGGGCCGCCTGGTGGAGGCGAGCATGGGGTCGTCGGCCAAGACCGCCCTGGGCACGATCACCGGGTCGGTGCAGTTCTCCAACTACAACGCGCCGGTCAGCATTGCGGCTCCACCGGCCGGGGAGGTGAGGCCGGTATCGAAGAGCGAGCTGGCCCTGCTGGAAGCCGCCAATCCCTTCGGGGCCAAGCGCTAGGGGTCCCTTCCGGCGCCAGGTTGCCGGCGTGCCGGTCAGTGTTCGACGAGGTCCCGGCCGGGCAGGGGGTAGGGGCTCATGAGGCCCAGGACCCTTTCGGGCTCGCCGGTCCAGTTGAGGGCGCGGATCTGGCGCGCGGTCCGGCGGCCGCCGAGGCACCGGAATACCTCGAAACGGTCCGCCTGCAGCGTGGCGACGTTCGGACCCGAGCCGAGCACCCACTCCTCGGTGTCGGCGTGCACGGCGACCGATCCCGCTTCGGCCGCGCCGAGGGCCTGGTGGAAGGTGTCCAGGTAGAAGTCGAGGGCGACCGCCAGCGCCTCGCCGTCGGCCGGCTCCCGGGTCCCGAACGCCTGGTCGATGTCGGCGGCGTGCTGGAGGAGGTCACCCACATAGTGGCTGCCCAACTCGTAGCCGAAGAGCCCGAGCCCCTCTTCGAACCGGGGCCCCTCCTTCTCCCACTCCGCGCCGAGGTCGTCGACCGAGCGCCCCCGCCGGCGCCGCACCTGTGCCTCGGTCCAGGCGTCGGCGTCCCCGGGACCGAAGTCAAGGGCGTTGAGGTCGGCGGTGATGCCGACCAGGTGGGCCAGGACATTTTGCACGGTCCAGAGGGGAGTGGCCGGCACCGGTGTGGTCAGCTGGTCGTCGGTCCATCCCCGGGCCCGTGCGATCAGCCGGCGGCGCAGGTGCCGGTACAGCGCGGCGCAGTCGACGGCGTGTTCGCTGAGCATAAGGAGAGTCTGGCGTCCCCGGGGCGGGGGCGGCAATGAGGGGATTGCGACGAAGGCGACTGCCAGCCGAGCGGGTGCCGATGGCGCATAGTTTGAGACCATGGGTGCCTTGACCAGTACCGGAGCCTTCGGAGCGGGCATTTTGATTCTGATCCTCTTGTGGTTCGCAGTGGTCATCGGGTCGTTGGTCATGCTGGTCGTGGCCCTGGTGGACATCGTCAAGCGCCCGGAGTGGCAATGGAAGCTGGCCCGGCAGGAGAAGGTCCTGTGGCTCCTGCTCGTCATCCTGGCCAATTTCTTCGGCATTCCCGCACTCATCTACTGGTTCAACATCCGCAAGAAGCTCATTGCGGTGGAGCAGGCTGCCGCAGCCGGCCAGTACGGTCCCGGACACATGACCTACGCGGGCTGGGAACCTGCTCCCCTCGTTCCGATCCCGTCTCCGGGCATGGCACCCCCCGGATGGCATCCGGACCCGAGCGGTCAGAGCCGGCTCCGGTGGTGGGACGGAACCCAATGGACGGAGCACCGGTCGGATGGCGCGGCTGCCCCGTAGCTCAACGATCGCCTTCTACAGTGGTCGGGCCATCCATCGTCGAGAGTGAGGGGAGTGCGCCATGCTGCTGAAGGGCCTGAACCATGTGGCCGTGATCACCAACGACACGGCCCGGCTACAGGAGTTCTACCGGGACGTCTTCGAGGCCGAGGTGGCGATGGACGGGTCGGAGTTCCCCGACGGGACAGGCCCGCGCCTCAGCATCATCAAGATCGGCGAATGGTCCGAGCTCAACGTGTTCCAGATTGAGGGCAACACCGAGGCCGATCGCCAGACGCCCATGTTCGGCCGGGGCCGCCTCGACCACCTGGCCGTGCAGGCGGCATCGCTCCAGGCGTTCGAGTCCATACGGGAACGCCTCATGAGCCGGGGAGCGGCCGACGAATTCGTCACCGATTTCGGTCCCATGCTCAGCATCTTCTTCCGGGACCCTGACGGCCTTGAGTGTGAGGTGTGCGTGGAGAACCCCGACGGCGTGCCGGGTGAGTTCCATCCCCCCGGGACACGGGCCGCGCGGTATTCCTAGGGCGAAGCGGGGTGACGTTGCTCAGGTGACGACCAGGCCCCGCCCGGTCACCAGGGGCAGATCGAGCGCGGTGATGAGCCCCGGCTTGGCCGCCACCACGGCAGGGACGGCGTTGACCAGCCGCATGGCGGTGGCCTTGAGGCCGGCCGTATTGTGGTCCCCGTCGGTGCCCATGAGCTGGAGGTCAAGCGTGTAGTTGGGCTCACCGGTGATCTGCACCCGGTAGCAGCCCTGCCCGGCGGGCTGGGGCCAGCCAGCACCCAGGTCGTCGCGCAACCGCGTTACGTGCTCGAGCACCACCACCGCCTTGTCGCCGGCCAGGCCCCGCACCTCGAAGTGCAGTGCCGCCGCGGTGCCTTTCCTGACCGTGCCGGCGTCGACCTCGAAGTCCTCGGGTGCCGGCTCGCGCTCGAACCACTCGGTTACCTCGGTCAGGGCCACCCCCAGGCCGGCCGCGATCTGGCGCACCACACTGCCCCAGGCCATGGTGAGGACGCCGGGGAGCAGGAGCATCGGCAGGTCGTCCAGCTCCTTGCCGAAGCCCATGATCTCGAAGAGCACCATGGGCTGGTTGTAGGTGTTGTAGTTGAGGACCTCGGAGCAGCGGACCTCCTCAATGCGCTCGCTGATGCCCGAGAGCACCAGGGGCAGGGCGTCGTTGGCGAACCCGGGATCGACTCCGTTGACGAAGAGGGACACCCCAGCCTTCCTGGCCGCGGCGTCGAGGGGGGCGGCCATCGGGTCGTCGGCGGCGGGGTACTGCAGGAACACCGGCCCCGAGGAGACCACGTTGATGCCGGCGGCCAGGAAGCGCTCGAGGTCGGCCACGGCCTCGCCCAGGCGGTCGTCGGCCATGGCTGTGTGCACGATGCAGTCGGGACCCAGCGCCAGCAGGGCGTCGACGTCGCTCGAACCTGCCACGCCGAGGGACCGGCCCAGACCGGCCAGGTCGCCGGCATCACGGCCGACCTTGTCGGGGTTGGAGACGAAGAGGCCGACGAGTTCCAGATCGGGGCGGGCGTCGATCCCGGCCAGGGCGTGCCGTCCCACGTTGCCGGTGCTCCACTGCACGACTCGGTACGTCATGTGGTCCTCCCTGGTTACGGCGCTTGCGGTGCGCTGAGAAGCAATTAGAGGTCGGGCAGGCCGAACTCGAGGTTGGCGGACTGCAGGCCACCGTCGACCTGGAGCACCTTGCCAGTGACGAAGGAACCGGCCGGCGACGCCAGGAAGAGGATGGCGGCCGCGATCTCGTCGGGGTCGCCGATGCGCTTGAGCGGAGTCGCCTCTTCCATGGTGGTGCGCAACTCGTCGCTCGCCATCACGATGTCGAGGGCGGAGGTGGCGGTCGATCCCACGGCGACGGCATTGACCCGGATGCGGGGGGCCAGATCCCGGGCGGCCAGACGCGTGTACTGCTCCAGCGCACCCTTGACGGTCCCGTAGGCCAGGTAGCCCCGGGCGCCGACGTGGCCCATGACCGACGAGACGTTGACGATGGCTCCCCCGGGAGCGTCACCCTCCAACATGAGGGGCACGGCCGCCCGGACCAGGGCGTGCCCGGCGCCGACGTTGAAGTGGAAGGCCTCTTCGAGGGAGCGCGGCGACGTGTCGAGCAGGGGGCGGGGCATGGTGCCGCCCAGGTTGTTCACCACGATGTCGAGGCGGCCCAACTCCCTTTGCGCGGTCTGGGCCAACGAGGCCATGAGCTCAATGTCGGACAGGTCCCCGGCCACCACCACCGCTTTCCGGCCCACCGCTTCGACCTGCGCGGCCACCTGGCGCAGCTGGTCCTCGGTCCGGGCCGCCAGGACGACGTCGGCGCCGGCTTGGGCCAGGGCCACCGCGGTGGCGGCACCGATGCCGCGCCCGCTGCCGGTGACGATGGCGACCTGGTCGGTCACGGTGAATCGGTCGAGGATCATGGGCGGACACTAGTGGCCCACTTGCGGTCAAGGGCCGCTCCGGCGAGAGTCATGGCCATGGGCGCCGATCGTACGTATCGAACCGCGGTGGGGAGCCAGTCGGTCGAGCTGCCACTGGTGGCCCTCTCCGATGAGCTCACCATCGCCCTCCTCATCTGCGTGGACCTCGGAGTGGCCTTCGCCGAGGTGGCCGGGCGTGAGCTGGCCGAATTGATGCGTCCGGCGGAGCCCGACATCGTGGTCTCGGTGGCCACCATGGGCATCCCGTTGGCCATTGAGGCCAGTCGGGCCCTGGGCCTCGACGACTACGTGATCCTGCACAAGACGCCGAAAATCCACCTGGGCGAAAGATGGTCGGAGCCAGTCGTCTCCATCACGACGGAGGCTCCGCAACGCCTGCGCATGGATCCCGCCCGGGTCAAAGCCGTGCGCGGCCGCCGGGTGGCGGTGGTCGACGACGTGATCTCCACTGGCGCCTCACTCCAGGCTGCGCTGCGCCTGGTGCGGCGAATGGATGCCGAGCCGGTGGTGATCGGCGCCCTCATGACCGAGGGCTCGGGGTGGCGGATGGCCCTGGGAGCCGATGCGGAGAACGTCCGCTCCCTCGGGTCGATGCCGCTGTTCCGCCCGGCCAAGGACGGCATCGGCACCCTGGAAGAGGACTGGGGCTGAGCTAAAGGACCCCCTCGGTCTTGAGCAGCTCCTCCTGCGCGTCAGCCTGCCGGCGGACCTTTGAATAAGCGAGCGCGACGTAGACGAGGGAGCCGACAGCCAGGCCCAGGAAGATGCTGAAATCGGCCCGGGTGAAGGAATCCGAGCCGGTCGCTGCGGCGATCGGGTTCATCCACGTGGGGACATTGAAGGTGGGATTGAGCCCCGACATGGCAGCCGCCATCCCGAAGAGCTGCGCGATCAGTGCGGGCCAGAAGATTCCCCCCTTGTGGTAGTAGAGGCTCGACTTGCCCGTGTTCTGGAGCTCGCTCGGCACGTACCGGTAGCGACGCAGTATCCAATCGGTGAGAAATATGGCCACCCACGGTGCGATCCACACGATGACCGCGTCGACAAAATCCTTGAGGTATGTGGTGAAAGAGGAGTTGAAGACCACGTAGAGGGTGACGCCGAGGCAGATGACGCTGTCGATGGCCACGGCCTGATAACGCTTCACCTTCACCCCGATCGCCTGCAGGGTCACACCGGAGCTGTACAGGTCGAGGCTGTTGATGGCAAAGAGCTGCAGGATGCAGAAGACAAGGAAGAGGACCACAAACCAAGAGGGGAGTCCGCTCTGATGGAAGAACGGCTGAAACACGTTGGTGCCCTTCTGGAAGACCGTTCCCGCCTGCTGGTAGTTCGCACTTATGTTCTTCAGCCATGTCCCCGTCGCGGCACCGAGGATCATGATGAGGATTTCGGGAACGGCGGTTCCCAGGAAGACCCAGAAGACGATCCCCTTGGCCGATGACTTGCGAGGCAGGTAGCGCGAGTAGTCGTTCCCGTTCTCGGCCCAGCCCAGGCCCGACAGTGCGATCGTGAAGGCCAACCCGGCGAAGTAGACCTGCCACGACGCCCCCACCGGCACCCCGTGCGTTGTGGCATGACGGGTGACGAAGATGAGGAGACCGACGAAGAGGAGGACGAACGGGAGGATCAGCAGCCTCAGAGTCTTGACGATGGTGGCGTGGCCCAGGAACGGCAGGACGAACTGCACGGCGACGGCGCCGATCACCAAGCCGTACTTGGCCGGCGTCCCGGGGCGGAGTCCACCCTCCTCGGCGAGCACGAGTCCCGCGGCGACGATCAGTATCAGCCCTTCGATCTCGAATCCCACCTGGCTGGCCCAGTTGAAGATGGCGATGATGCGCGACCCGTTGGGTCCGAAGCCGGCCCGGTTGACCCCGAACACCGTGGTGCCCGTGTCGGGACCCTGCAGACTGCAGACACCGAGCAGGAAGTACGAGAGATTGCCGATGACGATGAGCGACACGGCCTGCGCGAACGTGAATCCGAAACCCATGAGGACGGCGCCGTAAAGGAAGTACTCGATATTGAGGCTGGCCCCGCCCCACATGCCGAAGAGGTCACGAGGACGGGCCCAACGCTCGCTTTCGGGTATGAAGTCGATCCCGTGCTGCTCGACGTGGAACGCCTGGTCGGTCTCCGGGTCGTGAATGATCGCCAGGTCTTCTGCGATTGCCACCGATCTGCCTCCTCCTGTCGCTTCGCCATTACCCCGACCGGTCCATCATGGACCACCCCGAGTGGGCCTCGCGGTGATGGGTGCAGTCGGCTGACGTCGATCGGGAGAGCATGAACGCACTTGGGCTAAAACGTGGGCATGGTCTACCTCCTGGCGGCCGGCGCCGCAGCGTGTAGCGCCATTGCGGGGGTCCTCCAGCGCATGGGAGTGGAGTCGGCTCCCCAGAGCCATGCCATGCGCATGAGCCTGCTCACCCATGCCCTGCGGCGCGGGGTATGGGTGCTGGGGCTGGCACTTCTCCTGGTGACCTTCGGGCTGCAGGCCACGGCGTTGCGCTTCGGGACCCTGACGGTGGTGCAGCCGATACTCACCGTGGAGATCCTCTTCCTCATCGCCATCCTGGCGGTGGTCTTCCACCGCCAGGTCGGTTGGCGGGAGGTCGTCGGCTCGGTGGCCATTGTGGCCGGTCTGACCGGGTTCATCGCCTCCGCGGCACCCGCCACGGGGCGTGGCATACCCGGATCGCATGCCTGGGGGTTGGTCACGGTGCTGGTCGTGACCACCGCCGGCCTGCTGGTAGTCGGAGCTCACCATGGGCCGCGCTGGTGGCGGGCCGCGGCATTCGGTGCCGCCGCCGGGACCCTGTTCGCCTACAACGCGTCCCTCACCAAGGCGACCACCACGCTGATCACTGCCGGCTGGGCACATGTGTTCGGCCATTGGGAGCCCTATGCCATCGGGGTGACCGGGGCCACGGGCTTCTTCCTGTTGCAGAATGCGCTGCACGCCGGTCCGATCGCCGCCTCAAGAGCCAGCATGATCATGGTCAATCCGACCGTGAGCGTGGCCATCGGCGCCTTTGTCTTCGGCGAGCACCTGCGCAGTGGCCCGGGCTTCATTGCCGCTGAAGCCCTCGCCCTTTGCGTGATGCTGGCTGGTGCCTACGCGCTGACCCAGTCGCCCTTGGTGGCCGGCTCGGCCGTCGAAGGGGAGCAAGGAGAGATGCTGCGCCGGAGCGCAGGCCCTACTTCTCCAGCACCTCACGCATGAAGGTCACCGACTTCTCCTGGGTCTCACGGGCCTGGTGCTCAATGAAGCGCTCGACGACCGGCCCCACCCCGAAGATCTTGACGCGGGCTTCCAGCGAGAACTTCTCGGTCGTGGACCCGCCCTCGTCGATCAGGGCGATCGCGCCGCTGAGTTGCGTCTTGTCGGCCATGGTCCCCGGAGTCATGGTGAAGGTGGTGGTCGAAGAGGACGGGTCGAATGTGCTGACCTCGGTGGTGGTGATCTCCTCGCCGAAGATCTTGCGCACGGGCCCGGGCATGTTGGGCTTCTGCCCGTAGCGCAGGGTCCGCACCAGGCCCCCGGAGAGATCACCCTCCTGGGACACCACTTCGGCCGCCGTCGATCCGAGCGCCTTCAGGTGCATTCGGACGATGAATTCAGGATCGAAGTACAGCTCCCAGAAGGCCATCGGCGGGCATTTCCAGCTGTAGGTCAGCGAGAGCTTCATGGCTTGAGGTCGAAGAGCATGTGATGCGCAAGGTCTCCCATGAGGTCAATCATGATGTGCATTGCGACGACGCGCCACTCGCCGTCCACGCAGTCGTAGGAATGGCGGTACCGTCCGGCGATCACCGGCTGGAGGTCCAACGCTCCGGGCACCGCCTGCAGGACGGTGAAGTACGAGCGGCTGGCGGCCGAGAGCCCGTCCTCGGCAACTTCGACGATGACATTGGTCATCAGGTGCTTGGTGCGCGGGGTGCCGTCCTTGTAGCGCCGGGTGGTGCGTCCGTACAGCGCTGCAATGGCCTCCCGGCCGGTGATGGCGTCACCGAATCCCTCAAAGGTAAGCGTGGCGTGCTGGAAGACTTCGCCCACACCGTCGAAGTCGCCGGCGTCAATCCGCTCGGCGTAAAGGTAGATCAGCCTGGTGATGGCCTGGTGCGCCAAGGGGTCCACAATGCCGATTGTGGCACCGATCACTGACCGAGGAGCCGTCCCAGCCGCTCCGCCAGACGGCTGGGACGACCCTTGCGCTCCTCGGTCCGGTCGGCCAGCTTCATGGTCCACAGGCCGGCATTGACCCCCAACCAGCGGAACGGCTCGGGCTCCCAATCAGGCGACACGTGGCCCACCCACGGGAGGCGGGTCAGCCCGGTGTCGGCTCCGGTGATCAGATCGGCCAGCGTGCGCCCGGCCAGGTTCGTCGTCGCCACCCCGTCACCCACGTACCCCCCGGCCCAGGCCAGCCCCCGCACCCGGTCGAGTCCCACCGATGAGTGCCAGTCCCGCGGGATCCCCAACGGGCCACCCCAGGCGTGAGTGAACCGAGCCGAGCCGAGGGCGGGGAAGAGTTCGGTGAGGGTCTGGCGCAACAGCGCGTGAACCGCGGGCTCGGTGTCGAAGGAGGGTCGCACCTTGGAGGCGAAGTGGTACGGCGCGCCACGCCCGCCGAAGGCGATACGGCCGTCCGCCGTCCGCTGCCCGTAAATGATCATGTGCCGGTAGTCGGCGAACGTGGTCCGCTCCGGGAGGCCGGCCGCGGCCCAGAAGTCCTCGCCCAGGGGTTCGGTGGCCACCATCAGGGAGTAGACCGGGACCAGGGCCCGCTCGTGGCCCGGCAACCTGGGCGTCCACGCTTCGGTGGCCCGCACCACCACTTCCGCCGTGACCGTGCCGCCCGTGGTGCGGACGACCGGTGACGAACCCGCGGACCCCGGCATGATGGCGGTGACCTCGGTATGTTCGTAGACGGCCACGCCGCGCCGCTCGACGGCGTCGGCCAACCCGCGGGCCAGCAGCGCGGGCTGGACCACGGCGCAGTGCGGGGTGAAGGTGGCGCCCAGGACGTCCTCGACGCCGATGACTTCCCGGGCCTCCGTGGCGGTGAGCCAGCGCACGTCGTCCTCGCAGAAACCGTGTGCCCGGGCCACGTCGATCTCGGCCATGGCCCGGGGTCGCTGGGCCTCGTGGCGCACGAGGTCGATGGAGCCACCCTTGGCGTAGTGGCAGTCGATCCCCTCGGCGGCCGACGTCCGGCCGACGATGTCGACGGTCTCCTGCATGGCCCTCCGCATGGCGCGCATGGGAGCCAGGCCGTGGAGGCGGGCCAGCGCCGAATCGGAAGTGGCGAAGAGGGCCGAGCACCAGCCCCCGTTGCGGCCAGAGGCGCCGAACCCGGCGACCTCCTTCTCCAGCACGGCGATGCGCAGCGCCGGATCGGCTTCGGCCAGCGCGAGGGCGGTCCACAGTCCGGTGAAGCCGGCGCCGACGACACAGACATCGACCTGGAGGTCCCGGACCAGGGCAGGGCGGGGGGGCAGCGGATCCGGGATGGCGTCCCACCAGAGGGACAGGCGCTGCGAGTCGGCAGCCCCCGCCTCCGAGGGGCCTACATCCGGCGCCATGCCTCGGTCAGTACCTCGCGCAGCGTGGAGCTCATGAAGTCGATCTCCTCCTGGCCGCAAATGAGGGGAGGGGCGAGCTGGACCACCGGATCGCCCCGATCGTCGGCCCGGCAGATCAGGCCGGCCTTGAAGAGTGCTCCCGAGAGGTAGCCCCGGAGCAACCGTTCGGACTCCTCGTCGCCGAACGAGAGCCGGGTCGCCTTGTCCTTGACCAGCTCAATGCCGTAGAAAAAGCCGGCCCCCCGCACGTCGCCGACGATGGGCAGGTCGCCGAGGCCTTCCAGCGCGGACCGGAAGGCAGCCTCGGTCGACTGGACGTGCTGCAGGATCTGCTCCCCTTCGAAGACGTCGAGGTTGGCCAGGGCCACCGCACAGCTCACCGGATGCCCGGCGAAGGTGAAGCCGTGCAGGAACGAGGCTCCCTCTTTCAAAAAGGGCTCGACCAGGCGCTCGGAGGCGATCATGGCGCCGAGAGGTGCATAGCCCGAAGTCAGCCCCTTAGCCACCGTGATGATGTCGGGCTGGTACCCGTAGCGCGCCGCACCGAACCAGTGGCCCAGGCGGCCGAAGGCGCAGATGACCTCGTCGGAGACCAACAGCACGCCATGGCGATCGCAGATTTCGCGTACCCGTTCGAAGTAACCGGGCGGGGGCGGGAAGCATCCACCGGCGTTCTGGACGGGCTCGAGGAAGACGGCGGCGACCGTGGTCTCACCCTCGCGGAGGATGGCCCGCTCAATCTCGTCGGCGGCCCATCTCCCGAACGCCACCTCGTCGTCGGCGAAAAGTTCGGCCCGGTAGAAGTTGGTGTTGGGCACTTTTATGGCGCCGGGCACGAGCGGCTCAAACGGGGTCTTCAGATCGGGAATACCGGTGATGGAGAGGGCCCCCATGGAGGTCCCGTGATAGGCGATGTTGCGGCTGATGACCTTGGTGCGCTGCGGCTGCCCCGTGAGGCGGAAGTACTGCCGGGCTAGCTTCCACGCTGACTCCACCGCCTCTGACCCACCGGTGGTGAAGAAGACGCGGTCGAGGTCACCGGGGGCCAGGCCGGCGACGCGATCGGCCAGCTCAATGGCCCGGGGGTGCGCGTATGTCCACAAGGGAAAGTAGGCCAGCGTGCTGGCCTGTTTGGCTCCCGCTTCGGCCAGTTCCGTACGGCCGTGCCCGATCTGCGACGTGAAGAGACCGGACAGGCCGTCCAGATAGCGCTTGCCATGCTGATCCCACACATATGCTCCCTCCCCACGCACGATCACCGGGACTTCATGGGTCTCGTAGGTGGCCAGGCGGCTGAAGTGCAGCCAAAGGTGGCGACGGGCCTGATCGCTCAGGTTGGAATTCTCGGGATTGTTGGTGCTCATCGGTCCTCCACTCGGCGGGTGGCGATGGCGGCATGGCCGTTCATCGCGTGCCCCAGGAATATGTCTGTTTGGCCAACTTCAGGTATAAGAAGGTCTCGGTGGCGCGCACGCCGGGGATGGAACGCACCGAGTCGTTGAGAACCTGCAGCAACCGGTCGTCGTTCTCGCAGACCAGCTCGGCCAGGATGTCGAACGAGCCGGCGCACATGACGACGTAGTCGACCTCGGGCAACGACGCCAGCTTTTCGGCCACCTGGCGCACGTCCCCTTCGACCGATATCCCCACCATGGCCTGCCGCGTGAATCCGAGCTGCAGCGGATCGGTGACGGCCACTATCTGCATGATCCCGCCTTCGCGCAGACGCTGGACCCGGCGCCGGACCGCCGCCTCGGACAGACCGACCTCGGCTGCGATGGCGCCGTAGGGTTGCCGCCCGTCGCGCTGGAGGGCTTCGATGATGGCCCGGTTCGGTGCATCCAAGATGGGGCCGCTTCCGGGGCCCGTCTCGCCCTCCGTCATCGCCTCTGCCGGCTCTTCCGGGTCGGACATGCCCCTCCTCGCTCCTGTGGACCGCCCTACGGTAGCCCATGGATTCTGCAGAATTATGTCATAAAACTACCATCATCTAAACAGAATTCGTCGTGAAGGGTCGAGAATATTGCGGATACGCTTGTTACAGTCCGATTTCGGATGTGGTAGGCCATCATGGCAACAGCAAGGGAGGGAGTCGCATGCGCAGGTTGCAGAACTTCATCGGGGGGGCCTACCGCAGTGCCGAGGACGGTCCATCGGCTCCCTTGACCGATCCGAGCACGGGGGAGCCCTTCGCCGAGGCCCCGGTGTCCGGTCCAGCCGACGTCGACCGGGCCTTCCGGGTGGCCGCCGAGGCCTTCACCACCTGGCGGCGCACCACCCCGTCCGAGCGCGGCCTGGCCCTGCTGCGGATCGCCGATGCCCTAGAGGATCGGGCCGAAGACCTGGTCCGCGCCGAGAGCGAGAACACAGGGAAGCCCATTGCGCTGACCATGGCCGAGGAGATTCCACCGATGGTGGACCAGATCCGCTTCTTCGCCGGAGCGGCGCGCCATCTGCAGGGTCTGGCCGCGGCGGAGTACATGGCCGGTCACACCTCCTTCATCCGGCGCGAGCCGATCGGCGTGTGTGGCGCCGTCACGCCGTGGAACTACCCGATGATGATGGCGGTCTGGAAGTTCGCCCCCGCGCTGGCGGCCGGGAACACCATGGTGCTCAAGCCCTCGGACACCACCCCGGTCACCGCGCTCCTTATGGCAGAGATCATGTCCGAGCACCTCCCGCCGGGCGTCTTCAACGTGGTGTGCGGTGACCGCGACACCGGCCGGGCCCTGGTGGTGCACCCGACGCCGGCCATGGTCTCGGTGACCGGGTCGGTGCGAGCCGGCATGGAGGTCGCGGCGGCGGCTGCGCCCACGCTCAAGCGGGTCCATCTGGAGCTGGGCGGGAAGGCACCGGTCATCGTGTTCGACGATGCCGATCCCGCGGCAGCGGCGGCGGGCATCGCCGGGGCCGGCTACTTCAATGCGGGGCAGGACTGCACGGCGGCGACCCGGGTCCTGGCCTCTCCGGGGGTGCATGCCGACCTGTTGGCCGCACTGGTCGAGCAGGCCGAAGGCACCACGGTGGGTGGCACCGACAACGAGGATGCGGACTACGGGCCCCTCAACAGCGCCCACCAGCTCGAACGGGTGCGCGGATTCGTGGAGCGGGCGCCCTCGCACGCCGAGGTATTGGCCGGGGGCACCCCGGTAGGGGCCCGCGGCTACTGCTTCGCCCCGACGGTCGTGGCCGGACTGAGGCAGGACGACGAGCTGGTGCAGTCCGAGGTCTTCGGCCCGATCATCACCGTCCAGGAGTTCAGCGACGAGGCGGAGGCTCTGCAGTGGGCCAACGGTGTGGAGTACGGGCTGGCGTCATCAGTGTGGACCCGTGACCACGGGCGGGCCATGCGGATGGCACGTGACCTTGATTTCGGGTGCGTCTGGATCAACACCCACATACCACTGGTGGCCGAAATGCCTCACGGCGGATTCAAGCGGTCGGGGTACGGCAAGGACCTCTCCGCCTACGGGTTCGAGGACTACACGAGGGTCAAGCACGTCATGAGCAAGATTGAGGAGTGAGCGATGATCGTCGGGGTACCAAGCGAAGTGAAGGACGATGAGTACCGCGTGGCCATCACGCCGGCCGGTGCGCGCGAGCTGACCTCGTCCGGGCACACGGTCTACGTCGAGAAGGGTGCCGGTGACGGATCATCCATGCCCGACGCGGAATTCGTGCGCACGGGGGCAACAATCATCGACCGGGCTGAGGACGTCTGGGCGTCCTCGGATCTCGTGTGCAAGGTGAAGGAGCCGGTCACAGAGGAGTACCACCTGCTCGGCGCACGCAAGGGTCAGACCCTCTTCACCTACCTCCACCTGGCCGCCTCGCGCCAGTGCACGGATGCGCTGGTCGGGGGGGGCAACGTGGCCATCGCCTACGAGACGGTGCGCCAGAGCGACAACTCCCTCCCCTTGCTGGCGCCGATGAGCGAGGTGGCCGGCCGCATGGCACCGCTCGTGGGTGCCCACCACCTGATGCGGGCCGGAGGCGGCCGGGGAGTCCTGGTATGCGGCGTGCCCGGGGTGCGCTGCGCGCGCGTGGTGATCCTCGGCGCCGGGGTGGCGGGGATGGCGGCGGCAACCATGGCAGTCGGTATGCACTCGGAGGTCTTCGTACTCGACCGCAACCTGGACAAGCTGCGCGAGGTCGACCACCATTTCCGCGGCGGGCTGGAGACGATCGCCTCCTCGCAACACGCCATTGAGGAGATCTGCGTCCAAGCCGACATCGTCATCGGGGCGGTTCTCGTCGTCGGCGCCCGGGCCCCTCGACTGGTCTCCGACGAGTTGGTGGGGCAGATGCGCCACGGATCGGTGCTGGTCGACATCTCCGTCGACCAGGGTGGCTGCTTCGAGTCGACCCGCCCGACGACCCACTCCCACCCCACTTTCGAAGTGAACGGGTCGATCTTCTACTGCGTGTCCAACATGCCGGGCGGGGTGCCGCACACGTCCACGCATGCCTTGGCCAACGCCACACTCCCCTACGCCCTGAGCATCGCCTCCCTCGGATGGAAGAAAGCCGTGCGCGCCGATCACGCCCTGGCCGAAGGGGTGAACGTGGCGGATGGCCACGTCGTCTACCAGCCGGTGGCCGACGCCCACGGGCTGGACTTCACGCCTCTGGGCGAGCTGGTGGAGTAGTGCTCGCGGTGGGGCCGGCTCAGCCCAGGTCTGCGCCCACCACCGACACGAACGACACCATCTCCCCGGGGTAGCCCCCCAGGTTGTGGGTCATGGCCAGGCCGCGGTCGGTGGTGGCGATCTGGCGGTCGGCCGGGGCGTCGTGGCGCAGCTGCAGCCAGCACTCGAAGAACATGCGCAGGCCTGAAGCGCCGACCGGATGGCCGAAGCTCTTCAGACCCCCGTCGGGGTTGACCGGCAGGTCACCGTCGAGGGCGAAGGTGCCGGCCAGCACCTCCTTCCACGCCGTTCCACGCGGCGCGAACCCGAGGTCCTCCATCAGCACGAGCTCGGTGGGGGTGAAGCAGTCGTGCACCTCGGCCATGGCCAGCTGGCGGCGGGGATCGGTGATCCCGGCCTGCCGGTAGGCATCGGCGGCGGCGGCCTCGCATTCGGGGAAGTGGGTGTAGTCGTAGCCGGGGTCGATCAGTCCGGAACCGCTGCCGGCGGCGAAGGAGAGCGCCTTTATGTAGAGCGGCTTGTCTGTGTAGTGCAGCGCATCCTCGGCCCGCACCAATATGGCCGCCGCCGCACCATCGGCCACACCGGCGCAGTCGAACACGCCGAGGCTGCCGGCGAGGCGGGGTGACTTGAGCGCCGTCTCCTTGGTGATCTCACGCCGGAACTGGGCCCGCGGGTTGCGGGCACCGTTGTGATGGTTCTTGACTGCGATGGTGGCCAGCACGTCGGCCATGGTCTCCTCGTCGACGCCGTACTTCTGGCCGTACGCCGGGGCCACCATGGAGAACATGGCTGCCGCGGTGAGCGTCCGGGCCGTGCCGTCTCCCGGGGGGTTCATGGCGTTGAGCCCTTGGAAGCCGCTGTCCTTCACCTTTTCCGCTCCGACCGCCATGGCCACGTCATAGGCGCCCGACGCCACGGCGTAGGCCGCGGCACGCAGGGCCTCGGACCCGGTGGTGCAGTAATTCTCCACCCGGGTCACCGGCTTGTTACGCAGCTGGAGAGGGCGGGCCAGCGTGATACCGCTCATCCCGCTCTGCGCGGTGCCGAACCAGTAGGCGTCAATATCGTCCTTGTCCACGCCGGCGGAACGGAAGGTGTCGGTACAGGCATCGACGATGAGATCGTCCAGCCCCTTGTCCCAGTGCTCGGCAAAGGGCGTGCAGCCCATGCCCACAATGGCCACCTGATCGCGGATGCCGTGCGAGCCCATCAGTCTGCTCCTCCCCGCCGCAAGGGCCGCGCCTTCCAGAAGTAGTCATGGATGCCGTCGGCACTGAAAAGGCGCCGGAATGTCATTTCGACCCGGGTGCCCACCTGCACCTCGGCCGGGTCGACGTCGGTCAGCTCGACGGGGTACCGCCCGCCACCGTCGAAGTCAACGATGGCGAACACGATGGGCGGGCTGGGGGAGTAGGCCAGGCGGTCGATGGTGAAGGTCACCACCGTGCCGGCCACATCGGCCATGCCCACGGGCTCCATGTCGTCGACGGCGCCTCCCTCCATGGAGATCCGCGACGGGGGCAGGTGCACCGCACCCGATGTCCGGTCCCGGGAGCCGACGAATCCGAACTTCCACTCCACGTTGCGGTGGGCCGCCGTGCTCGAAACCCGGGCCGGCTCGGGCCGGCGGGGTGGCTCGGGCTTGAGCTGCCCGCGCCAGGCCAGGAACTTCGCATAGGGGAGCTCAGCGCCCTGCGCGATCTGACGGCTCACCGGGCGGGGCGGCTGCCACTGCGCCAGTGCGCTCGTCGTACGCAGGACCACTGCATCGGCTCCATCGGCCAGATGCATCACCACCACCACCGTGCCCGGCTCAATGGAGGGGTCGCTGGCGAGCTCCTCCAGGACGGAGGAGAGGACCAGGAGGGGGTGCGCGGCGCCGCACTGCCCAACCGAACCGGTGAGGTCGTCGCACTGTGCGGATTCGCTCAGGCTCAGCTTCTTTCTCAGGGCGCCAACGGCGCGCCCGTGCATCCCGGTGACCACGGCTCGCCCCACGTCGGCCACCTCAAGGCCTGCCGCCTTGAGGGCGCGGGCGAAGGAGTCCTGGCCCAGCTGGAGGTACCGGTTCTCGCCGAACCGCTCCTCCCAGAGCTTGGAGACGCCCTCCCCGGGAGCTCGCCACCGGTCGGTGAACTCGTCGGTGGCCGACGCGGTGGCCACCAGTTCGGCCACGACACCCGGTCCGTCGCCGACCAGCACGGCGGCTCCGGCGTCGCCGCCGGCGGCCTCGTCGGCACCGCCGGGCAGGCCGTCGCGCTGGTCCGCGCTGACCACCAGGGTGGTGCCGGTGCCGCAAAGGGCCGTGACCAGGCAGCCGATCCCCGAGCGCAAGGCGCCCCCGAAGTCATAGGCGCCGACGTCGGCCGGGAGGCGGAGGGCCCCCGCCACCGCCGTGGCGTTGGTCTTGTCAAGGTAGGCCGGCGACGAGGTGGCGAACCAGAGCGAGTCGGGGACCGCCGCGGGCACGCCCCTGAGGGCCAGACGGGCCGCTTCGGCCCCGAGCGTGGTGGTGTCCTCGTCGTGTGATGCCACGGCGCGGGTCCCCTGGCCGCCACCACTGCCCATGAAGGCCGAGATGCCCGTTCGGGACAGACGGCGGTAGGGCACGTAGCCGGCTGCGCTGATGATGCCTCGCACGGCCACAGACCCTACCGGCAGGGTCGGTGGCCTCACGACGGGCATCGGACCACGCCCGGACATGCGTGGCGGGGCAGAACAGAGCAAACTGCAGGCATGGCGGACTGGTCCGAACCCCTGCAGCAGCCATCCGGCCCCGGCCGAGGAGAGTTGGCCGAACGGGTGGCCGATGCCGATCGCGACGGCACGGTCACCCTGTTGCGCGAGCACGTGGTCGACGGTCGTCTGACCCTCGATGAGTTCTCCGAGCGGGTCGGACTGGCCCTCGAAGCAAGGACCCGTGGCGAGCTCCAGAAGGCCATGGCCAACCTGCCCGCCCCACCGGCGCCCCAGGAAGAGGGGGTGGCGCGCCGCTCCCGGCGTTGGCACGTGGCGATCATGAGCGGGTCGAGCACCAAGGGCCGGTGGCGGATGAGCGGGAGGACCAACGCACTTGCCATCATGGGCGGCTGCGACATGGACCTGCGGCGGGCGGAGATCGACGGCCCGGAGGTCCTGATCACCGCCGTGGCCTTCTGGGGCGGGGTGAAGATCGTCGTACCCGAGGGATTCGACGTGGACCTGCAGGGATTCTCCTTCATGGGCGGCCGGAGCATGCGCATGCGCGATGTCCCACGGGTGCCGGGCTCACCCCGGATCGTCATAAGAGGCTTCTCCATCATGGGAGGCATTGAGGTGCGGAGCCGGCCCAACCAGTCCGGCCAACCGGTCATTGAGGCGGTGGCCGAGAGAGTCCGGAGCGTGGTCGATGCCCTACCCAGCCGGGCCGGGACCGCACCCATCGACCTGGCCGCTCTGAGTCAGGAGATCCGCCGGCAGATCCACACTCAGCACCACCCGCGGCGGCACCGGCACGGGAACGAGCGTCCGGGCGGGTCGCGATCCGATGCGGCGGCGGTCCCTCCCACCGAACCCATGCCCAACGACGGCACCGTGACCATCCTGTTCAGCGACATGGTCGACTACGCCGGCATGACCGAGCGCCTGGGGGACCAGGTGTCACGGGACCTCCTGCACGAGCACCACCGCATCGTCCGCCTCCTGCTCGACCGCCACGGGGGACGGGAGATCAAGGTCCAAGGGGACGGGTTCATGGTCGCCTTCGGAGGCGTGGCGCGCGCGCTGCGCTGCGCCGTCGACATCCAGCGGGCCTTCGAGATCTACTCCCGAGAGCATCCGCAGGAGCCCATAGCGGTCCACATCGGCGTGCACACCGGGGATGCCGTCCAGGAGGATGACGACTTCTTGGGGCATACGGTGATCGTGGCCAGCCGGTTGGCCGCCGTGGCCAGTCCCGGGGAGATCCTGGTCTCGTCGCTGTCGGAGCAGCTGGTCCAGGGCAGCGGCGAGTTCCGTTTCGTCGGGCATCGCGAAGCCGAGCTCAAGGGCATGACGCGGACGCAGCATTCCGCCACGCTCGCCTGGGCCGACTGACCCTTTCCGACGCGGATTCGTTGCGTTCCTTCCCAACGGGATTGGTCCTCCCTGTATCCTCGCCTCATGTTCCGCTGAGTCCCGCCCCGACGAGGCGCCGCGCCCTTCCGGACGCGCGCCGATCTCCGCCCGCTGCGATCCGGACCTGCAGGCATCGCCGAGCCCCCACTCTGCTGCCGTGTCCCGCGCCACCGCGCGCGACCGAAGCCGAAGCCCACCCGTCAACCACCATGCCCAAAACCATGACCTTGCCCACCGAACAGGCCCACCGGGCCGACCATACCGACCACGCCACCGCGGTGAAGGGGCGGGCCACCGAGGTGGCCCCCGCTGCCCGCGCCCCGAGGGCGGGGCGCGCCCTCCGGCTCGCCACAGCCATGCAGGTGGTGGCGGCGGCCGGCAACGGTCTGGCCTACGTGGCCCTCTCGCTGCGTGTCTACCAGGAGACTCGCTCGACCGTCGCCGTCACCATGGTCCTCATGGCCGGTGGGCTGCCGGTGTTCCTGCTGGCTCCCGTGTCGGGCCTGCTGTTGGATCGGCTGCCGATGGGACGCCTGATGGCCTCGGCCGCCCTGTTCGTGGCGGCCGCTCTGGCCGCGCTGGCCTTCACCCACTCGCTGAGGGCCATCGTGGCGCTGGCCCTCTGCTTCGGAGCGGCCGACAGCGTGCTGCAGCCCGGCCTGACCGCCGCCATCCCCCGGCTGGCCGGGCGCGTGCCGCTGGTGCGGGCCACCAGCCGGCTCCAGGGAGCCGCCATGGGCGGGACCGCCCTCGGTCCGTTGCTGGCGGGCGTCATCGGGAGCATCGGTGGCGTGACGACGGCCCTCCTCCTCGATGCCGGGGTGTCGGTCATCTTCGCCCTCGGGATCCTGATGCTGGGATTGCACGGGCGGGGTGCCTCGGCTCCGGCCAGCGCCGATGACGGCATGACCGCGGGTGTCCGCTACCTCCGCCGCGACCGGCCCATGGGCCTGCTCGTCCTGGTGGTGTCGTCTGTGATCGCCTTCATGGGCGTCACCATGGTGGCCGAGGTCTTCCTGGCCGAGAAGCTGCTCCACGGTGGCACCACCGGCTTCGCCCTGCTCGTCACGGCCTGGACCGGTGGCATGACGCTGGGGACGGTGATCGCCGGCCGGCTTCCCCCTCGGGCCCTGGCCCCGGGCATTGTGGTCAGCCTGGTGGTGCTTGGCCTCGGCGTGTCCGCCGGCGCGCTGTCGCCCGCCATGTGGATGGCCATCGCGGCCTACGGCATCGGCGGCATCGGTGACGGGGTGCAGATGGTGGGCGCCCGCACCCTGCTTCTCCAGCGGGCGCCCGGGCACCTGGCGGGTCGTGCCTGCGCCGTCTTCGCCGGCATGACCTTCGGGGCGGTGTCGGTGGGCATGGCCGCCGCCGCGCCGCTAGTGGCGCTGCTCGGCGTCCGGGGTGCCCTCCTGGCCGCCGGGGTGGGGTCCGTGGGGGCCGCCGTGGCCGCACTGGCGCTGGGCCTCCACCGCCTGCGGGGTGAAGCCCCCTTGGCGCTGACCGCAGCTGATGCGGGCTCGCTGGCGCCGGGGAGCCCGGCCCTGATCTAATCTGACGGGTAGTCAGATCCTGTGACAGGCCCGGTGCTCCCGGCGCCGTCCATCCGGCCCCGGAGGTCACCGCCCCATGGAGTTCGAGTTCTCCGACGAGCAGGTCGCGTTCGTCAAAGAGGTGGAGGCCTTCCTCAATGCCAATGACGACCCGGACGTGTTCGACCTGACCAGGGAGAACATGGCCCAGATCGTCGACACGCCCAAGAGACGCGCCTTCATGGCGTCCCTCGGTGCGCGGGGCTGGCTGGGCATGACCTGGCCGGCCGAGTACGGGGGCCAGGAAGGCGAGGGCGTCTACGAGTACCTGCTCAATGAGCAGCTGGCCGGGCGGGGCGGGCCCCAGATCGGCAAGGGGGTCGGCATTATCGGCAAGACCCTCATCCGCCACGGCAACGAGCGCCTCAAGGCGGAGTTCCTCCCCAAGATCCTGCGCAACGAGGTGGAGTTCGCCGTCGGGTACTCAGAGCCCAACGCCGGGTCGGACGCTGCGTCCATGCAGCTGCGGGCCACCAAGGTGGAGGGAGGGTGGGTTCTCAACGGGCAGAAGACCTGGACCACATCGGCCCATTTCGCCGAGTGGTACTGGGTGGGCGCCCGCACGGACACCGAGGCGCCCAAGCATGCCGGCATCACCCTGTTCCTGGTTCCCATCGACCAGCCGAGCATCACGGTGAACGCCATCTGGACCATGGGCGACGAGCGCACTAACGAGGTGTTCCTCAACGACGTATTCGTTCCCGACGATTATGTGGTCGGAGAGCTGAATCGGGGATTCCAGTACATCTCCGAGGCTCTGGACTTGGAGCGGTTCACCATGTTCACCTTCGCGCCCATCGCCCAGCGCTTCGAGCTGCTGACCGAGTACGTGCGCACCACGGTCCGCGATGGCGTGCCCCTTCGCGACGACCCCATCGTCCGCCAGCGGCTGGCCCAGCTGGCCACCCAGCTGGAGGTGGCGCGGGTCATGGGGCTGAAGTTCGTGTTCGAAGCGGGGAAGGGCGGGGCGGCGCCGACCGCGGAGGCCTCTGAGTACAAGCTCTTCGCCACTGAGCTCTCCAAGCGCCTGGCCAACGCCGCCATGGACATCGCCGGTCCGGGGAGCCAACTTCGGGTCAAGACCGAAGAAGCCCCCATGGCCGGGCGATCCGAGTCGACCTACCGCTACACGGTGATCGACACCATCGGCGGCGGCGCCTCGGAGATTCAGAAGAACATCATCGCCCGGCGCAAGCTGGGGTTGCCCAAGAATTTCTGATCCATTGCCGGCCTCCCCGTCCCCCACCGGACCCCTGCGCGGGATCACCGTCCTCGACCTCTCCACCGTCGGGCCGGCGGCACGCTGCACGCGCCTGCTGGCGGACTATGGCGCCATGGTGGTGAAGGTCGGGCCGGTACCCTCAGCTGATGCCACACCGATAGAGCCCTCCTTCTTCGCGTACAGCGGCCACCGCGGCATGCGCCGGATCCTGGTCGACCTGAAGGACGAAGAGGGGCGCGCGGCGTTCCTGGCGCTGGCGACGTCGGCTGATGTCGTGGTGGAGAGCTTCCGGCCCGGCGTGGTCGACCGCCTGGGCATCGGTTACCAGGCGGTGACGGCGCGCAACCCGGGCATCGTCTACTGCTCGACCAGTGGCTATGGCCAGGAGGGACCCCATGCCCAATGGGCCGGTCATGACCTCAACTACCTGGCGGTCGGTGGCTTCCTGGCCATGAGCACGCCGGGCGCCGATGGCGGACCGCCCCTGCCCGGCGCCACCATTGCCGACGCCGCCGCCGGAGGGATGCAGGCCGCCCTGGCCATCATCGCCGCCCTGGCCGGCCGCACCGCTACGGGCCAGGGCGTCTTCCTCGATGTTTCGGTCGCCGACGGCGTCCTGTGGCTCATGTCGCTCCCGATAGACGAGCACCTGGCGCTGGGCAACGCGCCCGAGCCCGGGCACGACGTGCTCTCCGGCCGCTACGCCTGCTATGGCACCTACCGGGCGGGCGACGGCAAGTGGTTGGCCGTCGGTGCCATTGAGGCCAAGTTCTTCGCCAACCTGTGCCGGGCCGTCGGATGTCCCGACCTCATTCCGGCCCAGTTGGATCCTGACGCACAACCCGCGCTACGTGCGGCGCTCTCCGCTGCCTTCGCCACCCGTGACCGTGACGAGTGGGTGGAGTTGCTGGGCGGTGCCGACACCTGCGTGACCGCCGTGCTGGCCGTGGCCGAAATCGCAGCTGACCCCCAATTCGGCGCCCGGGGCGTGGTACGGGAGGTCGTACATCCGACCGAGGGAGCCATGGCACAGCTGGGACCCCTCCTGGCCGGCATGGATAGGGCGGTGGGCGCGGCACCCCTGCCCGACATGGACCGGACCGACACCGAACATCTCCTCAAGGTTGCGGGAGTCGACGGTGGCACCATCGCCCGGTGGGTGTCGCGGCGGGTGGTGGCGTGACCCGGCCCGATCCCCTGGCCCAGGCCCTGGCGCTGGTCGGCCGGGAGCAATACCCCGAAACGGGCGATTTCCCGGTTGAGCGGGGCTACGTCTGGACGTCGTGCGCCTCGGTGGAGAACGGCAATCCTCTCTTCTGGGACGACGAGGTGGCTGCGGCGCTCACCGACGGCCCCATCGCGCCTCCCACCATGGTGTCGGTCTGGTTCCGGCCCCACCACTGGGCTCCGGGGCGCACAGAGGTGGCCCTGCCCCTTCAGGTCCACTTCGACCTCAAGGAGATGTTCGGCCTGCCCGAAGCGGTGATGACCGACAACACCATTGAGTTCCACACCCCGGTCCGCATGGGCGACGTCCTGTGTACGCACCAGGTCCTGCGATCGATCAGCGAGGAGAAGACGACGAGGTTGGGCACGGGTCGCTTCTGGGTCATTGAGGTCGTCTACACCAATCAGGCCGGTGACCTGGTGGCCGTCGAGTCCTACACCGGGTTCGGCTACCAACGGCCGACCGGAGCCGGTGCGCCCTCATGACCTCGCTCACCCCACGCCTGCTCCTGGCCGACGTCGCCGCCGGTGACGTGCTGCCGGAACTCGCCTACGACGTGACGGCGACCACCGTGGTCCTCGGCGCCCTGGCCACCCGGGACTGGCGGCCCATGCACCATGACAAGGACTTCGCCGTCAACCGCAACGGCACCCGGGACATCTTCTTGAACACGCCCAACCAGGCGGCCTGGTTCGAGCGCTACCTCACCGACTGGAGCGGTCCCCATGGACGGCTGGGACGGGTCACGTTCCGGATGTCGGGCTCGGTCTTCCCGGGCGACACCATGACCCTGCGCGGAGTGGTGGAGTCGACCGAGGTCGACGGGACCGGCTGCGGTTTCGCCACCGTGGCGGTCAACCTGGCGGTCGGGGGCCACACCAAGACCACCTGCACCGCCCGTATCGCGTTGCCCTGCGCGGCCGGGGACAACCCCTGGGCCCGAAGCGGCGACCGCTGGCTCCCCTCGCCGGCATCGCCGTGACCGTCGTGACCCGCGCCCCATCCCGTAGGAGGTACCACCGTGTTGGATCTTGACTTCAGCCCGGAGCAGGAGATGCTCCGGCAGACGGCACGCGATGTGCTGGATCGCCATTGCCCGCTCGATGTCGTGCGCGCCATGGAGGACAACCCGACCGGCTACCCCCTGTCCCTGTGGGCACAGATGGGCCAGCTGGACCTCATCGGGCTCATGCTGCCCGAAGAGTGCGGGGGTTCGGGAATGACCTTGGTGGAGGGCGTCGCGCTCTACGAGGAGCTGGGGAGGGCACTGGCCCCGACCCCGCATTTCGAGAGCGCCGTCCTTTCCGGTGGGGTTCTCGCCGCAGCCGGGAGTGATGCCCAGAAGGCCCGGTGGCTGGGAGCGATCGCTTCGGGAGAGAGCATCCTTACGCCGGCCTGGCTGGAGCCCGAGAACGGGTTCTCCGCTCGTGGGGTCGCCCTCCGCGCCACAGCCGAGGGGAGCGGGTTCCGCCTCAACGGGGTGAAGCGCCATGTGGCCTTCGCCGCCGCCGCGGACCGCCTCGTGGTGCTGGCCCGGACCGGCGACGAGGAGGGTTGCATCGACCTCTTCCTGGTGGACCCCACCGCCGTCGGAGTGAGCCTGCGCCAGCAGTTCACCATCGCGTCGGACACCCAGTACGAGGTCACCTTCACCGACGTCGCGGTGACCGCGGAGGATCGCGTCGGGCCGGCCGGCACGGGGTGGGAAAGTTGGCAGGCGGTGCTGGAAGGCGGCCTGGTCCTCCTGGGCGCCCAGGCCGTCGGCGGGGCGCGCTACGCGCTGGAGATCACCACGCAGTACGCCAAGGACCGCCACCAATTCGACAAGCCCCTGGGGGCGTTCCAGGCTCTGGCCCACAACCTGTCCGACGCAGTGACCGCCCTCGACGGGGCAGAGCAGCTGGTGCACGAGGCGGCCTGGGCCGGAGCCAAAGGCCGATCACTGGCCTCACTGGCCCCGATGGCCAAGCTGTTCGCCTGCTTCACCTACCGGGACATCACCGCCATGGCCCAGCAGATCTTCGGTGGGATCGGGTTCACCCTCGACTTCGATATCCAGCTCTACTTCCGGCGCGCCAAGCAGCAGCAGGTGATGTGGGCGGACGACCGTGCGCTGGAGGCCGCCGTGGCCGCCGCCCTGCTCGACTGACTCGCCTGCACGCTCCCGGCGCCATGCCGCGCCGGTATGTTGCATCGTTGATGCCCCAGACTGCGCAGGCCCTGGGCGCCGAGGAGGCGCGCCGCGTGGCCCTCCATGCTCAGGGCTTCCTGGGGCCTCGCCACACCGGTGGTCCGCGGGCGATGTTGCGCCGCCTCGGCGGGGTGCAGCTCGACACGATTTCGGTGCTGGCCCGCTCGCACGAGCTCGTCGCCTACGCCCGGCACGGTGCCATCGCGCGAGCGAGGATCGAGCGCGACTACTGGGGCCAGGGGAGCACGACGTTTGAGTACTGGTCCCACGCCGCCTGCCTCCTGCCCCTTGAAGACTGGCCGGCCTACGGCTTCCAACGAAGAGGAAGACGGGCCAAGGAGTCGCGCTGGCACACCCTGATCGACCTGGAGCGGCACTGCCGTCAAGTCATCGCCCGTCTGCGCGCCGAGGGGCCCCTGACGGCGAATGAGCTCGGCGGTGCCAAGAGGGGCGGCGAATGGTGGGATTGGTCGGAGACCAAGATCGCCGCCGAACGGCTGTTGGACACCGGTGACCTCGTCTGCCGCGAGCGTCGCGGGTTCCAGCGTGTCTACGACCTCGTGGAGCGAGCCGTTCCCGCCGCGTTGATCGACCAGGAGTGGAGCGACGAGGAGTGCGCCACACGGCTGGTCAACGCCGCCGGACGCTCCCTCGGGGTGGCCACCGAGGCTGATCTCTCCGCCTATCACGGAGTGCCGCGCAAATTGGTCCGACAAGTGATGGGGTCCACCGAGCTCTCCGCGGTGGAGGTGGAGGGTTGGAAGCAGCCGGCATTTGTGGCACCGGGTTCCCTGGACGTGCTCAACTCACGCGCCAGAGGCCGCAGCCTGTTGATCTCCCCGTTCGATTCGCTCATCTGGTACCGGGATCGAGCGGAGCGCCTCTTCGGAATCCGGCACCGCCTGGAGGCATACACGCCCAAGGAGAAGCGGCAGTACGGCTACTTCGCCATGCCGGTCCTCGGCGGCACCAGAATGGTGGGGCTGGTGGACCCCGGCCGGAGGGACGGCGCCCTGGTGGCCAAGCAGGTCACTCTGCAGACGGCGGACGCGGTCCGCCACGTCGCCCGCGCCCTGCACGAAGCCGCTTCGTGGGTGGGTTGCCGGAAAATTGAGGTGGAGCGGGTCGACCCCCCGGAGCGCCGGCCCGAGTTGGCTGCCCTGCTGTCTGTGCCGGGAGGCTGAGGGGTCACTCGCTCCTCTCGACGGACTCCCGCGCGTCACCATGCAGGTGGCGCTTGGTCTCGGCGTGGGGATCGCTCCCGCTCCCGACTGGATCGACGTGGATGATGGCATCGGAGAGGTTTGACACCTTGTGCAGGAGTTGGTGGTACGCCGCCTCGGCGACCTCGTGTGCCCTGGTGACGGACAACGTCCCGTCGACGCCGAGGCGCACCTGGGCCAGCAGCCGGTGTCCCGCCCATCTGGCCCGCACCTCGGTCACCACCAGGACACCGTCGACCGCTGCCACGGTGCTGGCGATCCGTTCGACGATGGCCGGGTCAACGGCGTCCAGCAGCCGCTGTCCCACGCTGCGGACTGCCTGGTAACCGACCACCAGAATGGCTGCCGTGATGAGAAGGCCGACGACCGGGTCCGCCCACTGCACGCCGAAGGCCACCGCGATGGCCCCGACCAGGACCAGCAGCGAGGTCAACCCATCGGCACGGGCATGGATGCCGTCGGCTTCGAGGGCAGCGGAACCGATGCGCCGACCGACCCTGATGCGGTACTGGGCGACGATCTCGTTTCCGAGAGCGCCGACGAAGGCAGCAACCATGACGAAGGCCAGGTGGGTCACCTTCACGGGATGATCCAGCCGGTTGACGGCCTCATAGCAGGCGAATCCGGCGGAACCCGCGATCAGCGCGATCACGGCCACGCCGGCCAGGTCCTCGGCCTTCCCGTACCCGTAGGTGAAACGGTCCGTCGGTGCTCTGCGTCCAAGGCGGAACGCGAGCCAGAGCGGTACGGCGGTCAGGCCGTCAGCTGCGTTGTGGAGCGTGTCCCCCAACAGGGCCACCGATCCGCTGACCGCGACCACGACTGCCTGGGCTGCGGCGGTGAGCAGGAGGACGAGGAGCGAAAGGGCCACTGCCCGGGTTCCATCCCGGCTGGCTTCGAGGGCCCGGTCGAGCGAATCCTTGGCGTCATGCGAGTGCGGGGTGATCAGGCCACGCACGATGCCCCAAGGAGTGCCTCTTCCATGATCATGGTCATGGGGACCACCAACGTGCGGGTGACTGTGGTGGTCGTGAGCATGGTGGTCCATCTCAGCCATGCAGCCAGTCTCATCGGGTCTGCGCTCTCCTGCACGTTGCGACCGGCTTGCATCGGCTCACCCGTTGCACTTGAGGCACGATCCGGCCCGGCGCGCCCGGCCTTCCCAATGGGCCCCCTCCCGAACGGGCGGTCAGCGCGTTGCGTTATAGATCGACGCAATCTGCTCGAACACCTTCACCGCGCCACCGTAGGGTCCCGATTGCGCCGGATGGTGCAACACGAACTGGTCGAAGCCCAGCTCGGCATAGGGGGCGGCTAGTTCGTCGAACTGGTCGGCCGAGGTCAGTTCCGGCTCGGCCGGCGTCCACAGGATCACGCGGCCCAACGAGGCCGGATCCCGTCCTTCCACGCTGCAGGCCTCTGCCAGTTGCGCGCACTGCTTGCGCACGGCAGCAAGGATCAGCTCGGGCGTTCGGGGTCGGCGACCGGTCGGTCCGATCGTCACCCAATGCTGGCCGTAGCCGACCACCTGCCGGAGACCTCTGGGCCCGCCGGCGGCGATCGTGAGGGGCAGGGGGGACTGGACGGTGCCGGGCGTGCTCGGTACCTCCTCGGCGGCGTAGTGACCGGTGGCGAGTGACGTGCGCGTCCCCGGCTCACCGTCGAGAATCGGTCGCAGGACCTGGAGGAACTGTGCGAACCGAGCCATCCGTTCCGCCGGAGCCCAAGGGACCTGTCCGAGGCTGGTGGCGTCATGACCTTCGCTTCCCGGTCCGAGGCCCAGATCGAACCGCCCGCCGCTGAGGTCATCGAGTGCGATCACGTCGCGGGCCAGGGTGACCGGATGGCGAAAGTTCGGCGTGGCCACCAAGGTGCCCAATCTGATGCGGCGGGTCACGCCGGCAGCGGCAGCCAACACCGGGATCGCGGCGAGCCAGGGCCCTTCGGGCATGCCGTTCCAGCGGATGTGGTCGTAGGTCCATGCCGCGGTGAACCCGACATCGTCAGCCCATTCCCACTGACGGCGGGCGTCCCTCCATCGATCGGAGGGGAGGATGACCAGGCCCACGCGCACCGCCCCGAAGCTATCGGAACGTTGGCGCCGCCCATCCTTGGCGTACCGGCGACCCGGCAGGGGTACGTTCTGGCCGTGGCCAACGAGATCGAATCGCGGCGCTGGAACGATGAACGCTGGACCGCGGCATGGCCCAACCGGGAGAAATTGACCTCGGCGGTCTCGCCACACCTCCTCCGGGCGATGGCGCCCCGGAAGGGCCAGCGGGTGGTGGACGTCGGGTGCGGTGGCGGGGACACTTCCCTGTCGCTGGCCCAAGCCGTCGGCCCGACGGGATACGTAGTGGGTGTCGACATCTCGGCTGCCCTGTTGGACCTGGCCCGGAGACGGGCGAGGGACGCCGGTCTCCCCAACCTGACCTTTGTGGAGGCGGACATGCAGACGGAAAGCATCGGGAAAGGGCCCTTCGACGTGGCACTCAGCCAATTCGGCGTCATGTTCTTCGACGAGCCGGCCCACGCCTTCGCCAACATCGGGCGCCAGCTGCGAGGGGGTGGGCGGCTCGTCTTCGCCGCCTGGCAGGAGGTCGGGCGCAACCCGTGGCACATCGGCACCGCGTTGCAACCGGTGGTGACCACGGCGCCTGCGCCCGAGCCGGGAAAGAGCATGACCGGCCCGTTCAGCCTGGGTGAGGTGGGACACACCGAGGGCATCCTTGAGGGCGCCGGTTTCGCACACATCACCCACACCGCCCACGAGATCACAGTCCATGTGCCGGCCAGTGCCATTGTGGACCCGTCGTTGCTGGACTTCATGGGGGTTCCTCCGGAGAGGCTGCAGGAAGCTCTGGCCATCATTGCGCAGCACCTCGACCGCTTCCGGGTGGGTGCCGACGAGTACCGGTTGCCCCTCGCCTTCAATGTGTTCGAGGCGGCCAACCCCCAAGGTCCGGCCGGCTGAGCATGCTTCCCGGCCCGGGATCGGGCCGTTGTGATAAGGCAACGCAATGGCCGGTTACAGCGGGACCCCGCTACCCGACAAGCTCGGGATACGTGAGGGAACAACTCTGGCGCTGTTACGGGCACCGTCGGGCATGCTTCATGATCTCCCGGCCGCCGTCGTGGTGAAGCAAAGCATGCGCGGACGTGCCGACGTGGTGGTGGCCTTCTTCATCCACCGTGTCGACCTTGAGCGGCGGATCGTCGCCATGGGGAAGATGATCTACCCGGCCGGCGGACTCTGGGTCGCCTGGCCCAAGCGCTCTTCGGGCCTGGAGACCACCATGACCGAGGGTGCCATTCGTGAGCTGGCGCTGCCACTGGGTCTGGTGGACAACAAGGTCTGCGCCATCGATGACACGTGGTCGGGTCTGAGAGTCGTCTGGCGGCGTGAGATGCGCACCTGAACCGTATGGCCCATGTCGGCTGAAGGGGGACGGGATCCGCGCCAGGACCGGGCGCCGAAGCAGCCCGGCCCTCAGCGGCGACCGACACCACCCTGGAACCGGCCAAACTGTAGTCCACGGTGCGTGCGGTCCTGTTCGATTTCTACGGCACACTGGCCCGCTGGGCCGATGCCGCAACGTCCAACTACGCGACCGTCTTCGCGGCCCACGGTTATGAGCTGCCTGACGACGTCCTGGACGCCTACTTCGAACGTTACGACGGCGTCGAGCATGCCGCCCATTCGGAGAGCAAAGCGGCCTATGAGGCCTGGGTCCGCTGCCGGCTCGGCGATCTGACGTCTGCCTGCGGGGTCCATCCCGACCACGAGGACACGGTCATCGACGCCTTGCGGGTGTCAGATCAAGGCCAGATGGTCGCCTATCCCGAGGCCGCTTCAACACTGCAGGCCCTGCGCCGGGAAGGTTTGGCCATCGGGGTCTGCTCGAACTGGGGGTGGGACCTTGAGGGTCCTCTGCGCCAGGTCGGCCTCTTCGCACTGATCGATTCACCGGTCACCTCGGCCCGGGCCGGAGCACGCAAACCCCACCCGCTCATTTACGCCCACTCGTCCACGTCGCTTGGTGTCGACCCTGGCGAGGTGGTGTTCGTCGGGGATTCCTGGGGGCCCGACGTCCAGGGCCCGAGAGGAGCGGGGATGACGGCGGTGCACATCTGGCGTGAGGGCGAGCGCGGCCGGCAAGTTCCTCCGGTGCTCAGCGAAGGCGACCACCGAATCGGGGACCTGACCGGGCTCCTGGGGATCCTCGGCCACACCTAGTGGCGCGGCCGGTGACGTTTGCCTGCCGGGTCGACGGCGCGAGGTGGACGCACCGATCGGGCGCCGGCATCGCCGTATGCTCGGAAGGATTCGGAGGTCTTCGGCTCGGCATTCTGGACGGTGCCGGCCCGGAGCATCGAGCGATCGCGCTCGCGATTGTTGCCTGCCCTCTCAAGCAGGCACTACGGGGTAGGCGGGCCGGAGGCGTGAGGTCGGTCGGTACACGGCATTTGCGCGCTGGCTGGGCTTCCCGGCGACAACCTGCGTAACCGCGCCAGACTGTCGTCTATGGAGCGTCCCGAAACTCGTTACGTCGCGGTTGGCGACGCCGACGTCGCCTACCAGGTGTTCGGCCAGGGACCTCCCGACCTTCTCTACTGTTACGGTCTCGGCAGCCACGTCGACCTCATCTGGGAGTTCGCGCCGGCGGTCGAGATGTGGCGGCAGATATCGTCGTTCAGCCGGGTCATCGTCTTCGACCGCCGGGGAACAGGCGCCTCCGGCGCCATAGCGCGCCACGTCGTTCCCACATGGGAGGAGTGGGCGGAGGACCTTGGCGCGGTCCTTGATGCCGCCGGTTCCGAGCAGGCCGTCATCATGGCCACGCTCGAGGCGGGGGCTATCGCCATGCTGTTCGCCGCCCTGCACCTGGAACGAGTGCGCAAACTGGTGCTGTCGAACACTGGTGCCAGGTTCATGTACGACGACGGCTACCCGTTCGGGTACACACCCGAGGCCCTCGACGGATTCTTAGAGCTGATCGGCACGGCGTGGGGAACCGACGAGTTCGCGGCGCTGGCCAACCCCGAATTGGCTTCGTACCCGGGGGGGGGATGGCCATCGCCTCGAGGCTGCTCCGAGCCTCGGCGACCCCCCGTACGGCGGTCGAGCAGTACGGCTACATCCTTCGTGACCTCGACGTGCGTCAGGTTCTCCCGCTCATTCAAGCCCCCACCCTCATCACCCACGTGCGCGACAGCCCGTTCGTGCCCATCGAGCTGGGGCGCTACCTGGCCGAGCACATCGCCGGGTCTCAGTTCATCGAGGTCCCCGGTGCCAATATCCGCTTCCCGACTGCGCTCGTGATGGAGGAGATCGCCGAATTCGTGACCGGCGAGCGCCCCCAGGTCGACGTCGACCGTGTCCTCACCACCATCATGTTCACCGACATCGTCGGGTCGACCGGGCAGGCGGCCGTCCTTGGCGACCTGCGCTGGCGCTCGCTTCTCGACGCTCACGACAAGACCGTGCGCGAGCAGTTCCGGCGCTTCAGGGGGAGGGAGGTCAACACCACCGGGGACGGCTTTGTGGCCTCTTTCGACGGTCCGGCCCGGGCAATTCGATGTGCGCAGGCCATCACCGAGGCCACCACCAAGCTGGGTGTCGAACTACGGGTGGGGCTGCACACGGGCGAGTGCGACGTCCGGGGTGATGACCTTGGGGGAATAGCGGTCCACATCGCAGCCCGAATAGCGACGCTGGCCGCTCCGGGAGAGGTTCTAGTCTCCGAGACTGCCAAGGGACTCATCGTGGGATCGGGGATTCCCTTGTCCGAGCGGGGCACACACGTCCTCAAGGGTGTGCCCGACGAGTGGCGACTGTTCGCCGTCGGGGGCCAATAGCCCTTCGTATAGCGCCGATACCGGACTGCAGAAAGTGACCCCGAATCCCCACCATGCACTGCGAGCCAGTGTGCCACCTATCGCCGGCCCGGAGCGCACTCCAACGACGTTTATGAGTGAGGCGGATAGGTCAACTCGCCAAAGTGGTCGCCGAGGGTCAAGTGAGCGATACAATGCAAGTGAAACGAGTGCATTGTGAGGTTCGATGGCCCAGACAGGTGACGTAAGAGTGAGCGACCGAGGACAGATGGCGCTGCCGGCACAAACAAGACATCGCTGGGGACTCGATGAAGGCGGGGTAGTCGGTTGGATTGATCTTGGTGACGCCGTATTGCTCGTTCCCGGCGGAGCGAGCGAGCTCCGCAATGCCCTTCTCGCTGGAGCCGACTGGGATGCTGCCCGGATTGGCTTCGGAGATCCAGAACTCGCAAATCAGTAGGGAGAGGACGTCCCCTGACCGTCCTCGTTGATGACCAGACACTTTCCGCTCTACTTCGCGAAGAGATCCGTTGGCCAGATGACGACGTCTTCACCACTGGCCATTGGTACCTGCGCTTGTGCCAAGCCGTAGTTCGTGGCGCTGGTGGCGCTCTCTCGGGACCTCTCCTCATGCTGCCGCCAGGTCAACGCGAACAGGCCGTGCGCGCGGTTCTGGAACTTCCCGAGCAGGCTCAGATGCTCCGTTGGCGGGTCGTGGCACCGACAATGGCAAACCAGCTCGACGGCCCCGGACACGGATTGAACCTGCTCTCGCGAGAAGCACTTGCCGTGGCCAGTCTGCTCGACGCAGAGGTGATCATGGCTCCTGGGAACGAGAACCAACTTTTACGCAGCGCGCTTCGCGTGGCTGGTCTCATCTGATTAGTACTTGATCTCCAACGACAGTCCATTTTCGACTGAATTAGTTGAAGGAACAGGCCGGACTCACTTGGCAAATGCCCCCATGAGTGCACCGACCACGGTGACCCAGGGTCGCCCCTTACGCCAATGAGCGCACCGACTTGCACTTGAGGGACACTGACTGCGATGAGTGAAGCCCCATTGGCGCTAGGACGTCGCGTCATAGTCACTGGGCTGGCCGGGTCCGGTAAGAGCACATTCTCGCTCTCGCTCGCTGCCAAGACCGGCTTGCAAGTCATTCATCTCGACCTCCACTTCTGGAAGCCCGGCTGGGTTGCACCGTCGGAGACCGAGTGGCGCGAGAAGCAATGTGGCGTGCTCGCCGGCGACGCCTGGATCGCCGACGGCAACTACGACGAGACACTCGATCTCCGGCTCGAACGCGCGGACACCGTTGTGTTTCTCGACATGCCCTGGTGGCTTTGCGCAGGACGCGCGTTCCTGCGCGGCTTCCGGATGCCGGGCGAGTTGCCCGAAGGGTGCAACTATTCGCCCTGGCTGCGGTTGCGCGATGAGTGGCGTTTGGCTGTCCGCATCTGGCGGAAACGCCGCTCAGAACCGGAGCGCGAACACGAGATCATTTCGCGACATGGGCAGCATGTGGCCCTTCACGTGCTCAGATCCAAGCGGGCGGTCAGGGAATTCCTCGACGGCTTGGGCGCCGACCACGTGGAAGCCGACGACGGTTGATCGGACGCCGAGTGACTCGCCGCTAACGCCGGCCTGGGGTGCAGGTGACGCCATGGGAAAGTCGACTAATCGCTCTGACACCGAGCGGTATCCGGTGCGGGCAGTTGTGGACGGATGCCTCGCGCTCACCGTCCTGGCTGGCGTCAGGCTGCCCTCCCCACAGGATGCAATCAAGGGCTGCGATGCAATGGATTCTCGAAGGCCAGGTCACCTCACATCGACATTGACTCCGGTACCATGGCAATCCGTCCATGTACGTCATCGACTACGTCATCTACGGCCTGTGGGTCCTCTTCTGGTTGGCATGGCTGGCGGCCGCCCTGACGGCCAAGCGGGCAGCTCAGTCACGAATGCGACAGTTCGTCGGCTTGAGGGTCGCCCTTTTCGTCATCCTGATCTTGGTCAGTCGCTCGGGAGTCTTCAAAGGTCACCACGCCATCGTGAACAACCCCATTCTCCAAGGCATCGGCATGGGCCTGTTCCTGACCGGGTTGGGACTGGCTCTGTGGGCACGGGTCTATCTGGGACGGAACTGGGGCACCCCGATGTCCGAGAAGGTGGACGCGGAGTTGGTCACCACCGGGCCGTATCGGTACATCCGAAACCCGATCTACTCGGGATTGATCCTCGCCGCCATCGGGACGGCGGTAGCCGTGAGCTGGTTTTGGCTCGTTGCCGTCGTGTTCATGGGCGCGTACTTCATCTACAGCGCAACCGTCGAGGATCACACCATGGAGCGCCTCTTTCCGATCGACTATCCGGCATACAAGCGCTCGACCAAGATGCTGGTTCCTTTTATGCTCTGAGCCATCAGCTCGTCGAGGGTGTCCCCGAATCCCGACCAAAAGTATAGGTCAGGGGCGCCCAGTACGCACGGGGTGCCCACGCAAGCCGCCAGTGCTTGCTCTTGTTTGCCTGAGGCAAGTCGGCACTTTCGGGCGCAGTGTTCATAGCGGCGGACTAGCCCGGTATCCGGCGGTTGCGCGTTGGGGCCATTCGCTATCGCTCGGTCGGCAATTTGTCTTATGCGCTTCTGTAGGGCGAGCAGTACGCCGAATCGTGCGCGGTTATGGACCCAGCAACGTCACGGGTCCCTCCGGTGTTCTGCGCTCCTCGTCGCCGGCCCTGGAGGAGGAAGAGGAGGTCAAGAGGTGTGTGCCAAATGAAGATCGAGCAACTCGGCCACGTCGTACTCAAGGTACGCGATCGCGGGAGGGCCGAGGACTTCTACCACGGCGCGCTCGGGCTCCCCATTGCTGCACGGGGAAAGAGAATCACGTTCTTCACCCTCGGCAACCACCACGATTTCGCCGTTGGCGAGGTGGGCTCTGACGCCCCCGACACACCGGTCGATGCTCCCGGACTAGGGCATGTCGCGTTTAAGGTCGGTGACTCTCTCGACCAGTTGCGCTCTGTCAAAGCCGAGCTGGAGGCCGCGGGCATCGTCGATATGCTGCCGGTCGACCACAGAGTTTGCCAAAGCATCTATATAAACGACCCGGACGGGAACGCCATCGAACTGTATGTCGACACGTCCGACGTGTGGCGAAGCGATCCACAGTCGGTGGACACGCTCGAACCGCTGAACCTCTAGCAGGAGGCAACCCTCCGGTATTCACTGCCCGATGTATCCGCATTGAACGGGCGATGTGCCGATACTGAGCGGGGTGCAATGCCCCATACCAATGACAGTGTGCCTGCACCCGTGAGGCCCATTGAATCCAGAGCTCGGCACCACGTACGATGATGCCTTCGACAACGAAGGCCCACGGACGCCGAGAAGTCCGACGCTCATGAACCAGAAGTCCGAACCCACCAAGGACCATATTCGGACTCTGTGAGCCGGAAGAACCGCCGTCCGGACCACCACACCGAACGACGATGGGCTCCGATTCCCTGCACGAACCATTTGATCATGGCTCCCTTTTGGGTCGCATTCGGTGCCAACCTCGGTACCCTCCTGCGGAGCTGTGACGCCGTCGGAGCCTGCATGGCCGTGCCAAAGACCGATCATTATCGTCAGGCGCTAAAGAACGGCGACACCCTCTCGGCCCGCCCATGCCTGCACTGGG
>Ga0307373_10000398_pt1 | contig 82930 bp, 82 predicted proteins | sample OX2MG_FD_202534 | JGI IMG/M metagenome (GOLD analysis project Ga0307373, IMG submission 202534) | Soil microbial communities from Risofladan, Vaasa, Finland - OX-2 | ecosystem: Environmental > Terrestrial > Soil > Coastal area > Acid sulfate soil | place: Finland: Risofladan, Vaasa | collected...
AACCGCTGCCCGACGACGTGCTCGTCGCGCACAAGACCGGCAGTCTCTTCGACACGCTCGACGACGTCGGCATCGTGTACGCCGACGGCGCCCCGTACGTCATCGCCGTCATGACCACAGCGCTTCCGTCGCGCGGCCTCGGACGAAGCTTCATCCGCGCGCTCTCGCGCGTCGTCTATCGCGGCGAGCTGCATTTGGCGGCCTGGCGTGTCGCACGTGGGCTCTCGACCTTCGACATCGGCGATGCGGCGCGGATTCCCAACGCGCCCGACGTGCGCTATTGGGATAACGCCGCCACCGACGCCAGCGGAGGACTCTAGGGGACCTCGCTCTCCATCTCCTCTGGTTCCTCGGCGGGCCGGAAGAGCGCCTGGGCTACGAGGGTAGGAATCACCGCGGTCAGGATGACGACGGTGACGAGCACGGTGTATTGCGCTCGATTCACGTCGTGATGCGTGTACCCGTAGAGGCTCGCAATGGAACCGAAGGTAAGCCCGGTCGCCATCAACAGCGTGAGATAGCTCGAGTCGCGTGGCGAATATCGGAAGAAACGCGCTGCCGGAAGGACGCCCAGAACCTTCGCCGCGATCTTCACGCAGAAAAACAGCCCGATGAGTCCTATGCCAGCCCATGCGTCTCGCAACGAAACGTACGACCCCACCTTGATAAAGTAGAACGGCGTGAGCAGCGTCATCGTTATCGTCTGCAGCTGGCGCTTGACGTTCGGCTGCGCGATCATCGCGTTCGCGCACGCAAGCCCCAAGAAGTACGCGGGTAGCACGCTCTCGCTCTTCGCGTATGCTGCCAGCGCCGAGAGGACGAAGATCAGAGCGAAGAGCAATCGTAGGCCGGGCTCGCTGACATATTTCCCCGTGCGCTCGAGTACGGCCGGGAGAAGCTTGGGGACGAGTAGCGTCGATACTGCGATGGCTGCAACCAGCGCGGCAAGCCAAAGATTCGCGCTTGCAAAGAGGACGCTGAGTGCTACCACCGTCCCGAGTCCCGTAAAGAAGCAGACGGCAAAAATCAATTGGCCGAGCGGCCGCGTTGCCAGCCCCGATTCGATCATGACGGCGTAGACTACGGCGACCGAGGTCGTGGACATCGCGACGCCCGCGATCTTCGCGGCCTCGAGGCTCCAGTGAGCGACGTAGAGCGCGAACATTCCCGCGACGACGAACGGCAGGCCGAATGAGATCGCTCCGAGCGTGATCGCTGGCGCGAGCTGCGCGCGTAGCGCGCGCGGGTCGATCTCGGCCCCCGCCAAGAACGTCAATAAAATGCTGCCGAAGCCGGCGAGAAAGTCGATCCACGCGTTTGCGTGAAGGCCGAGAAAGTTGCCGGCGACTACGCCGACCACGATCTCGACCAGCGCAGCCGCAATCTTCAGCCGGATGCCGACGAGTGCGCTGAGCGCCGCCAAGAGCATCCATATGGCGGCGGTAGACCAAAGGCTGGTATCGGCGATGACGTGCAAAGCAAGACTCCTATCGTACGAGCGACAGGAGCCATCAGCCGTTGCCGGCGGTCAAACGGAGCTCCATCCGTTGAGATGCCTTTTCAGGCTATCGTAGCGTGCGTCCTCCGATACGTGTGCGTCAGCCAGGACGCATAGCGGGGCTCGCGCCCGACGACCGCGCGCTCGTACGTCTCGGTGATGTGGCGCGCGATCGGACCGATCTCGCCGTTCCCTACGGTGCGCTGGTCGACCGACGCGACGTATGCGATTCCGGCGGCGGTGCCCGTAAAGAATATCTCGTCGGCGGCATAAAGCTCGCCGCGATCGATGGCGCGCTCCACCACCTCGATGCCCCGATCGCGCGCGATCTCCATGACCGCACGGCGCGTGCATCCTTCGAGAACGTTCTGCGACGGGTCGGGCGTGTAGAGCACGCCGCCGCGCACGAGGAAGATGTTCTCCGCAGAGCCTTCGGAGACGTGGCCGTCGTGCGAGAGCAGAATCGCCTCGTCGTAGCCGTTGCTCACCGCTTCGCTTTTTGCGAGCGCCGAGTTGACGTACAATCCCGTGACCTTGGCCCGCGGAGGAACCATCGTGTCGTCGGCGCGGCGCCACGAGCTGACGCACGCGCGCACGCCGCGCGATTTGTCGAGATAACTCGTGAAGGGGATCGGAACGATCGCAAAGGCGGATGGCACGCCGTGCAAGCGCACGCCGACGTCCTGCGCCGCTTTGAAGATGCAGGGCCGCACGTAGACGTCGGCTTCGAACGCATTGCGAAGGCACAACTCGACGGTCACGTCGATGAGCTCGTCGGTGGAGAGGGGAAGCTCCATGAGCAGGATTTTCGCCGAGGTGGCCAAGCGCTCGTAGTGCTCGCGCAGTTGCACGAGGAAGAGCTCGCGCTCCGGCTCCGACCAGTACCCGCGGATCCCTTCGAAGCACCCGGTTCCGTATTGCAGCCCGTGCGTGAGCAACCCGACCTTCGCCTCGTCGTAGCGCCGGAAGCCACCGGAGGCATAGACGACGGTCGCATCCAGATTTCGACTCGCGGCCATGAGCAACGATTGCGCCGCCGAGAGGGAATCGCCTGCGCCGAAGGTTACTCTTGAGTACATGCTGCGCTTGCTTCACATCCCGCTGCTCGCAACGCTGGCGCTGCTCGGCGCGGTTGCCGGCGCGACGTCGATTTGGCTTCCCACCGCCTGGCACATCTCAGCTCCTAGCGGCCCCGTCCGCGCGGTGGGACTCTTCCCACAAGGCATCGCGCTCTCTCCCGACGGCAAGCATCTTGCGGTCGTAGACTCGGGGGACGGCCCTCCGGCGTTGCTCGTGCTCGATGCGACGACGCTCGCGCAGCAACGCGCGATCCCGCTCCCCGGCGCATTCGGCAGGCCGCTCTGGCTCAACACGTCACGCGTTCTCGTTGCAGGCGAGAACGACGACGCTGTCGAGAACATCAACGTCGCCACCGGCGGCGTATCGCGCGTGACGCTGCCGAAGGGCTCGTGGCCCGCACAGGTTGCGCTCTCGCCGGATCACCGGCTCTTTGCAACGTCGAACGACATGACCGCAAGCGTCGGGATCGGAGCGCTCCACGGTTCCGCACCTTCAATCGTGCACGTCGGCTCGAACCCGTCGGACCTGCTCTTCTCTCCCGGAGGGAGACGCGTCTACGTTGCCCTGCGCGCGGAGCGAAGCGTCGCCGTCGTCAACGTCGCGAATCACGACGTCGCGTACGTCGCCGTCGGCTTGCACCCCGACGCGCTCGCGCTCTCGAAGGACGGCACCCTGCTCTACGTCGCCGAAAGCGACGACGACGCGCTCGGCATCGTGGACCTTCGCACGCGTACGCGCGTTGCCGACATTGATTTATCGCTGCACGACGGGCGCACCAGCGGCTACGGCGCATCGCCGAACGCAATCGCCATCGGAGCGCGCGACGTATACGTCAGTCTCGGCGCCGAGAACGCGATCGCCGTCATACGCAACAGGACGCTCCTCGGGCGCATTCCAACGGGTTGGTATCCGAGCAGCATCGCTCTCGGACCGGGCGGACGGCTCTACGTCAGCAACGCAAAAGGGGAGTCGAGCCCGGCGAACCCGCAGTTTCAACCGTACGCGCGCGGGCACCGCAACGGATACGTCGGCTCGAGCCTCGACGGCTCGATCCGCATCCTCGGCGCAGATGCAATCGACACGCGGCAGGTCGTCGCAAATGTCTCCCAGAGCTGGATCGCTCCCACGCACACCGTCGTGCGTCCCGACGGGCCGATCAAGCACGTGATCTACATCATCAAAGAGAACCGCACGTACGACCAGGTGCTCGGCGACGTCCCCAACGCCGACGGCGATCCCGGGCTCGCGTGGTTCGGCGCTCGGATCACGCCGAACCAGCACGCTCTCGCCACGCGCTTCGGCGTCTTCGACCGCACGTTTGCGGACGCGCAGATCAGCGCCGACGGCCACAACTGGTCGACGGCGGCATTTGCAAACGATTACGTCGAACGCTTTTGGCCGCAGAACTACTCGGGCCGCCGGTCCCTCTACGATTTCGAAGATGACTCGATGGCGGCGACGCCGCACAACGGATATCTCTGGGACGACGCCGCGCGCGGTGGCATCACCTATCGCGACTACGGCGAGTTCGTCACCAATCCGGCGAGCCTCTCGAGCGGTCGCGTCGTCTCGCACATGGCGCACCTGGGCGACGACGTCGTCGCTCCCCACTATCCCGGATGGAACTTAGAGATCAGCGACCAGGTCCGGTACGAGGCCTGGAAGGCCGAGTTCGACCGATACGTCGCCGGCGACGATCTTCCGCAACTCGAGATCGTGCGTCTTCCCAACGACCACACGCAGGGCACGCGCCCCGGCGAGTTGACGCCGCAGGCCTACGTCGCGCAGAACGACTACGCGCTCGGCGAGATCGTCGACGCCGTTTCACGCTCTCCGTATTGGGCGACCACGGCGATCTTCGCGATCGAAGACGACGCCCAGAACGGGCCCGACCACGTCGACGACCAGCGCACGACGCTCTACGTCGTAAGCCCGTACGCGCTCGCCGGAACGCACCACGACGCATACACGACCGCGTCGGTCCTGCGCACGATCGAAGTGCTTCTCGGCTTGCCGCCGATGTCGATCTACGATGCCGTCGCGCCGCCGCTCTACGGCGCGTTCGGCTTCCGGCCGGTGCTCAGACCGTTCGACGTGCTTGCGCCTCGTGTCGACGTCAACGCGCGCAACGCGCGCACGGCCTACGGCGCAGCCGAGAGCATGCGGCTCGATTTCCGCCACGCGGACGAGGCCGATCCACGCATCCTCAACGATATCCTCGCGCACGCCGCACGCGCGCGCCCCCATCGCTAGCCCGCGCGCTTGAGCCGGAGGAACTCGAGCAGCTCGGGGAGCGGCTTTGCGTTGAGCACGCGTTCCTTCGTGAGGCCGGCGCGTCGTGCTTGTCCGAGCGCGAACTCCACGTTCTCGAGGTGCTCGACGCGATGCGCGTCGCTGTCGAGCGCGAAGATCGCGCCGAAGGTCGCAGCGTGCCGCGCCACCGTTCCCGAGAGATCGAGGCGCGGTGCCTGGCCGTCGATCTCGAGCGCCGTTCCCGTGCGCGCCGCAGCTGCAAACACTCTATCGTAATCGAACTCGTAGCCGTCGAACTCCCCGAAGCGTCGTCCGGTCGGATGGCCGACGATCGTGACGTACGGGTTTTCGCACGCACGCACGAGGCGCGCCGTCATCTCGCTACGCGATTGGTCGAACGCCGAATGCACGCTCGCGACGACGAGATCGAAGAGCGCAAGCGCGTCGTCGGGATAGTCGAGCGAGCCATCGGGAAGAATGTCGACCTCGCTCGCACACAGCGTATATATTCGATGCTTCTCGCGCATCGCTTCGATGGCACGCCGCTGTTCGCGCATGCGCTCGGCGGTGACGCCGAAGCGCCCGCGTGAGGGCGAATGGTCGCTGATCGCGTGATACTCGTAGCCGAGCGCCGCCGACGCGGCGACCATCGCATTCAAATCGTCGCGTCCGTCGCTCCACGTCGTGTGCATGTGGAAGTCTCCGCGGATATCGCCGCTCTCGACGAGCGCTGGAAGCGCGTGCGCGAGAGCGAGCTCGATTTCGTCGAGACCGCTGCGCATCTCGGGCGCGACGTATTGCATGCCGAGCCGCTCGTAGACGCCGATCTCCTCCGCCGCGGTGGTGACGGCGCCGGTCGCGAGATCGGCGATACCGTTCTCCGAGACGCGCAGACCTTTGCGCACCGCGTATTCGCGCAACTTGACGTTGTGCTCGCGCGAGCCGGTGAAGTGCTGCAGCAGATTACCGTAAAGATGATCGGGAAGCACGCGGAGGTCGATCTGCAATCCTCCCGCGAGCCAGATGCTGGCCTTCGTCGGACCTTCCGCCAGCACGGCCTCGGCGCGCTGCCACGACGTGAAGCGCTCGATGACGGCGGGCGCATCGTCGGAGGTGCAGACGAGATCGACGTCGCCGACCGTCACCTCCTGGCGCCGTACGCTCCCGGCCGGCGCGAGCCGATGCAGCGGCGGCCCTTGCGCCAGGAACGTGGCAACCTCGCGCGCGATCGCGCGCGCTCGCGGCAACGGCGTCCGGCTCAGGCGGCCCTTGTACGCGAGCAGTCCGCGACGCCAATTATCGAGCGTCTTTCTCCCGAGTCGCGGAACGCCGTCGAGCCGTCCGTCGCGTAGCGCACTCTCGAGATCGTTGAGCGATGCGATGCCGAGATCGTCGTAGAGCATCGCCGCCGTCTTCGTCCCTATGCCTGCGACGCCGAGCAGCTCGAGCAGGGTCGGCGGAAAGCGCTCCAGCAATGCTGCGAGCGGCTCCGCGGTACCCGTCTTCACCAGCTGCTCGATGACGGCGCCTATGGACGTGCCGACTCCCGGCAGCTCGAGGTGCGCCCCGATAGCGACGAGACCGGCGAGTGGGGGTGCGTTCTCGATGCTCGCAGCAGCCCTTTCGTACGCCATGTACTTATAGAACGACTCGCCGGCCATCTCCATCAACGTGCGAATCTCGAGCAGCCGCGCCGCGACCTGTTCGTTGGAGAGCATCACCGGGTTCGTTCTTCCCGCACGGACGCGGCGCCCGCCGCGGCGAAGCTCGGCATCATGAGGCCCCGGCTCGACCCGTCGATCTTCAATCTGCCCGTCGAAAAGATGCGTGACGGCTATTACTCCGATACGTATTTCAATCGGTCGCGCGAGATCCTCGAGCGCGACGGAGCGCATCCGGTCGTGCGGATGCAAGTCTTTCAGCGCTCGGACGCCGTGCTGTGCGGCATCGACGAAGCGCTTGCCATCCTCAGGCTCTGCAGCGGCCGGCGTCGACCGGACGGCACGTGGGCCGACGCGTGGAACGATCTGCGCGTCTACGCCCTTCCCGACGGCGCGCACCTTTCGCCGTACGAAACCGCACTCGTCATCGAAGGCGACTACGGGCTCTTCGCGCACCTCGAAACGTGCTATCTCGGCGTGCTTTCACGCCGGACGCGAATCGCCACGAACGCACGCGACATCGTCTCCGCCGCAAACGGGAAGATCGTGCTCTTCTTCCCGGCTCGCTTCGACCACCATCTCGTGCAAACCGGTGACGGCTACGCCGCGTACATCTCCGGCGCGCTCGGCGTCTCGACCGACGCCAACGCGGAGTGGTGGGGAGCACGCGGCGTGGGCACCGTTCCGCACGCGCTCATCGCGGCGTACGGCGGCGACACCGTGCTCGCGACGCAGAAGGTCGCGCAGTACGCGCAGCCGGAGGCGCAGATCATCGCGCTCGTCGACTTCGACAACGATTGCGTCGCGACGAGCCTTGCGGTAGCGCGAGCCCTACGCGGACGACTCTGGGGGGTGCGCCTCGACACGTCGCGCACGCTCGTTGACAAGTCGCTCTGGAATCAGATGGGCACTTTCGTGCCGACCGGCGTAAACCCGCAGCTCGTCTGGAACGTTCGTCACGCGCTCGACGGTGAGGGCTTCGAAGACGTGCGCATCGTCGCGAGCGGCGGCTTTACGCCGCACCGCATCGCCTCCTTCGAGCGCGCGGGCGTTCCCGTCGACGCGTACGCCGTCGGCAGTGCGTTCTTCGACAACTCCGGTCGCTTCGATTTCACCGCCGACATCGCCGCATTGCGAGAGAACGACGCGTGGAAACCATGCCATAAAGTCGGGCGCCCCGAACGCCCGAATCCGCGGCTCGAACTCGTCGAGATCTAAGCGACGGGGACGACCGCCTGCGCGAGTTTTTCGAGCGCGGTACGATTGAACAGCGCCATATCCTCGCCCCCACGCGTCGAGACCCAGTTCGAGTCCGTTACCGTCGGCTGGTCGCGGTAGAGGCCGCCCGCATTGCGAATGTCGTCGGCGATGGAGTGTGCGCCCGTGAGCTGGCGTCCGCGTACGACCTGCGCGGAGATCAGCACCTGCGCGCCGTGCCCCACGGAGAAGATCGGCTTCTTCACCGCTTCGAACTCGTGAACGAATCGCTGAACGTCGCGGTTCGTACGGATTTGGTCGGGCGACGTGCCGCCGGGAACGAGCAGGGCATCGAAGTCGTCGGCGGTGCAATCGGCTACCAGCTCCTCGGCGCGCGCGCTCGCGCCATCGTCGAGACCGCGCTTGCCGCGGATACGCTGGCGAGAACGCTCCTCGACGCCGACGATCGTGACGATCGCCCCGGCATCTTCGAGCGCGCGCCGGGCCTCGGAAAGGTCCTGTTCTTCGTAGCCGTCGCCGATCAGCGCGGCGATTCGCTTGCCTTCAACTCCCTGCATCGCGCCCTACGATTCGCTAGAGCCCGCGAATCAACCCGCCGTCGACGGCAATGGTCTGGCCCGTGACGTATCGCGCGGGCTCGCTACAGAGGAACGCAACCAGCGGCGCGTACTCCTCGGGCTGCGCAACGCGGCCCATCGGAACCTCGCGCTCGGCGGCGCGGAGCATCTCCTCGTCGCTCCCGTAGAGCTGCCGCAGGCGGTCGGTAGCGACGCGGCCGGTCGCAACCGCGTTGACGGTGACGCCTTCCCGAGCCACCTCGTTCGAGAGCGTCTTCAGCGCCGCGACGAGCGCCGTGCGAAACGCGTTCGAAAGCACGAGGTTGTCGATCGGCTGTTTCACCGACGTGGAGGTCAAGGCGACGATGCGACCCCAGCGGCGCGCGCGCATTCCGGGAAGAACGCCGTCGACGAGATCGAGCATCGCGCGCAGCGTCGAACGGTAGGCGACGTCCCAATCGGCAGGCGCGACCTGCAGGTAGCTGCCCGGTTTCGGTCCCCCGCCGTTCGCGACGAGAATATCGATTCCGCCGAACGCCGCTTCGATGCCGGCGAACATGGCGCGCACGCTCGCGCCATCGGCGAGGTCAACGGCGAATGCACGCGCCTCCCGCGCTCCCGCAGCACGTGCCCGCTCTGCGACCTGCTCGAGCAGCTGCGTACGGCGCGCGGCCACGGCAAGCCGGACGCCCTCACCCGCGAGAGCGAGCGCCACGGCCGCACCGATTCCCGAGCTCGCGCCGGTGACGAGCGCGACTTTTTCGCGAATGCCGAGGTCCATGCGCGGGTCTATCGCGCTCAGGGCCGCCCCTCCCCTTGCGAATCGAGCATCTCCCCTGATATAGTAGCGCGGTCGCCGAGGCGGCGCCGGGCGCTGCACTCGAGCGAGACTTTCCTGAGCAAGGAGCCACGCAACCGTGCCCCTCACCAAAGAGCAGAAGGCGGAGATCGCCGGCACGTACGGCCGCACCGCCGCGGACACCGGGTCCGCAGAAGTTCAGATTGCGGTGCTCACGGCATCGATCAATCAGCTCACCGAGCACTTGAAGACCCACAAGAAAGATCACCACAGCCGGCGCGGCTTGCTGCTACAGGTCGGGCGGCGCCGTAGCCTTCTGAACTACATCCAGCGCACCGATCTCGAGCGTTACCGCAAACTCATCGCCGAACTCGGCCTGCGGCGCTAGTATCCGGCCGCGCCGCCCGGGGGGCGGCGGCGATCGCTCGCGCCTTCGAGCAGGCGGGTGCGCGAATCGACGACGATTGCCTGTGCCGAGCCCCACGTGGCGATCTCGCGTAACGCGTAACCTTCTGTGCGCAGGCCGCGCAGCGTCGCGCCCGTGAGCGCGCCGGGCTCGTATTGAATCTCGTCGGGAAGCCACTGCATGTGAATCCGCGGCGCGTCGACCGCCTGCGCAACGTTCATGCGATGTTCGAACACGTCGAGCAGGGTTTCGAGCACGATCGTGATGATGCGCGATCCACCGGGACTGCCGGTGACCATCACGAGCCTCCCGTTCCTGGTCACGATCGTCGGCGCCATCGACGAGAGGGGGCGCTTGCCGGGCGCGATGGCGTTGGCCTTGCCTTGCACGAGGCCGTACATGTTCGGCGCGCCGGGTTTGCTCGTGAAGTCGTCCATCTCATCGTTGAGGAAGAATCCCGTATTACCGGCGACGACCCCGGCGCCGAACCAATCGTTGAGCGTGTACGTCACCGCAACCGCATTCCCGCGCGCGTCAACGATCGAGTAATGCGTCGTCTGCGCGTGCTCGTGCGCGAGCGCGGCGAGCCCGGGATGGACGTCGCTCGACGGCGTCGCGCGCGACGGGTCGATCGACGCGCGGAGCCGAGCCAGGTATGCCGGCGCGAGCAACTGCGCGACCGGATTGCGCACGAACGCGGGGTCTCCGAGCGCGGCGTTGCGGTCGGCGTAGGCGCGCCGATCCGCCTCGACGACGTAATGCGTCTCGCGTAAGCCGTGCCAGGGCCACTGCGAGAGAGGGTAGGGCGCGAGGATGCCGAGGATCTCGCAGAGCGTGACTCCTGCGGAGCTCGGCGGCGGCGCAGCGGAGAGCAGGTAGCCGTGATAGCTGCAATGCAGCGGCGAGGCTTGGACGACGCGGTACCGCGCGAAGTCTTCCATCGTGAGTACGCCGCCGCCGGCGTTGGCCGCAGCGACCACCGCTCGCGCGATCGGCCCGCGATAGAAGGCACGAGGCCCGTCGCGTGCGATGAGCGCGAGGGTCGCTGCGAGCTGCGGCTGGCGGAAAAGCTCTCCCACGCGCGGGGGCGTCTGCATCGCCCAACGCGCCGCCGCGTAACCGCCGGGCATCGCGCGGAACGGAATCAGGTCTCCGGCGCCGAGTCGAAAGCCATCGCGTGCGAAGGCAATCGCGGGCGCCATCAGCGCGGCACGCGACATCGTGCCGTACTCGCGGCGCGCGGTCTCGAGGCCGAGCACCGAACCGGGCACGCCGACTGCAAGCCACCCCTTGCGTGACTTCGCCGGCTCCACGTTGCCGTGTGCGTCGAGGTACATGGTACGCGTCGCACGCGACGGCGCGACCTCTCGAAAATCGATGAAGCGCTCGCGACCGTCGTGCATGCGAACGATCATGAAGCCACCGCCGCCGATGTTGCCGCAGCACGGGTCGACCACAGCGAGCGCATAGCCTACCGCGACCGCCGCATCGACCGCGTTCCCGCCCTCGCGCAGCACCTGCAGGCCGACGTCGGACGCGAGGCGCTGCTCGGTGACAACCATCGCATGTCGCGCGACGACGGGGCGCGCGCCATGCCACCCGCCGGCAGGAAGGCTCGTCATTGCCGCAACGATCAGCATCGGAGCGAGAGCGCGAAGACGTATCACGCGTTGCCGACTATGCGTGCCGCGCGCCAAGCTCCTGCCCGGCGCGAGGCAGCATTGCGCCGCCGCTCGCCCGGTCCCGTTGGCGCGCCGCATGCAATACTCGTACCCGTGCCAAATGTCGCACGCGAGCCCTTCGTCCCAATGCCGGAGAGTCGCCACGGACGCAAAGGCCGTCCGGCAGCCAGACGGACTCGCCGGCAACCCGGCCCGTACCACCCAATAAAGGTCCGTGCTCCGCGACCCCAGAAGGGCCGCGGTGATTCACTAAAAGAGAAATTATACTAGGAGTAATCGTGCCCGAATCCGTGACCCTTACGGTCGGCGGGCGCACGATGGTCATCGAGACGGGTGAACTCGCGAAGCAAGCAAACGGCTCCGCACTGGTTCGTTATGGTGATCAAAACGTCGTGCTCTGCGCCGTCACCGCCTCCGAGCATCCTCGCGAAGGCATCGACTTCTTCCCCCTGACCTGCGATTTCGAAGAGCGCATGTACGCCGCCGGAAAGATTCCCGGCGGCTTCATCAAGCGCGAAGGGCGTCCTACAGAGCACGGCGTGCTCAGCTCGCGCCAAATCGACCGCCCGATTCGCCCGCTCTTCCCCGACGGTTTCCGCAACGACGTGCAGATCGTCGCGACAGTGCTCTCCATAGATCCCGAACTGGATGCTGACGTGATCGGCGTATGCGCCGCAGGCGCCGCGCTCGCATTCTCCGACATTCCGTTCGAGAAGACCGTCGCCGCCGTACGCGTCGGCCGGAACGAGAACGGCGACTACGTCTGCAATCCCACGCTGCCGGAGTATGTGACCGGCGGCATGGACATCGTGATCGCGGGAACGGATGACGCCGTCATGATGGTCGAAGGCGGCGGAAACGAAATTTCCGAGGACGATTTCCTCGGGGCCATTGCATTCGCGCACGAGGAGATCAAGAAGATCGTCGGCGCGATCGATCGGCTCGCGAAGAAGGTTGCCAAACCCAAGCGCGAGTTTCCCAGGCACGTACCGTCGGCCGATCTCGAGAAGTGGGTGCGCAAGAACTTTGCAAAGGACGTCGCCAAAGCGATGCGCGTGGTCGACAAGACGGAGCGCGAGCACGCGTTCGACGCGATCTCGCTCGACGAAGCGCTGGATCGCTGCGGCAAGAAGGACGACGACGTTCGGGCAGCCCTCGAGGAGCCGCTCGGCAAAAAGGACTTCCAGAAAATCGTGAAAGCGATGGAGGAGGAAGAGCTACGCACGATGGTCGTCGACGAGAAGATTCGTCCCGACGGCCGCAAGCCGGACGAAATCCGTCCGATCTGGTGCAAGGTCCACTACGTACCCCGCGTGCACGGATCTGGAGTCTTCACGCGCGGCCAGACGCAAGTCTTCACCGCCGCAACGCTCGGCTCGACGTCCGACGCGCAACGCCTCGACGGAATCGTCGCACTCGAGAACAAGCGCTACATGCACTTCTACAACTTCCCGCCGTACTCGGTCGGCGAGACGCGGCCGATGCGCGGTCCTGGGCGGCGTGAGATCGGTCACGGTCACCTCGCGGAGCGAGCGTTGCTCCCGGTTCTTCCGGCGAAGGACGACTTTCCGTATACGCTACGGCTCATGAGCGAGACGCTCGAGTCGAACGGCTCCTCGTCGATGGCGTCCGTGTGCGCGTCGACGCTCGCGCTCATGGACGCGGGCGTTCCGATTCGCGCGCACGTCGCCGGCGTCGCCATGGGCCTCATCCTCAAGGACGGAAAGTACAGCGTGCTCACGGATATTCAGGGCTTGGAGGACGCGCTCGGCGAGATGGACTTCAAGGTCGCGGGAACCAAGAAGGGCATCACCGCGATTCAGATGGACATCAAGGTTCAGGGCGTCACGCTCGAGATCATGCGCGAGGCAATGACGCAAGCACGCGCGTCGCGTTTCTTCATCCTCGAAAAACTCGAGGAAACGATCGCGCAGCCGCGTGAGGAACTCTCGAAGTACGCGCCGCGGATGATCGTCATGAAGATCAACCCCGAGAAGATCAAAGACGTCATCGGACCCGGCGGCAAGATCATCAACAAGATCATCGCCGAAACCGGCGTCGAGAAGATCGACATCGAAGACGACGGCAGCGTCTTCATTACGTCGCTCGACGGGGAATCCGGCGACAAGGCCAGAGCAATCGTCGAATCCATCACGAAAGACATCGTAATCGGCGAGACGTACGTCGGTAAGGTTACGCGCATCATCAACATCGGTGCGTTCGTGCAGATCGCGCCCGGCAAAGAGGGGTTGGTCCACATCAGTCAGCTCGCGCCCACGCGCGTCGAGCGCGTTGACGACGTGGTGAAAGTCGGCGACGAGATCAAGGTGAAAGTGATGGAGATCGACGGGCAAGGCCGCATCAATCTCTCGCACAAGGCACTGCTCAACGGGGCGTCGAGCGACGGCGATCGGCCACGCTCGCGCGAGCCGCGCGAGATGCGCCATGCGGCTCCGTCGGACGCGGCTCCGTCGGACGCGGCTCCGTCGGGTGCGGCTCCATCGGGTGCGGCTCCATCGGGTGCGGCTCCATCGGGTGCGGCTCCGGCCGGTGGAGGCGACGCTCCGCCCATGCGGCGACGCCGACGGCCGCAGGGTCGCCGTCACGACGAGTAAGCCGGATCCGGGCGCCGCGCTCGTTACCGGCGCGTCGAGCGGCATCGGCTACGCCGTCGTCGACGAGTTGCTGCGCGCGGGCACGATCGTCTATGCCGGCGTCCGCACGGACGCGGACGCCGCGCGCCTCGCCGAGATCGAGGACTCGGTGCGACCGCTGATTCTCGACGTGACCGTTCCCGAGCAGATCGCGGCTGCCGCGCAACGCATCGCTCGCGACGGCGTGCCCTTACGCGCCGTGGTCTGCAACGCGGGCATCGCGCTCGGCGGCCCGCTCGAGTTCTTGCCGTTGGAGCGCCTGCGTTACCAACTCGAGGTCAATCTCGTCGGGGCGCTCGCGGTCGCGCAAGCCGCTCTGCCGATGCTGCGCCAAACGCACGGGCGACTGCTCTTCGTCGGGTCGATCTCCGGACGCCTAACTCCACCGTTCGTCGGCCCCTATGCGGCGTCGAAGGCGGCGCTTGCAGCACTGACCGACGCGCTGCGTATCGAGCTCGATGCGTCGGGCAGCGGCATCAGCGTCTCGCTCTTCGAGTTCGGAAGCGTCAAGACGCCGATCTGGGAGAAAGGCGGAAGCTCTCTCGAGCGTTTGGAGGCTCAGGCCTCCCCCGAGCAGCGGCGGTACTACGGCTTCGTGCCCGGCGCGATGCGCGCGAACCTCGCGCACGAAAGCAAGCACGGCGTCGACGTCCGCGTCGTCGCGCGCGCGATCGCGCGCGCAGCGCTCGGCCCGCGGCCACGCGAACGCTACGTCCTCGGCGGCGGCGCCAAAGCGGGAGCGCTCGTCGCTGCGTTCTTGCCGGTTCGCGCGCGCGGCACACTGATGCGCAGAGTCATGCGCCTGCCGTAGGAGCCTCGATCACGTGCCGTACGATTCGCTGCGCGATTTCGTCGATGCCCTGAAAGCCTCGCAGCAGCTTCACACGATCTCGGCGCCGGTCGACCCCAAGCTCGAGATCGCAGAGATCACGGATCGCGTCGTGAAAGCCGGCGGCCCGGCGCTGCTCTTCAGCGACGTGAAGCGCTCCGCGTTCCCGGTGCTCACCAACCAGTTCGGCACGCACCGGCGCATGGCGATGGCGCTCGACGCCGAGCACCTCAACGAGGTCGCCGCACGCATTCACAAGCTCGTCGACCTCTCGCCGCCCGGCGCCTCGATCGGCGAGAAACTCGGCGCGATGATGCGTCTCGCGCCGCTCGCGAACGCCATCCCGCGCGTCGTGCGCGACGGAAGTTGCCACGACGTCATCGAGCGCGAGCCCGATCTGCGCAAGCTGCCCGTGCTCACCACGTGGCCGCTCGACGCAGGACCGTTCATCACGCTGCCGCTCGTGATCACGCAAGATCCGCAGACGCGAGCGTACAACGTCGGCATGTATCGCATGCAAGTCTACGGTCCTCGCGAGACCGGCATGCACTGGCAACGCCACAAACACGGACGCGCGCATGCCGATGCATGGGGCGCGCGCATTCCCGTCGCGGTCGCGATCGGCACGGAGCCGGCGCTGACCTACGCGGCGACGGCTCCGCTGCCGCCGATGCTCGACGAGTTCGCGTTCGCCGGACTCCTGCGCGGGAAGCCCGTGGAGCTCGTGAAGGCTACCACGGTCGACCTCAACGTGCCGGCACATGCGGAGTTCGTGCTCGAAGGGTACGTTGACAACGCGGATCTGCGCGTCGAGGGTCCGTTCGGCGATCATACCGGCGTCTATAGCCTCGCCGATCGTTACCCCACGTTTCACGTCACCTGCGTCACGCACCGCCGCAATCCCATCTACGCGGCGACGCTCGTTGGAAAGCCGCCGATGGAGGACGCCTGGCTCGGCAAAGCGACGGAACGCATCTTCCTTCCGCTGCTGCGCATGGTCGTACCAGAAGTCGTCGAGATGAACTTGCCTGTCGAAGGAGGCTTTCACAATCTCGCGCTCGTCTCGATCAAGAAGTCCTATCCCGGCCAAGCGAAGAAAGTCATGAACGCGTTGTGGGGGCTCGGCCACATGATGATGCTCACGCGCGTGCTCGTCATCGTCGACGCCGACGTCGACGTGCACGACGTGCGACAGACCGCGTGGTTCGTTCTGAACAATCTCGCACCCGAGCGCGACGTGGTGATGATGCCGGGGCCGGTCGACGACCTCGACCACGGCTCGTACACGATCGCGTACGGCACGAAGATCGGCATCGATGCGACGCGCAAGAGCGCGGCCGAGGGGTACACACGCGAATGGCCGCCGGACATGGTGATGGATCCGCAGACGCGGGCTCTCGTCGAGCGCCGCTGGCGCGAGTACGGCCTCGACCGCATCGCTGCGATGCTGCAACCCGATCCTTGGAGCGGACAAGGACGATGAGCCGCGTCACCCCGAGCGTGACGAAGGGCATCATATTTCTGCGCGAGATACGCATCGAGCACACGCTCTTCGCGCTTCCCTTCGCGTACGTGGGCGCGCTGCTCGCCGCGCGCGGCCTCCCCTCGCCGTGGGCGCTGCTCTGGATCACGCTCGCGGTGCTCGGCGCTCGTACCGCAGCGATGTCGGCGAACCGCTATCTCGACCGCGATATCGATGCGCGCAATCCGCGTACGGCTCGGCGCGCGGTCGCGAGCGGACGGCTTTCGCCGGCAACGATGCTCTGGGCGGCGGGCGCCGGGCTCGCACTGCTTGTCGTCTCCGCGTGGATGCTCAATCCACTCTGCGTCAAGCTTTTACCCATCGCCGCGCTCGGCGTGCTCGCGTATCCGTTGTGCAAACGCTTCACGTGGCTCACGCACTTCGTGCTCGGCGCGGTCGATGCGCTCGCGCCGCTCGGCGCCTATATCGGCGTTGCCGGGCGCGTGAGCCCGAGCGCGCTCTTGCTCTTTGCCGCGGTAACGTTCTGGGTAGCGGGCTTCGACGTTATCTACGCGCTTATGGACCTCGACGTCGATCGCGCGCAGCGGTTGCGTTCGCTGCCCGCGCGCTTCGGCGCGTCGCACGGCCGGGTGCTCGCCGTCGCACTGCAAGTCCTCACCGCCATCGCACTCGGCGGGGCAGGCGCCACCGCCGGCGCTTCGCCGCTCTACTACGCCGGCGTGGCTGCGGCCCTTGCGGTTGCGGCATACGAAGGACAGCTCCTGCGCCGCGCGGAGAACCTCTTCGTGGTCAACGAGCGCGTCTTCACGGCCAACATGGCATTCTCGGTGCTCTTCATGATCACCACATTCGCGGGGATGACGGTGCGATGAAACGCGCCGCCTTTCTCGGCGCCGCCGGCGCTGCCGCACTGGCGGCGCGCGCGAGCGCGCAGGTCCCGATCAACCCCGTACAGATCGCGCGGCAGCTCACGATCGGCGTCAACGTCCCGCTCTCGGGAGCGCTCGGGCAGTTTGGCGCGCAAGTGGTCGAGGGCGTCAAAGCCGCGATCGACGAGAGCAACATGCTCACCGCGCTCTCGGGAACGGTCTTCGGGATTCGCCCGCTCGACGACCAGAACTCGGCCTCGATATCGATGGGAAACGTCTCCGTCGCCGCGGCCGATCAAACGATCGTCGGCATCGTTGGCAACCTGACTGCCGACGTCACCCTCGCGACGCTCACGCAGTACGCGAACAACGGCTTTGCCGTCATCGTCCCGAGCGTCCACGCAGACGCGCTTACCCAACGCGGGTATCACAACATCTACCGCTTGCCGACGCGCGACGACGTCGCCGGCCGTCTCTTCGCGTCCACGATCTTCCGCCGCCAGCCGTCGACGTTCGCGCTCGCGGTAACGCTCGACGGCGACTACGGTCCGGGCGTCGCACGCGGTTTCGTGCAGCAAGCAAAGGCGGACCGGCGCAACGTGGACGTCGTCACGCTTCCGGTAAACGCCTTCGATCCGGCTGGAGCCGCACGCGCGATCCTCGCGCGCGACGCGGATTACCTCTTCCTCTGCGGAACCGTTGCGCAGCTCGGACCCATCATTCCGGCGCTCGCGAGCGCCGGGTACAACGGCCTGTACGGTTTGAGCGACGGCTTCTACACGCAGGACACGATCACCAAATATGGCTCGAAGCTCGGCAACGCAATCGTCTACGGCCCGCTTCCTCCCCTCGCGCGTGCCACGGGCATCTTTCAGCAGCTCGCGGATCTACGGCGCGAGGTCTCGAGCGTGACCGCGCTCATCGCTTACGGGTACGCCGCGGCACAGATCGTCATCCAGGCCTCGCAGCGGACGAACGCCCTCACGCGCTACTCGTTGCTCTCCACGATGCAGATGCAAGGCGGCTTCAACACGCTCGTCGGCCCCTTCAGCTTCGACCTCAACGGTGACTCGCTGCTACCGAATCTCTATTTCTTCAAGATATCGGGAACGACGTTCGACTACGTCGAGCCGGCGATCCGCAACGGATTCATCGTCTGACCGAGCCGCCCTCTTTACCTTCTGTTCGGGAAGATGCGGTCGAGTTTCTCGCTTGACGCGAGGCGCAGCGGCGTCTCCTGCTTCGTCGCCGTCGTCGGCGCCTGCAGGTCTGCATCCTCGACGGCGAGGCTGAAGCGCAGGCGCCAGGCGCCGAGCGTGAGACTGAAGTGCGTACCCATGATTTCCATCGTCATGCCTCCAATCGGCGCCATTGAAGCAGTGAGAGCGAAGAGTAGATCACCGTCAGCGCGAGCAGTATCGCAGCGCGCAGGAGCGGCGGCGAAGCGAGCAGCGAGAACGTATCCCCGAACGTTGCGGTGCTGTCGCCGGGAGCCGCGCTGCCCGAGAAGTGCATGTACACGAGCGGGTCGAGCAACGAGACGTAGCTGAGCGCGACGCCGGCGGCGTGCAGGAGCGGATTTCCGGCTATTGCCAGTGCCTGACCGATCGGTGGAACCACGAGCGCCGCGAGCCAGCCAAGCCCGATCACGGCGCCGAGCCCGCGCTTCAAAGAACTCGAACACGCGGTGAGCAGCGCGTACCAGGCAAAAGGCAGGAACACCGTCAGTGCGAGCACCGGGAGCGTCGCCGAGTCGACGACGACGTGCGGTATCTCGAAGAGCGCCGTGCACAGCACGAGGAAAATCACGGTGAGCGCCATAGACGCGAGCATGGCGAGTGCGTCGACGCCGAACAGTCCGAGCGCCATACGTTCGCGGCCGATCGCCTTCGTCCACGCGATCTCCAGGTGGTTCGTGTTCTCTTTCGCGAGCGGTCCCGCGAGGACTGTCGCGACGATGAGCGCGACGAACGACGCGAACAGCAGCAAGTAGCGCGCCGAGACGGGCTCGTCGGTCGTGACCTGGACCTCGTTGCTCGTCGGGCTGACCCGCGTCGCGTGCACGCCGACGCTGCCGATCTGCACGTTGTGGCTGCGGCTGACGGTCACGTCGGGTCCCGTGATGGTGATGGTTTTGCCCTGCCATCCGCGGTCGACGATCACGATGTGGTCGCCGCGCGATCTATCGTCGATCGTCGTTCGCATCGAGCCGTCGCTCTGACGCTCGTGCGTTACGCGTACGCCGGGCTTGTTCATCTCTTGATCGACCCAGCTGTACGTTCCGGAGATCTGCCCGTTGAACGCGATGCGCAACAGCGCGGCGATCGCAAACAGGCAGCCGAAGACGATGGCGAGGACCTTGAGCGTCGTGCGAACGCGCAGCCACTCGGGATAGAACATGATTACGAACCCTCCACGACGTCGGCGGTCGCCGACGCCGGAGCGACAGCGTAAAGAAAGATATCTTCGAGATTGAGATCGATGATGCGAACGCCCGTACCGCCGGCCGCCTCGAGTTTTTGCGCGATCTCGTTTGGCCCGTCGAGGACCATGATGCGCACGATGCGGCCGCTGCGATCGACGCGGCCGACGCGAGCGTCTGCGGCGATGCCGTTGAGCGAGTAGCTCTCGTTCGGAAAGATCGCCTCGACGATCTTGCGCCCGGACTTCAGATCGTCGATCGCGCCCTCGAGCACGAGACGGCCGCGATCCAGCACTGCGATGCGCTCGGCCGCGCGCTCGACCTGGCCGATCTGGTGCGACGAGAAGAGCACGGTCGCGCCGCGCGCTGCTTCGTTGACCATGAGGTTGAGCACGTGACGCTGGTTGACGGGGTCCAAGCCGCTCGTCGGCTCGTCGAGCACGAGCAAATCGGCTTGTCGCGCGAAGGCGATGCCGACGGCAACCGCCGTCTTCATGCCCTTCGAGAGCGAACGCGCACGCTTGCGCGGATCGATGCCAAAGGTCTTGAGGAGATCGTAGGCGCGCGATGCGTCGAAGCGCTTGAACGCGCGGCGGTTCATCTCGACGAGCTCGTGGACGCGCATCCAGTCGTAGAGCACGTCGCGCTCGGGGATGTAGACGATCGCTTCGAAGAGCGCCGGCACGAGGGGCTTCCCAGCGAAGGTGACGCTGCCGGCGTTCGCCCGCGCGAGCCCAAGCATGCATTTGAACGTCGTCGTCTTGCCGGCGCCGTTTGGGCCCAAGAGCCCGAAGATCGTACCGGCCGGAATCTCGACCGACAGATCATCGACGGCGGCTTGAGAGCCGTACTTCTTGCTCAAATGCGAAATCGCGATGTTCATCTTTCCTCCGAGAACCAGCGGTCGAGAACGGCGTCGACGACGTCGCGCACGTCCGCGCGCGTCAAGCCCATTGCCTTTGCTTCGCGTACCGCGCCCTCCATGGCGCGACGTGTGACGTCGCTTGCGGCGGCTCGCGTGGACGACACGCCGTCACCTTTGACGAAGGAGCCGCGTCCGGGCGACGTTTCTATGACGCCGTCGCGCTCCAAATCGCGATAGGCACGGGCGACGGTATTCGGGTTGATCGTCAGGTCGAGTGCGAGTTGCTTCACCGTCGGCAGCTGCTCGCCGGACTGCAGAACGCCCAGCGCCGTCGAGCGCTTGACCTGCTCGACGATCTGCTGGTAGATCGGCACGCCGCTGCGTGGATCGACGGTAAGCACGACCGGCACTGTCGTAGATCCGCCTAGAGCCTCGGACCCCAACCCTGGAAGAACGGATCTTCACGCGGGCAGGCGATCGGCGAGCGATGCTCGGTAACCCGGACTTCCGGGCGAGGGGCGATGTACTCGGTCAAGAGGGCGGTTGCGTTCATGGCGGCTCCTTGTTCTAGGGCGATGTTGTACTAGTACAATAGTACAACAGAGGAGCGCCGTCAAGCCCTTTCCTGGATTTCTTTTAGTTCAGCCTTGCTGTTCGATAAGCCGCCGGTCCGTGCTCGTGAGGACGCCGAACCGCGGGTCGTCGAGGGCGAAGATGCGATCCTCGTTGCTCATCGTGCGGGCCAGCCGCCGGATCGCCATCCCGTGCTCGCCCTCTACGGCGAGCGCCAGCGCCAGATCCTCGGGGCGTACGGGCCCGGTTGCCGCGATTGCCAGCTCTTGCCGGGCGGCAGCCGCCCAATGGAGCCGCCCGTACGCGTAGGCGAGGAGTGCCGCGCCTTCGGCGCGGCACGCACGGCACGCTTGCGCGTAGTGAGTAAACGCGACGATTGCCGGTCCCTGCCGCCCCCGCGCCTCCTCGGCTAGACCGAGCGTAATCCAGAGTTCGTAGCGGGTCGGCGCAACGGCCAGCCCTTCGTGCGCCTCTGCGATCGCCTCACCGTACCGGTGTTCCAGATACGCCACCCATGCAAGCCACGACGTTGCTGCGATCGAGAGCGGGTTGAGGCGTTGCGCGGTCCGAAGCTCGACCTCCCCTTCGGTGATGTGCCCGCGCGCGACGAGCGCGATGCCGTACCACACATGTGCTGCCGCATCACTCGGGGCGAGAGCGACGGCTCTTTGCAGGTCTCCAACTGCACCCCTTCCGCTACCGGAGTCGAGCGCCAGCAACCCGAGTGCGGCATAGGCTCGGCCGCATCGTGGGTCGAGCGCGAGCGCTCTGCCCGCATCGGCGCGCGCGCGCGCGCGATCGTCTCGCGACGGCGACGCGCCATAGCCGTAATCCGCCATTACCGCATAGGCGCTTGCGCGTGCGCCGAAGGCCTGCGCGTCGCGAGGATCCTGCGCGATCGCGCGAGAGAAGAGCGCCACACTGTGCTCGACGCCGCTGCGCGTTCGCAGCGTCAGGAAAAAGTTGCCCATCGTGAAGAGCTGCGCCGGTGCGGACATCGGCGGCGTCGCCGGCTCGCGAGAGAGGCCGTGCGCCCACGCGCCGATCGCAAAGACGAGCAACGCAGCCATTGCCGCGAGCGCCATGCGGCCCGCGCGCCGCGGCACGTGCTCGGGCGTGGGAATCGCGTCGAGCCGGCGCACCGCAAACGTAAAGCGATATCCGCGTCGCGCGATCGTCTCGATCGCCCCCGCGCAGCGGCTTGCACGAAAGAGCTTGCGAAGAACGTAGACGTTCTGGGTGAGATTCGCCTCCTCGACGTAACCCTCGGGCCAAACTCGCCCGAGCAGCCCCTGCTTCGAGACGATCTCGCCCGCGCGCTCGACGAGGGCGAGCAGCGTCTCAACCACTTTGGGGCCGAGCGCGATCGGAGCGCCGTCGCGATAGAGCAGCAGGCGCTGCGCATCGAGCCGGAACGGGCCGAACTCGTAGACCACCATGGCGAGAGGTTCGCGCACCACCGCGCCGAGGACTTCTTTGCTTGCGCCGCGTTTGTCGTCGCCGGCGACCCGTGACTTCCGGCCTAATTCCCGCCGGGTCGCGAGCCCAGGGAAGGGAGTCCGGCGAGGGCGCGCCCAATACCGCCGTCCGGACCGCCCTTATCCATGGAACCGAGCAAACCGTACACTCTCGGTCACGCTCGAGCGTGGCTCTCCGTCAACGCCGTGGTGATCGCTATAGCGATCGTCCTGCTGCTCCTCTTTGCGATCTTCCTTCGGTTGACGATGCACCCCGTGCAGCTCGCCGTCGCCGTCTTCAGCTCCATCGTCGTCTCGGTCGCAGCCCTCGCGATTGCCGTGCTCGGCATTGCCGCTGCGGTGCGGCGCGCCAACATCGCAGCGCGAAGCGCCGCGAGCGAAGCCGCAGCTCTGGGCGATCGCAGCGAGCGGGAGCTCACGGCGACGCGCGAGCACGCCGAGACGTCGATTCGCGCCGCCGCCGATGCCGTCGTGAACAAAACGGAGACCGCCGCATTCTTCGAGCGCCTGCGTTTCACGCAGATGCTGCTCGACGGGCGCGACGTACGCGAACCTGCGGAGTGGCTCGACAACCTCTTCTTGAGCAATGGCGGCGACATCCGAAAGATTCGCGACGAGCTCAAGCGCGATCTCGTCTTCGGGAACATCGACGCAACCCGCAACGCTCTCGCCATCTACAATGCGATCGCCGCGATTGCCGAGTATTACTATTCGAACTTAGTCGTTCCGGAGATCATCCTTTCGCGCATGGCCGTGCGCGCGCAGCTCGCCGCGTTCTATTTTGGGCCCGCCTTCAGCGCACTCGGCATGATCAACCGTACGGCGTCGCACAACGTGCAGCGTTTTCTCAACGACACGAAGCTCTACACGCGCAAGAACGAGCCTTGGCTCGAGCAGTTGGTTCCGGAGTTCTATCAAGAGTCGGAAGCGCAGAAGGGCGCTGCGTTCCCCGTTACGGGGACCGAAAGCGTCGACAAGATCGCGCAGTTCAAGCAGAGCGTCGGCGGCTAGGAGTTTGCCGAACTCCTAGAAGCGTTCCATCGCGTCGGCGAGCGCGCCGCTTCCTTCCCGGCGCAGCGCTGCAACCGCCCCGCGCCGATCCGCGACCGTCCGGTTCTGCGAGAGTTTGTAGCTCGCTTCCAGCCTCGTCACTGGAATGTCGAATGCCACGATCGCGTCGAGGAAGGCCTCCAGACGCTCGGGGCTCAGCTCGCGAACGTCCCACGCGTCGCGGACGTCTCCCTCGTAGCGACGGCTCAGCGCGGTAACGAGGTCGAGCACCCGCTCCCGATCCTCGACGAGACGGGGCGTTCCGTACGCGTGGACCGTCATGTAGTTCCACGTCGGCACGTTGTCGCGGCTTTCGTACCAGCGTGGCGAAACGTACGCGTGCGGCCCGGAGAAGACGACCAGCGCCTCTGCGGCTCCCCAAGCGCGCCATTGCGGATTTGCGCGCGCCATGTGCGCGCGCAAGATCATCGCATCGCCGTCGCGCTCGACGAGAAACGGCACGTGCGTCGCCACGCAGTCGCCGTGTTGCGCCGAGACCAGGACGGCAAACGCGTGCTCTTCGACGAAGCGCGCAAGCTCGGAGACATTATCCACGCGAAAGGCGGCGGGAACGTACATCGTGCGTCAATGCGCGAACGATCCACCGGTTCCTTGCCGAGGCTAGAGCTGGGCGCGATAGCGCCAGACGCTCACGCTCAACAGCACCGCGGTAAATGCGAAAAGCGCGAGGAAGTGCGGCCATAGCACGCCGAGGCCACTGCCCTTGATGAGCGCGCCACGCGCGATCACGCCGAAGTGGTTGATCGGATTGAAGAGTGCGACCGGCTGCAGCCATCGCGGCATCGCTTCGATCGGCGTGAACGCGCCCGAAAGCGAGGCGAGCGGCGGGTTGAGAAAGAAGAGCACCAGCTGCGCCTGGCGTGCCGACCGCACGATGGTCGCGATGAACATCCCGAGCCCGATTCCCGAGAACATGCACAGGCCGGCGCCGGCGAGAAAGACGGCCAAGCTCCCGTTGAACGGTAGGTCGAAGACCCAGCGCAGCATCGCGAGTGCGATGAGGCCCATGGCGAAGAGCGCCGTGAAGAGTGGAACGATCTTCGCGACGATGATCTCCGCCGCGCTGGCCGGCGACATCAAGAGCTGCTCGAGCGTTCCCGCCGCGCGCTCTTTGACGATCATCTGCGAAGAGAAGAGCGTTCCAACGAGGATGAGCAGCAACCCCAAGATGCCCGTCACGATGAACCATGATCCCACGAGACCGGGATTGTAGAGATAATCCGGCTCGAGCAGGACGCCGCCCGCCTGCGGCGCGCCCGCGACGAGGCGGTCGTAGGCCGCGACGACGCCTCGTGCGTACCCCTGCGCGATCGCCGCCGTATTTGCGTTCGTCGCGTTGAGCAGGAACTGCACGGTCGCGGTTCTGCCGCGAAGCATGTCGCGCGCAAATCCATACGGAATAACGACGCCGCCGTCGAGCGTGCCGCGCGCAATCGCATCCCCGACGGCCGCGCCCGAATCGTAATACCCCACGACGCGAAAGCTTCTGCTCTCCGAGAGCGTGGCGACGAGCTCGCGGCTCTCCGGCGTCGCGCTGAGGTCCACGACGCCCAACGGAAGATTCGTTACCGTTGCACTGAGCACGAAACCGAAGACCAGCAGCTCGAGCACCGGAGCGACCACGAGCGCGATCATGTACCGCCGGTCGTGCAGCATCTGCGCAAACTCTTTGACGATCAACGCCCGCAGCCGCCGCCCGGCCATCAATCCTTCACCTGCATGGCGCGCATGTTCCGCCACGCGATCCCGTAGAACAGAAGTCCGAATCCCCCAATCGCCGCGACGCTGGACCACATCGCCGGCCATCCGCCCCCTTGCAGAAACGCATCACGCACGATCTTGATGTAGTAGGTCCCCCACACGACGTTCGACATCCACCGCAATGCGATCGGTATATTTTCGATCGGAAAGAGCAATCCGGAGAGGATGAAGACCATCAAGAATCCGCCGGCAGCCACGGCTTGCATCGCGGCGACTTGGCTCGGTATCGCCGAGCCGACCATCGTGCCGAAGGCCGCCACGCAGAATGCGTAGAGCAACGACGCGACGACGAACGGCGTCGGATCGCCGACGAACCCGAGGCCGAAATACGTAAGGAGCAGGGCGATGAGAATCACCCACTCGCAAAATGCGATCGCCACGATCGCGAGAATCTTGCCGAGCAGGTACTCGTGCGCGGGAATGCTCGACGCGTACACCTGCAGAATCGTCTTCTCCTCGCCTTCCTTCGACATCGCGAGCGCGGCAAGAAGCGTCGGAAAGAGCGTCAGCGCCAGTACGAAAATGCCCGGCCCGTAGAACTTCTTCGAGTCGCCGCCCGGGTTATACCAGAGGCGAATCGCCGCGCGCACGGGCTGCCGAGCGGCCTCGTCGAGGGTCGCGTTGTACGCATCGACGACTTCGCTCGCATCGCCGGCGGCGAGCTTGGCCGTGTTGGCATCCGATCCGTCGACGAGCAGCTGCACGGGCGCGGGCACGCCCCTCGCGACGTCGCGCCCGAAGTCCGGCGGGATGACGAGGGCCGCGCGCGCGCGATTGGAAGCGAGCGCGCGCTCCGCGCTTTCGTTCACGGGCCACGAGATGACAGTGAAGGTGATCGAGGCGCGAAACGCATCCACGAGCGCGTTCGAGGCGCTCGAGCCGTCGAGGTCCTGCACGACGATGGGCATTTCGTTGACCGTGAGCGAGATGGCCGTTCCCATGATGACCAGGAGAAAGGCCGGCAGCACGAGCGCGAGCACGAGCGTGAGGCGGTCGCGAAGGACCTGGATGATCTCCTTTCGCGTTTGCGCGAAGACGCGCCGCACGTTACGAGACCCCGGCCTTCTCGACCGCGCCGATGAACACGTCTTCGAGCGAGAACCGAGCTTCGCGCGCGCTGATGACGTGAATCCCGCCGCTCTGGAGCTCGCGCGTCACGCTGGGTTGCGCCGACGCGACGTCGTCGACGACGACGTGCAGCCGATCGCCGAAGAGCGATGCGTCGTATCGCTTGCGCCGAAGGAGATCGGCGGCAACTTGCGGCCGATCGACGCGCAGCTCGAGCAAATGTCCCGCCTGCCGGCTACGGATCTCACTCGGGCTTCCTTCGACGGCAAGCCTTCCCCCGATCATGAATCCGAGCCGATTGCACTGGTCCGCCTCTTCCAAATAGTGCGTCGTTACGAGAATTGCCGCGCCGCTGTCGGCGAGTGCCTGAATCACTCCCCACAACGCGCGACGCGCGAGCGGATCCACGCCGGAGGTCGGCTCGTCCAAGAAGATCACGCTCGGCTCGTGCATGATCGCCGACCCGAAGGCAACGCGCTGCTTCCAACCGCCGGGAAGGCTGCCGGTGAGGTCGCGCTCCTTGCCGCCGAGCCCCGAGAAGCGGAGCACCCAGGCGATCTTCGCGGCCGCCTCTTCCGGCGCAACGTCGTACACGCCGGCAAAGAACTCCAAGTTCTCGCGAATCGATAGATCGTCGTAGAGCGAGAAGAGCTGCGACATGTAGCCGATGCGTTGGCGAACCTGTTGCGCTCGCAGGTGATCGCCGGCTCCCGCCAGTCGTGCGCGCCCCTCCGTAGGCTCGAGCAAGCCGCAGAGCATTTTGATCGTCGTCGTCTTCCCCGCGCCGTTCGCGCCCAGGAGCCCGTAGATTTCGCCGTAGCGCACCTCGAAGCTCACGCCGTCAACCGCGACGAAATCGCCGAAGCGCTTCGTGAGCCGCTCGGCGCCGATCGCGACCTCGCCGCGCGGCTCGCGATGCTCGTGACGAGCCGGGAACGGAGCGTCGGGCGCTCGCTGTCCGAGCGAACGCATCGATGCGACGAACACGTTCTCGAGCAACGGGTCGTCCACGCGAATTTCCTGCACCGCGATTTTCGCATCGCTCGCGGCGCCTTCGACGATCGCGCGCGCCGCATCGGTATCGGCAGCGAGGACGTCGAGGTGATCGCCGAAACGCTGCACGTCCACGATCGTGCCTGCGGCGACGGCGGGACCGAGCGCCTGCGTTGCGGCGCGCAGGTCGTCGACGCGCACCACGAGGCGCCGTGCGTGCAGGCTCTCGCGCAGCTCGCTCGGCGTGCCGAGGCGATAGATCTCGCCGCGATGCACGAACGCGACACGCGTGCATCGCTCCGCCTCGTCGAGATACGGCGTCGCCACCACGATCGTCAGGCCTTCGGCGCACAGATGCGCGAGGGCGTCCCAGAACTCGCGGCGCGACACCGGATCGACGCCGGTCGTCGGTTCGTCGAGCAAAAGCACGTCCGGCTCGGAGACGAGCGCGCAGACGAGCGCGAGCTTCTGCTTCATTCCGCCGCTGAGCTCGTCGGCGAGGCGATGAGCGAACTGCCCCATGCCGAAGATCTCCAGATAGTGGGTGCCGCGGCGCGCGATCGTCTCCGGCGGCGTCAGCCGCAGATCCCCCACGTAACGGATGTTCTCCGCAACCGTCAAGTCGGGGTAGAGCGTAAAGCCCTGCGTGAGATATCCAGTTCGCAACCGCGCCGCGCGCGCCGGCTGGTCGAAGACGAGCGCGTCGCCGCTCGTCGCATTCGCGACGCCGGCGACGATCTGCAGCGTCGACGTCTTCCCGGCGCCGTCGGGCCCGACGAGCCCGAAGATCTCGCCGGCAGCGACGTCGAAGGTGATTGCGCGCACGGCTTCGACGGTTCCGTAGCGCTTGACGAGATTGCGTACGCGAACTGCCGGACCGGCACTCGCGCTCACGACGGCGGTCGTGCGCTCGGCCAGGTTCCGCTGATGAGGATCTCGCCGTCGGCCGGCATGCCCGGCTTGGCGAAACCGAAGCCCGAGCGCAGCGCGAGCTTCACCCCGAAGACTTCTCTGACGCGGTCGTTGCGAAAGTATGTGTTCTCCGGAGTAAACGTCGCTTGGGGGTCGATGCGCAGCACGTACGCATCGATCGGTCGATCGGGATTGGAGTCCAAATAGACGCGTGCCGGCTGGCCGATTTTGACTCTTCCGATCTCCCCCTCCGGAATGAAGCCGCGCAGGTAGACGCGATCGAGATTCAGCAGCGTCGCGACGGGCGTACCAGCGGCAACGACCTCTCCCGGCTCGACCGCCCGCGTAATGACCGTCCCGGAGAACGGCGCACGGACGACGAGATCGCTTCGGTTCGCTCGCGCTTCTGCGAGCTGCGCGGCCGCTTGGCGCATCTCCGCCGACGCGCTCGCGATCGTCGCGCGCTGCTGTGCGATCTGCCGCTCGACCGCCGCCGTTTGCGCGGCACGCAGTGCCACGGACGCTGCCGCTTGTTGCGCGCTCGCAATTGCGGCGCGCTCCTGCTCTTCCGAAATGTCGCCCGTGCGGAAGAGCGCGACGTCACTGCTCTCGTTGAATGCAGCTAGCCGGTACAACGCGCGGCTTTGGGCGAGATCCGCATCGGCCGCTGCGACCTGTGCGCCGAGAACGCCGACCTGCTCTTGCGCCGCTCCCACGCGCGCCGCGGCAGCCGCCGTGGCGGCCCGCGCTTGTGCTTCGCGAGCACGCACTTGCGCGCCATCGATCACGACGATCACCTGACCGGTGCTGACGCTATCGCCTTCGCGAACGCGAACCTCTGCCACGCGGCCGCCGATGTTCGGCGCAAGCGCGGAGTCGTCGCCTTCGATTCGCCCCGAGAGCGTAATGACGTTGCTTGGAGAGCCGCCGCCGGAGAGCAAACGCCAAGCGACGATACCGGCGAGGACGATTGCTGCAACGGCGAGCAACCCCAGTACGCGGCGTGCGAGAACGTTCCGTTGCGACATGCGAAAGCAAGGTTTGGCATGGCTGACGGTCTTTTCCCTCTCCAGGGCACAACTGCGTCTTCGACGCGCTACTTCAGGTGAAAGGCACCGAGCCCGGCGTTATCGATGGCCGTGCGGCGCTCCCGCGAAAACCGCCTGGCGCTCAAAAATCCAACGTCGTGCCGCGTCTCGCCTGCGAGAGCGAGATCTGCGACGACTTCCCCAACGGCGCTCGCGAACTTGAATCCGTGCCCCGAGAATCCACCGCAGAGCACGACGTTGCGATGCTGCGGATGGACGTCGATGACGAAGTGCTCGTCCGGCGTGAGCGAGTACATGCACGCTCGCCCTTCGCGAAACACCGCTGAAGCGCCCGGCATCCACGCGTCGAGCGCGCGCGCGACCGGCACGACGTCGCGCTCCACATCGACCGTGCGGTCGAGACCGTCTGGGTGTGCCACGGCGCCGTAGCCGTGCAACGCCGCTTTGACGCCATCGCCAAGGTCGGGAAAGCCGTACAACGGCGCGGGAAGCGACTGGCGATCTAGGAGAAACGCGGGGAAGCGCGTCGCGTCGTAAGCATCGGTCGCGGGCGAAAACCAGAGCTGCACGTTGCGCTGCACGCGCATCGGAACGCCGGCACGTGCCATCTCGGCTTCGAACCACGGTCCGAGCGCGAGCACGAGCGCGTCAGCCTGTAGCCGCGTGCCGTCCTCGAGCGTAACCTCGACGCCGTCGTCGCTCGCGCTCCAGCTTTCCATCTTCGTCTCGAAGCGCAACTCCGCTCCGGCATCTTCGGCAACGTGCGCAAACGCACGCACGGCAACTTCGGGGACGAGGAGTCCGCCCAGCGGCTCGAAGAGTCCGACCTCGCCGTCTTCGACACGCAGAGCCGGATAGCGGGCGCGTACGTCGCGCGTATCGAGGGCGTCCACATTCAAGCCGTGCTCGCGCGCGGCGGCAAGCGTTCCTTGGAGAATCGCCGAGCCTTCTCTGCCGGCGAGCAGCAAGCCGACGAGGTGAAGCAGGCGTTCGTTCGCGCGGTGCTCGAGATCGCGCCAGAGCTCGTACGCGCGCAGCAAGAGCGGAACGTACGCGGCGTCCTCGTAGTACGCCTGTCGGATGATGCGGCTCTTGCCGTTGGAGGCTCCGAAGGCGTGACCGCGCGCGAATCGCTCGATGCCGCGCACGTGTGCGCCGCGCAGCGCGCACTGCATCGCCGCGCTGCTTCCCATCGCACCGAGGCCGACGACGATGACGCGCATACCTAGGGAAGCTCTAGCCCGCGAACAGGGCGTTCATGTCGGCGAACGGCGGTGCGTCGTCGGCGCCTCGAAACCGAGCGATTCCAGAAACTTCGCGTCCCCGCACGCCATGGATTCGGAATCACGAACGCGTGATTGCGGTGATGCAAGGCGCGAAACCTCGCTGCCTTCTCTGCCTGTACGGCCACTGGCTTCGCCTCCGAGGAATGCTCGTGGTGTCGTGGCGTTGTTCTCGCTCTGGAAGCGTTTCCCGCCGAGGGAGTTTGCGCGGCAGTACGAAATCCAACGACCTCCTATGCACGACTCGCATCGCCACAAGCCCGGAGAGGGCGCAAAGCAGCATGAGATCTTCTCGCACGAGCGCGCCGCCGTGCTGGACGAGCCAGAACGCGAGCAATGGACTCCGGCGGCCGCACTCGTCGAGTTGCTCGACGCTCCTTCGCAGGCGCGCGTTCTCGATTTCGGCACCGGTACCGGCCGCTATGCGATCGCGCTCGCGCGGGCACGGCCCGACCTGCACGTCGTCGCGTACGACGTGCAACCCGAAATGCTCGACATCGTTCGCCGCCGCGCGGCGGACGCGCACGTCGAGAACCTCAGCGGCGCGGACTGGGCAGAGGCGCAGCGCCGAGCACCATACGATCGCATCGTGGCGCTCAACGTGCTCCACGAGATCGATAATGTCACGCTGCATCGCCTCGCGCCGCTGCTGGCGCCCGGCGGCAGCGTCTTGTTCGTCGACTGGGACGCGACCATCGATCGTCCCACGGGTCCGCCGGCCGAGCATGCACATAGTCCGAGCGAAGCGCAAGAGCGTCTGACGCGCAACGGCCTTGCGCGCGTCGAGCGGATTCGCGACGTGCGCTTCCCGTACCACTTCATCCTGCGAGCCTCTTGACGCTTAAGCCTCAAGAAACCCAAGGTCTTTCGAGCGCGCAGGCGGCTGCGCGGTTCGCCCAGTTTGGGCCGAATGCGATACAAGAATCTCAGCCGGGGATTCTCGGGCAGTTCGTTGCCAAGCTGTGGGGACCGATTCCGTGGATGCTCGAGGGAACCGTGGCACTCGAGGTCGCGACGAAGCGCTATGCAGAAGCGGCCGTCGTTCTCGTCTTGCTGCTCGTGAACGCCGTCATTGCCTTTCTCCACGAGCATCGCTCGCGCGAAGCGGTCGAGGTGCTCGAACGGCGACTGGAGATTCAAGCGCGCGTACTGCGCGACGGGCGCTGGCAGCGAATCGCGAGCCGGCAACTCGTTCCCGGTGACGTCATTCACGTACGCATGGGCGACGTCGTGCCGGCGGACTGCACGATCGCCGACGGTGCGGTTTCGGTCGACGAGGCGGTGCTGACCGGCGAATCGGCCGCACGGACTCGTGCGAACGGTGAAAAGCTCTATTCCGGCTCGACGGTCAAACATGGCGAAGCGACGGCGGAGGTCGTCGCAACCGGTGCCCGCACCGCCTTTGGGAACGTCGTGCTCCTGGTCGCACACAGCCGTGAAGGCGGGCACCTGCACGACCAGGTCTTTTCGGTCGTCAAATACCTCCTGCTGCTCGACGGCGTGCTCGTGATCGCGTTCTTCGCATACGGCCTCGCGCACGGAACGAGCGCTGTGGACATCGTCTCGTTCGCCCTGACGCTGCTGATCGGGGCCATTCCCGTCGCTCTTCCCGCGACGTTTACGCTCGCCACCACGCTCGGCGCTTCGGAGCTCGCACGCCGCGGCGTGCTCGTGACGAGGCTCTCCGCGATCGAAGACGCTGCAACGATGGACGTTCTATGCACGGACAAGACCGGAACGCTAACGCAAAACGCGCTCGCGCTCCAGTCGATTCTCCCTGTTGCCGGAGCATCCGATGCCGACGTGCTCGAGGCGGCTGCCGCCGCGAGCGACGAAGCGAGTCAGGATCCGCTGGACCTTGCGGTGATCGGCTCGCTCGCACAGCATCACATCGCGCGCAACGGATTGGGAGTGAGAGCCGCCTATCATCCCTTCGACCCCGAGCTGAAGTACGCGCAAGCCGACGTTCGCGTCGGCGGAGCGATCGTTCGTGCGTGTAAGGGCGCGATCGCGGCGATCTACGCACTCGCAAACGCGGCGCCTGATGAAGCGGAAGTTGCCAAAGCGAGCGCCGGCGGCGCGCGCGTTCTCGCCGTGGCTCGCGACGACGGCAAAGGCTACCGCGTCTTGGGATTGCTCGCCTTCGGCGATCCGGTTCGTCCCGACGCCGCCACGCTCTTAGCCCGCCTGCGAGAGCTGGGCGTGCGCGTGATCATGCTCACCGGCGATGCGTTGCCGACGGCGCAGAGCGTCGCAGAAGAACTCGGCCTCTCGGGAAGAGCGCTGCACGCCTCGGAGTGGCGGGCGCTACACGGCCTTCCGCCCGACGTCGACGTTCTCGCCGACGTTCTTCCCGAGGATAAATACGCGATCGTGCAGGCGCTACAAGCTGCGGGACATCGGGTCGGCATGACGGGAGACGGTGTGAACGACGCGCCGGCCCTGCGCGCGGCGCAGGTCGGCATTGCCGTTGCCAGCGCTACGGACGCGGCGAAGAACGCAGCAAGCATCGTTCTGACGAATCCCGGGCTCGCGGAGGCGGTTGCAGCCGTGCAGGAAAGCCGCGCGATCTTCCGCCGCATGATGGTCTACGTCACCAACAAGATCGGCAAGACGATCGAGATCTCGGCGCTGCTCACCATCGCCGCCTTCTCGACGTCGATCGTCCCGCTAACGCCCTTGTTGATGATTCTGCTGATCTTCGGCAACGACTTCGCGACGATGGCGATCGCGACAGACAACGCCCGGGGCTCGCCCGTGCCGGATCGATGGAATCCACGCCGGATCATCGGCGGAGCCTCTGCGATAGGGGGCGCATTGCTCGTGCTCTCGCTCGGTGTATTTGCGCTGCTGACGGCATCGCTGCATTTGCCCGTGCCACAGATTCAAACCGCAATGTTTCTGTTGCTCGTCGTGACGAGCCAGGGGATGATCTACGTCATTCGCGCAACGCCAAAGGTACCGCCCAAGGCCTCGTTGCTTGCGGCGTCGCTCGCGGACGTTTGCACGTGTTTCGTGATCGCCGTCTTCGGCATACTCGTGGCGCCCATACCGGCGACGCTCGCCGCGGCCATCGTAGGCCTCGGAGCCGCCTACGTCGCCGTCATCTATGCCGGTAAGGCTGCGAGCACCATTCTGAAGCGTGCTGCGCCGCTCATCATCCGATCGTAGGCCTCCTGGGCTCGCTCCAACGGCATCGTCTCGATCTGCGCGCGAACGCCGGCGAGGACGCTGAAGTTCATCGTATCCTCGGAGTCCGCGCACGTTCCCGACGGCCACGCCTTGACGGACTTGCGCCCGCCGATCATCGCGACGGTATTGAGCGAAAGGGCTTCGCCGGATGCGCCGACGACCAGGAGTTGCCCGTCGACGCCTAGGCCGGCAATGACGGGCTCCATGGCCTTCGCCGCGGTCACCGTCGAAAGGACCACTCGAGCACCGCCGAGCTTTTGAAGCTCCGCGCCGACGTCGAGGGCTTGACTGTCGAGATACCGCGTCGCTCCGAGTTTTCGCGCGAGCTCTTCTTTGTCGCCTCCGCGGGCGATTGCAACGGTCTGAAACCCCATCTTCGCCGCGTACTGCACGGCAAGATGCCCGAGACCGCCGATGCCGAGAATCGCAACCAGATCGCCCGGGCCTGCTCCGCTGTGGCGCAACGCGTTGAACGTCGTGACGCCGGCGCACATCAACGGGGCCGCCTCGGTCGCGGACAGCGCTGCTGGAATGCGCGCGAGCGCGACAACCGGGACAATCGCATACTCCGCGTAACCACCGTCGTAGGCCATGCCGGGAATTTGCAGGTTGCGGCACGTGATAAAGTCGCCGCGGCGACAGCGATCGCAACGTCCGCAATGCCCCCCGTGCCAGCCGACACCGACCCTGTCACCGACACTCCATCCGACAACGCCGTCTGCGAGCGCGTCTACCGTTCCCGCAATCTCGTGGCCGGGAACTCTCGGGTACGTGAGGCCCGGCCACTCGCGATTCACCACGAGCGCGTCGCTGTGGCAAATGCCGCACGCCTCCACGCGAATGCGCGCGGTGCCCGAGGCCGGCTCTGGAATGCTGCGCTCGATCAACTCGAGGCGAGGCTCTCTGCCGGGCGGAACGTGGACTGCACGCATCGTTGATCCTCTCCTCCATTGCTTTTCTATGCCAACGTAGACCTGGCGCGTTGTCCGACGTTCACTCCGCCATCGAGCGCCGACCTCGCAACACGTACCAATCGTAGGGTTTTGCGAGCCTGCGAGCCTGAAGAGCAAGAGCTGGTGAGCCTGGTTCGATCATAGATATTCGCTTTTCCGGTTTTAAGTCCCCAATACTCTCCGGGGTGCTCTTACATCCCAAACATTGACTTCCCACTGCCTTACCCTCCGGCGAAGTAACAAATGCTCAAACGCCAACTGTCCAGGCTGGATCCCGCCTGGACGCTCGCGCCCCACCCCGGCTCCCGGGCACGCGGGCACGCCTCCGCAAACTACGCTACGCAATGCGCGTGGCGATACGGCCTGCGAGGCGCAATCGCCCCTTTCCGGATTTGATTGCCACTGGGTACTCGCGCTACGCCCACGTGGAGTTCGCCGACAACGAGCGCAGCACGCTCACGGCTCACAGTCTGCATCCGATTGAATCCGCACCTACAGTGCCGTTCCGATTTCGATGCTGAGCCCCCGATCGCGGGATCGGCACCCGCGCTGGAACCCACCTGATGGAGGCGCTTGAACGCGCGCAGCGTGGCCGGGTGCTTAGCTCGCCATGAAAGCGGGGAAGAAAGATCATGAAAGTCTATTCTGCACCAAAAGTCTTCGTGCCGAAGAAATGGGATCTCGCAGGGCTGCACGGCATTTCGGATGCCACACTCGAGATGCACTTCGGCCTGTACGAAGGCTACGTCAAGAACACGAATCTTCTGAACGAGCGTCTGGCTGAGATCCGGGAACGTGGCAAGGCGACGGGCACCGACCCGGTCTATGCCGATCTGGTGCGCGGTCTCGGGTTCGAGTACAACGGCATGCGCCTGCACGAGCTGTACTTCGACAACATGACCAAACATTCCGAACCCGTCGGTTCGGACAGGTTGAGCAAGGCCCTGGGCGAAGCCTACGGCGGTTTCGACGAGTGGAAAAACGATTTCTCGGCTGTCGCCGGCATGCGCGGCGTGGGCTGGGCGATCGCTTATTACGACACGACGACCTTGGAAATCACCAATCACTGGATCAACGATCACGAAAATGGTCACATCGCTGGTTCCGTTCCGATCGTGGTTCTCGATGTTTGGGAGCATGCGTTCATCAAGGACTACAAGCCTGCCGACAAGGACAAGTACATCGAGGCATTCTTTGCCAATCTCGATTGGAAAGCGTGCGAAGCGCGCCTGCCACTGCCATCGCTCAAGATGTCGCATAGCAGTACGTAGTCGGCCGCATGAGGTACGCGCGGAAGACTTGCGGGAGGCGAGACGGGGCGAAGCAGCGGCAAGGTCTCGCCTCTGAACGAGAGAGACGTTGATGCGCAAAGTCGTCGCGTTCCTCTCGGTCGTTGGGCTCATTGCGGGCGTCGTCTTCCTGATTGTGCCGATTGCCGCGATCCCCGACGAGGCGCTCGTCGGCGTCGGCGCAACGGTCGCCGCGATCCTGGGCATAGTGCGGGAGATCCGCGGAGCGATCAATCGCTCCCGCGGCGCGCGGCTTTAGCAGACTGGTAGCAGTAGCGTGCGACCACGATGCGGTCGAATCGTAGAACGTTGGCTCCTTGTAGCCGGCGTCGAGTGACGTGATGTTGCCCTGGGGGCCGCAACATCGACATGCGCACGCGGGCCGCTGCGAACCGCAGCCGCAACGAGAAGCGCGTGGGTGGCTCGTTAGGAGCCCTTTGCCATGAAATAGAACATTCCGACGGCAGCTCCACCCATGAGCACAACCGTCGCCCAGCCCCATGCGATCGCGAGCATCGAACTGCGCCACTCGCCCATCCTCCGGTCTGATGCGAGCCAGACGATTACGGCGATGAGCGGCACTGCTGCGATGCCGTTGAGGACCGCCGACCAGAAGAGCGCGCTGATCGCATTGATCCGCAGCAAGTCGATGAAGATCCCGATGATGATTCCACCCGCAATCACGGCGTAGAACTGACGGGCCCGCGCGGGTGGCTCGTTCAAACCTTGGCGGAACTTAAACGTTTCGGCCGCAACGTACGCTGAGGACCCCGCCAGTACGGGCACGGCCAAGATCCCCGTGCCGACCATGCCCACGGTGAAGAGCATCGCGGCAAACCGCCCCGCGAGCGGCTGGAGCGCTCGCGCCGCCTGCTCCGCCGTCTGAATGTTGCGTATGCCGTGGGCACCGAGCGTCGTTGCGGTCGTCACGATGATGAAGAATGCAACGACATTCGAGAAGATCATCCCCGCGTTGATGTCCGTATGACAGTCGCGGATCGCCTGCGCATTGGTTCCTCGCCGGGCGACGATCGTGGTCTTCCCTTGATTCTTCTCCTCCTCGACCATGAGGGAGGCTTGCCAGAAGAACAGGTACGGCGTGATCGTTGTCCCAAGCACGCCAACCAGCGTCGCGAGAACGCTGGAGTCCAAGCGCATGTGCGGCACAACCAAATGCGCGAGCACGCGCGACCACGGAGCATGCACGACGAAGGCGGTGATGACGTACGCGAAGAGCGACAGCGTCAGCCATTTGAATATGCGCGCGAGGACGGCGTATGAAAGCCACACCTGTGCCGCGATGAGTCCGACGCCGAAGAGCAGCGTCCACGCATCCGGCGGCAACGGAATGACGAGATGAGCCGCCGCGGACATTCCCCCGATATCTGCCCCGACGTTGAACGTATTTGCGATGATCACGAGCGTCGCCAGCGAGTAGGCTACCGGCGGGACGAGGCGTTTGCGCATCGCCGCGGCGAGGCCCTCGCCCGTCACGAGCGCGATGCGCGCGCACATGCCCTGTACAACGGCCATCATCGGCGTCGAGATCAGCGTGAGCCACAGGAGTGAGTAGCCGGTTGAAGCTCCGGCCACCGAATACGTGGAGATCCCGGACGGATCGTCATCAGCGGCCCCGGTGATGAGGCCGGGACCGAGTACTCGGAAGAAGCGTATGAGCCGCGACGGGCGGCTCAAGGTCAGATGCGCGCCCCTCGACCGGTCAACAGGTTAATGACGAGGATGACCAGCGCCACCACCAAGAGCAGGTGAATCAGGCCGCCTCCGAAGTGCAGCAAGAAGCCGGCGAGCCATAACACGAAAAGCACGCCGACGATCGTCCACAGCAGATTTGCCATCAGGATCACCTCCCGAGTTTACGTTTGCAGCCGCGCTATGTTCCGCTCGTTCCTTTCCGTGACATCATGTCCTCCTTTCGGAAGTTTACCCCCGAGCAAGAGAGGCGCAACCAAGTGCCTTGGCTCCGGAAATGCTCGCACGACGCCAATGAACGTATCCCTGGACGTGTCATCTGCGATCGGGTGTACAGAAGAGTCGCTCCAGCGCGTCGAACTGCGCGACGGCGCTGCTAAAGCCGTTCGAAGTTGGAAAATGTCGTTGTGCTGCCAGCGCAGAACCTGATGAGAGGAGGGAGCTAGGTTTCTTGTTGAACGGTGCGCGACGGTTGCTCGTTTTCGTAAACGCGCGCGCTTGGGGCGGACGAGGCGTGGGTGACGGCGAGGCCTTTGAGGCAAAGCTGCGACAGTCGGGTTTCGCCGTTACGCTCGAACGCGTCGAAAGCCTGGAACAGTTGAATGCAGCGGCCCTACGGCTCGCGCCGGATCACGATGCGATCGTGGTCGGCGGGGGCGACGGATCGATGCGGACCGCGTTGCCCGCGATTCTCAAAGCGAAGTTGCCAGTGGCGATTTGGCCGCTCGGGACCGCCAACGACTTCGCACGCTCGCTCGGCATCGAGTGTGAGGACGACTGCCTGCAGGCACTTCGGGATTGGGTCGAACGTCGGGTCGACATTGCCGAGGTCAACGGTCAATCATTTCTCAACAATGCAACGCTCGGATTACCTGCGGATGCGACGAGGCACCTTACGCCCGACTTAAAGCAACGCCTCGGCATTCTTGCGACTCTCTCCCTCATTCCCATGCTCTGGCACAATGCCAAGCCATTCGAGGCGGAAATCGAAGCCGATGGCCGAGTCGAACGGCGGCGAATCATTGCCGCGCTTGTGGGCAACGGCAAGTACGATGGCGGTTTCCCAATTCGCTACTCCGGCTTGGCCGACGCCACACTCCACGTCACCCTCTGTCTAGCGCGCACTCGATGGGCGCTTCTTCCAATTCTCTGCAGCGTTGCACTCCGCAGGATGGCCACGTCACGCCGAATCGAAACGTTCTCTGCGAACTGCGTCGCGATTCGGACGGCTGCGGTGCAACTCGTCGGAGCTGACGGTGACATCGTAACGCAAACGCCCGCGACTTTTACAGTGCGTCATGGAGCACTTCGCGTCTTAGTGCCAGCGTGAATGCGCATTCGCGGACCATGTGCGTGCGTGAACGTGCGTTCAGACTATGCCTTCGCGACTTTACGAGCAACGACCGCGATGCCGTAAAGGCGCGTCATCAGCGGCCTTGCGCTACTTTCGCGATTAGTGCCGTACGGTTATTTACCCCATATGCTTTAAACACTGGTTTTATGTGATTGCGGATCGTATGCTGACTCCGCCCAAACTTCTGGGCGATCTGCGGCACCGTTAGGCCGCTGCACAGTGCCTCGAGCACCCGTTGCTGCATCGGCGGAAGCCGCACCGGACTCGCTGACAGGAGCCCGCGATACTCGTCGCCGAGCCACGAACTCATGTAGTTTCGAAGATGCTCGTGTGCCAGGTTCATATACGCCTCATCACGCGTTACCTCGTACAAGCGCAGTGCGCACCGGCCGGCGCGCCAATCATACCCATGCTTGCGGAATGTCTCGAGGGCTTTCTTCAGTGACTCGACACCGACTTTACGATGACCGCTGCTAAGATCCACGACCCCTTCGGAGTATTGAGCCAGAGCGGCGAGACGCGGGTCGCCCTTGAGATGCAGATTCGGCGCCTTGACGTCTTCATTTTCACTAAAGCGTGCCTGATAATATGCCGCCTTCGCGGGGTCGATCGAAACGAACAACTCGGCAAGGAGGAGGAGACCAATCCGTGCATCGTCTCGGACCGTGGTCCAGTCGATATTTTCCGCATATTCCTCGGCTTCGGCCAGTTCTTGACGCGACCACAGTTGCTCGCCCTTGCAACGTAACAGTTCCGCTCGTTCGGCCGCCGCAATTGCGCGCCCCACATTGTTCGTGGCCTTTCTCGAACACAGACGCAAGTAGCGAAGAGCGTTGAAGTAATCCCCTCGAAGCGCGCAGGCCCAACCGAGCGCTTTGAGCGCCTGAAACCGTCGATCGTCCAGGTCCGGCGACCAGTCAATGCCGGCGAGTTGCCGCTCCACTTCGGGAAGCGCTTCAGGAAGATAGGTCTCACGCGCAAGGTACGCAAGCGTATCCGTCGCCCACGCCCGGATATCCATGCCCTCGATGCCGTTCGGATCGATTCGACGAAGCAGCTCAAGCAGTATCCGCGCTTCTTCGCGGTGACGCCCTTCTTGATCGAGAATGAAACCTTCTAGTTGCAATGCGCGCAACTGCGCAGATTCGGAGCCGTACGATCGCGCGAGCGGAAGCAACTCCCGGGCGGCGTCGGGGCGTCGCTCGTACGCATACCGCCGCGCCCGATAGAACGCGATATCGCAGATGAGTTCAGGAGCCTTGATTCGACGCGCCGTCGTATCCGCAAAGTCGAAGAATTCATCGGCGAGTGAGTAGTTGCGCCCATGGGCGTAGGCGGCTCCCAACAACATGGCCCGCCTGGCCGAAAGCGGCCCTTTACCCGCGGGGCTTCTCTCAAGCAGTCTGATGGCCGCCGGCGCGTCGTCGTGCTTGAGATAGATACGTGCGCGCAGAAACGTAGCTTCAAGGGGAGGGTTCTTCCCCGACTCGTCGTCGTAGAGCCAAGCGGCGTCCTTAAACCGGGCGGCGTCCCAGAGTCGCCGCATCCGAGTATCGAGATCGCGAGGTGGGGTAACGCGTTGGCGTCGGGGCGAGATACTCATCAGGGAACAGATTCACGGGGGAAGGCTGCCGCTCATGCGTAGCCCTCCCCTTCGGCTAACTCGGGTGGCTAGTTACCCCCTCCCCCTGTTCCTCCGCCGTCGGCCGGAATGCCGCCGCCGTCCATGATGCGAGCATGGCCAGAAACGTGCCCAGCGTGCCCGATAAGGACCGGGTTGAGCAGTGAGCCGACCAGGATGAGAAAAGCCGCGATAAAGCCCATGAGAAGAGCCTCCATTGCCCAAAAAGGGCAGATTGCCAGCCATATGGCTAGCCTAGTAGGCTACAACTAAAGTGGGGTCCAACCTATCGCCCGGACGTAGAGGGCGGCCAATGCTGCGCAGGCGCTGCTCGTAGTCGCCTTATCTGCAGCCGTCGCGGCGCGCTGCACGCCTCGTACGGTCGATTTGAGCGCGGTTCAGCAGTACGCGAAGACCACGGCCGCCGCGTCGGCTGGCTCTGACGCTGTTGCGAACGGCTATTACGAGACGTGCGCGGGTCGGATCGCGTTACTGGGCGGCGTGCTGCATCCGTACGTGATGGCGCACCAGGCCAAGGCTATCGACGTGGAGCGCGTCGCTGCGCGCGATTGGTTCGGATATGGTCGCTGGGATGCGCCATACTGGTTCATCGAACCGGAACCCGGTTTGAAGAAGGGGATAACCTTCGCGAGCGGTGCCAAACGTGGGCCGATCTCGGTTCTCCGGAACTGCTGGATCTTCGAGCACACCACGACGCTTTTGGTTACTCAGCGGACGAACGAGCCGCCGCCGCGGGGTACTCCGCCGCCCAGCGGCGGGCGTCGCTCCTCGACCCGAAAGGCCCCAACTGCTGCACCGCACCCATATGCCCCTGATGCTCGGTCAAGCTTGCGCGCGGGAACGAAAAGCTAGGTGCTGTAAACGACGGTGGCCTCGGCCGATCCCAACGCCTGGTCGGGCGCGATCGATTGGATGATGACGTGAACCTGGCCACCGCCTAGGGCGTTCATGTTCACATCTGCCGAGAAGTAGCCGTTCGAATCCGCGTAGGTTTGCGTTTTGAAGGTTCCCGTAGTTATCGGAATGATACCGAACGCCGTGGCTTGACTCGTTGCAACGATCGTCACGCGTGAATTCGGTAGCGTGCGCCCCGAGAGGGTAAAGGCGTTGCGCACCTGCGAGCCAGGCAACGGTGAGATGCCGTTGACGAAGTTGCCCCCCATCGAGCCCGTTGTGAACGTCCAGCCCTTGTCAAAACCGATGCCGCTTTCGGTTTGACCCGTCACGTCGACCGTGTGTCGGGCGGGGGGAAGCGCGTAGGACGGCGTGAAGTCGAATCGCGTTCTGCTCATATACGATAGCGAACTCACGTCGCGCCCATCGAGGAGGATCCTGATCGAATTGGGGTTGACGGGCTCGCTGAACGTCGCCCAAATCGCCGGACGATTCGATCGCGCTGCGTTTTCGGGATTCACTTGTGTGAGGCTGAAGGACGCGGCCGGAGGCGGAACGTTGGCTCCGCCCGACTCACTATTAATGTAGACGGTTTGGTTGCTCTGGCTCCAGTTCACGGCAGCCCCGAGCGATTGCGCGATGAATCGTAGTGGTACGAGCGTGCGTGCGCCGATGATGAACGGCGCCACATCCATATACACAGTGCTTCCGTTTACGACGGCGGCGGTCGAACCGATATGCAAGCCGATACTACGGCCATTGCCTTGTGCGTTGATCTGACCGTTGGCATATACGACGCTGGCACCCAAGCGTTCGAAAACGCCACGCAGCGGCACGAAGACGCGGCCCGCGTTCTGGATCGGCGGCTGATCGAACGGGACTACCTGACCGTCGACTTCGACCGTAACCGTTGCCGCCGAAGCGTGGTGCGGCGCGGCGCTGAACGTGAGGCCGATCGCAAGGGCGAGATACGGGAGACGTTTGTATAGGGACATTCGATGCGGTGCTCCTCCGAGATGTCGGTTGGCTCTATCTCAGACGAGTATACCCGTGGTTGGCGCATACGCCCGCCTGCTTGGGCGCGAGGATGCCGCCGCCTTTGCCTACCACTGCGCGCAACCCAGCGGCCTTCCCATGCCGGGAATATGCCGCTCGACGGCACAAATTTGCCCCACCGTAAGAGCACCGTGCGATCGCGCAGACCAGTCGGCGGGAGTCGGCGCATCGTTACCGCCCGTCGCGACCACGCGCCACCGACCCGCAATCTTCTTTGCAAAGATCTGGCCACCGGCTACCGGCGAGATGAAGAAATCGACGTAACCGGCAGTACCGACGACGATAACCGTACCGATTTGGTATCGCCGATGATAGTACGACTGCGCAAGTGCCGCCACTGCGGCCATGTCGCGTGGCGGCCCGATGTGCGGCGTCGTCGTATCGGCGATCGCGTTCCCTCCGACCGCAAGACACATTACCGCGGCAACGCGACATCGCGACATTCCCGACGTCATCGAATCCGCCATCATCCGACATCCGACATCCGACATCCGACATTCGGACATCTCCCGACATCTACGTACTGGCGATGCTCGGCCTCGCGCATTGGCTCTCGGCATGGCACGATTGGGATTGGCGATTCTTTGAATGGCTCGAGCCAGCGCAAACGCCCGCGATTTTTACCTTGCGTCACGAGGCACTTCGCGTCTTAGTGCCAGCGTGAATGCGAATTCGATCAATAAGATATCCGAGCTCTCGCTCGGCACCGCGCCCAGCGGGTTGTCGATATTTCATCCGCCGCGACGTTGCGGTCTAGCGATCTGTCCGGCCCGGCGGGGTCGCGGAACGGCTGCATTAGGTCAGCGAAGCATCTGCACTGTCGGCAGCCGCCTGGGCCTTCTCAATCAGCCGATCCAGACCCGAGCGCTCCTGGAATTTTTTCGGGTAGCGCTTCGCCAGCTTGAGCATCTTCCGGTCGCGCGCCGTCCGGTAGACGAGATACTCCACGTCGGCCAAGAGTGGCGTGCCGGTGCGCTCGCGCATAACGCGATAGACCGGACGCACGGCTCTCCAGACGAGCGCTGCGGTCCCGACGTGGGCGACGAACATCTCTTCGTTGAGCACGCCGAGGTTCAGGAGGCATGCGACGGCTTGAAAGTGCGTCGCAAGGCGCCTAATCCGATCGTCGAGCTCGGGTTGCGTCGCCGCCCGTAACGCCTGCGGATCGTTGAAGTCCGTTGACTCGATGAAGCGTCGCGCCTCGATGATTTCGGCGGAGTTCATCTCGTGCATCAGGCGAAGATAGCAGTCGAGCTGATTGGCCAGGCGCAGATGCTTGATCTGCACCACCGCCGCGACGGCGCCGATCAAAAGGATGAGCGCGCTCGCAATCGAGCCAAGCGCCGCGACCGCTTCCCACGTCATGAGGATCTACTCGACCCTAATGACTACGTATCGTTTCATGCGTGCTACGTTTCGCGCGGATGGCGCCGGATCACTTCAACGGGCATTCCCCATAATGTGTGAGTCTGTATAAAGCAGGCTTTACTCGTGACGCGCTGACGGGGCCTCAAAAGCGCCCCGCTACAACCCGGTTAGCATCGATGATCTGAGCTCCGCGCGCCATGCTGCACGACGCCCCAAAGTTCTTTCGGCACCGCCATAAGCCGCACTCCGCACTTCCGCACTCCCGACATCCCGACATCCCGACATCCCGGCATCCCCGACATCGGCTCCATCGCAAAAACTCGGTTTTCCGGCCTTAAATCCCAAGTATTCCCGAGGTTGTGCTTAATTGATACCCTAGGTGCAGTCCGCCGAGCGGCACGAGCGTGGCGACGCGAGTACAACGAGGTTCGCCCGCACCGGTCGCTGGGCAACAAAACGCCGCAAGCCTTTGCGGAGACGGCACTTGCGGCGACTTGACAACCTAAACTCACAATCCCCCGTGGTCCAACGACGGGGTACATCGCATGACCTACAGCGCGGCACCCGGCGCCACGACGGCCGTCGGACGAATTTCGGACGCCTCATTTCATAGGATGGTCCCAACTTTCCAACAGGGACTCGCCGCACTCTTGGGAATGACGACATTAGAGGAGATTCGCATGATCGCACAACCGAGGAGCAGCCTCTACTGCTCGTTGATATGTCTCGCAGCGCTCGCAGTGATTCCGGCATGCGGTTTTTCGACCGCTCACCTCACTAGCATCACGACCGCCAAAGACAGCGCCATGACGACGCCGACGAGTACGTTCGCAGCCACCGACACGGTGTACGCGCAAGCGGGAATCGCGAACTCACCCGGCACAGTCACGGTGCAGTGGCACCTGATCCTCGAACACGTCGCGGGATACCCCGCCAATGCCCGGGACGGTGAAGCCGATAGATCCCTCGATATTCCGGCGAGCGAAAACGTGAGCACGTACCATCTCACGCCGCCGGCCGCCGGCTGGCCCGCGGGTACGTATGAAATCGAAGTCGATATGATGGTCGACGGTCAGCAAAAGGACCAGAAGACGGCTGAGTTTACCGTATCTCCGAGCTAGAGTCTGCATGCGCCGGGCCTAGGAATGCTCGTTCAATGCTTCCAGAAAATGATTCCCCGGTGACGTTATGCGACATGCCCCCTGCGCCCGCCGCGCATGGCCCGACGCCGAGGGCAACGCCCACGAGGGCTTAGCGCGACGCGATCTTCGCTGAGCGCATGCGCCTTGATGCATGATGCATCCGCCCTTAAATCCCAATAATCGAAAATTCGAAGCGCCTCATCGGCACTGCCTCAGTAGAGGTGGAATCCACCTTGCTGGGCTCTACGCCCAGAAACCCACAGCTCCCGCTGACCACCTTTTCCAGCGCACGTCAGGCTGCCGCGCGGACCAAAGCTTTGCGTATCAACCGAGCCGACGAGGTTGTGTTCGTCCACTGCAACCGATGAATGGGGCGAAGCAGGCGTGCATTGTAATGACCCCCGCCAGAGCTGGACACCGAATAAGCTAATCGGCTAGAAAGTGTCAGAATGGCAAAGCAGCAGTCCCGGGCCGCCGAGGAGCCGGAGAAGTTCGAACGCTGGACGGCGCAGCGCAAGGTCGCGATCATTCTCAATGGGCGACAGGACGCCCGGCTGGTACACGGAATAGCGAGCACGACCCTCGACGCTTGGCGGCGTTTGGGCGCAAGCGAGCGTGCCGTTTTTGCTAAGGAGCGTAGTAAGGAGAGTAGTGATGAGTTGGTATCTCGCAGTGTTGAAGAAATATGCCGACTTCAGCGGTCGTGCAAGGCGAACAGAGTATTGGTATTTCGCGCTATTTAACTCATTGATTTTCGTGGTGCTCGGTATTATCGCCGGCGTCATGGGGTCATTCAGCAACACAAACAACGGCGTTGCCGCGACTCCGGCAATAATCATTTTCGCACTCTACTACCTGGCGGTGCTCGTGCCGTCGCTTGCTGTCTCGGTTCGCCGGCTTCACGATACGGGCAGGAGTGCGTGGTGGTTGCTCATCAGCCTGGTCCCGTTTATCGGAGGGATTTGGTTCCTCATACTGTTGCTCCTCGACAGCGTTCCCGGCGCCAACCAGTGGGGCCCCAATCCGAAAGAGGTTCCGGTCGCCGCGACAAGCTCGTAAGCGTTTGCTGTAGGATCGACTCACGTGAACGCGGCGCGGGCCGTGCAACCCGCAGGGACCTCTAGGCCACTGACGACGACCGTGAACAACAACAGCGCCGTACCTATCGTCGTCGGCGTTTCCGCGCACCGCGACCTCGCTGTCGAAGCCGAGGCACCGCTGCGCGAGCGCTTTGGTGAGATACTCGACCGGCTCGCGTCCACCACGGTTTCCGGAGTCATACGACGGGTTGCGATACCATACAGCGCTGTACGAGCGACTGCAACAGTAAATCCCAAATATTCCGATTTATTGTGATAGAGCAACCCAGCCTCCCAGCCTGCAGCCTTGCCCAGAAAGGGACTCGAACCCCCACGGTGTTGCCACCACTGGTACCTGAAACCAGCGCGTCTACCAATTCCGCCATCTGGGCCTAGCAAGGGACGGCCTCGCATTCGTCCCGCCTCGCGGCTGCCCTGCCTCTCCGGCTCGAGAGAAGGGCGGTCCGGCGGGGTGGCGTGAAACCCCGGCAATGGCCTTCGGTTTCAAGCGTTCGCGCATGCTCCGAAGCACCAAAGGCGTGGTCCTCCCCCTCTCGCGTACGGCGTTTTCCCGCGAGCTGGATCCGTATTCGCGCGCCGTAACGACCGCAGCCGAGCGGGTGAGTCCAGCCGTGGTTGCGATCGAGATCGGCGCGGGCCGGCGCGTCGGCAACGGCAGCGGCTTCATCTTCACGAACGACGGCTTCGTGCTAACGAATAGTCACGTCGTCGACGGTGCGGAGCGCATCGAGGTCGCGCTCCTCGACGGGCGCCAGTTCGACGCCGAACGCGTCGGCGACGATCCGCACACGGACCTCGCCGTTCTGCGCATCGGGGGACGCGATCTCTCTCCGGCCGCGCTCGGCGATTCGAGCTCCCTGCGCCCGGGGCAGCTCGTCGTCGCGGTCGGAAATCCCTACGGTCTTGCGACGAGCGTGACCGCAGGCGTCGTCAGCGCGCTCGGGCGCTCGCTGCGCTCGCAATCCGGACATTTGATCGACAACATCATCCAAACCGATGCCGCGCTCAACCCCGGCAACTCCGGTGGCCCGCTCGTCACCGCGCACGGCGACGTCATCGGCGTCAACACGGCGATCCTTCCCGGGCAAGGCCTCTGCTTCGCGATCGCGATCAACACCGCGACGTTCGTCGCCGGCTTGCTCATTCGCGACGGACGCGTTCGCCGCGGGTATCTCGGCATCGCCGGCGCCGACGTCGCGCTCTCGCCGGCGGCGATGAAGCGCTTTCACTTGAACGACCCGCGCGGCGTGCTCGTCGTCTCGGTCGAGCCTCGCAGCCCGGCCGACAAGGCGCATCTCACCGACGGCGACGTCATCGTCAGCCTCGACAAAAGTCGGCTCTTCGGTGTCGACGAGCTGCACAAGCAACTCACGTCGCTCGAGATCGGCCGCGGCTACACGCTCGAGGTCCTTCGCAAAAAGGAACGCCTGAACGCCACCGTTCGCCTCGTAGAATCGCCCAATTGAGACGGCTGATACCGATTCTCGGTATCACGTTCGTCGACATCATCGGTTTCAGCATGCTGATTCCGATGCTGCCGTACTTCGTCACGCACTTCGGCGCCTCAGCGTTCGTCGTCGGGCTTCTCTTCGCAACTTTTTCGCTCTGCCAGCTGCTCTCCGCACCACTCTGGGGAAGCGTTTCGGATCGCATCGGGCGTAAGTTCGTGCTCGTCACGAGCCAGATCGGGGCGACGATCGGCTGGACGATGCTCGCATTCGCACCGAACATCGGATGGGTCTTCGTGGCGCGCATCGTCGAGGGAGTCTCCGGCGGAAACATCGGCATCACGCAAGCCTACGTCGCCGATCTCGTTGCGCCGAAGGAACGCGCGCGCGCCTTCGCGCTCATCGGCGCGACCTTCGGCGCGGGCATGGTGTTCGGCCCCGTGATCGGCGGCGTACTCTTCCTCAAGCACGGCTTCGCTGCACCGTTCCTTGCCGCGGCCGCCCTACAGCTGCTCACGCTGCTTCTGACGCTCGTCTTCGTTCCCGAGTCGCGCCGGCACGAGGATCGCGAGCGCGTCACGCTCCGTCAAGCACTCGCGTTGCTCCGCGATCCGGTGCTTGCCCGCGCGCTCGCGCAACGGCTCGCACTCTCACTCGGTCTCTACGGGTGGTACTCGGTCATCGCCCTGTACCTGCAGCGCCAGCTCGGCTTTGCGCTGGCGCGCACCGATTTCTTCTTCGCCGCGTTTGCCGCGGTGAGCGTGATCATGAATGCGGGCGCGGTCGGCGGCGTCTCGCGGCGCACGGGCGACCGCCGCATGTCGAACATCGGTTTGGCAAGCCTCCTCGCCGGCTTCGCCATGCTCGCATTCGTCCACAGCGTTCCCCTCCTCGTCGTCTCGATGGTGCTCTTCGCGTTTGGATCGGCGCTCTCGCAAAACGGAATTACAGCGCTCATCAGCAACGCCGTGAACGATCGCGAACAGGGAACGGTGCTCGGCGTCGGGTCGTCGCTCGATTCCCTCTCCGGAATCGTCGCGCCGCCGATCTCGACCGGACTGCTCGGAGGCGCGGGACCGAGCTTCGCCGGTCTGGCTCCGTCATTCTTCGTCCTCGCCGCGCTCGTCATGGGCATCGTCGCCGCACGACGCGAGGCCCGGCGGACGACACCCGTCTAAACGCTCGTCTACGCGGCGCCGCGCTTGCGGCGCGACGCGCTCTCTTTTCTCTCGCCGCGCTCTTTGAGGCTGCGCTCGAGCACGTCCATGAGGTTCACGACTTTGCCGCGCACCGGCGCCGCCTTCTTCGCCTTCGGCAGCTCCTTTCCGGAGACGCGCGCCTCGATGAGGGCGAGCACCGTCTCGCGGTAGCGGTTTGGGAACTTCGCCGGCTCGAACTCTTCCACGCTCATCGAGTCGACGAGCATCTTTGCCATCTTCAGCTCGGCCGGCGGCAGCTTTTCGCGCCCGGGGAGATCGAGCTCGCTGCGATCGACGATCTCTGTCGACCAGCGCATGAGATCGAGCACGAGCGCCGAGCCCGACGGTTTGACTGCTGCGATGTACTCCTTCGTTCGAATCACGACCCGCGCGACCGCGACGCGCGCGGTCTGCTCCAGCGTCTCGCGCAGCAGCGCGTAGGCGTGACGGCCTTGCTTCGTCGGCTCGAGATAGTACGGCTGATCGAAGTACATCGGATCGATCTTCTCGAGTTCGACAAACTCGAGGATGTCGATGGTATGCGTCACCTCGGGATCGATTCGCTCGAAGTCGGCGTCCGTCAGCACGACGTGCTCGCCTTTCTCGTACTCGTACCCCTTGACGATTTCGTCCCAGGGAACGGGCTTGCCGTCGACGCTGCAGATGCGCTCGAACTTGATGCGCCCTTCGTCCTTCTTATGCAGCATGTGAAACGAAAGCTCGTTGCTGTGCACCGCTCCCGTCAGCTTCACCGGGATCGTGACGAGGCCGAAGGAAATAGAACCGGACCAAATCGCGCGCGCCATCTTACCTCCAAAGCTTTCGAACGCGCTCGACGGTTCGCGAGAGCTGCGTCCGCTTCCAACTACGCCCGCTCCATCGGTCTCCCTCCCGCGCGAGCGCCTTGGGAACGGTGCGAATCGTATATTTCCCAAAGGCGTCGGCAGGCACCGGCGTCCTCGACCGGCGGAAGGACTCGACCTCGCTCCAGTCCAGCGGCCAGGATGCGGGAGCCCCGTCACGCGCGCGGACGGAGAAGGGCGCGACGAGCGTCTTGCCGTGCCCGACCTGCACGTAGTCGATATAGACCGCAGCCGAGCGCCGCTTCGCGATCGTGCGCTCGAGCGTGACGAGCTTGCCGCAGATTCCGCCGACGTGCCGCGCCACGAGCTCGGCAAAGACCTTCGCCTGCTCGTACGAGTGGCCGGGGGCGAGTGGAACGACGACGTGCAGCCCCATGCCGCCCGACGTCTTCACGAGGGGCGTCAGGCCGATGCCGGCGAGCGCTGCGCGCAGCTCGAGCGTGACGATCGCGAGCGTTTTGAGCGTGCAATCCTCGCCCGGGTCGAGGTCGAAGAGCACGAAATCCGGCTCGTCGAGGGATCCCACGCGCGACGTCCAGACGTGCAGGACGATCGCAGCGAGATTGGCGAGGTAGATCAGCGATGGCGCGTCGTTGCACAATACGTATGTGATCTTCGATCTGCGGCCGCCGGGGCTCGAGAGCGTCACGCGGTGTACCCACTCCGGGATTCCTTGCGGAACGTTCTTCTCGAAAAACGAGCCGGCATCGATGCCGTTGGGAAAGCGCTCGAGCGTCAGCGGACGGTCCTTCAAATAGGGTAGCATGACGCCGGAAACGGCGTGATAATACGTGATGAGATCGCGCTTCGTATAGCCGTCCCGCGGCCAGAGTACCTTGTCGAGATTCGAGAGCGAGAGCGTGCGGTTCTCGACACGAACCTCGGTGCGCTTCTCCGCCATTATTGCGGCATCTCCCGAACGACGTCCTTGGCGCTCTTGTCTGCACGCACGCCGAGGAACGCTGCCTGCCGCACCAACCCGTCGCGCGTCCATTCCGCAAAGCGCACCTCTGCGACGAGCTTCGGCTCGACCCAGTGCGCGCCACGCAGCACGTCACCCCGCGCGAAGGGCGAGGTCTTGCGCGCGAGCTTCTTCAGCGTCGCATGTAGTTCGCGCAGCACGCGCTCGTTGAATCCCGTTCCGACGTTGCCGGTATAGACGAGCTTGCCTTTCTCGTAGACCCCCAGCAACAGCGAGCCGAATCCGGTTCGCGAGCCTTGCGGATCGGTCCATCCGCCGATTACGAACTCTTGCTCGAGGTGCGCTTTGATCTTTAGCCAGTCGCGGCTCCGCCGCTCCTGATACGTCGAGTCGCGCCGCTTCGCGACGACGCCTTCGAGCCCGCGCTTGCGCGCGAGTGCAAAAAATGCTTTGCCTTTACCGACGATATGCTTGGAATATAGGACGAGATCTTCGTCGCGGACGAGTTGCTGGAGGAGCGCTTTGCGGCTCTCGAGCGGCTCCTTGCGCAGGTCCCTGCCGTCTGCGTAGATGAGATCGAACGCCACGTAGACGAGCGGCGCTTTGGTTTTGGCGGCTTCTTGCAGCTGCTGAAAACTCGAGCTGCCGTGCGCGTCGAGCTTACAGATCTCGCCGTCGACCTCGATCGGGACGCTCGAAAACGCGTCCGCGAGGCCTGCCATCTGCGGAAAACGTTTGAGAAGATCAAGCGCGTTCCTCGACGTCAACGTCAGCGTTCCGTCCTCGGCAACGGTGCAGATCGCACGGTACCCGTCCCACTTGATCTCGAAGAGCCAGTCGTCGTCGTCGAAGGGCTCCTTGACGAGCGTCGCCAGCATCACCGACGTCAAGGCCGGAAGGCGATCGCGCGCCGCCGCCGTGCGCGGCGCCGCCGCGTGCCGGGATTTCGGTCGCGACTGCCACGTGCGCGACTTCGGGTCGCGTCCGATCTCGTCGAGCGACTTGCCGCTCTTGACCGAGCGCGAGTGCCGTTTGATATCCCACGACGTCTTCGCGTATTCGTCGCGATCCTTGAAGAGCAGCCACGGGTCGCCGCTCTCCCCCTCGCGCGGCTTGATACGAACGAGCGTGAAGAGCCCTTTGAGCTTCTCGCCCTGCATCACGAACTTGATCTTGCCGTTTGCGATCTCGTGCGTCGGATCCGCTCCTTCGGCGAGATCGTACGTACCGCGATCCCAAACGATGACGCTTCCCGCACCGTACTGTCCCTTCGGAATCGTGCCTTCGAAGTCGCGATAGGAGAGCGGATGATCCTCCACGTGCATTGCGAGACGCCGCTCGCCTGCGACCATGGTCGGCCCCTTCGGCACCGCCCACGACGCCAGCGTTCCGCCGGCCTCCAAGCGAAAGTCCCAGTGCAGCCGCGTCGCGTGATGCATCTGTACCACGAACCGGTGGTGGCGCGCTGAGCGCTCGCGCGCACCCGAAGGCTCCGGCGTCTGCGCGAAGTCGCGCTTGGCGCGGTAGATCGCGAGCGATCCCCGCTTAGCGCGCGCGGGCACGGTTGCGAAGCAGATTTATGACGAGTAAGACGATCGCCACGATCAAGAGGACGTGAATGGAAATCGTCAGGAGATGAAAGATCAGCCACCCAACGAGCCATAGGATGAAGAGAACGACGACGAGCGTCCAAAGCAACTGACCCACTGCATATCCTCCGTTCCCGCTCTTCGCGGCCGCGTCACGCATGAGCGCCGGACCCCACAGCGAAACTTGGTCGAACGATGCCCGAGTTCCGCTTCTCGCCACGCCCGAATCGGGCGCACGAAATCCCCTGGCTGCCGTGGGGCGCGCGGGCCTTTGAGGCAGCGGAGCGAGAGCGCAAGCCGGTCTTGCTCTCGATTTCGGCGGTCTGGTGCCACTGGTGCCACGTCATGGATGAAACGACGTACTCGGACCCCGGCGTCATCGACGCCATTCGCGAGCACTTCGTTCCCGTTCGCGTCGACAACGACGAGCGCCCGGACGTCAACGCGCGGTACAATATGGGCGGTTGGCCGACGACCGCCTTTCTCGCTTCGGACGGGACGGCGCTCACCGGTGCAACCTATCTCCCGCCGCCGCAGATGCGGCGCGTGCTCGGTGAAATCGCGACGTGGTACGCGCAGCACGAAGACGAGATCGCCGAGCGCGCACGCGCACCACATACCTCCGCGCGCGTCGATCTCACGCCCGCAGATCGCGCGAAACCAGAACAGGTGCGACGCATCGCCGAGACGATCGCCTCGGCGTTCGACGAGGAGTTCGGCGGGTTCGGCGAGGCTCCAAAGTTTCCGCAACCCGAGCTGCTCGAGTTTCTCGTCGTAGAGGCACGCGCGACCGGCGACGACCGCCTGCGCGCGATGGCCGTGCGCACGCTGCTCGCGATGGCGAGAGGCGGCATGTACGATCACGTCGAGGGCGGATTCTTTCGATACTCCACGACGCGCGACTGGTCGATTCCGCACTTCGAAAAGATGGCGGAAGAAAACGCCGGGCTCGCTCGCGTGCTCTCGCTCGAACTTCAGCAGACGCGACACGACGAGCTTCATGCCACGCTGCGCTCTCTCGTCGGGTACGTGACGAACGTACTGCGCGACCCGGCGACGGGCTTCTTTGCCGGCAGCCAGGACGCCGACGAAGAGTACTACGCGCTGACGCTCGACGAGCGTCGAGCCCTCGCAACGCCGTACGTCGATCGGACCGTGTACTCCGACCGCAACGCCGCGCTCGCTGGAGCGCTCGTGCTCGCAGGAGCTACGCTCGACGACGCGGCGGTCGCCGATGCCGGCGTGCGCGCGCTCGACGTACTTCACGAGACTATGCTCGACGACGAAGGCCTGCTCTATCACGTACGACGCCCCGGTGAAACGCCGTCGATTCGCGGTCTTCTCGGGGACCAATCCGCGTATCTGCGCGCGCTGCTCGAGGCGCACGAAGCCTCCGGGAGCGCTCGCTTTCTCGAACGCGCCCTGGCGGTAGCCGGCGCAGTCGAGCGACGCTTCGCCGCGGACGACGGCGGCTTCTACGATCACGCAGGTATCGAAGCGGAGCTCGGACGCCTCGCGCTGCGCGACCGGCCGCTCGTCGAGAACGCGATCCTGGCTGAGTCGTTCATGCGCATTGCCGCGCTCTGCGGGCAGGAACGCTACCGCGACGTCGCAGAGCGTACGCTGCGCGTGTACGAACAGAGCGCCCAGAGCGCCGGCCCGTTCGCAGCGGCGTACGCGCGCGCGCTGCGCCGCTTCCTCGCGCCCCCGGTCGAGGTGCGCATCGTCGGTACAGAGGCGGAGACCGCGGCATTTCGAGAGGCCGCTCGCCGCCTGCCTTCACCTTTCGTCGCGGTACGCACGATCGAGCCGGGCGATTCCGCTGCGCTCGGGCTTGCGTCGGCACCGACGCCGGCAGCGTACGTGTGCGCTCGAGAGCGGTGTGGCGCGCCGGCGCGCGACGCGGGCGCGCTACGCGCCGCCTACGACGCGCTGCTCCAACCTTAGTGCAGCCGCCGCGCCGGCGTTGGAACGCCCACACGTGCGCGCTCGTCCTCGTGATGGCGCTCGGGGCGGCGCTGCGCTTCTACGACATCGCCGGCGTTCCGTCGGAGCTGATCGCCGACGAGCTGAAACATTACGACAACGCGCAGAGCATCGTCACGACCGGTCGCGACATCGACGGAAGGCTCCTGCCGTTCTTCTATTCGTCCTTCACGCGCCATCCGCCGATGTACGCCGTCGTCGGCTACGCGTCGACGCTGATCTTCGGGAGAAACGCGTTCGGCCTGCGATTCCCCGCCGCCGCGTTCGGCCTCATCGCAATCCTCCTCATGTACGCGATCGCCTTCGAACTCACGCGCCGGCGAGACGTCGCACTCATTACCGCGCTCCTGCAGGCGACGCAGCCGATCTTCGTGCACTTTTCTCGCATCGCGTGGGAACCGGCAACGGAGCTGCCCTTCCTTCTCGCGGGTCTCTACGTATTGGTACGGACGTTTCGCCGCGCCGACGATGGCGGCGATGCCGAACTGACCTTTGCGCGCTTCGCGCTTGCCGCGTTGCTGCTGGCGCTGACGTGCTACACGTACATGGCGGCGTGGTTCTACGCGATCGTGCTCGCCGGGGCGATCCTCGCGCTCAACGCGAAGCGGCTGCGCTCGCGCCGCGTGCTTCCACGCATCGCCGGAGCGACCGCCGTGTGGGCCGCGCTCGCGGCGCCGGCGTTCTGGATGCTCTTCTGGAACGCGTCGACCGCCGATAGGACGCAACGCATGGCGACGTTCGCTCACGGCGTGTCGCTGCCGGCGCTTGCGACCTTCGTTGCGAACTACGCGGCGCAGTTCCGATGGTCGTACCTGGTCACGACGGGCGACCCGCAAACGGGAACGACGTGGCGCTACTTGGTCGGTTTCGGCGCATTCTATTGGTGGGTCGTGCCGCTTGCGATCCTTGGCGTGCTCTGCGCGCGCGCGTACGTCACGCAGCCGTGGGCGCGCGGTTGGCTGTGGGTCTGGCTTCTCGCCTACCCGCTCGGCGGGGCGCTGACTACCGACGGAATACCCAACGCTCCCCGAACGTTGGCGGGAGCGCCGGTCTTCTGCGTGCTGGCGGCAATCGGCTTCGCCTGGCTCACGGATGCAGCCAAAGCCCACGAACCGTCGAACCGCAAGGGGCTGGCCGTGCCCGCGTTGCGGGGGCTTCTCGGCCTCAACGTCGCGATCTCGGTCCTGCTCTTCTCTCTCTACTACTTCACGCAGTACATCCACGTCTATCCCAACGCGTGGGACTCTGGAACGCGCGCGACGTTCGCGTTCATCCGCGCTCACGAGCACCGCTACCGGCGCGTCTGCATCTCGATCTACCCGGCATGGTACGCGCTCGACACGTACGTACGCTACTATCTCGCGGGGTCGCCGCTGACGACGATCGAGAACGTCGACAGTTCCGCGTGCTTTCTGCCGGGGACGCTGCTCGTTACGGACGACGACCATCGCGTCAGCCGCCGCGCCTTCACGCCGTTAGCGGTCGTACGCGACGTCAACGGTGCGGTATTTGCCGTCATCTCGGGCCGGCCGCTGAACGCTAGCGCACGAACGCGTTCCAGTACCAGCATCCCCACAGGCCCACCAGCACCGACCAGACGATGAGCGCAACCCCCCAGCGCGGCAACCGCTCGCGTGCGGTAAGCATCATGAGCGCAACGAGGAAGGGAACGAAGTCGAGCGCGTGCCGCATGCCGAACTGCGCGAATCCGTTGACGTAATACAGGAGGTTCGGGAGCGCCGTCAGGATCGCGGCCGCCCAGAGCGCAGCGACCAAACGCGTCGGCTTACGGGCGAAGAACGCGAGGACCAGCGCCGGGCTCGTCCACGTGAGTGCCACGCCGCTCATTCCCGGTACCAGCCACGGAAACACCGGCGTCCACGACGGCAGCTGAACGAAGAACGAGCGCAGCTGGTAGCCGAGATACTGCAAACGAAACGGCGATCCATAGGGAAGCCCCGCTTGATCTTGGTGGTACCACGCGCTATAGCCGATGTCGCTCCACGTTCCCCACCGCAGTTCGTTGTACGCAACCCATAGGATCGCAACCGGCACGAGGACCGCAGCCGCGGACGCGATAACGCGCGCGCGCTCGCTCGCGCGCGCTTCGGCGACCATGAGCGCGACGTAGACCGGCACGGCGAGCACGAGTGAGAACCGCGACTCGAATGCGCAGGCGGCCCAGAGCATGACGAGCCACGGCCGCCGCTTCCCGGCGAGCTCGACGAGCGCAAGAAACGTAAAGCACACCGCGCCGACGTGGGCGACGAACCATACGTCGCCGAGCATCGCGCACCACAGCAGATCCGTCCCCGCCAAAAGGAAGGCGCAGATCCAGGCGTTCGTCGCCGGGCGCAGGCCGAAGCGCTCGCCGAGCTTCCACGCGGCGCCGACTGCGACCGCTGCGAGCGCGACGGCCAGCAACGTCTGATTCGCACCGCCGAAGATCGCGACGAACGGCAGCAGCAGGATCGCCGGAAAGGGCGCTTCGATGATGTAGTAGAGACCGTTGTAGGGCAGTGCGTCGATGAACGCTCCGGGCCAATGAATCCACACGTGTCCTTGGAGTACCGCCTGCGCGAGAAGAACGTAGTTGTCGTACGGCGTCGAGCGCCCGTGCGAGACGACGAGCGTGAAGACGCCTGCGATGATTCCCGCGAGCACGCTGCGCGGCACCCGCCTCACGGACGCGCCAACCGATAGACCGGCGATCCCGGCGAAAGCGGAACGATGCGAAGGCCGGCGACGCTCGTCGCATTCGATGGCCCTACGACGAAGACCGGGCGCGTCCGTCGCCACGCCGGCACGTCGGACGCGACGTCACCGATCCACGCAGCTACGACGATGCGCCCGCCGAGCGAGCGTTCAACGTATGCCGCGTACGCAAGCGCCGGCGCGTCGAGCCAGTTCGCCACGAGCACCGCGTCTTGCGGCGTTCGCTGCTGCACGTCGGAGATGACCGCACGCGCGCGCTCGTCGCCGGCCAACGCAAAGATCCAGCGATTTTCGACCACGAGCACTACCGCCGCCGCGAGTAGAGCTGCCGTGACGAGGGCGCGCAGCTGCGGTATGCGGTGCGCGACGAACTCCGCTGCGTCCCCGGCAAAGATCGCCGCGACGACGAACGAGGCGAGAAGGTAGCGCCTGGGCTCCGACTCCGGCGGAAAGCCGAGAGCGAACGGAATGCACGGAATGCCGAAGAGCAAGAGCGTAGCGGCTCTGACGTGATCGCGCATCCAGGTCGTGCAGACGCCGGCCGCCGTCGCCGCCGCCCCCAGGGGCGTGAGCTCGCGCATCGCTTCGACGGCGTACTCCCCGAGCGTGAGCCGGTGCGCGGCGTGGTTCGCGACGCCCGCGAGAGCGCGCACCGGGTCGAACGCTCCGCCGGTCACGAGCGTGAGGAAGCCGCCCAGCGACGCGGGGTGATCGTAATCCCAGAACGGTGCGCCGGCCGGAAGCCCCAACAGGCGCGTCGGATCGACGGCGTGCGCGCTCACGTACGCGCTTCGCAGTGGGAGATACGCGTACCAGGCGCCAGCGGAGACGACGGCAATTGCAACGGCGGCCAGCGGTTCCCACGGACGCGAGGCACGCACGTGCATGATCGCCAAAAAGAGCAGCGCGGGAAGTGCGAGCAGCAGCACGGGGTGTATCGCCACGCCCACGCCCCAGACGGCGGCCGCGGCGTAGAGATCGCGCGCGTCGCCGCGACGATGCCAGCGCAGCGCGAAGAACACCGTTGCTGCGAGCGCGCACGTCGCAAGCGCGTGCACCTCAGCGTACGTAGCGCGCGTCCACGCAATGGACCCGAAGGCGAAGAGCCACGCGCAGGCACTCGCGATCCACGCCTTCGCGCCCTCGTCCTCGACGCTCCGCGCGACGAGCCACGCGGCGACGCTCATCGCGAGCACGCTCATGAGGCTCATGCGCAGCGCGACCGAGCCGAACGGCACGAGGTGCGAGAAGACGTAACCGATCACGACGTACGCGGGGAAGCCGGCCGGATGTGCGATTCCGAGAATCCAGGGCACGGTGTCCATCTCACCGGTGTCCCAAAACCAGACGTCGCGGCGCGCGCTCGCGGCGTAGATGCACAGCGGCACGAGCCAAGCCAAGACCGCGGGCAGCCAAGCGAAGCGTAGCAGCCGAAGCGAAGCGAAGTGCCGAGCGGCGCGCAACGTGCGCCGCCTTACAGAAACGTGGAGCGGGGTAGTGCCGCCGGAAAGCGATACTGGCTGAAGACGATGCGCTCGCGCGCCATGCCGCCGCCGACCGTCGCGCTCACGGAGGCGCTGAGCGGTACCCAGTAACGGCCCTCCCTGCCGAACGCAATGCGCCCGCTGCCGGCAGCGATCGCGCCGCTGCTGTGAAAGTCGACGAACCGGGGAAGGTAGCTTTGGCCGTCGATCGTGACGCGATCGACGGCGAAGCCGCTCGAGGAATGCAGCAGCGGTATCGTTTGAAAGACGTAGTCCAGGTGGCCGCCGTCCCGCACGGCGTCGAGAAAGAGCAGCTCGTACGCATCCGGTCGCGGCGCAACCGCCGCCACCGAGTATACGTCGCCGCGTCGCGCAATTCGGACGATCTTGCGATGGACCGAGACGGCGTTGATCGAGATGGTTTCGTCTCGAACGTTGATGCCGCTACGGTAGACGCGATGCTGCTGCTCGATGTTCGTCGGCCCGGCTTGAGAAATGCTGTAAACGAAGATCATCGCCTTCGGCGGCACGAGATTCGCCAATGCGGTCGCGTAGCGCTCGAGCACGAGCTGCGAATCGAGCGGAGCGGGGAGCGCTCCCACGAGCAACGCCGCCAATACGAGGACGGTTTTCACGCGAGCACCGCCTCGCGAATCGCCTGGAGCGCGGCGCTCGCGCCGCCCGGCTTCTTTCCTCCGCCCTGCGCCTGCGCCGCCTGGCCGCCGCCCCTTCCGTCGACGAGCGGCGCAGCGAGCTTGACGAGATTGCCCGCGTGGACGCCGAGTTTTACGTGATCTTCGCTCGCCGACACCAGCAGGCTCACGGTTCCATCGTCGACGCCCGCAAGGGCGATGACGCCGCTCGGGAGGCGCGTGCGTATCGCATGGCTCAAGTGGCGCAGTGCGTCCGGCGTCGCGTCCGGGACGACCGCGCCGACGAACGTTCGATCGCCGCTGCGCTCGGCATCTCGCACGTACTCCTGTGCGTCCGCCGCGGCAAGACGCGCGCGCAGCTGGCCGACCGCGTTCTGCAGCTCCTTGACGTCGCGTTGCAGCCTTCCGACGCGCTCGCCCAACTCTTCCGGCGACGACGCCAGCGACGATGCAAGCTCGCCGACGAGCTCCTGCTGCCGCTGGACGAACGTTTCGGCGGCATTCGAGACGCACGATTCGATCCGGCGTATGCCGCTCCCAATCGAAAACTCGCTCAGGATAACGAACAGTCCGAGTTCGCCCGTCGAGTGGGAGTGCGTTCCTCCGCAGAACTCCACCGACGGTCCGGCCTGCACGACGCGCACGCGCTCGCCGTACTTCTCACCGTGCATCCAGATCGCGCCGGTCGATCTCGCCTCTTCGATCGGCAGCTCGCGCGTGACCAGGGGCGAATCGTCGCGAATCATCTCGTTGACGCGGTGCGACACGTCGCGTCGCTGCTGCGACGTCAAGCTTCCCGAGGCCCAGCGGAAATCGAAGCGCATGCGATCGATGCCGACCCACGAGCCCGCTTGCGCAACGTCCTCGCCGAGCACGTCCTTCAGCGCTCGCTGCAAGAGATGCGCCGACGTATGGTGACGCCGGATCTCACGTCGCCACGAGTCGTGCACCAAGGTGCGCGCACGCTGTCCGACCGCAAGTTCGCCGGAGGTCACGACGCCGTAGTGCGCGATTGCGTCGCCAAGATACTGTGCGTCCTCGACCTCGAAGGCGGCGTCCGCACCGAAGATCACGCCGCGGTCGCCAATCTGGCCACCGCGCTCCGCATAGAATGACGTCCTATCGAGCACGATCGCTCCGCGCTCGCCCGCCACGAGGCGTCCCACCGACTTTTCGTCGCGCAGCAATGCGACGATCTCGCCCTCGTTCTCCAATCCGTCGTATCCGGTGAAGACGCTGGTGATTGCCGGCAGCTCGGCGAGCGTCACGACCGCGCGCTTACTTTCGGCGTCGCGGCGAGCGCGCTCGCGCTGTTCCTCCATGGCCGCGTTGAACCCGGCTTCGTCGATCCTGACGCCGCGTTCGGCCGCGATCTCCCGCGTCAGCTCCATCGGAAAACCGTACGTGTCGTGCAGCACGAAGACGTCGCCGCCGGAGAGTCGCTTATCGTGCGCGCGCTGCAGAAGATCGTCCAGCAACGCCATCCCGCGCTCGAGCGTGCGCTCGAAGCCGGCCTCCTCTTGTGCGAGGGTACGCGAGATGCGCGACACGTGTTCCCGTAGCTCCGGGTAACCGGCCGCCAGCGATGCGACCACGACGGGAACGAGCGCCGTCAAGAAGCCGCTTGGATAGCCCAAGAGCCTCCCGTTACGAACCGCGCGACGAATGAGAAATCGCAGTACGTACCCGCGATCCGTGTTCGATGGAAAGATCCCGTCGTTGATGAGGAATACCACTGCGCGAGCGTGATCGGCGATGATGTTGCGGCGAACGCGCCGTTCCCGTTCGTCGAGCTGTGCGGAGCTCGGCGGCAAAGCGGCAGTCAGGTCGGCGAAGAGATCCGTGTCGTACATGGAGACCTTGCCGTTACAGAGCGCGAGCATGCGCTCTAGGCCGGCTCCGGTGTCGATCGCTTTGCGCGGCAGCTCCACCAGCTTGCCGTCCGCTCCTCGATTGAATTGCTGAAAGACGACGTTCCAGAACTCGACGAAGCGGTCGCCTTTGTTCGGTGCGTCATCGTGCGGCCCGCTCGCGTGCTCTGCGCCCGTGTCGTAGAAGAGCTCCGTCGATGGACCACACGGGCCGGTGGGGCCCATCGTCCAGAAGTTCTCTTCGTCGCAGCGCGTCACGCACGACGCGCCCAGCCCGATCTCATCGCGCCAGATGTGCTCTGCTTCGTCGTCGCCGGTATGCACCGTGACGTGGATCTTCGCCGGGTCCAAGCCGAGCACGCGCGTGGAAAACTCCCACGCATACGCGATTGCTTCGCGTTTATAGTAATCGCCGAAGCTAAAGTTCCCGAGCATCTCGAGGAACGTTCCGTGTCGTCCGGTACGCCCGACGTTCTCGATGTCGCTCTTGGCGCCGGCAACGCGTAAACAGCGTTGCACGGTGACGACCCGCGGCGCGGGCGCCGGGCGCTCGCCGAGGAAGACGGGCACGAACTGCTCCATCCCCGCGATCGTGAAAAGCGTCGTGGAGAGTGCGTCGGGGATGAGGCTCGCCGAGGGCACGTGAACGTGCCCTTTCGATACGAAAAACTCGACGAACGCTTGCCGAAGCTCTTGACTCTTCATGGGGCGCAAGAGGCAAGCTTAGAGCCCGTCGCCGATCGAACCTTCGGGGGCTCCTTACTCCTTGAGGACTGCCCGAAGCTTGTCGAGCGCCTTCGCTTGGAGTCGTGAGACATGCATCTGCGAGACGTTGAGGCGCTGGGCGATCTCCGTCTGCGATACCGATTCGAAGAAGCGCAGGTGGATGATCACGCGCTCGCGACCGGAGAGCACCGAGAAGGCGCGCTCCAAGTTCGTACGATCCTCGAGCAGCTCGAGTCCGGAATCCGTCGTCCCGACGGTGTCGCCGAGCGTCTGCGATCTCCGGTCGCCGTCGCTCGAAATCTCCGAATCGAGCGAGAGAAGGTTGTACGCCTGCCCGAGCTCCTGCGCCTCGAGGATATCTTCTTCGCTGGCATCGAGATGCTTCGAGAGCTCGGCCACCGTCGGACTGCGCCCCAGCTCAACGGCAAGCTTTTCGCTCGCGCGGTTGACCGCAAGATTCAGCTCCTGAAGCCGGCGTGGAACCTTGACCGCCCAGCCTTTGTCGCGGAAGTAGCGCTTGATCTCGCCGACGATCGTCGGCGTCGCGTACGTCGTGAACTCCACTCCCCGCTCGAGCTCGAAGCGGTCGATAGCTTTGAGCAGTCCCACCGTCCCGACCTGCACGAGATCGTCGATCGGCTCGCCGCGGTTGGCGAACTTCAGCGCGAGAAACCGCACGAGGTTGAGATGCGTGACTACGAGGTCGTTCCGAAGACTGTCGTACGCACCGTCCTCGCCACCCGGCTGCCCACGATTTCGGCGCGCTTTTTCAAAGCGAGCGAACAGGTGCCGCGTACGTTCCCGAGTGGAACGCCCCTCGCGAGACCGCTCCGGCACGTCAGCTCGGCAAGCGCTTGAACATGACGAGGTCGGTACCGCCGTCGGAACGCGTGTCGTAGTCGACGCTGTCCACGAGCGCCCGAATGAGGAAGATACCGAGGCTTGCGGCGGAGCCTTCGTCGGCGGTCACGACGTTCACGGCCTCCGGCTGGACCGGGCCGCCGAAGTTTCGAACGCGGATGCGCAATCCGTCGGAGACGCTCTCGCACAAGAGATCGACGCGGTCGCCGCCACGCGCGATTGCGTGCACCAGCGCCTCGGCGACGGCGAGCTTGACGTCTTCGATTTCTTCGATTGAGAACTGCAGGCGCGAGGCGACCGCCGAGACGGCAAGTCGCGCGATCGATACCCATTCGGCCTTCGCCGGAATGCGCAGCTCGACGACGTCCGTCGCCGCTTCGTGCCGCGCCTGCGCGTTCATACCAGGGCCTTGAGCGCGGCGTCTTCGCTATCGAAGATCCCGAAGATCATCACGAGCCCGGTGATGTCGAATATCTTCTTGATCTGTGGATTCGTACACACGAGGTTCACCGATCCGCCGTGCTCGCGCACGCGCTTGAGCCCGCCGATGAGCACGCCCAGACCGGTGGAATCGATGTAGCGAACTTTCTCGAGATTGATGACGAGATTGTAGACCCCACGGTCGATGAGATTGCTGACGGCATCCTTGAGCTTGGGCGAGGTATAGACGTCGATCTCTCCCGAGAGATCGACCACCGAACAATCGCCCTTTGCTTCGCGGACATTGACCTTGATGTCCAAGTCGTGTTCCCTATTCTTCTGTCTTGTAGCGCAGCTCGTCGCGAAGATGGTCGGCATTTGCCGTGCCTTCCTCAACGGCGGCACCGAAGTTGCCGCGCGCGTTTTCGACGACGTGTCTGCCCCGTTCGTAGAGATCGGTTGCGTTCGCCTGCCACTGCGCGGCGGCGTCGGCTACCTTGTCGCGGACGTCGGAGACCTTGTCCCGAAGATCCTCGCTCGCGTCCTTCGCGAAGCTCGAGGCCTCCTTCGCCTTGCCCACGACCATGTCGCGCGCGTCCTCGCGCGTCAACGCAAGCGCGACGGCCGCGCCGATCGTAGCACCGATAACGAAACCGCCGAAAAAGCCACTGCCGTGGCGATCATTTGCCATGATGTACCAACTCCTCGGAACCTTCCCTTACACTCTTTCCCGTGACCAAGCGCCGCAAACCCGCGCTTACGCCGGTCAACGCTGCCCCGATGTTGACGATGGCCGGCGATATCGCTTGACGCACGAGCGCCGTCGTCCCGGAGACCGACCCCGCTACGCTCTCGAGCGCGCCGACCGCACCGCCGAGCCGTGCCAGCGTCTCGTCGGCCGTCGCGGAGATACCTTCGACGTGTTCCAACGCCTCGCCGACGGGTTTTCCGATGCCCGCGATCTGGCGATCGACTTCGTCGAGCGTCTTTCCGAGACGCACGAAGAGCCGCGCAAGCGCGAGCATCGCGACGAAGATTCCGGCACCGACCAGAAAGATGCCGGCACCGGCGCCGACATCGAGAACGCTTGGCCAATCCATATCAGGTCCGGCGCAGTTCTGACACCGCGACGGGCATGACCTGCAGGACGCGATCGACCTCCTCCTGCGTCGTGGACGAACCCATGGAGAAGCGGACGGCCTCCTCGCCGTTTCCATCCTGGAGCGCGGCTATCACGTGGCTCGGCTCCGCGATACCCGACGTGCAGGCGCTTCCCGGCGAGACTGCGATGCCGTCGAGGTCGAGACGTACGCAGAGCGCCTCGGCCTTCACGCCGGCGACCGAGAGGTTCGCGATGCCCGCGAGACGCGGGTTGGCGCCGTTGACGCGGAGCAGCGCCACGCTCGCGAGCAGCCCGATCTCGAGCCGGTCTCTCAGGGGCTCCACGAGGGAAACCCGCTGCCGGCGCTCCGATTCCGCCAGTTCCAGCGCCGTAGCGGCCCCGGCGGCTGCGGCAACGCTTTCGGTCCCGGAGTGCTTCCCGAACTCCTGGCCGCCACCGTAGACGATCGGCTCGATCGCAACGCTCTCCCGAACGCAGAGGATGCCGAAGCCCGCGGGTCCGCCAAACTTGTGCGCGGCGAGCGAGATCGCGTCGGCGCCCAAATCCGCAAGCGGTAACCAGCCTGGTGCTGCGATCGCATCCGTATGGAAGAGTACTCCGCGCTCGCGCGCGAGCGCCGCGAAACGAGCAACCGGTTGGATCGTTCCGATCTCGTTGTTTGCATACATGATGCTTGCGAGCACGGTATCGGGGCGCAACTCTGCAGCGAAACGTTCCGGATCGACGAAGCCGTGCCGATCCACCGGCAGCAACGTCACGTCGTATCCTTCGTCGCGCAAGCGGTCGAGCGCGTGCAAGATCGCGTGATGCTCGATCGCGCTCGAGAGGACGTGCCGGCCGTTGCCGGCTCTCGCCATTCCTATGATGGCCAACGAATCGGCTTGCGAGCCGCCGCCGACGAAGAGCACCTCCTTGCGCCTCACGCCCAGCACGCGCGCGATGCGTTCGCGCGCCTCCTCGAGCACCGTCCGAGCGCGCCGTCCCTCGCGATGCAGCGAGCTCGGGTTGTAGGTCCCGCCCTCCAGATAAGGGAGCATGGCTGCCAAGGCTTCGGCACGCAACGGCGTCGTCGCGGCGTAGTCCATGTATATTCGGGATTGCGTCACAGGGCTTTCCAAGGAGGCAGCGTTAGCATGGCGTCGTGCGAAGCTCCATTGCACACTCCGAGAAGTAGCAACGGGAACCGGCGGTCCGATATCAATCGGGCCGCCTCTTTTTTGCCGGCTCGTAGTACGTACGGCCGATGAGGTTCTCCGGGAGAAAGACTTGGGCGACGTCGTAATCGTCGTGGGTGTAATGGTAGTCGCGTCCGTAGCCGAGATCGCGCATGAGCCCCGTCGGCGCGTTGCGTAGATGCAGCGGCACCGGTTCGTTGCGCGTTGCCTGCACGTCCTCCATTGCGGCGAAGTACGCTCTGCCAACGGCATTGCTCTTCGGTGCGATCGCCAGATAGAGCGTCGCGTGCGCCAACGCGTAGAAACCCTCCGGCAACCCGACGAAGTGCACCGCTTGTTGCGCGGCGACAGCCACACGAAGACCCGCTGAGTCGGCGAGTCCGACATCTTCCGACGCGAGGATCACGAGCCTGCGTGCGATGAAGAGGGGGTCTTCGCCGCCTTCGATCATGCGCGCCAGCCAATAGACCGCCGCGTTCGGATCGCTGCCGCGAATAGACTTGATGAAGGCGGAGACCGTGTCGTAATGCGCGTCGCCGCCCTTGTCGTAGACTGACGCCCTCCGCTGCATCGCATCGAGGACTTGCGCTCGGTCGATGGCGCGCACGCCGGCTTGCGGTTGTGCCGCTGCTGCTGCGAACTCGAGTGCGTTGAGCGCCGCGCGGGCATCGCCGTTCGCGAGCCCGACGAGCGCCACGCGGGCCTCATCGTCGAGACGCACCTCCAACCCACCAAGCCCGCGCTCGCGATCGTGCAGGGCGCGATCGACGATCGTTGCGACGTCGTCGTCCGAGAGCGGCTTCAGCACGAAGACCCGCGCGCGGGAGAGCAGCGCCGAGTTCACCTCGAACGACGGGTTTTCGGTCGTGGCGCCGACGAGCGTCACGGTTCCGTCCTCCACGTACGGCAGAATCGCATCTTGCTGCGCCTTGTTGAAACGATGGATCTCGTCGACGAACAGGAGGCTGCGCCTTCCCAGGCGCTTGCGCGCCTGCGCCTGCGCGACGACGCGACGCAAGTCGGCAACGCCGGCGCTCACTGCCGAGAGGTGCGTGAACTCCGCTTCCGTCGCACGGGCGACGATCTCGGCAAGCGTGGTCTTCCCGGTTCCCGGCGGGCCCCAGAGAATCATGGAGGGGACGGCATCGCGCTCGATCGCGCGCCGTAGCGGCCGCCCCGGACCGACGAGCTCTTCCTGGCCGACGAACTCCTCGAGCTGCTGCGGGCGCATACGCGCCGCGAGCGGCACGCTCTGCAACCCCAAGTCGAAGAGGCTCACGGGTGCGGCGTGTGCAGCCCCGGTATTCGTATCGGCTTGGGAGTCGCGATGTGTGGTTGCACCTCGCTCGGGAACTGCATCGTAACGTTCCCTTCGGCGTGCGCGTTGCCGGTGACGGTATCGTATGCGATGCGATCCGCGACGACGTTTCGCAACCCTTGGGCGACGCGAGCGTTGCCGGAGAGATACAGCATGTGGCTCGCATCGTTGAGCATTCCGCGCTCGGCATCGACCGTCGTGTTCTCCTGCACGTAGTGCACGTGACCCGTGGCGACGTAGACGCGCGTCTTTCCGTCGATGCGAATCTGATCGGCGGTGAGCGTCGCCGGGCCGCTCGGATGCGTGATGCTGCCGCTCGCCATTCCGGCGAAGTTGCCGCTTTGGTCGTGCATCGTGACGTCACCGTACAGCGTGACGATCTGCGTCTTGTAGTTTCCGTTCGCGCGATCGGCTTCGACGTCGCCCCCTTGCCGGGTCATCAGGAGCTTGGTCGGAACGCTGAAGTCACCGCTCTTCTGGTTGAAATCGAGCGACGACGTGTGCACCGTCCAAATGCCCACGGCGAAAGAGTCGCTGTACGCGCTCGGCGCGGGCGTCGGGGAGGCAGCAACGGCAGCGGCAACGATCGCTCCGGCGATGGCCGCGGTGAGCGGACGGATCATGGTTCGGATACAATCCTCGTGGGGTCGATGACGCAGACTTCGAGCCGCGGCGCGACTTCTCCGCGCTCGAGGAGAAGATCGGCGCCTGACGGTAGCCCCGCGGATCCATCCCCAGCGTACGCAGTGCCGCACGTAAGCAGTGGGCCGCAACGTTCGAGGAGCGCCTGCGCGAGTGGCTCCTGCGGCACGAAAAACGCAACGCGCTCGCGCTCGGCTAGCCCGGATGCCGAGAAAAAGGACGGGCGTTTCAGCAGCACGGAAAGCGGGCCCGTTCGCGCGTGTTTCACGGCGAGCGCGGCGAGCGCGTCGTTAGGAGCGTACTCGAGCAGCTCGGCAGTGCTACCGACGCAGAGTTCCATGCGTCCACCCTCCTGCTCGCAGGCATACGCGCACACCGCCTTTACGGCGTCTTCGCGCTGTAAATCGCAGCCGAAGCGATAGCCCGTTTCATCCGAATACACAACGGTACCCCCGGCGAAGACGACGCGCGCTCCCTCCTCGACGACGTCTTCGGCCCGCTCGCGCCGCGCGTCGAGAATCCTCAATGCCGCGAAACGGACGCCATCAGACGTGGATGCGCATTCCGGTGCCGAGTGCAACGCACGAGAGGGGGTCGTCGGCAACGATCGCCGGAACCCCGGTGATCTCGGAGAGCAGCTTGTCCAAACCGCGCAGCAGCGCGCCGCCTCCCGTTAGGATGACGCCGCGATCGATGATGTCGGAGGCCAGCTCGGGCGGCGTCTTCTCGAGAACCGACTTGACCGCTTCCACGATGGCGCCGACCGGCTCCGAGAGGGCTTCCCTGACCTCTTCGCTCGTGATCTTCACCGTTTTGGGCAAGCCGTTGATGAGGTCGCGCCCGCGGATCTCCATCGCGAGCTCCTGATCGAGCTTGTACGCGGAGCCGATCTTGATCTTGATCTCTTCGGCGGTTCGATCCCCGATCATGAGATTGTACACCCGCCGAATGTACCGAACGATCGCATCGTCCATCTTATTCCCAGCGACGCGCAACGATTGAGAGACGACGATCCCGCCGAGCGAGATCACGGCGACGTCGGTCGTTCCTCCGCCGATGTCGACGACCATGCTGCCGCAAGGCCCGTCGATGGGCAACCCGGCGCCGATCGCGGCGGCCATCGGCTCTTCAACGATTTCCACGCTGCGCGCGCCTGCAAGCTTCGCGGCGTCTTTCACCGCGCGCTCTTCGACGCTCGTGATCTCCGCGGGAACGCAGATCGTGACGTGCGGCTTCGGCTTCACGAGCGACGACCACCAGGTGCGGTCCTTCGTCACCTTTTTGATGAAATAGGCAAGCATCGCCTCGGTCACTTCGAAATCGGCGATGACGCCGTCGCGCAACGGTCGTATCGCTTGAATGTGCGCCGGCGTCTTGCCGAGCATCTGGCGAGCCTCTTCCCCGATGGCGAGCACTCTGCCCGTGTTCATGTCTTTCGCGACGACCGACGGCTCGCGCAAGACGATTCCCTTGCCGCGAACGTGAACGAGCACATTGGCCGTCCCGAGGTCAATTCCGATGTCCAATCCCGCTCCGTATTCTTGTTAGCCGGTTGCTGTGTTGACGCGTGGATACGCGCTCGTTTCGAAAATCGTCGATGGCTCGACGAACTGCGTGACGCCGCTCGAACGCTGCACTTGCGCACCGAGCTCGGAGAGCGTCTCCGTCAACCGCTCGTACCCGCGGTCGATGTACTCGAGGCCGATGATCTCCGTTTCCCCCGCAGCACCGAGACCCGCGATGACGAGGCCCGCACCGGCGCGAATGTCTGGTGCTTCGACCGGCGCGCCGGAGAGTTGTGCGACGCCCTTGACGACCGCAGCGTTGCTCTCCATCGAAACCTTCACGTCGGCACCCATGCGCGCAAGCTCGTTGACGTAGGAGAAGCGCGCGTTGAAGATCGATTCCTCGACAACGCTGGTTCCCGGAACGGTGCAGAGGAAGGCCACCGCCTGCGGCTGCAAGTCAGTCGCGAACCCGGGGTATGGAGCCGTGACGATGCTCGTCCCCGCATCGATCGTATCGCCCCGCAGACGCACCCAATCGTCTCCGGTCGTGATCTCCGCACCGCACTCGGCGAGCTTCTCCACGACGGCATCGAGATGCTGCGGCCGGCACTGCGTCACCGTGACGTCCCCTCTCGTCACGGCTCCGGCGAAGAGCAGCGTTCCCGCAACGATGCGATCCGGAATGATTTCGTATTCGCCGCCCTTGAGCTCGTGAACGCCGTCGATGACGATCGTGTCCGTCCCGGCACCGGCGACGTTGGCGCCCATCGCGACCAGGAAGTTTGCCAGATCGACGACTTCCGGCTCCATCGCAACGTTATGCAGCATGGTCGTGCCGTCGGCGAGAACCGCGCTCAGCATCGCATTCTTCGTCGCGCCGACGCTCGGCATGCGAAACTCGACCGACGCTCCCTTTAGGCGTTTCTTCTTGCAGTGCGCGATCAAGTAGCCGTGCGCGTTGCGCACCTCGCATCCGAGCGCGACGAACGCTTGCTCGTGCATGTCGGTCGCGCGCGTGCCGAGGACGCAGCCACCGGGCAAGGGCACTTCGGCGCGGCGGAAGCGGCCCAGGAGGGGACCGACGACGTCGAACGATGCCGCCAGCTTGCGCACGAGCGTGTAGGGAGCGCGGAATGTCGTGACGTTGCTCGCGTCGATCGTGAGCGAATGCTCGCCTTCATGGCGTATGCGCGCGCCGAGTGCTTCGAGCAGCGACCACATCACGGAAACGTCGGTGATGCGGGGGACGCGATGCAGCGTTACGGGACTCTTGGCTAATAACGACGCGGCCATGATCGGTAGGGCGGCGTTTTTGGCGCCGTGCGTGGGAACCGATCCTTCCAAGCGTGCGCCGCCGCGAATGCGCAGCGTCGTCTCTAAACGGTCGAGCATTGTTGTCATGAAAGCGTGTCCGCGCAAGGTTCGCGCCGCGAGGCGCTGCGCCCCGCCTCGTCCGGTGCCGGACCGGGTTACGTCTCGTGCCCCGTGAGTCGGAGCTTTGCCCGCGCGAACTCCTCTGCGGCGCGATCGTGCGCGGCTTGGGCTTGAGCGAGCTCTTGGCGCGTTCTTGCTACGTCGACGTCCTCGAATCGCAGCGCCTCGTCGACGAGCACGGTCACGCGGTCGGGCAAGGCCTGGATGAAGCCGGATCCGGTCGCGCGCTCGAGGCGCTCGCTCGCACCCTCGCGCACGACGTTTGCTCGCAGCAAGCCCGGCCGCAGCGCGGCCAATAGCGGAGCGTGACGGGGCAGGATACCCTCCTCACCCTCGGTCGTGACCACGATGACCAGCTCGGCATCGCCTTCGAAGACGATCTCTCCGGGCGCGATCAGCTTGAACGGGACGGTTGCCACGATCGACGCTAGACCGCCGCGCCCATTTTCTCGGCGTTCTCCTTGGCTTCGTCGATGCCGCCGACGTAGAAGAACGCGCCCTCCGGGAGATGGTCGACCTTGCCCTCCAAGACTTCTTTGAACGAAGCGACCGTATCCGCGAGCTTGACGTACTTGCCCGAGCGCCCCGTGAACTGCTCGGCGACGAAGAACGGCTGCGAGAAGAAGCGCTGAATGCGTCGCGCGCGCGCGACGGCGACTTTGTCCTCTTCGGAGAGCTCTTCGACGCCGAGGATCGCGATGATGTCTTGCAGGTCGCGATAGCGTTGAAGCGTCTCCTGAACGCCGCGCGCGACCGCGTAGTGCTCCTCCCCGACGATCTGCGGATCGAGGATGCGCGAGCTCGACGCGAGCGGATCGACGGCAGGGTAGATGCCCAGCTCCGAGATCGGACGCGAGAGCGCCGTCGTCGCATCGAGATGCGCGAACGTCGTGGCGACCGCGGGATCCGTATAATCGTCCGCGGGAACGTAGACCGCCTGCACCGAGGTGATCGACCCCTTGCGGGTCGACGTGATGCGCTCTTCGATGGCGCCCATGTCGGTTGCGAGCGTCGGCTGATATCCTACGGCCGACGGCATGCGTCCCATCAATGCGGAGACTTCGGAGCCCGCCTGCATGTACCGGAAGATGTTGTCCATGAAAAGCAGCACGTCGGCGCCCAGCTCGTCGCGGAAGTACTCGGCCATCGTCACGCCGGTCTGCGCGACGCGAAAGCGCACGCCCGGCGGCTCGTCCATTTGACCGAAGACGAGCGTCGTCTGCGCGAGAACGCCGGACTCTTTCATCTCGAGCCAGAGATCGTTCCCCTCGCGCGTCCGTTCGCCGACGCCGGTGAAGACGGAGAAGCCTTTGTGCACGTACGCGATGTTGCGAATGAGCTCTTGGATCAACACCGTCTTGCCGACGCCGGCGCCGCCGAACAGGCCGACTTTCCCACCGCGCGTGTAGGGAGCCATCAAGTCGATGACCTTGATCCCGGTCTCGAACACACGCTGCGTCGGCTCCTGGTACTTGAACTCGGGAGCGGCACGGTGTATCGGCCATTGCGCGGCCGCTTGCACGGGCTCGTCGGAGTCTATCGTCTTCCCCAAGACGTTGAAGATGCGTCCGAGCGTGCCTTCCCCGACCGGCACCGTGATCGGACCGCCGGTATTGGCGACCGGAGCCCCGCGTACGAGGCCGTCGGTCGACCCCATCGCTAGGCAGCGCACCTGGTTGTTCCCGAGCTCGTCTTGCACCTCGAGCACGAGCTCGCGTTCCTGCATCGCCGTTCCGCCGAGGTTCTGCTGGGGCGCGGCGGCTCCATTCGGCCGTCCTGAGCTTGTCGTTCCTGAGCCTATCGAAGGATTTACGCGAACGCGCAGCGCGTCCTGAATTTTCGGAAGCGTCTCCGGCGTGAACTCCACGTCGACGACGTTGCCGAGCACTTGCACGACTTTTCCGGTGTCGGTAGCCACAACTAGTTTTTCTCCACAGGAACGAAGGAGTGAGTGCCTATGCCATGAGGCCCTCGGAGAGCGTCTGACTTCTTCGAAAACGTCATGGATGTTCTCATCCGGCAAGCGCTTCCGCGCCGGCAACGATTTCGAGCAGTTCTTTGGTGATCGCCGCCTGACGCGCGTTGTTCATCGCGATCGTTGATTCGTCGATCGCTTTAGCGGCGTTGTCGGTTGCATTGCTCATGGCAATCAACTGCGCCGCAAAGAAGGCGGCATCCGTTTCGAGCATCGCCGAATACAGCGTGAACTCGAGATACTTTGGCAAAAGCAACGAGAGCACGAACTCCGGCGACGGCAGAAACTCGACCGCACCCTTCTGCGCACGCGCAGCGCCGGTTGGCGAAAACGCCTCCTTCAAAATCGGCACGAGCCGCCGCGTCTTCGGGCGTTGCGACATCATGGAGACCAGGGTCGAGGAGACGAGGACGATCTCGCCGATCTCTCCGGCGACGAAGTCAGCGCTCACGTTCTGCGCGACGGCGTGCGCCGTTTCCAGCTTTCCGCCGCCGAGCGGCCAGGTCGGGTGCTGGCCCTGGCCCATGCGTCGCACGGCGTTGCGCGCTTTGAGGCCGACGGAGTAGAAGCGAACCCCCCGATGCCCTTGCGCGTACTGCTCGGCCATTCGGATCACGTTGGAGTTGAACGCGCCTGCAAGCCCTTTGTCGGCCGTCATCAAAATGACCCCGGGTGCTGCGCCGCCCTTGCCTTCACGCATGAACGGATGATCGACGACGGACACCGCCGCAACGAGGTCGCGCAGCATCTCCGCGAGCGTCTGCGCATACGGGCGTGCGCGGCGTTGCGCGATCTCTGCACGGCGAATCTTCGCTGCAGCGACCTGCTTCATCGCCTTGGTGATCTGCTGCGTGTTCCGCAGCGACCGAATCCGGTCCCGCAGCTCGCGTACGGTCGCCAAATCAGAACGCCTTGTTGAACTCGGCGAGTGCCGCGTCGAGCCTCTTCTTCGTCTCGTCCGCGAGCTGGCCGGATTGTGCGATGTCGGTCGGGATGGCAGCGTAGCGCTCGTGCACGAACTGGATCGCCCCGATCGCCCAGTTCTGCAGACGGCTCGTTTCGACGTCGTTGACGAACCCTTTCGTGCCGGCGTAGAGGAGAATCACCTGATCCTCCATCGGCATCGGTTGATATTGCGGCTGCTTGAGCAGCTCGGTAAGCTTCTCGCCGCGGAGCAGCTGCATCTGCGTCGACTTGTCGAGGTCGCTCGCAAGCTTTGCGAAGGCCGCGAGATCACGATACTGCGCGAGTTCCAGCTTCAACTGCCCGGCCACCGATTTCATTGCCTTCGTCTGTGCGGCGCCGCCGACGCGCGAGACCGAGAGCCCGACGTCGATCGCCGGCCGGATGCCTTGAAAGAATAGGCTCGGCGTCAAATATATCTGACCGTCCGTAATCGAGATGACGTTGGTGGGAATGTACGCCGAGAAATCGCCGGCTTGCGTCTCGATGATCGGCAAGGCCGTCATCGAGCCGCCGCCCATCTCGTCGCTGAGCTTCGCCGCACGCTCGAGCAGGCGCGAATGAAGATAGAACACGTCTCCCGGGTAGGCTTCCCGGCCCGGCGGCCGCCGCAGCAAGAGCGACATCTCGCGATAAGCTTGTGCGTGCTTCGTCAGATCGTCGTAGATAACGAGCACGTCCTTGCCGGCATACATCAGGTCTTCGCCCATCGCACACCCCGCGAACGGCGCGATCCAACGCAGTGCGGCAGCATCAGCCGGGCTGACCGTCACGATGGTCGTGTACTCCATCGCGCCCTTCTGCTCGAGAATTTGCGAGAGGGCGGAAACGGTCGAGTTCTTCTGGCCAATGGCAACGTAGATACAGAAAACGTTGCCTCCTCGCTGGTTGATGATCGTGTCGATCGCGATCGCGGTTTTGCCGGTCGAGCGATCGCCGATGATGAGCTCGCGCTGTCCCTTTCCGATGGGAACCAACGCGTCGATGGCGCGGATGCCGGTCTGGAGCGGTTGAAAGACGGGGCGGCGCTGCACGACGCTGGGCGCAGTGTTCTCGACCGTCCGCAGGCGCGCCGCGTCGAGCGTACCTTTGCCGTCGACGGGCCGGCCGAGCGGATCGACGACGCGCCCCAGGAGGGCCTCGCCGACCGGCACGGAGGCGATGCGCCCCGTCCTGCGCACCTTGTCGCCCTCCTGAACCTCGGCATCCGGCCCCATGATGACGACGCCGACGTTGTCCTCCTCGAGGTTCAGGGCAACGCCTTGCAGACCGTTCGGAAACTCGACGAGCTCCGAAAACCGTACGCCGCGCAGCCCGTAGACGCGCGCGAGGTTGGCGCCGACCTCGATCACCGTACCGACCTCGTCCTCTTCGAGCTCGCCTTTGAAGCCGGCGATCTGCGACTTGAGCAGTCCGGCGATTTCGTCTGCGTTGATCATGTTTGGCTTTCTTTCGTGGTGAGTATCGTCATGTCGTTGCCGCGAGCGTTCGCGCCAGCTCGTCGAGCCGGCGCGCGATGGTGCCGTCGATGCGGCGGTCTCCCGTCGTCACGCGGACGCCCCCGATGAGCTGCGGGTCGACCACGAGCTGCGGCTCGAAGCGCGTCTCGTACACGCGCTCGATACGCCCAACGAAGGCGGCGACCGCCTCAGCCTGGAGCGGCCGCGCCGAGGTGATCCTCAGGGTCGCAACGCCTCGTGCACGCATTTCAAGCAAACGATACTCTTCCAGCACGGCCCGCAGCAGCGCCTCGCGATGCTTGCGCACGAGCAAGAGCAGCGTGTGCAACGCAACGTCGTCCACTCTGCCTTCAAAGACCTTCGCCAGCACGCGCTCCTTCTCATAGCGGCTGATGATGGGAGCGAGGAAGAATCGGCGGGACTCCTCGCCCGCCTCGATGGCGGCGACGATGCGATCGAGGTCGGCACCGATGCGGTCGACGGCACCCGCCTCCGAGGCGAGCGCATAGACCGCAGATGCATAGCGTCTGGCAAGCGTACGGTTTATCATGCCTCACCTCGCGCGCTCTCCAGCGTCACCAAAAAGCGCTCGACGAGTCGAGCGTTTGCTGCGCCGTCGATACTGCGCTGCGCCTGGTCGCGGGCTTGCGCCAGCGCCCGCGCAAGAATCTCATCGCGCAATCGTAAACGCGCTGCCTCGCGAGCCCGCTCGAGCTCTCCCGCAGCGTTGTGCAGAACGCGCTCGCAGGCAACCGTCGCCTCCGCGACGACGACCTCGCGCTCGCGCACGGCCTGCCCGTCGGCTCGCCGCCGAATGAGCTCCGCGTCGCGCGTCGCACCTTCGATCTCGTCGCGTAGTGCCTCGACCGCAGCCTTGGCCTCGTCACGATGTCGCTCGGCCTCCGAGATCTGCCGGTTGCTGCGCGCTTGCGCGGCGAGCACCATCGGTTGCAGCCAGCGCATCCAGACGAACGCCATCGCCGCGATGAAGAGTAGCGCCGAGGCAACCTGGCTCCAAATCGCGATCTGAACGTAGAGCTGGCTCGACCCCATCAGGCGCTCTCCGCCATGACGCGCTCGACCATCGCCTGCGCTAGACCGCTGACGGCACGCTCTTCACCCGCGCGGGCGGCGTCCAGCTCCGCTGCTACGGCGCGCGTCGCTTCCTCGACGATCTCCTGGGCCTGGCGCGTGCACCGCGCGGCGATCTCCGCGGCCTCGTTCGTGCCTTGGGCACGCGCCGCGGCGATCCGGTGCGCGGCTTCGCGTCGCGCCGCCGCACGTACGCTCTCCGCGCTCTGCCGCAGCTGCGTCGCCTCGGCTTGATAGCGGTCGTAGTCCTCGACGAGGCCGTTGATGTACGCCCGTCGCTTGCGTATCGCTGCGGCGACGGGACGCAAGAAGACGACGTTCAAGATCGCGAAGAAAATCGCGAAGTTGACGAGCTGGACGACCAGCGTTCCGTCGACCGAAAGGAACGACATGCCCGGCGCGCGCTACTTGACCAGCGCGCTGACGATCGCAGGCACTCTGGCTACGACGAGCAGGATGTAGAAGGCAAGGGCGATGGCGATGAACGGCACCGCTTCCAACACGCCGACGCCCAGGAACATGAACGTGTAGATGTTCGAGCGCGCTTCGGGTTGCCGCGCGATGGCTTCGACGGCTTTCGATGCGACGTTTCCGTCGCCGACGGCCGAGCCGAACGCGACGCCGGAGATGATGATGCCGAAGGCGAGCAACGCGGCGGCACCGATGAGGGCTTCAGTCATACGAGCCTTTCTAGTGTTCCTCGGAGATGGCGAGCGACAGATAGACGATCGCCAAGAGGGTGAAAACAAATGCCTGGATCGTCCCGACAAAAAAGTTGAAGAACTGGATCAGGAAGGGAACGACGGACACGCCCATCGACAAATCGAAGGCGCCGATGCGTATGCGGGCGAGAATGATCGTCGAGATAATGATGAAGAGCAGCTCCCCCACGAAGATATTGAAAAACAATCGTGCGGCGAGCGTGACCGGGCGAAGAATCTCGTCGAGCACGTTCACGGGAAAGAGCGCCGGAAACGGCTCGAACAAGTGCTTCAGATATCCGGGGCCTTTCTTCTTGAACGCCACGATCTGAATCATGAAGAAGACCACGAGCACGAGCGGCACGACGGTGTTGAGATCGGCCGTCGGCGAGCCGCCGAACGGCAGATCGAACGCCTTGAACGGCACCATCCCGAACTGGTTCAAGAGAAAGATGAAGATGAACAGCGCGACGAAGAACGGCACGAATGGCTCGCCGGCCGGCCCGAGCACGCCTGTCGCCAGGTCTGCAATGTAATTGAAGACGCCCTCGAAGACGGTATGGCGTCTGGAGAGATACGGAGAGCGATAACTCGCGCCGATCCAGGCAAAGAGGCCGAGCGCAAGCGCCATGACGAGCCACGTCGTGACGATCGTGTCTGCATGGACGGCTCCGAGCACTGGCAAGTGCCAAAGAAAGTGTTCGCCGATCTGTTCGTGCACGTTCCTCTTCTTTGAATTCTAATCGCTCGAGAATCGCTTGCTTCTTTACCGCGCCCGACCGACGCTCACGGCATAGAGCGCCGTCGGGAGAAAGAACCCTGCGAAGTACCAGGCCATCGACCACCACGGTCCCGAGGCCGCGAAGGCCACCGGCACTATACCGAAGAGAGCAAGCCGGAAAAAACTACTTATGACGAAAGCTCCGGCGTTGCGGCTTCGTCCGAGCCGCTCGACGCCGTGAGCCGTCAGCATGGCATTGAGGATACCGCAGAGACCGCCTACTGCCAAGGCAAGCGCGGGAAGCGGCAGCGGGCGGGCAGCGAGCAGGGAAGCCAAGGCCACGACGGCCCCGGACCGCCACAGCGCCGTCCGGAACGCTCCGTTCAGAGGGACCTCGAGAGCAGCCTGAACGCCCCATACGCGCCCAGCAGCATGCCGGCAAAGAGCCCGAGGAAGGCGTAAAGGTTCCCTCCCGTCCTCGCATCGGCGAGAATCCCGACTCCGAATCCCAGCAACGATGCGCCGGCGAAGGTGCTTCCGGCGCCGATCAGCGGCACCACCCCCTTCATTCCGGCGAGCCGTCTATGCCCGAGAACGGCTTGGGATAGTGCGCGCCGCGGAAGCGCGCGAGAAGCCAGGCGACGATGCGATCCGCGGCGTGCCCGTCGCCGTATGGGTTCGCGGCGCGCGCCATTGCGTCGAAGGCCGATGCGTCGGTAAGCAGTCGCCGCGCCGCGGCCACGATGTGCTCGCGACGGTGTCCGACGAGCTCGAGCGTCCCCGCGTCGAGCCCTTCGGGGCGCTCGGTTTCATCGCGCATCACGAGCACCGGTTTGCCTAGGCATGGCGCCTCTTCTTGCAGACCGCCGGAGTCGGTGAGCACGAAAGTGCAGGCTTTGATCGCCGCGACCATCCGCGCGTAATCGATCGGATCGACGAGCACGACGCCGGGAACGTCGCCGAGAATCTCACGAGCGACCGGACGAACGTGCGGCGACGGGTGCACGGGCCAGTAGAGCTGCGGGTGCATGGGAAGCGCGGCGATTTCGCGCATCGCTTCGCACATCTCGCGCATATACGGATGGTTCTCGCGGCGGTGCGCGGTGACGGCAACGATTGGGCGCCGCGCGTCGAGCTCGCTCCATCGCGGCGGCGCCGGAAGATCCGTTCGCGCGGCGGTCTCCAGGAACGCGTCGATTACCGTGTTCCCGGTGACGACGACGTCGCGCGCATCGGCGTGCTCTTGAAGGAGATGATCGCGGGCGAGCGGCGTGGGCGCGAAGTGGTAGGAGGCGATCGTTCCGGTGAGACGCCGGTTCATCTCCTCGGGAAACGGCATCCAGCGATCGCTCGTGCGCAAGCCCGCTTCGACGTGCCCAACGGGAACGTGTCGATAGAAGGCTGCAAGCGCGGCCGCGGTACTCGTCGTCGTGTCGCCGTGCACGAGCACGACGTCGGGTTTCGCATCGTCGAGCGCCGGCTCCATTCCTTCGAGAACGCGCGTCGTCACCTGCGTGAGGGTCTGGTCCTCGGTCATGATGTCGAGATCGTAATCGGGCCGGATCGCGAAGAGCTCCAGCAGATCGTCGAGCATCTCGCGATGCTGCGCGGTGACACAGACGAGGCCCGCAATGCCCGCGTGACGTGCGAGCGCGTGGACGACGGGCGCCATCTTGATCGTATCGGGACGCGTCCCGAAGACGGTCATGACGCGCAGCGCGTTATCGGCCACTTAGGGGACCCCTAGTTGACATGCGGGAAGACGTGCGTGAGGCCGCCCGAGACGTAGAACGCGACCATGCCGAGCGCGAAACTCAGCGCGTAAATGAGCAGGACCGCCTGACGGACGTTCAGCCCGAACCGAAAGATCAGCAGGTGATGGAAGTGCCCTCGATCTGCCTCGGTAACCGCTTTGCCGGTGATCGAGCGACGCAGAATCACCGCAGCCGTATCGACGACGGGCAGCGCGAGGATGACGAGCGGCACGATGAGGCTGATCGCAATCGCGGTCTTGCTCGTGCCGATGATCGAGACCGTCGCGAAGACATAGCCGATGAAGAGCGAACCCGCGTCGCCGAGAAAGATCCGTGCCGGATTGAAATTGTACGGAAGAAAGCCGATCGCCGCGCCGGCAAGGGCGAGGACGACGATTGCGACGACGATGTCCCCATGCATGAGGAAGATCAGCGCCATGAAGAGGCTCGAGATCGCGGTGAAACCCGCCAACAGCCCGTCCAGGCCGTCGATGAAGTTGATCGCGTTCATCATGCCGACGTACCACAGAAGGGTGAGCGGGACGCCGACCCACGCCGGAAAGTCGATCCAGTTCGTGCTCGGATTATGGTTGAACGGATTGGTCATGCCGGGGATGATGAAGCCGTACAGCATCGAGACGAGCGCGACGAGCGACTGCGCGGCGAGCTTGTTGCGCGGCTTCATCTGCATCAGGTCGTCCCACATGCCGACGCCGAGAATCAAGAGGCTTCCGAAGAGTAGGCCCACTAGTTGGTGAATCGATTCGAACTGATCGGACAGAACGTTGTACCGGTGCGCGAGCGGCGCGTGCAGCGCCGAGGGGACGAGCGCGTACGGTGAGGAGAGTGCGATGCCGAGCACCGTGAAGAGTGCGACGGCGAAGCCGAAGTAGACCGCAACGCCTCCGATGCGCGGCGTCGGCACCGTGTGCATGTGGCGTTCTTCGGGACCGTGGAGTACGCCCAGGCGCTTGGCCAGATGGATGACGAGCGGGGTCGCGATCGCGGCGACCGCGATGGCGAGAGCGAAGGTCGCGCCGTAGATCAGCACCGCCGTCAGCATGGCTGCGCGCTTCCTTGCAAGGAAAACGGGACGAGCGCTACACCGGCTTCGGAGAGCAGCTCCGCTGCGACCGGATCGGGATACGGCTCGACGAAGACGATATTGACGACGCCCGCGCTGATGAGGAGCTTCGAGCAGCCCACGCAGGGTTGATGCGTGCAGTACGCCGTTGCGCCCTGCAGCCCCACACCGTACAGCGCGCCTTGAACCACGGCGTTGGCCTCCGCGTGCGTCGCCCGCACGCAGTGCCCGTCGCGCAATATGCAGTCGGCCTGCGTGCAGTGCGCGACGCCGCGCGGCGCACCATTATAGCCGGTCGTGAGAATCCGATGCTCGCGCACCAACACGCAGCCGACCAGAGCGCGCGGGCACGTCGCCCGCGTTGCGACCGTTCGCGCGATCTGCACGAAGTATTCGTCCCAGCCGGGCCTCGACGTCATCCTGGCCGCTTCTCCCGTTTCATCCTGAGCTTGTCGAAGGATGCCGTTCAGCTCGTGCTACGCACTGCCGCTGGAACCGACGTGAGGCTTCCGAACATCCGATCCCCGGCATCGCCGAGTCCCGGCACGATGTAGGCGTGATCGTTCAAACCCGCGTCGACCGCGCACGTGACGATGGACGCGCTCGGATGCGCGCGTTGCACGTGACGCACGCCTTCCGGCGCCGCAATCAAGCAGATGAACGTGAGCGTCCGCGCACCCCGCTCGACGAGCGCGTCGAGCGCCGCGACTGCCGAGTTGCCCGTCGCGAGCATCGGATCGAGCAAGAAGACGTGGCGGTCGCCCAGCTCCGGCGGAACGTTCGCGTAATAGGGTACCGGAACCAGCGATTGCGGATCGCGATAGAAGCCTAGATGTGCAACGACCGCATCGTCGACGACCTGCAAGAATCCAGGCAACAATCCGAGACCCGCGCGAAGAATCGGCGCAACGACGGGACGCGTTGCGATACGCTGGATCGTCGTATCCGTCAGCGGCGTCTCTACGCGCTCGTTTCGCAGCGGCAATCCACGCGTCGCCTCGTAGGCAAGAAAAACCCCGATCTCTTCAACCAGCTTGCGAAAGACCGGTACCGGCGTCTCCTTGTCGCGAATTCTCGCGATGCGGTCGGCAACGGCGGGATGATCGAGAACGAGAAGATCGCGGCTTGCGGACACGCTCTTATCTTTCGCGGAGCCCGCCGCTCGCCTGCCGACGCTAGCTCCTAAATATGGTTTCGGAGTGCCATTCCAGATATTCAGCCGCGGGCCGCGCGTCGATCGAGACGGTGTTACGGATCTCGCGACCATCCAGGGCATAGTAATCCCGGCCATTTTCGAACTCGTCACGTATTGCTTTAGCGACTCTGAAGCGACGGTCGGGGGTTACGGTGACGTAGCCCTGGTCGAACAGCTTGTGGATGTCCGAGCGTAGAAGCAAGCCGTTCGCTAAACGATGCTCCCCCACTAGAGAAAAGGGCTTAATGTGCGCAGCCTCGAGCGCAGGCCTGGTGCGCTCTCCCGTAACCGCGCATCTGGTTTGGTATTGTCGCTCGAGTCCGATTCTGAACGCACCTTGCCCGACGCGCGGAACTACGAGTACAGGTTTCCCTTTGCCACCGTGCACCAGAGGGGAAGAGACTGCGAGCGCTTGTGTTTGGGCGCAAACCTGCGCCCAGAGTCGCGTGCCTTCTTCGCTTCTCGCGTCAAAAGACTTGACGGGCCCATACATTCTTCCGAGCTTGCTAACGTCGACCGGCTCTCGAAAATATTCCGGCATCGAAAGAACCGCACACCCTATTTCGTTCACGTGCGCCTCCGGCACGTTCTGCAACCGAGAGATCTTCTTGCGAAACGCCTCTAGATCCGAAAAGCCGTTAGCAACGCCGAAGGTATCCCAGGCAACTCCGATGGGCATGACGCTAAATGTGGAGAAAAACGCTATTCCCCAGATCGCTCTTGTTCCTCGGACCTGAAAAAGCCAAGGTGTACCGTTTATCGAGTTGTCGGCCCGCGCGCCCGGTCGCCAGAAATTGACCTCGTCGATCTCGGGCCGGACTCGCAAGAAATCGTACCAGTCCCGGTCGGTCGACATGACGACGATGCGATACAGCGCGTCTTCTTTGAGCACGACTGCGCGCATGTATTTCGCGGAGAGCGGCGCTCGCCTGCCGAAAGCGCACCAGCATCAGGAGGATCCGACATTGAAGCGCTCCACGACTTGGAAGGCCCTCGTGCGCGACGTGATCGAGCGGCTCCCTAAGACGTTCACGCTGCGGGACGTCGAAGCGCATCGCGACTATTTCGCGAAGCACTATCCGGACAACCGATTCATCGAGGCCAAGATCAGGCAGAGTCTGCAGATTCTGCGCGATCAAGCCTTCATCGCGTTCCTGGGCTCGGGCCGCTACGAGCGCACGGGCATGACGCAACCGTTGTTCAGTCCGTTCTTCGATGCGTCGATCGCCCAGGAGTACACGAGCAAGGCTAGGGCTGCGGGCGTCGCGGTCGAGACCTGGGCCGAGCATAACCTATATTGCCTCAGTTGCTCTGCGGACGAACTGAGTCGCTTGCCCACGAACGCAATCGTGGCAGATCTCGAGTGTCTCGCCTGCACGAGCCGATATCAGGTCAAGGCGAAGAACGGCCGTTTCGGCGCGGCGTTGACCGGTGCGGCATACGAGCCGATTCTGAAAGCGATCCGTGCCGGGGCGATGCCCAGCTATGTTCTCGTCGAATACGACCCGCGATTCAACATCGTCGTCTTCGTCGAAGGCGTTCCCGGTCGGTACATCGACAAGACGCGCGTCATCCCGCGCAAACCTCTCAGCGCTACCGCGCGGCGTGCCGGATGGCGAGGCTGCACGATCAGCCTCGCCGGACTGCACGACGTGAGGGTACGGATCGTTGAACCTTCTGGGAGGGACCGGCTTGCCGTTCGCGAGGAGTGGCGAAACCTTTCGCTGTCGACGGGGGCGACCGAGGCTACGGAACCCCGTGCTTTGAGGTGAGCTCGAGGACCCGGTCGCGCAAGCGCGAGACTTTTGCGCGATCCGCGACGTCGGCCAGGCCGTCGTTGATGATGCGCGCGACCTCGCGGCATTCATCGACGTCGAAACCGCG
>Ga0307373_10000401_pt1 | contig 82446 bp, 79 predicted proteins | sample OX2MG_FD_202534 | JGI IMG/M metagenome (GOLD analysis project Ga0307373, IMG submission 202534) | Soil microbial communities from Risofladan, Vaasa, Finland - OX-2 | ecosystem: Environmental > Terrestrial > Soil > Coastal area > Acid sulfate soil | place: Finland: Risofladan, Vaasa | collected...
GTCAGGCTGACCGTGGCACCCGACTCGATCCGCTGAGAGCTGCTGGCTTCCACCCCTGACTCGGTTCACGGACGGCCGTCGCACGGGACCCGACCACCGCGGTGGACCTCGGCGCGAACAGGCTACCTCGAAGTCCTACAAGACCGGCTGGAGTAGCCTGGCGAGCCGGCGCATCAGAATCACAGTGCACACCAAGGAGGAGTGCGAGAGCGGCCGAATCGGCACGATTGGAAATCGTGTGAAGGGAAACCTTCCGTGGGTTCAAATCCCACCTCCTCCGCCACGGGGTAACTGCCCAGGTCACGACCCTCACCGCCGACGACTGTCGAAGTTGGATTTGCCATCACGAACGGGTCATCGTTATCGGAGCTGAACGGTCGGAGCGTCTCAGACGGTCGACTGCCGTCGGGCCGCGCGCCGCAAGTCGCAGATCACCCGCCGCTGCTGACGCACGTCGGATTCGACGTTCTGCGACACGACGAGACTGCGCTCTGGGGTGACTACATCAGTCGAATCGACGAGATGATCTTGGAGCAACTATCTGTACTTGCTCAAGCCTCGGGTGAGAGCGAGGAAGTCGTTCGCGCTGCGATTCTCGAAGCCGATGCCGCGATGTCGTGCATGATCCGGCGGGTCTTGATCATCGCAGGGCGGCCCTTGGGCTCAGCCCCGCGCTAGGACGCCCACAGGGTGCCGACTGACTCTCGGCCGAGACGCCGGGCGAGACGTGGCTCCCCGCGGCGACGCTCGATGGAGACAGGTGGTCGAATCAATACTCAATCGTGACGAGGTCGTCGAGTCTCTGAAGCGATCGTGTCATGTCGCCTCGAAAGCGCGACGCGTAGAGGAACCGCAGTATCCACCTGAGTGCGTCATGGGAAAGATCCCATGTCTCGCGCACCAGCGTTCCCCCCTCGACGGGTTCTAGTTCGTAGCGCCAGATTCGACCGAACAGCCAGGCGGCCCGCCCGTGCGCCGGTGCCGGAGCCCACGCGATCAGCTTGCCTTCGTCAAACTCCGTGACGGTGCTGACCATTCTGTACGGCAGTCCACGCCGCATATCCATTGCGAATTCGACTCCCCGCGAGAGGCGGACTGGAGAGTCAGACCGGGCCTCGATCAAGGTGCCGGAGCCGTCGACCTCGGGGTGCCGCCGCGGGTCAGCGAGTACGTCAAAGATCACCGAGGCCGGAGCGGAGATCACTCGCTCAACGTGAACGACGTTGCGAAGATCGGCCACATCCTCAAAGTACCCCAGGTCCGTCGAGCCGATCTCAGCCAAAAAACCGCGGGGATCAACGTCGAGCGAGTTACTACACTTACTACATGAATTTGGGCCTTTCGAAGCGGGGTGACTACGTCGTTCGCTCGGCGATCTGCCTGGCCCGGAGCTTCGAGTCCGGCGAGCCGAAGAAGCTACGTCAGGTGTCATCGGAGATGGGGATTCCGCGAACCTACGTTTCGCAGATCCTCGGGGACTTGGCTCGCGCCGGACTCACCCAATCCTTCTTCGGTACGAACGGTGGTTACCGGCTAACGCGTTCACCCGACCAGGTGAGCCTGTTGGAAGTCGTCGAAGCCGCCGAGGGACAACTCGCGCCCGACACCTGCGTGCTGGGCGACGGCCCGTGCCAGTGGGAGACGGTCTGTCCTTTGCACGAGACGTGGGGAGCCGCCGCCCAGGCGATGCGAGCGGTCCTCGCCGCAACGACCTTGGCCGCTCTAGTCGAAAGGGATAGGGCGATCGCGGCCGGAACCTACCCGATCCCAGGCGACAGCCACCGCCGCTACGCCGCTCCGGTGGCCGTCGCCGACTCGGTGCAAATCGAGCTCGCAGCCCCCGCGGTCGCCCGGAGGCTGCGCTCGGAGACGTCGTGGCTGGTCCCGCACCTGGAAGCAGCCCACGCGGAAAACGAGGCGCTCCTTGTGCGAATCGGACCGGGCGGCCCACTCTGGTTGGGCAAGGTGGTCGCCGTGCACCTCGGGATCCCTGAAGGACCCGACGAGAGTCTGGTCCTCCCGATCACGTGGGAGGCGACCGGTCCCTCCGGGCTCTTCCCCCGATTCAACGGCGACCTGCGCCTCAACTCGATCGACCCAGACCGGTGCGAATTGAACCTCTCGGGCCGCTACCGACCACCACTCGGCCGCGCCGGCCAGGCCATCGACGAAAAACTGTTGGCGCGAGTTGCCCAGGCCACGATCCGCTCACTCCTGCGCCGGATGGCCCGCGCCATCGAGGAGGACTCGCACGCGCGGCGGGTCCAAGAGCCGTGATACACCTTCGTGACGACCGACGGTTGCCCGCGACCTCGCGCGCAACGTCAATGGGCCGCCAGAACCAGTTGCACCAACGGAGCACTCTCGCGCGCCCTGAGTGACCCGAGACAGACGATAGGAAACGTTCGGCTCGTGTGTGCCAGGTAGAGGCGAACATGGGGAAACGTTCGGTACACCACGTCGAAGACGCGTTCACGTTCGGGGCCCTCAAGCACGACCGGTATCACTGTCTCGCGTCGCCCGTGGCGCTCGATCTCGATCGGCTCACCGTCCTCCAGGTTCCGATACCACGCGGGTGCGTGATCGGATCCGCCATTGGCGGCACAGATGAAGGGAACCTCGTCAATCTCAACGTACGCCACGAGCACCTCGCGCACCTGGCCACTGACGCGCCCGCGCGTGCGAAGCAGGAGGACGTCGTCGACTCCCAGCGCCTTCACGCCGAGGCTAATCCCGGAGTGGCGAAAGACCGCAACGTCGATTCGAGTCCACCACCGCGCCGTCATCCGATCGAATCGGGACCGACGGGGCCCCCGAGAGGCGAGCGGTCGAAACAGGCGCATGTAGGCGCGGGCGAGGTGTCGTCGATACCGAAGACTCTCTTGCATCGAACTCGCCCCCTTCGACTTGACCAGATGACGCACTACTCGACCAATACTCGCGTTACCTTCTTCGCCGGGACGCGGCGACTGAGCTTCTCGCCAAATGCTCTCGGTCCGAAGATGCCCGCGTGCGGGTCGAGCTCCTTCGAGCCGAACGCCGCCTGCGCGACGACGACCGCGCCCTTTTCTTCGAGGGATCGGCGCATCTCGCCGAGAGTGTCCTTCGGGGCGATTGCAAACGTACAGAAGATCGCGACGGACTTGCCGCCGATTCGTGGCAGTTCGCCCAGCCACTTGCGCATCGCCTTGGCGGGGCCTACGTCGGCCACCACGAATCCCTCGACCCACGTGCCCACGACCAGGATGTCCGCGCCGGCCAGTTCTGCGGCGCCGACCTTCGAGATTGGCAGCAACCGAGCCACCAGACCATCTGCTGCGTAGCCGTCCGCGATCTGTTGGGCGGCGCCGGCCGTCTTACCGCCCGCGCTGGCGTAACACACGAGCACCCGGCGTGGACGGCTCGAACTCTCGCCATCCGCGCGACCGGGTCGTGCCGGCCGGGCGTCCAGAACGGCCGCCGCAGCGCGCCGACCCTGGGCCATGGCCTCCACCACCGTCGCCGGACCCGTCAGTGCGTCTCCCACGACCCACAGCCGGTCGCTCACCGGCAACGCGGCCGCCAAGAGGCCGACCTCTCGTCCGAGAGCCAACGAGCCCACGGGACTGTGGTTAGAGAAGGCCGACGCCCGATTGGCCAAGATCCCACTGGCCCTCCAGCGCCGATCCGCGACTCCCGAGGACTCCTTGCGCACCGGGGTGCCCGGAAGCGACCCAGCGAACGCGGGGTCGTTACGATATCCCATCGCCATCACCACGAGGTCAATCTCGAGCACCTCGAGGTCCCTGGTGAGGACCTTGGGACGCCGGTCGGAGCGATCTTGGGTCGTGCGAGCCAGCTCGGCGCGATCGACGCGCGTTTCTCCGCGCAACGCGGTCAGGGTGCGCGAGAAGCGAACCACCACGCCTTCGTGACGGGCCTCGGCAAGTTCGTCGGGACGCGCCAGCGCCCATCGCTCGTCGAGCCAGTCAATGCACGTCGCGTGCATGCCCAGGCGCCGCGCGGTGCGAGCCACGTCCATGGCGGTATTGCCAGCACCCAGGACGAGAACGTGGCCCGGGCTGACCTGCTCGAGGGGCTGGAGGCCGAGACCCAACCGAAACGCCCATGGAACACCCTCGGGCCCGAGCGCTTGCTTGGCCCCCTTCAAGAAGGCGGTGGCCTCGACGACGCCGGGCAAGTCGGCACCCGGCACTGGAAGTCGCAACGGCACACCGGCTCCCTGGGCCACGATCACGGCGTCGTGGATGCAGAGGAGTTGGGCGAGGTCCTCAGGGTGGATCTCGCTGTCACAACGTAGATCCAACCCCGCGTCGCACAACTGCTGCCAGGGCCGCAGGGCGATCTCTTCGCTCAGGGTGAAGTCGGGGATTCCCCAGACCGGCAGACCCCCCGGCGTGGCGTCCTTCTCGTAGACCGTGACCGAGGCACCTGCTTCAAGCAGGTCCCACGCGGCTCCCGCGCCGGCGGGACCCGACCCGATGATGGCAACGGACAGCTCCGCGGGCGTGGCCGAGATTGCAGGGGGGGCGACGGCGCGGTTGTCGGCGACGAATCGTTCGAGTTGCCCGATGGCGACCGGCGTGCCACCCGCCAGCGACCAGCTGCACGATCCCTCACACTGAGCCGCCTGATTGCACACGCGCGAGCAGATATCCGGGAGGAGAGATGTCCGCCGCAGGACCTCATGCGCGCCCTTGAGGTCTCGTCCTCGGAGTGCCGCGATGAATCCAGGAATGTCGTTGTGCGCGGGACAACCGCGAACGCACGTGGGATCGGGACACTGCAGGCAGCGATCGGCCTCGGCCAGTGCGTCGACCCAACTGGTGAACCCCGGGCGGACCTCGCTGATGTTCCCGAGCAGACCCAACGGGTGAACCGGCGCGGGATCGTGGCGTGGTTCTACGAGCATCGGCCCGTCGATGACGATCGCGGAGAACGGGCAGGTGCGCTCGCACTGGCGACATCCCACGCAGAGATCGCTATCGCCCAACGCCACCCATCGCTTGGCATCCATCGACAACGCACCGGTGGGACACCGCACGACGCACTCTTGGCATCCGGCGCACCGGTCGCTGAGAATCCGAACGGAGGGTCGGCCGCTCGCGGGGGTGGATTCGCGAGGAATTGTCTGAGTCATCTCGGCCCTTTCATGCTCTGGCGAATCGGGACAGTCGGCGCGGTCGTCGCTGGCATCGCGGATCAGTTCGCTGCCTGTATCGCGACGTACAACAACGCCGCGGCGACACCGCACACCGCGACCAGCCCGAGGGTGGTCGCGCGCACGACGACGGCGTTGCGAGAGATGCCAACCAGTTCGCGGTTGGTGATCTTCCAGGTGGCCCACAGCGCGCCAAGGGTTCCGAGGGCCATCACGATCACCTGCACGACGATGATGCGCGGATCCGAAAGGAGACGAGCGTTGTAGAGCGACGAGTGGACCCCGGCGAAGCCGAAGACGTGTTCGGCCGCCGGGATGACCCGCGGGGCGCTCTTGAAGAACTTGGGCAGCTGGCGGGCGAAGTAGTCAGCGCCCACGACGGGGATCAGCCCGTACGCGATGGGATTGAAGTAGGCCCGAAACCTGGAACCCTTGTCGACAAAGTTGCCGGGGAGTGAATGATCGACGTCACGTCGGGCGTTGAGGGCTCCAATGCCCCGCACCGCTCCGGCGGTCACCAGGGTCAGCAGCCCGATCAACCCGAGATACGCGACGGGGTTGGGGTAGTGCGCGAAGTGCAGGTGAGCGTTCAACCAGTTGTCGAAGGTGCCGTACGCGGCCAACGCGTTGAGCTGCTGGTACAACACGAGTCCCCACAGAAGCGCGACCGCCCAGGCCACGTCAGCCCGGCGACGCGACGGCGCGATGACGGACGTGAGCGGCTTCTGGAGGAACAACCCGATGTTGTCTTCGGGACAGGACTTGTAACACTCCGTGCACAGCCCGCAGTACAGGTTGGAGTCGGCGCTCGCTGGCCAGGTGTACCAAGGGCAGCCGAAGCCCTCTTCACCGCCGCGCATGCAATCCTTCGTCTCGCAGCTGACACACACGTCGCGATCACGCGTGCGAAAGCCGGCCACTGATCCCATTGATCCGATCGTGCCGATCACTGAGGTCAAGGGGCATATGTAACGACAGAAGGTTCGCCGCTCAAAGACCATGAAGAACGTGAGCGCTGTGGCGACGATCCCGATCACCATGAAGCTCGTCGCCGCGGGATTCCCTGGTCCGGCGATGTTGAAGTACTCCTCAATCCACGTGAGGAGGAGAAACGCGCCGACGGGCAGCACAAAACCAAATTGGGCTAGGGACTCGGGAAACTTACGCCCGAGACCCAGGGTCTTTTGAGTCCGCTGAAAAAAACTCCGACGCTGGATCCACTCGGCGAAACCGCCGAACGGGCACATCGCGCACCAGGCACGACCCACCACCACCATCATGACGAACACGAGGCAGAACCAGACGTACCAGGTGATGGCGGCGCCGAAGTTGAGCCCCGGCACTGCCGTTCCCAGCAAGCCAACGAAAATCACGGTCCAGAAGATGATCTGGTTGGGCAGGATCAGCAAAAACTGGAACTTCCGGTTGTGAAGCACTCTCGCGACCCGGGGGTTGCGGGCAATATCGAGGCCGGGCAGCGGATCCGACGAGCCAAATCGCTCCGCGATGCCCTCGCGCTCGGGCGCCCGCAGTCGAATGGCCACCGCCACCGGGTCCCGTAAACGGTCCTGCAGATCGTCCACTCGGATCGCCATGCGAGCCCCCCTTTGGCAATGTGTAGTGCATTACTACACCAATCACCGTATCACTACGCGTTTAGGTACGTACTATCACGTAGGTTCCGGTAAGTCAAAGAAATGGCGGATCCGCGTAGTGAACGCCGCCGGGACCGTACATCTGAATAAGGGCCTCTGATGAGGACAAGCGCGGAAGCGAATGGCCAAAGCGCTGTCCCAGAAGCCTGGGGCAGAGGCCAAAAAAGGACTAAGGGCCCTACTGGACCGGAGGGCGGCGGACTCGACGGGCCGAGAACTCCACAGCGAGAGTCTCGGGCGAGCGTGGTCCCAGGACCGCCGCGATGACCCGATCAATCTCTTCAGTGATCCGGCGGTCGCGGTGCGCCGCCCGCAGCGTCGACACCGTTGCCGCAAGGCCCAACGCCACGTAGAGCCACAAGGCGACAAACGATGCAACCAGTACAGCCCCAAAGAGGACAGCAGCCAATTCACCCATGCATATACCTTGGACGCTTCAGCGGTGAAATGGAACCCGGATGCCACCTGGCGCACGCCGCAAATGTCACGCATGAAGACGTGGAACTACCTGGAGGGTCCCACGTGCTTTGGCAATCGCCGACTCTTGGGACCAGACTGAATCCCGTGGTCACTCCTCCGTCGCCCGGGCGTGACCGTACTCCTCCGTCCATGCGCGGCCCATTCGAGGTGACACCCCGTACCTCGGCGTCACCGATTCGAATTGTCATTGTGGATGACCACGCGCTCGTGCGCGAGGGAACGGTTCAACTCCTGCAGCAGGTCACGGACATCGAGGTTGTCGGCGAAGCGGGTTCCGGCGAAGAGGCAGTACGCGTGTTCGAGGAGTTGCGCCCGGACGTGGCGCTCATTGATGTCAACCTGCCAGGAATGAACGGGCTGGAACTCGCGCGCCAGGCTTCAACATCGCTGGCCAACATGCGAGTGCTCATTTTAAGCGCGTACGACGACTACGCCTACGTCGCCGAGGCCCTGGAAATCGGCGTCGGTGGCTATCTCTTGAAGACTGCGTCGGCCCGGGAACTCGTCGACGCCGTGAGAGCTGTGGCCGACGGTGTGTTCGTCCTCGATCGAGCGGTGTCGGGCCGACTCACCCGACGGGCACGAAGTGGATCGACGAATCTTGAATCACTCACACGGCGTGAAACCGACGTACTCGAGCTGCTCGCCCGAGGCCGTTCGAACAAGCAGATCGCGAAGGACCTCGATCTCGGACTTCGCACGGTCGAGGGTCACGTTTCCAAGGTGCTCGCGAAGCTGGGAGTTCAGTCAAGGACCGAGGCGGTGGCCTACGCGCTCGGCCGTCGGCTCGTCGTTCCGGAGGATCATGACAAACCTCACCACGCGGGCTGACTCGAGGGCCGTTCTCCGCCTGGCGCTGCACCCTCCGGTGCGAGAACGTCGGTTCTGGGTCATCCAGTTGATGGTGGTTCTCATCGCCGGACTTCACTTTTTCCTCGACCTGCACGCCCCCATCGAGGCGGGCGCGTTTCCTTCCGGCCTGCCGGTTGCGCTACTAATCGTCCCGGTGGGTTACGCCGCACTTCGCTACGGGCTCGCGGGTGCCACCTGCACCGCGCTCTGGGCGATCCTGCTTTGGCTCCCCGATTTGACTCTGGCGCACGACCGCGGACACGTCGGCGGCGACGTTGTTGACCTGACGCTCGTCGTCATCGTCGCCATCGTCTTTGGTCGGCGGATGGACGCCGAGCGCTTCACTCACGAAAGGGTTGAGCAAACCATGGCGGCATCCCTCGCCATCGAGAACCGCTTCCACCGCCTTTTCGAGACCAATCACTCGCCGATACTCGTGCTCGACCGCTCGGACGTCGTCACGGACGCCAATCCGGCCGCCCGAACCCTGTTCGGAGGCGAGTTGATCGGCGTATCCGTCGCCCGGCTCCTAGACCAAGAGTTCACCCTCGAGGGACTGACCGGGCGCGTCGTCTCACTTCCCAACGGCCACGACTATCGACTGGACGTGGTCTCACTGATGAATGAGGAAGGCGACCTATCCACTCAAGTCATTCTGGAGGACATCACTGAGGAGAGAAGCGAGGGCCGACGCGCCCGGCGCTACGCGCAACTTGTCGTAGAAGCCGAAGAGGATCAGCGTCGTCGCCTGGCGCGAGAGCTTCACGACGAGCCGCTGCAGTTCTTCTTGCTCTTGGCGCGACGCCTCGAGAGTCTCGGCGAAGTTCACGGCGTTCCCGCAGGAGTGGCGGATGGTCTCAAGGAGGCCCACCATCAGACTCTGGACGCCGCCCAACGACTCAGAACGCTGGCCCGCGAATTACGCCCGCCGACACTCGACCAACTTGGCCTCGTCGCAGCGCTTTCGACCCTCGTTGCCGATATCGAGGACGAGGCCGATCCCATCGCTGAATTGAAAGTGAACGGAAGCGAGATTCGTCTGGCGCCCGAAATCGAGCTCGGCGCGTTTCGCATCGTCCAGGAGGCCGTTAGGAACTCTCTGCGCCACGCGGGTGCGAACCGCCTTGCGGTCACGATCACGTTCAATCCCGACGAACTCGCCATCACTGTCACCGACGACGGGGTGGGCTTCGCACTGAATAGCCCCGGGGAGTTGGACCCCGAGCATTTAGGCCTACTGGGAATGCACGAGCGCGCGAGACTCTTGAACGGTCACTTGGACGTGCATTCAGCCCCCGGGCGAGGCGCCACCGTGCGGGCCTCGTTCCCGCTGGATCCGCCGCCTCAGAACTGAAGGTCGCCCAATCCGCACTACTCAGGCGATTTACGGACGATCTATTTCACCTTGCTGTCCAACTCAGAGAACGGTGCGGTCAAACGGGCGGAATCGTGTTGAGCGGTCAGTTGAACTCTGCGGCGAGACCAATGACCATCAGGCCCACAGGGTCTCATAAACACCCCGCTCCACGGTCTCGACGGGCATCAGACCCGACGTCTAGCGACTCTGCGACTCCGCGGCTCCGCTCTCCTCAGCACACAGCAGCGCCGCCTTGGCCCCGACGCCCCACCGGTACCCACCCAACGTCCCGTCGCGCCGCAGCACTCGGTGACACGGAATCGCGAGCGCCGCATGATTGGCGGCGCACGCCGAGGCCACCGCTCGAACGGCCGTGGGCGCTCCGATATCGTCCGCCACCTGTGAATAGCTTCGGGTCTCGCCACGGGGGATCCGTCGGAGGGCCTCCCACACGCGTATCTGAAAGGCGGTTCCGGCCACGTCGAGGGGCAGCCGTGTTGCGTCGTCCTCGCCCCGGACGGCTCGCGCCAGCACGCGCGAAACCTCGACCAAGCCGACGTCATCGCGTTCGAGGGTGGCGTGGGGGAACTCCGCAGCGACGTTCTCTTCGAGGACCGCTTCGTCGGAGCCCACCCGAACCGCGCACACGCCGCGCGCCGTGCACGCCGCGATGACGACCCCGATCGGCGTGGCGATCGTGGTGTAGCGCAGGTGCTCTCCGCGCGCTCCATCGCGGTAGCGCCCCGGCGTCATGCCAAGTTGTGTCCCGGCGTGTTCGTAGAACCCGCGAAAGGACCCATAGCCCGACTCGATCACCGCGTTCGTGACCGAGGTCCCCTCGCGCAGCGCCGCGCGCGTTCGCGCCGCCCGGTGAGCGCGTCGGTAGTCGCTCATCGACACACCAACGACGTCGGTGAACATGCGTCGCAACTGGCGCTCGCTGAAACCCGCGTCGCGGGCCACCTGAGTCACACTTCTCGCGTCCGGACGCTCAAGCTCGCGGCACACCGCGATGACGGCGACCACCGCAGGTTCGTGGGCCCGAGCCTCATTGGGACGGCACCGCTGACAGGCGCGATAGCCCTGCGCGGCCGCGTCGGCCGGCGTGAGGAAGAACTCGACGTTTCTGCGTAACGGCCGGCGCGCCGCGCAACCGGGACGGCAGTACACGTTGGTCGTGCGCACCGCGTAGACGAACACCCCGGCCACCGCCTCGTCGCGCGTCTCAACGGCCCGCCACCTTGCGTCGTCCAGTTGTTTCATACGCAGCAATCTAGGGATGGCGCATGCCCCATGCTTTCCGCTGCCGGACATCGAACTTTGGGGGGTCACGAACGCGCCGGGTGGTGGACGCCGGGCGCTATCAGAATTCCCACAACAGTCGGTAGTAGCGAATTTTCTCGTGGTCGGGTGCGACACCATACGCCTCGTACACGGTGTCCTCCCAACCGGGGCCGTAATTCCACACGGTGCTCCACGACGCCACGGCGAGGTCGGCCCATCGGTCGCCGACGCCCAGTTGGTCAAAGTCGAGATGCGCCACCCAGTGACCGCTCGCATCGATCAAGGTGTTGGGCGCACACGCGTCACCGTGACAGACCACGAGGTCTTCGCTGGGCGCACGTCCCAACTCGTCGATGGCGCTCTCGAGAGTCATTCCCTCAAACTCGCTGGACCACTCGTGCTCATCGAACTCGCCCTTGTCCGCACGCGCTCTTGTCGCGGCCAGCCGCGACGCGGCGGACCACTCGAAGGGACAGTCCTCGCGAGGTAGGGCGTCGTGCAGCGCGCGCAACCCAGTCCCGAGTGCGGCAATGGCGGTGCGTGGTTCTCGTCGCCACTCCGGCGAGACAGCATTCTGCGCGTCGATGGCCTCGGTCACAAACCACGATCCTTCGGCGTCGTTTCCGCTGTCGAGCACTCGCGGCACCGGCGTGTACGCGCTGGCCCACGAGAGGCGCTCTAGCTCGTCGGATACGTCACCACCGGAAGCCGCGGGCACCCATTTCACGTAGCGCGAGGCTGGGCTCTCGCCAACGCGCAGCGTCAACCCACCCACTTGATTGACCCAGACGACCTCGTAGGCTCGCCCGCCAACCAGCTCGTGCAGCGATGCGGGAAGTGTGACGGGATTTCGCGGCGGGCCAGCCAACACTCGATCAGTCTCTCAAGTCCCTACGATCACTGACGCCACGTGACGCGGCTCCCCGGGAGGGGATCCCGGGGAGTCGCGCGGGGAGTCGAATCTAACTGGCGCCGATGCCCTCGAACGGGGTGGGAAGGCTCCAGAGCGTCTGCAGCGCGCTCAGGGACCCGTCAGAGTTCACGGCGAAGACTTCGAGCGCTCCGCTGCCGCCGCTCCCCACGTAGAGGAACCGCCCGTCGGGCGAAGCTGCGGAGTCCGTCGTGCCGTGGTGAGTGTTCGCGGCGACCTGTGCGAGCAGCGATGGCACCCCCTGGGGTGAGACCGTGAAGGAGCTGACCGTTGCACTGCCGGCGTTGGAGCCGTAGGGGACGCCGCGTGCGCTGGTGACCCAGCAGAGCGCGGCCTGCCCGTCGGACACCGTCCCAAGACTTGTCAGCGAGCCGTCAGCGTTGATCGCGTAGGTGCTGATGGAACTGTTCGACGCCTCGGCGCCGACCAGGTGGCCGATCGCGTCGAAGGTGAACGCGAACGGGTTGGCGTTCTGGGCGGGCGTCACGGTTGGCGCCGCGGACGGCGAGCCGTCCGAACCGACGCGGAACACGTCGTAGGCGTTAGCCACACCGAAGGTGTTGGTGCACTGCTTGGTCGTCAGAACGAGGAAGCGGCCGTTCGGGCTGTAACCGATATCGCCAGGGCTGTGCACGAAGTCGGGCGGCGTCGTGTTGTTGAGACCGAGCGAGCGGACCGCTTCGGGCAGCGCCGTCAGCACCCCGCCGTGCCAGGAGAACTCGGCCACAGCGCCAAGGCCGCCGGCGTTGAGCGCCGCCACTAAGTCACCGTGACTCGTTACCGAGTCGGGGAAGTCGCCCCCTGATGGCACCTGCTGAATGAGTTGCAACGACGCGCCACCCACGGCGAACACCGACAGTGTGTCCGAACCCGGGTTGACGGCGATGAGGTCACGATTCTGGTCGACCAGGGTCAGGCCTCCCTGGCTGGCCAGCGGGTCGACCGCGGCGTTGGCGGCGGACTCCCCGGTACCGCCGGTTGAATAAGAGCCGGCGAAAGTGAGCGTGCCGTCATTCGCGCGCTGATAGGCCAGCACCGTGTTGGCGGTTTGGTCGGTCTCGATAAAGAGCGCGTGACCGGTGGACATCCCGGTGCTGGGCGTGGCGCCGGCGAGTGAGCCGGTGGCCACGAGGGCAACGCCGGCCGTCAGACTGATCGCTGCCGCGATTCGCAGTAGTCGAGTTCTCGTCATGGGTTCTCCTTGTTCGGGCGTTGGTGCCGTAGAAAGGTCTCGTCCCCACCCACGGCGATACCGTCCGCGTGGTCGCTACTGTCACTGCGTGGATGACGCCGAGCTTCTCCAGCGCCTTCGCGGGGGCGACGAGGGAGCGTTCACCGAACTCGTACGTCGATACCACCCCGCGCTCGTGCGCCTGGCGCGCTACTACGTCGGAAGTGACGCGAGCGCCGAGGACGTGGCCCAGGAGACGTGGATCGCGGTCATGCGAGGCGTCGATCGATTCGAGGGACGCAGTTCGTTCAAGACGTGGCTCTTGCACATCTGCGCCAACCGGGCGCGCACCATCGGGGTGCGCGAGTCACGCACCATCCCGGTGGCAGTTGACGACGCGGGGCCTACCGTTTTGGCCCAGCGCTTCGACCAGGCGGGCGTCTGGCGCGACCCGCCGGTCCCCTTCACCGAGGGCGTCGACTCACGACTTGACGACCAGGAGCTCCTGGCCACGGTACGCACCGCGATCATCGGCCTCGGCGAGCCCCAACGCACGGTCGTAACGCTTCGCGACGTCCAGGGACTGTCCACTGAGGAGGTGGCGCAACTGACCGGACTCTCCGAAGGCAACGTGCGCGTCGTCCTGCACCGGGGACGGGCCAAGGTGAGAGACGCGGTGGAGACGGCAATGCGAGAGGCGACAACATGAGACTGCTGCCCCCACCCCTGGTCTGTCGCCAGGCCGTCGAGCTGATGAGCGACTACGTGGACGGCGGCCTGTCGCGGCGCGACCGGCACCGCCTCGAACGTCACCTGGCCAACTGCGACGCGTGCACCGAGTACCTGGCGCAACTTCGCGCCACCATCGCCGCCAGCGGCCGGGTTGAACTTGAGGACCTCTCCCCCGAGGTGCTCGACGGCCTGGTCGATCTCTACCGACTGTTCCGCGCCGACGAGGAGACCCCGTGACCGTATCGCCCGATTCGCCCATCGTCGTCTACGGCGCGGCGTGGTGCCCCGACTGCACTCGGGCCAAGCAGTTCCTCACCACGCACCGCGTGCCCTTCACCTGGATAGATCTCGAAGAGCACCCCGAACAGACCGCGGTCGTCGAGGAGAGAAACGACGGCAAGCGGATCATCCCGACCATCGTCTTTCCGGACGGCTCGCACCTCGCCGAACCGTCCAACGACGAACTCGCCGACGCAGTGGGTCTCACTCGTGCGGCCATGCGCTGCGAGTACGACCTGGTGATTGTGGGCGCCGGACCCACGGGGCTCACCACCTCGATCTACGGCGCGCGCGAGAACCTCAAGGTTCTGGCCGTCGAGCGCTCCGCGCCGGGCGGCCAAGCCGGTGTCACCGAGCGATTCGACAACTACCCCGGCTTCCCCGAAGGTGTCGGTGGAACCGATCTAGCCGAGCGCATGACGCTCCAGGCCCAGCGCTACGGCGTAGAGATACTGTCAGCGGTCGCCGTGACGAAGGTGAGTCGCGACGGACCGATGATTCGCGTCAACCTGTCGACCGGCGAGAACGTCCGGGCGCCGGTGGTCCTGGTCGCCACCGGGTCGACCTACCGACGAACCGGGGCCGAGGGCGAAGCCGACCTCATCGGCGCCGGCGTGCATTTCTGCGCGACCTGCGACGGGCCCTTCTACCGGGGGGCGAAGGAGCTCACCGTCATCGGCGGCGGCAACAGCGGACTCGAGGAAGGACTGTTCCTGACGCAGTTCGCCGAGCACGTGACGGTCCTCCAGGCGCTCCCCGCGCTGAGCGCGAGCAAGCTACTGCAAGACAAGGTCCTGAATCACCCCAAGATGTCGGTCGTGTGCAACGCCAAGCTCCTCTCCTTTGACGCCAATGAGGACGGCAAGTTGCAGTCGGTCACGATCGAGCGCGAGGGAAACACCGAGTCGCTGCCCACCAGCGCTGCCTTCGTCTTTGTTGGCCTGGACCCCAACACCGGATTTCTCGACGGCGCGTTGGCGACCGACGATCGTGGCTTCATCCAGACCGACCACGATTTTCGAACCAACGTTGACGGGGTCTTCGCCGCCGGCGACGTTCGAGCGGGATCGACCAAGCAGATCGCGTCAGCGGTCGGCGAGGGAGCGGCCGTCGCCATCCAGATCCGTTACTACCTCGACGCGGCCATGGCGGCGCCCGTTTAAGGCACGCCGACACCTAACCGCAGACGAACCCGATGGACTCGTTCGGGCCGTCACCACCGCCGACCGATCAGGGACGCCGAGCGTCGAAGAAACTGCGCAACAGCCCCGCCGACTCATCGGCCAACACGTCGTACGTGACGTCGACTTCGTGCAGAAGCCGCGGATCACTGAGGAGGTTGTAGCGGGAGCCAACGGCGCCCGCCTTCTCGTCCAACGCGCCAATCACGACACGGTGCACGCGCGCCGCCAAGAGGGCGCCCGCGCACATCACGCACGGCTCCAGGGTGACGTAGGCGGTGGCGTCATCCATGCGCCACCCCGATCGCGCCGCGGCCGCACGTCGCAGGGTCACGATCTCGGCGTGCGCCGTCGGGTCGCCGTCGACCTCGCGGCGATTCTCGCCCACGGCAACGACATCGCCGTCGACGACCAGCACGCAGCCCACCGGGACGTCGGCGTGGGCGGCCGCGTCGCGCGCGGCGTCGAGAGCAACTCGCATATGTCCCTCATCGACTTTCGGATCGTCCACGACACCGCCTTCGCTGGAAAGAGTACGAGGTGCCTTCGCACGCGGCCCTCGACCCGGAGGGCGCAGGGACCTCGCGGTAGACTCGCCGGCGGAGGGGTGCGAGAGCGGCCGAATCGGGCAGTCTCGAAAACTGCTGTGTCTACGGGCACCGTGGGTTCAAATCCCACCTCCTCCGCCACGACGAGACGGGTGGCCAACGCCACCCGTCTCGTCGTCTCCAATAAGGGTTCGGGCTTGCGCAACTACGATGAGGAGTGAGTTTCGACCCCTAAAGGAGCGCCATGGTCTCGTCCGTCCAGTCATCACTCGGCACTGAGCGCAAGGTCGTCACCGAGCTTCCCGGACCGAAGTCGCGCGCGTTGCACGAGCGTCGGACTGCTGTCGTCAGCACCGGACTCACGGTCGGTTTTCCCGTGTACATCGAGCGCGGGGAGGGCGCCATCCTCCAGGACGTCGACGGCAACCTCCTGCTCGACCTGGGCTCGGGAATTGCGGTCACGGGGATCGGTCACGCCGTGCCCGAGGTGGTAGACGCCATCAGCCGAGCGGCGGCGGCCTTCACCCACACCTGCTTCATGGTCGCGCCCTACGAGAGCTACGTCGAGGTCTGCGAGGAGCTCGCGCGCTTGACCCCGGGTGATCACGCCAAGACCTCGGCGCTCTTCAACTCCGGCGCCGAAGCGGTGGAGAATGCCGTCAAGGTCGCGCGACTCGCCACCGGGCGTGCGGCCATCGTGGTCTTCGATCACGCCTACCACGGTCGGACCAACCTGACGATGGCCCTCACGGCGAAGAACATGCCCTACAAGGATCGATTCGGACCGTTCGCCCCCGAGGTCTATCGCGTCGACATGAGCTATCCGTTCCGCGACGGCCTGAGCGGCGCCGAGGCCGCCGCACGTGCAATCGGCCAGATCGAGACCACGGTCGGGGCCCACAACGTTGCCGCGATACTGATCGAGCCAATCCAAGGGGAGGGCGGTTTCGTCGTGCCCGCCGACGGCTTCCTTCCGGCGCTCTCGGAATGGACCACCCGCAACGGTGCCGTGTTCATCGCCGACGAGATCCAGAGCGGATTCTGTCGCACCGGTGACTGGTTCGCCGTCGAGCACGAGGGTGTGGTGCCGGACCTCGTGTGCACCGCCAAGGGGCTCGCGGGCGGGATGCCCCTGGCCGGCGTCACCGGCCGTGCCGAGTTAATGAACGCCGTTCACGAGGGCGGCCTGGGTGGGACGTACGGTGGCAACCCCGTCGCCGCGGCGGCGTCGCTGGCGACGATCGCCACGCTGCGTGACCGCAACCTGGCGGACCGCGCTCGACAGCTGGGCGACACCATGCTCGCCTCGCTGCGATCCCTACAACAGGACGTCGCGATCATCGGCGACGTGCGCGGTCGCGGCGCCATGATCGCAATGGAACTGATCCAGCCCGGAACGCTCACGCCCAACGCGGCGGCGGCCAAGTCGATCGTGTCGTACTGCAACCAGCACGGCGTGGTCGTGCTCAGTTGCGGCACCTACGGGAACGTGATCCGTCTCCTGCCGCCGTTGATCATCAGCGACGAGCAACTCCGAGATGGCCTCAGCGTGCTGAGCGCCGCGGTGCGCGCCGCCAGCTGAGCCCCAGTCGAGGAGCGTCGGTCTCTTCGGTACCATCGTGAGGGGCCGTACGCCAGGGGAGTCATGAGCCGAGTGGGAGTTGTCCGACGTCGGTGCGGGCGCGCCGCGATCCTGGTCAGCGCGGCCGTGGTGTTCGCGGCGTGCAACTCAAGCCCCGCCGGCGCGCCGGTTATCGGCCACCCGTCGATCAGTATCGAAGTGCCCCTGGCGATGACCGCGTGCACCGGGACCGGCTCGTGCGTGGCGCTGGGCACTTCGGCCTCGGGAACCGGTCCCGCGATCGCCGCGCAGTACCGACGTGGCGACGGGACATGGGCGGTCCTGCGAACTCCGCCCGCAACATCCGACACGTTCGTGTCCTCCTCGTGCTGGCGCACCGGCTGCCTGATCGCCGGCACGTCACCCACGTCGGGCGACCTCATCTGGCGATACCGCGCGGGTGACCCGTCCCTGGGTGCGGTCACCACACCACCCCTCGGCACCATCGCGACCGCAGTCAGCTGTTTCGGCGCTCAATCGTGCGTCCTCATCGACACGACGGGTCCGGGTGCTGACAGTCGCCTGAGCGTGACCACGAACGGCGGCACCTCCTGGAGCACCCCGGCCGACATCACGTGGAGCGCGGGAGACGACATCTTCTCGATTGCCTGCACCGACCCTCTGAACTGTGTGGTGGCCGCCACGCCCGCGGGCCCGCCCGGTGGAGCGCCGGCGCCACTGGTGGAGGTCACAAACGACGGCGGCATCACCTGGAATGCGCCGTCGATCCCAGCCAACGTCCTCACCATGGAGGCCTTGACGTGTTTCGCTCACCACTGCAACGCCCTCGTGGACGTGGGTGGCACCACCGAGTGGGCCCACTCGCGCGGGTTCGCGAGGCGCTGGACTCTTCACCGGCTGTCGGGAATGGCGGTCGCTATGGCCTGCACACCGACCGACCACTGCGTCATCGTCGGAACACTTCACGACGCGCCCTGGCTCGCGACAACCAGTGGATCGACGTGGTCCACGAAGCCTCTCCGCTACGTTCCGTCGGCGTTGACCGCTGCGGCGTGCGGCACGTCGGTGTGCGCGGTCAGCGCTCCCAGCACGGTGGCGACGCTGGCCCCGTAACCGCGATGGCCGCGCGCGCGCACGAGCGCGGTGTATGACAACGGCGGCTCGCACGCCGCGCCCGTGAAAATCACTCCGCGACGTGGTATGGGACAATGTCGTCGTGTCCTCCCCCGCACCTGGCCCGACGCCGCCCGGCTGGTACCCGGATCCGGGCGGGGACCGTCAGTGGCGCGTCTGGACGGGTCGAGACTGGTCCCGCGTCACGCGCCCCTACGGTGAACCCGCCACTCGGTCGTCGCTGAGCGAGTCGCTCGGATTGGTGTCCGCGGTCCAGCGCCTCGTTCGCTACGGCGTCGTGGCCGTTTTCGCGGGACTCGGCCTCCTGGTGTCGGTCGCGGCCCACTGGCCAGGCTCGGCGCACCCCATCAACGCCACATTGGCCTCGACGTTGGTGACGACGTCTGTGGCGCTACTCATGATCGGATCGGTGAGCTACGCCGTGGCCGGGCGTGAACTGGTCGGTCGATGGTCGCCCGCGGTGCTGGTGCCCTTCTTCAACGTCCTCGTCGTCAGCTCGCTCGTCTCGCACGTGCTCGGCGAGACGGGCCCGTTGCGGCGCGTCGGCGTTGACGTCGCCCTTCTGGTGCTGTTCGTACTCGGGAGCCGTTCCTACCCCATACTCGCCATCATCCCGGCGGTCGTGAGCCTGGACCTCACCACGGCCCTCTCGCGTCTGACCGGTCAACTCGTCGGAACGGCACCGGCGAAACTTGCCCCGTAGGATTGCGGGCGCGCCGGCGCGGCGCGTCACGAAGGAGACCGTTGTGTCGCACGAGGAGTGGGGGCCGTTGGCCGGACTCATCGGCGCCTGGGAGTCCGGCTACGACGGCCGAGACGTCTCGTACCACAACGAGCGCGGCAAGCTCAGCGAGACCCCGTACCGGGAGCGCGCCACCTTCACGCCCTTTGGTCCCGTCGGCAGCGGCGATCAGTGCCTTTACGGACTTGACTACCGCACCGCCATCTACCGCGAGGGTGAGGAGACTCCCTTTCACTCAGAGGTCGGCTATTGGGTATGGGACGCCAGCGAGCACCAGGTTGTCCGGTGTTTCGTCATGCCGCACGCCCAGGCCGTCATGGCCGGAGCGCGGGTCGAACCCGGCGCGACGACCTTTCGGCTCAGTGCGACCGTCGGATCAGACACCTACGGCATCCTCTCGAATCTCCACCTCGAGGTCGTCGCCCACACCACCCGGTTCGACGTAACGGTCACCGTCGACGCCGACACCTACAGCTACGACCAGACCACCGTCGTCGAGCACAAGATGTGGCCCGCGGTCGTCTTGCACACCGACCGCAACACGCTCCACCGGGTGAACGCCAACGACTAATTCGACGCGTCGGAGTTCCGACGCAACGTTGGCAGTGGGACTCGATGAAGATGGGTCCCGCAACTCGGCCTCGAGAACGCCCAATAACGTTCCAACGTCGTCGGCTCAGTTGACGTATTTCTCGTAGCCGCTGATCCAGTTGGATGAGAAGACCTTCCGGGCCGTGGCCAGGGTCACCGATCCATCACACACGAGACGGTGCATCGCGTTCTCCAGGGTGTCCTTGCGCCCAGCGTTCCACGTCGTTCTCCACGGTTCGGGCCACAGGTTCTTCACCGACGTGGGGCTGCCCCCCACCTCGAGCGGGATCAAGTGGTCCTCCTCGTAGTCGCTGGCCCGCGTGTCCCCGCCGAGGTTGTAGCCACTGTCGAGTTGGCGAAACTTGAGCGCTTCGGTGTAGGACTCGGAGGGTCGTACTGAGCTGGAGTAGCCCGGCACACAGATCGTCGAGTGAATGTTGGCCTGGGTCACCCGGACGTTGATGGCGCCCGGCGTCAACACGGGGTTGGGCAGCCCCGCGTTGCGCGCGCCCAGCGCGGGCGCGGCGACTAACACGCTCGCCGCGACCGCCGAAGCGACGATCCATCGACCGCGGGCGTGAACGCACGGAGACCGGGTCACGCAATCCCTTCGGCCCGGATGCGGTCGGCCACGCCGCGCCACCCCTTGTACGCGCGCATCGGCGCGGGCGCCTGGTCGAGCGCTCGCAGCAAGTTCTGCACGAAGTCGTCGCGACGCAACATCATCGTCGACAGGTCGGTCACGTAGGTACGGATGGTAAAGACGATCGCCCCCGTGTCAGGTAGGCGGCGCAGCGTCTGGCGCTCGACGCGGAAGTACCACTCGGTCATCGGCCCCTCGACGGCGTCGCGTGCGGCCTCCGGCTGGTGCAGGTCGGAGTCGTCGAGCAGCGTCCAGTTGAGGCGCCAGAACGGCCGGTCGGGTTTCATCCGGTCGAAGACCGACGTGGTCGGTCGGCTCAACTCGTCGTGGTACCCGGGCACCGGACCGTGGATCTCGTCGAGGGTCGTGCCGATCTTGGTCGCGAGGAGCCAGCGTGATGGAAAGCACACGCAGGCAGCCGTGAGGCGCCAGGCGTCGCTGTGCTCGAGCACGCACAGGTCCTCTTGGACCAGGCGGCTCGCCGCCACGATCGGATGCTCGGCGTCGTCGAGCTCGCGCGGCAACTCTGGGTGGTGCTCACCCAGCCAGGCAACGACCTCGCGCGCCAACTCGCGGCTCGCCGCGTCGCCCTCGGGGCACTTCGCGACCACGACGTCGCGGCGCTCACGCAGCAAACGGTCCTTGAGGGCCAGCTGGACGTCGCGCTGGTCGTCCACCTCGAGCCAGTTCTCCAGGTCGAGGGGACGCAGTCCCACCGAGAGTCGCCAGCCGCGATCGTCCAGCGGGACGTAGTCGGGGCGATCTGTCACTTCGGGTCCCCACGTTGCCGGAGCCACCAGTAGATGAGGAGGGCCAGCGCGGGGACCCCGACCACAATCGTCCGGGCCGCCGGCAACGGGCTGCCCGAGTTCATGTTGGCCCACTCGAGCGTGGCGAACGGACCTATCTCAGCCATAACTCGGCCAGTCTTGCCGAGTCCCTACGTCGTCACGCCGGCCGGTGGTGCCGTCAGCTTCTCCAGGCGCGCCACGATCTGCGAGATCGCCTGGTCCTGGGCCAGGAGGTGCTTCTGGATCTCCTCGGCCTCTTTCAGCACGGCCTCGGCATCTTTGTAGGTCTCTTCGGACCTCTTGTCCGCGGCGGCCGCCTGGATGTTCTGGCCCACGATAATGATGGGCAGCAGCACCAGTTGCAAGAAGCTGCTCGAGAGCCAGACCACGATGTAGTAGGTGCCCTGCTTGATGGCGTCGGGCAGCGCCAGCAAGGCGAGCACCGTGAAGACGTACGCGGCCCACATGGTGCCCACCACCAAGGTGATCCGCAGGCCGAACTTCGCGTTGAAGCGCACGAAGGGGTTCGGGTTCGTCGTGCGGCGCATGTCCTCGGTCTTGATCGGCGTGCGCTGAGCCAACTCCTGCGCCCGGGGATGGCGCACGTACTCATAGATCGTGGGCATGGGGTGATTTTCCCACCCAGCCACGAGTTACCGGGGGACGGTCCTAGCCCTTGACGAGGTCCGGCGAGGTCTCCATGCCCTTGCGCCACACCGACCGGGCGATGATCTTGGTGACGTCGGCGCGGTCGCGATACTTCTCGGCGACGTCGCGCACCTCTTCGAGCAGCCCCTCCGAGAGCACCGTCGGATTGAGCCCGAGCGACGCGAAACGATCGCGGCTGACGTTGAGTTCATTCTCGACGGCCTCGCGGCGAGGATTCGGCAGGTTGGCCACCTCCGCACCCGTGAGCTTGGCGATCAGTTCGGCCAGGTCGCGTACCCGGTACGTCTCGGTCACCTGGTTGAAGACACTCACCTTGTCACCGGTCTTCGGCGGGTTCTCCAGGGCGATCTGCACGCAGCGAACGGTGTCGCGAATGTGGATGAAGGCGCGGGTCTGGCCTCCGGTGCCGTGCACCGTCAGCGGGTGGCCGATGGCGGCCTGCATCAAGAAGCGGTTGAGCACCGTGCCGTAGTCGCCGTCGTAGTCGAAGCGGTTGATCAGCCGCTCGTCACAGGCGGTCTGGGGCGTCTGAGTCCCCCAGACGATCCCCTGATGAAGGTCGGTGATCCTCAACTGGTCGTTGGCCGCGTAGAAGGCGAAGAGGAGCTGGTCGAGGGTCTTGGTGAGGTGGTAGATCGAGCCGGGGTTGGCCGGGTGCAGGATCTCGCGGTCGATGTCGCCGTCGGGCGTGGGCACCTTGACGGTGAGGTAGCCCTCGGGGATCGGCGCCGAGCCGGACCAGCCGTAGCCGTAGACGCCCATGGTGCCCAGGTGCACCAGCGCGATATCCAAGCCGGACGCCACGATGGCTGCCAACACGTTGTGAGTGGCGCGCACGTTGTTGTCGATGGTGTAGCGCTTGGCGATCGTGCTGCGCATGGAGTACGGCGCGGCGCGCTGCTCACCGAAGTGGACAATGGCGTCGGGTCGGATCTCGAGGAGCAGGGCCTCAAAACGGTCGAACTCCTCGGCCAGATCCAGGTGGACGAAGCCGATCTCGTTACCGGTCAGCTCCTTCCAGACCCGAATGCGTTCGCCGATCGGACGAATGGGCGTCAGCGAGTCCACCTCCAGCTCGAGGTCGATCTCGCGGCGGCTCAGGTTGTCAACGATCGTGACGTCGTGGCCGACGTCGGACAGGTGCAGTGACGTGGGCCACCCACAAAAACCGTCTCCCCCGAGAACCAGAACCTTCACGGTCAACTCCCTTATCTGCGGCGCACGCTCGGCGCCCCGCGGAGCGTCGACGAGCGCATCGAACCGGTATGCACCCTACCAAAGGTGTCGCAACGCTCCTCGTGGGTCGCAGCGGCAGCGACGACAACGCGCCGTCACGCCTCGCCGAGACCCGGCACGTGCGGCCGAGGGCCGACTCCCACGTTGCCGTATCGATGATTGGTCACCGAGACGCTCTGCTCGAGCAGCCACCGCGGGCCTTCGACGTCGCCCGCCTGGGCCAGCGCACGACGATCGACGCTCACGCCGCGTTCGAGCAACCGTTCCGTGGGCGCCGGCTCGGCGCTGAGCCAGCGCACCCGCGTCCCGTCCGAGCACCGTTCGACGAATGCGTCAGGGGACTCACGCACGTCGATCGCGACGTTCTTCGCGGCCTCGCCGGCGCTGGTCTCGACCTCGACGCCTAGCACCGAGGAGATGCGCTCGAGGTAGGAGGCTTCGAGGCTCGACCAGCCATCGTCGACGCGCACGATGAATCGATGAGGTCGCCGGTAGCGGTGGACGTTTCGCTCCACTCGGAGTCCGGACGGGTCGAGCGCCACGGCACCACGTGCCGTCCACCACTCGCTCAGGTCGCGCTGGGCCGCCGCGAGGTCGTCGACGCGACGCCATCGCCGCAGCGCGTTCACGTAGTGGGGCCCGCCCGTCTTGGCCGTCGGCCCGACCGCGCTGCGCTTCCAGCCGCCGAAGGGCTGACGATTGACCACCGCTCCGGTCGTGGTGCGGTTCACGTAGAGGTTTCCGGCGGCCACGTGCTCGAGCCAGTACTCGCACTCCGACGTGCTGAGCGAGTGCAGGCCCGCGGTGAGTCCATACGGGACCTGGCTCTGCCAGCGCGTCGCGGTGGCCAGGTCAGGTGCCGTCATGATGCCCAGCACGGGCCCGAACCACTCGTTCAGGTGGCTCCACGAGCCCGGCCGGACCCCGAGCTTCACCCCCGGCTGCCAGAGGTAGTGCTCGTCGAGCGCGCGGGGTTCGACCAGCCACTGCTCGCCCTCGTCGAGATGGGTCAAGGCCCGAGTGAGGGCTGCCTCCGGCGGTCGGATCACTGGCCCGACCACGGTGGCCACGTCGGTGGCCCGGCCGACGCGCAAACTGGTCACGGCGTCGCGTAACTGTCGCAGGAACGCCGGGTCGGCCAGCAACGACGCCTCTACGATTCCCAAACTGGCGGCGCTGCACTTCTGGCCGGCGTGCCCGAAGGCCGCGGTCACCAGGTCGCGCACCGCGAGGTCGACGTCGGCGCAGGCAGTGACAACGATGGCGTTCTTGCCGCTCGTCTCAGCCAACAGGTTGATCTCGGGACGCCAGTCATTGAACAGCCGAGCCGTGTCGAACGAGCCGGTGAGGATCACCGCGTCGACGTCGGTGTGCGTCACGAGGTGACGGCCGACCTCGTCATCGCGAGTGGGCACGAACTGCAACACGTCGCGCGGGACACCACCGTCCCAGAACGCCGACGCCACCTCGAATCCCGTCGCGACGGCCTCAGGCGCAGGCTTGAGGATCACGGCGTTGCCCGCGGCGAGTGCGGCGGCCACGCCCCCCGTGGGAATGGCCCACGGAAAGTTCCACGGCGGCACCACGACCACTACCCCGAGTGGAGTCGAGTCACCGAGGTGGCACCCGCGCTCGGCGTAGTAGTGGATGAAGTCGATGCCCTCGCTCACCTCCGGGTCTCCCTCGGCGAGGGTCTTGCCCGTGTCGCGCGCCATCACCGCCAGTAGCTGAGTCCGGCGCGACGCCACCACCTGGGCGACGCGGGCCAGGACCTCGGCGCGCCCGACCGAACCGCGCGCCTCCCACGACGGTCCCGCAACGCGCGCGGCGGCCACCGCGCTGTCGACGCTAGAGAGATCGGCGACCGCGTAGCGGTACCACACCGCGCCGGCGGCGCCGGGGTCGCGACCCTCCTCGTAGTCCGACGCCGGCTCACCCACCCACGACGGCGTCGTGGACCGATCGGCGAGAGCCCGCGCGGCCGCCTGGGCGTAGTCGGGGTCGGCGGGGTCGCCGTCGCGGGCGTTCTCGAACGTTGAGAAGTACTGGGTCGGCGGGTGGAAGCGACGCGACGCCACGCTGAGGTCGTGACGCTGGGCGATGGAGTCGACGAATCGTCGGCGCTGCTCTTCGAAGACCGCGACGTCACGCCCGATCGCGAACGCCGCGCTGAGGTAGTTCTCCGGCGCGGTGTTCTCTTCGAGCCGGCGCACAAGGTACGCGACCGCGGACGCGAAGTCGTCGCGCTGGGTGGCGGGCGTGTAGAGCAGCACCGTCTCGCCCGAGCGCGCCAGGGCGAGCGCTTCGGCGTTGGCCATACCCTCGAGCATCTCGACGTCGACCTGGGACGTGACCCCGCGAGCCCGGGCGACCTCCAGGGCCCACGCGAGGTGGAACAGATTGTGGCTGGCCACCCCCACGCGAACGGCTGACGACCATTGCGGGCGAAGCACGACGTCCAGGAGCCGCGCGTAGCTGGCGTCGGCATCGGCCTTGGTGCCGTACGGAGCGGCCGTCCATCCGTGGATTTCGGCCTCGGCGTGCTCCATGGCCAGGTTGGCCCCCTTCACGAGCCGGACCTTGATGGTCGCGCCGCCGCGCGCGTGGCGCTCGAACGCCCACGCCAGCAGCTCGTCGAGTACGGCGTGAACGTCTGGCAGGTACGCCTGCAAGACAACGCCCGCCGACAGACCCAGGAACTCCGGCTCTGAGAGAACGCCGCAGAATGCGTCCATCGTGAGACGCAGGTCGCGAAACTCTTCCATGTCCAAGTTGACGAAGACCCCGTCGCGCGCTGACGCCCGATAGAGCGAGCGAAGTTGCGAACTAACTCGATGCACCGATCCCGCTCGGTCGACGGTGACCAGTTGGCTCACGACCGACGACAGCTTCACCGAAACGTAGGTGACCTCCGGGCGCGACATCATTTCCACCACGCGGTCCAGTCGATCCCCGGCCTCGGCCTCGCCGAGCACCGCCTCTCCCAGGACGTTCACGTTGGCCCCGAGACCATGACGCCGTCGGTGCTGAAGGTGACGACGCAGGGTCCGCGCGTCAGCGTCGATGATCAGGTCGCTGGTGAGGTAGCGGATCCGGCGGTGCACGAGCGCCAGGACCGGGCCCGGGGCGACGCGCGACAGCAATCCGACGACGCGCAGTCCCGCGAAGTTCCACCAGCCAAAGCCGGCGACTGACGCGTGACGGACCGCGTCTCGCAGGGCAGCCGCGGCGCGGCGCCGCGACGTGAAGCGCATGACCTCGTCGGTCAAGGTCACCGTGACGCCCAGCGCGTCGCGATCGCGCAACAGTCGCGCGAAGCGCCGGCGCGCGGCCCGCTCGCGGCGCGAAAGCAGGGACGTGGCGTCCTCGAGCAGGATGCGAGCACGCTCGGTGGCGACGTTGGTCAACTGGTCGAGCGACGGATCGGTGATCATGTCGGTCGCTGACCCAGGGTCCCGGCGTGACCGACGACCCCGCTCCCTGCGACCACCGGCTTCACCCCCGGATCAATGACCCGTCACCGTGTCTACTACCGCCCCCGCGCTCAACGAACCTCCGTCACGTGCTCGGAGACGTCGAGCAACTCCACCCACGTTCGCCCGGAGGTGAGCGCGATGACCTGGCCCCGACGGTTCTTGTAGACGATGGGCTGGCGTAGCGACCCTCTCGACCAGCGAGCCCGAACGACCGAGTGCTTGGTGAAGACCTGGGCGACGCCGGAGCCTAGGAGCTGGGCCTGGGCGCCCTCGACGCCCACCCCGCCCAGGTAATGCACGTACATGACGATCACGTTCTGGGGCGAGACTCGCCGACCGGTCGCGTCTCGATCGAGCGCGCCGAAGATCGACCGGTCCCACGAAGCCGTCTTGGTGTCCCACGCGTACGACGTGGCGTAGCCGCTGGCAAAGCCCACCGTGAACGAACGCACGCGCGTCGAGAACCTCGGCGCCGAGCGCGAGTACGTGAACAGCGCCCGCGGCGGGCGCGGCCGACCACCCTGACGGATGAAAAGAGACACGTTCGCGAACAGGTTGTGCGGTGGGGGCCGGTTGGAGGCGCGATACATCATCGCGCCGCTGTTGGCTTCGCTGAAGAGTTTGACCGGCGCGGTCTTGATCGAGTCGATCGCGTACTGGGCTCCGCCCGAGAACACGAAGATCCCGCCAAGCGGATAGACGACCTCGCGGTCCGTCCGGCGCACGGAGCGCACGGGCCCCACCCGCGCCGGTGCGGCCGAGTTGAACACGGCGGCGAGGCGTGTGATCCCGCCCTCGACGATCTCCTCGTACACCACGTCGGCTTGTCGGATGCCGTACTGGGGGTGCGCCTCGTAGGTGTTGTCGATCTTGACCGTGACCGCTGGTCGCCTCGACGTGACGCGCGTCGGGTCGGCCAAGCCCGTCAGCGGTGCGGTCGGGCGCGGGCGCAGCGTGATGGTCGTGGTCGGCGCCGTCGTCGAGGTGGTGTCAGCTCGGCCGACCGTCGCGCCGTACCCGAGCGCCGTCAGGGCCACCAAAATCACCGCGATCGCGCGCCGCACGCCGGAACTCTACCGGCATACTTCTCCGTCCACGGGTCGCCGGATGGGCGTTCCCTCAACGCACGCGGTCCTGGGAACCCGAGCCGTGGCGCTGGCTCGGCGTGAGGTCGCTCTACCTCGCCTACCGGGCCGAGGCATCGGGACGCCCAACGACGTCGCGCCTGGCGCGCGCCGCGGACTTCATGTCTGGTCGGTGACCGTCGCGGAGACGCCAATGAGGAGTTGGTCGGTGAACGCGTGGAGGGTTCCGCGCATCGTGGCGATATCCATCTCCCGGGAGTTGGCCAGGACCTGCACCGCGAGTCCGTCGACCATCGAGATCAACATTTTGGTGAAGATCAAAGGGTCGCCCTCGCGGATGCGGCCCTCGGCTTGGGCCTGACGAATCAAGCGCGAGACGACAGCGCGCCAGTCGACATCCAGGATCTCGATCACTCCCTGCAGGGCGGTGTCGCGAATGGAGATCGCCCAGAACTCAGACCAGACCCGCCACGCCACGCCCGTAGGCTCTCGCGGTCGTCGGGCAGGTAGGAGTCAACGTAGGTGCGCAAGAACTCTAGAATGTCGGTCGACGCGGCCAGGAGGTCCCTTCTCCTCGCGATCCAGTGGCGCACGTTGTAGGCGAAGGCCGCGCGCAGCAGGGTTTCCTTATCGTCGAAGTAGTAGTGGATCGTCCCGGTGGAAAACCCCACGTCCTTGGCCACGTCCGAGATTCGCAGGGCCCGACGCCGCGTTTGGCGACGAATTTGCACGTCGACTTGAGGATCTGCTCACGTCGCAACGCCTCAACACTCGGCCGGGACATTCGTGATCTCCGCAGTCGTTGGAACGTGAAAGTTCAGTTTACGTAGGGGGCCCGACGGCCCGTACCCCCGCGGCCCGTGCGCCCTGAGAGACTCGAGTAGACACCGGAGACGCATGTGACCCGTCCGCCAACACCCGATACGCCGATGGACCGACGCCAGTTCCTACGCCGCGCTGGCCTGGCGTCCGCGTGGGCGATGGCGGGCGGATCCGGATTCCCGCTGATCGCGTCCGCTAGCTCCACCGCACCCGCCGGATCCGACCTCGGGGCGGTGCGCCACGTTGTCTTCCTCATGCTGGAGAACCGATCGTTCGACCACTACTTCGGCACCTACAAGGGTGTTCGAGGATTCGACGATCACGCGAGCAACTCCTTGGGGATCTTCGCGCAACCCGATGCGGCCAACACGACACGCACCCCCGTGGGTGTTCAGCTCCCCTTTCACCTCGACACGCGAACACGCCTCGGAGAGTGCACGCACGACATCACGCACCAGTGGCTGGCCCAGCACCAGAGCTGGCACGGCGGCGCGATGGACGGCTTCGTCTCGACGCACACGTCGCCCCAAGACGATGGCTCCGTCTCTGGCCTCCTCACCATGGGCTACTACACACGCGCCGACCTACCATTCCACTACGCCCTGGCCGACGCATTCACGATCTGTGACCACTACTTCTGTTCGGTGATGGGGCCGACCCACCCCAATCGGCTCATGGCGCTCTCGGGCAACATCGACCCCACCGGCACACACGGTGGACCCGTTTTGACCACCAACTCGTCACCCGACATTCTCTTCAGCGCCCGGTGGACGTCGGTGCCCGAACTGCTCCAAGACGCCGGAGTGAGTTGGAAGACCTACACTCCGCCGGGCCAGGGCTACATACCCACGGCGCCGGAACTCGGCTTCGGTGACGCGATCCTTCAGTACTTCGCGGCCTACCGAAAGCCTTCGTCACATCTATTCGAGCGAGCCTTCCTGCCGACCTATCCGAATGACTTCGTGCGCGACGTGCGTCACAACACGCTGCCGTCGGTGTCGTGGATCGTCCCGCCGAACGGCTTCGACGAACACCCGCCGGCGCCCCCGGCCTACGGGGCCTGGCTGATCAGCCGGGTCCTGTCCGCGCTGATGTCGAATCGCGAAGTGTGGTCGCGCACGGTGCTGTTCATCACCTACGACGAGAACGGGGGGTTCTTTGACCACGTCGCGCCGCCCACGCCCTCGCCGGGGACGCCAGGCGAGTTCGTCACCGCGACGCCCCTGCCGGCGACGGCCGGCGGACTCGCCGGTCCCATCGGACTCGGATTCCGGGTCCCCCTGCTCGTGGTGTCGCCGTTCAGCCGCGGTGGCTACCTGTCGTCTGACGTCTTTGACCACACGTCGCTGATCCGATTCCTCGAGGCCCGCTTCGGCATCCGCTCCCACGAGATCTCCTCGTGGCGGAGATCAACGGTCGGCAACCTTGTCTCAACGCTGCGCCTGCATCGCGCCAATCTCACTGCGCCTCGACTGCCGGCGACGTCCGGCTATCTGCGCCGCGCGCTCAGCGTCGATGGCTGCAACCCGGACGACGTCGCGGAGACCAACACGCTCTTTCGACCGTACCCGCAGTCACCGACTCAGGTGATGCCGACTCAGGAGTTTGGGACGCTGCACTCACTCGCGTAAGGATCGGCGAGTCCACCGACGCCCGACGCCAGATACGCTGCCGCCATGCCTAAATCTCGCTCGCGTGCGACCGTCCCCGTCGCGCCGCCGAGTGGCGCACGCACTCGGACCAGGTCGTGAGCACGTCACCGCTGCGACAACGACGAGCCGCACGGGCCCTGGACACGCACCTCGCCGAGATCGCCCCTCAACACCTGCGCGAGATCTTCGCCCAGGACCCCGGGCGCGGCGAGCGACTGTGCGCCGAGGCCGAAGGTATCTACCTCGACTACTCGAAAAATCGCGTGACCGATGAGACGATGCGGCTGCTGGCCGAACTGGCCAACGAATCAGGGGTGGTCCATCGACGCGACCAGATGTTCCGGGGTGAGCACATCAACGTGTCCGAGGACCGGCCGGTGCTGCACGTCGCCCTGCGAATGCCCCGCGAGTCTTCGCTCGTCGTCGACGGCGTCGACGTTGTGCGCGAGGTGCACGCCGTCCTGGACAAGATGAGGTCTTTCGCCGATCGCGTGCGTTCGGGCGAGTGGAAGGGCCACACCGGTCAAAGAATCCGCAACGTGGTCAATATCGGCATCGGCGGCTCGGACCTCGGACCGGTCATGGCGTACGAGGCGTTGCGCTTCTACTCGCGCCGCGACCTCGTGTTCCTCTTCGTGTCCAACGTCGACGCGACCGACTTCGTGGAGGCGGTCCGCGACCTGGACGCGGCCGAGACGCTCTTCATCGTCTCGTCCAAGACCTTCGGAACGCTCGAGACGCTCACCAACGCCCAGTCGGCGCGCGACTGGTTGGTCGAGCGCCTCGGCGACGAGGCGGCGGTGGCGCGCCACTTCGTCGCCGTGTCGACGAATGAAGCCAGAGTCGCGGCGTTCGGTATCGACCCGCAGAACACGTTTGGCTTCTGGGACTGGGTCGGCGGCCGCTACTCCATGGACTCGGCCATTGGGCTGTCGACCATGATCGCCATCGGCCCGGATCGTTTCACCGAACTCCTCGAGGGTTTCCGCGTCATGGATGAGCACTTCTGCACGGCGCCGTTCGAACGGAACCTGCCGATGCTCATGGGGCTGCTCGCGGTCTGGAACCGCGACTACCTCGGGTGTCCGACGACGGGCGTCATGCCCTACGACCAGTACCTCAAGCGGCTCCCGGCGTACCTCCAGCAGCTCACGATGGAGTCCAACGGCAAGCACGTGTCGCTCACCGGGGAGGCCCTCGACTACGACACGGGAGCGATCTACTGGGGCGAACCCGGCACCAACGGCCAGCACAGCTTCTACCAACTGATCCATCAGGGCACCACCATCGTGCCCGTCGACCTCATCGGGTTCGCCCGGAGCCTCAATCCCCTAGGCCCCCACCACGACACCCTGACGTCCAACGTGTTCGCTCAGGCCGAGGCGCTCGCCTTTGGCAAGACCGAGGCGGAGCTCCGCGCCGAGGGTGTCGCGCCGCACGAGGTGGCCCATCGAGTCATGGAGGGAAACCGGCCCACCAACGTGCTGCTGGCCGAGGTCCTGACGCCGCGCCTTCTCGGTTCATTCATCGCGCTCTACGAGCACTCCGTCTTCACCCAGGGCACCGTCTGGGGTATCGACTCGTTCGACCAATGGGGCGTCGAGCTGGGTAAGGCCCTCGCCAGCCGAATCATTCCCGAGCTCGCGGCCGACGCCGACCCCGTCCTGGCCCACGACTCGTCGACCAATGCGCTGATCACGCGCTATCGAGAACTCAAGACCAAGGGGACCTAGATGCCAACCGACCAGCCAATGCAGATCGCCATGGTGGGACTCGGCCGGATGGGGGCCAACCTTGTCCACCGGCTCGCGCGCGACGGGCACCGGTGCGTCGTCTACGACCTCAACGCGGCGGCAGTGAGCGCCCTGGAGGGCGACGGCGTCGTCGGAGCGGCGTCGCTGCACGAACTCGTGACGCTCCTCGACTCCCCGCGCGTGATCTGGCTCATGCTGCCCGCGGCCATCGTGCAGGCGACGTTGGACGACCTCGTCGGCCAGCTCTCACCTGATGACGTGATCATCGACGGCGGGAACTCCTACTACCGCGACGACATTCTCCGTGCGCACAGCCTCGCCGCGAGCGGGGTCCATCTGGTCGACTGCGGCACCAGCGGCGGCGTGTGGGGACTCGAGCGCGGCTACAGCCTGATGATCGGCGGCGACGACGATGTCATCGCACGACTCGACCCCATCTTCAAGACCATCGCGCCCGGCAACGACGGCGTCGCGCCAACACCGGGGCGCGCAGACGCCGGCGGGACCGCGACGCAGGGCTACCTGCGCTGCGGTCCGCACGGGGCCGGACACTTCGTCAAGATGGTGCACAACGGCATCGAGTACGGGATGATGGCGTCGATCGCCGAGGGACTCAGCATCATCAAGCACGCCAATGCGGGCTCCCTGTCGGTGAGCGCCGACGCGGAGACGGCACCACTGCGTGACCCGGAGTTCTATTCGTTCGACATCAACGTCGCCGAGGTGGCGGAAGTCTGGCGTCACGGATCCGTTGTCAGCTCGTGGCTGGTCGACCTCACCGCCGACGCTCTGGCGCGCTCGCCCGAACTCGCTGAGTTTTCCGGCCGCGTGTCCGATTCGGGCGAGGGGCGCTGGACCGTGGAAGCGGCGATCGACGAGTCCGTTCCGGCGCCAGTCATCAGTGCGGCCCTCTGGCAACGCTACGAGTCACGCGACCGCGGCGAGTTCACGGCCAAGGTCCTGTCCGCCATGCGCTCCGAGTTCGGTGGGCACGTCGAAAAACCATCCTGAAATGCAGCACGAGCTTCGCGACTTCGCTGACGACGACTCGCTCGCTCGGGCCGCGGCCGAGTACGTGGCCGACGTCGCGCGTCGCTGCGTCGACGAACGTGGACGCTTCAGCTTCGCCGTGAGCGGGGGCCGGACGCCGTGGGCGATGTTTGCCGCCTTGAGTGAGCGCGCGATGCCGTGGGCGCGCACCACCATCTTCCAGGTGGACGAGCGGGTCGTGCCCAGCGTGGACCCCGCGAGAAACGTGACCCAACTGCGCGAAAGCCTGGCGGCCGTCCCGGCCGTCGTGGAGCCGATGGGGGTGGACGAGGAGGATCTCGACGGGGCCGCCGAGCACTACGCGCGAATACTTCCCGCGCGACTCGACCTCGTGCACCTCGGACTGGGCGCCGACGGCCACACCGCGTCGCTGGTGCCCGGCGACCCCGTGCTGGACGTCACCGATCGACTGGTCGCACTGACCGGCGTCTACGACGGCCACCGGCGTATGACTATGACGTACCCGGCATTGGCAGAGGCCAACCAACTCCTGTGGCTCATCACCGGTGCCGACAAGCGACAGGCCCTCTCCGGCCTGCTCACTGGCGACACCGCCATTCCGGCCGGGCGCGTCGAGGCGTCTCATTCGCTGGTCATGGCCGAGCGATCGGCGCTCTGAGTCGTGGGAACCGACGCCGAGAAGCAACTGGCCGCGCAGGCCGGGGCGAGACTGGTGGACGATCGGATGCGCGTGGGCCTCGGGTCCGGGACGACGGTCGCGTTCCTGCTCACCGAACTGGCCCGTCGGGGCTCCGCGGCGCGATTCGTCGCGACGTCGCCGCGAACCGAAAGGTCGGCACGGGACCTGGGTTTGGCTATCGAGGAGTTCGATACGTGGGACCGGCTGGATCTGGCCATCGACGGCGCCGATCAGATCTCGGCCGCCGGGTGGCTCATCAAGGGCGGGGGTGGTGCCCACACCCGAGAGAAGATCGTCGCCAACGTCGCTGACCGTTTCGTCGTCATCGTGGACTCATCCAAGGAGGTCAGCGCGCTACACCCTCCCGTGCCGCTCGAGCTGATGACCTTCGGACTCGCGGCGACGCTCGCCGAACTCGGTACGGCGAAGCTGCGCGGCGTCGAGGCGAGCCTCGACGGCGGAGTCATTGCAGACCTCTTTGGCGAGGTCGGCGACCCGGCCGCTCTGGCGCGGCGCCTGGACGCCCACCCAGGTGTCGTCGCCCACGGTCTCTTCTCTCCTGACCTGGTCGATGAGATGATCGTGGGCGTGGGCACGACCATTCGCCACGTGACCACGGGAGGTCCGCCATGAGTCCCCATTCGAAATTGGCAGACACCGACATCCCCGACGATCACATCATCGTCATCTTTGGGGCCACCGGCGACCTCGCCAAACGCAAGATCCTTCCCGGGTTGTTCCACCTGGCCGCCGCGGGTCTACTGCCCCACCACTACCGGATCATCGGCGTATCGCGCTCCGCAATGGTCGAGTCATCGGACGCCTTCCGCGACCAGGCCCTCGAGGCCATCCTCGAGTACGGGAGCCACAAGCCCGACGCCGGCGAATGGGAAGAGTTCCAAAAGACGCTCTCCTTCGTCGTGGCTGACGCCACAGAGTGGTCGCACCTGGAAGACGCGATCATGGCCGCCGAGGTGGAACTCGGCGCCAACGTGCGCCGGCTCTTCCACCTGGCCGTGCCGCCGAACGCGGCCCAAGACATCATCGAGATGCTGGGCACCTCGGGACTCAGCCGGAACTCTCGCGTGATCTGTGAAAAGCCTTTCGGTGTCGACCTCGCCTCGGCCCAGCAGCTCAACCGGGTGATCGCCGCGAACTTCGAGGAGACGCAGGTCTATCGCATCGATCACTTCCTCGGCAAGGAGTCCATCGACAACATCCTGGCCCTGCGATTCGCCAACCGTATGTTCGAGCCCCTGTGGAATCGCGACCACGTCTGCTTCGTGCAGATCGACGTTCCCGAGTCGATCACCATTGAGGGCCGCGGCACCTTCTACGAAGAGACGGGGGCGTTTCGCGACATGGTCGTGTCGCACCTGTTCCAGGTGCTCGGCTTCCTGGCGATGGAGCAGCCGGTCAGCCTGGACGCCAGCCCGCTGCGCGACGAGGTCCACAAGGTCTTCCAGACCCTCCAGCCGATCGATCCCGCGTGGGTGGTGCGCGGCCAGTACGACGGCTACCGCCAAGAGGCGGGCGTCGCACCGGACTCGGACACCGAGACCTTCGTGGCACTGCGCGCCGAGGTCGAGAACACGCGCTGGAAGGGCGTGCCCTTCTACCTGCGCTCGGGCAAGTCCCTGGCCCAGAGCCGCCAGGTCATCACCATCGGCTTCGACGAGCCGGTGATGCGCCTCTTCCCGCTCGGCCCCAACTCCTCGTCGTGGCGCGGCAACAAGCTCGTCGTCGACTTCCAAGACCCCGGCTCCATCCACGCGCACTTCCTGGCCAAGGAGCCCGGCCCACGCATGCGTCTCGACGCGGCCGAGATGACGTTCAAGTATCGCGACTCGTTCCAGGCCGCGCACAACCTCGAGGCGTACGAGCGGCTGATCCTCGAAGCCATGCTCGGAAACCGCGCGTTCTTCACTCGTTCTGACGGCATCGAACGGCTGTGGGAGGTGGCCGCGCCGCTGCTCGCCGATCCTCCACCCGTGGAGCCGTACGCGCAGGGCTCGTGGGGGCCTCCGTCGATGGAGCGCATCGTGGCACCGATTGAGTGGTGCCTGCCCTAGCCCCTGCGCCGTCGGGCGTCGAGGTCGCGGTTACGTCGTTGAGAAGTAGGTGCGCATCGGGTCGAGGTAACTCTTCTGCCACCCGCCGTTCTCGTAGCCGAGCTGCTCACTCGGGACCCCGGTGTGACGCACACGCACCAGTGTCCCGTCGTCGACCGACTCAAAGGTGACTTCGATCTGCGAGTCGGGATCGTCGTCGGTGAACTGCGTCGTCCGCCAGGACTGGACGATTCGCGCATAGGGCTCGAGCGCCAGGTTCTTCCCGTTGATGTAGCCATCCCAGGCGGTGAACTCTCCACCCACGGAGGGATCGATCGTCGCCGCGCCCCCGGTCATGGCGGCGTGCTCGTCACTGGACAGCCACGCGCGGTAGAGCATTTCGGGCGGCGCCGGCACGACGCCGGAGACTTCAAAGTCGTAGGTCATCTCTCTCCATCGCCCGGCGGCGTTCGCCCAATCACGTGCGGTCCGCCTACACCGCGATCGTAGGGCACTGACGAAATCGTGAGTTCAGCCTAGTGACACGACCTCCCGCACTGCTCGTTCTGGTGACCGCACGTGCGTTGCGGGTTGGCCGAGGTCGTCGCGCGCGCCGGACACAGAATCGCGCGCTCATTATGGTTGAGGCATGAACCCAGCCATTGAAGACCTGGCCGACCAGCTCATCGCCGCGCGCTTTCGTCAAGAGCCCCTCGAGGCCGCGCTGCTCGGCCTGCCCGCGCGACGCGGCGAGTTGGCGGACCTGTCGTCGTCTGCCCAGGCCGACCTCATGGCGACGTACTCGTCGCTGGCGTCCGCGGCCGAGGCCCTCTACGAGGCCGCCCGCGTCGATGAACTGGACCACGACGAGACCGACGTGCTCACGCTGGACCTCATCCGCATGACGGCAGAGACCACCGCCCTCTCGTTGTCGGTCCCGCTCCTGGAGTTCACGGCCACCGACATTTTCGTCGCCCCGTTGGCGGGAGTGCTGGCGGCGCTGCCGATGTTGGCGCTGGACTCGCCCGAACGGCGCGACGACCAGCTGGCGCGTCTCGCTGCGTTGCCGGTCTTCTTAGAGCAGTCGGCCCAACGGCTTCGCGACGGCGTTGACGCTGGTCGCACTCCACAGGAGCGCGGCGTGCGCGCCGCCATGGCCCAGATCGACGCGATCACCGGTGACCCCCTGCTTGGCGCGCTGCGCTCGGACCCGGACGGAGCCCCCGATGAGTTCGCCGCCGCGCAGGGTCACGTCCTCGACGAGGTCGTGCGTCCGGCACTGCTTCGCTACCGCGAGGTGTTGGAGAACCAGGTCCTGCCCTCCGGACGTGCGGACGAGAAGCCGGGACTGTGTTGGTTGCCCGGTGGTGAAGACATGTACCAGCGCTGCGTGAGGTACTCGACCTCCACCGAGCACACTGCCGAAGATCTCCACTCAACGGGTCTGGCCATCATCGAGCGTCTGAACGAGGAGTTCGCGGCGTTGGGATCCGAGTTGTGGAACACGACCGACGTCGCCGAGATCCACGAACGCCTCCGAACCGATCCAGCGCTGCGCTACGAGAGCGGCGACGAGATAGTGACAACAGCCATCGAAGCTGTCCGGCGGGCCGAGCACGCCGCTCCCGAGTGGTTCGGGTTAATCCCGACGACCGCCTGCGCGGTCGAGCCGATACCCGAGGCGCTCGCGGAGGGTTCACCCCCCGCGTACTACTTCACCGGCGCCCTCGACGGGTCGCGCGTGGGCACGTACTTCATCAACACGACCAAGCCCGAACAGAGGTTCCGGCACCTGGCCGAGGCCGTCGCGTTCCACGAGGCGGTGCCGGGGCACCACTTCCAGTTGACGATCGCCCAACAACTCGAAGGAAGTCACGTGGTCCACTCCGTGTTCGCCGACGTGGCCACCGCGGAGGGTTGGGGGCTGTACGCCGAGAGGCTGGCCGACGAGATGGGCCTCTACACCAGCGCCGTGGCGCGCTTGGGCATGGTGAGCACCGACGCGTGGCGAGCCGCGCGCTTGGTCGTGGACACCGGACTGCACGCACTGGGATGGTCACGCCAGGACGCCATTGACTGGATGGGCGCCCACGTCCCCATGAGCTCGCTGGAGATCCACTCCGAGGTGGATCGCTACATCTCAGTCCCGGGACAGGCGTTGGCGTACATGGTGGGCCGGCTCGCGCTGGAGGCACATCGGCGCGACGCCGCGGAGCGGCTCGGCGAGCGTTTCAACATTCGGGCATTCCACGATTTGATCCTTCGATCGGGCCCCGTCCCGCTCCCCGCACTTGCGTCAGCTGTCGAGCGATGGATCAGCTCTCAGACGAACGCTTCGAACTAGCGCACCGCATATTCGTCGACTTGACCACGTCGCGCGATCGAACTCGCGCGTTCTGGAGCGCAGCGCGAGCAGTTGGCGCGCGTCGGCCTTGTCTCGCTACACGTCGGAGTCAGAGGCGGATAGAGTCGGCCAAGTGGAGAGCCTGACCAAGGTGAAGGCCCAGAGCGATTTCTACGACGATGTGCACTATCGGCGTACGAACAACAAGGCCGAGACCCTATGCGGGCTCAAGATCACGGACAGCCCCCCGAAGGGAGACGTGTCGTGCGTTCAGTGTCGCCGATTCGCCGCGGGCGAGTTCTAGCCGCCAACTTTTTGAGGTCTAGGTCTGTCAGTGCGGCTGGAGGGATTCGAACCCCCGACCCTCGGTTCCGTAGACCGATGCTCTAATCCGCTGAGCTACAGCCGCATTACTGGAGTTCAATCCTAGCCCACGGGCCTTCGCGGACTTCCCGCCCCTACCATGTCGGCGTGCCGCGAACGTTCCTCGACGACCTGCCTGAACTGGTCGACCACGCAAACGATTCAATGATCGCAACCCGGCACGATCTGCACGCTCACCCCGAGCTGTCTTTCGAGGAATACCGGACCTCGGACACCATTCGGACCCGGCTCACCCAACTGGGATGGTCTCTCGCGCCGTGTCCCACCGAGACGGGAGCTGTGGCCACGTTGGTCGGCGGCCGTTCGGGCCGGCGAGTGATGCTTCGCGCCGACATCGACGCGCTACCGGTCACCGAAGAGCGTGACTCGGACCATCGATCCCTGATCGAGGGCGTGATGCACGCGTGCGGCCACGACGTGCACACCGCGGGACTGCTGGGCGTCGCGGATGTGCTGTCGCGGCGCCGCGCCGATCTCCCGGGCGAGTTCACTCTGGTGTTCCAACCCGCCGAAGAAGGGCTCGGCGGAGCCGCGGCCATGATCGCCGGTGGGCTGCTCACCCAACAACCGGCCGACGTCGTTCTGGGCGTACACGTCACCTCGCTGGCGCCCGTCGGTATCGTCGCGAGTCGGGCCGGCACCTTTATGAGTGGGGCCGACTCGCTCAGCATCGACATCATCGGTGTCGGAGGTCACGGCGCGATGTCCACGACTCGGGGCAACGTGGTTCTGGCGGCCAGTGCGCTCGCACCGCGCGTGAGCGACGTCGTCGCCGGGCTCAGCTTCGAGGGGACCAACTGCGCGTGCTCCATCGGAGTCCTGAAGGCGGGCACCAAGAACAACGTCGTGCCGCGGCGAGCCGTGCTGGAGGGAACCCTGCGAACCTTCAGCTCCGACCAACGCGCGCTCGCGCTCGCACGACTCGCGTCGTTGTTGGTCGAGATCGAGGATGAGTTCGGCGTGAGTGCCGCGTTGGGGCTACACGAGAACGTGCCGGCGGTGATCAACGACTCCGCCGTCGTGGCTCGCGCGATGACCCAAGCGGGCGCCGTGGTGGGCGAGTCAAATGTCCTGACTGTTCCACCGGTCACGCCCAGCGACGATATGGCCGAGTTCCTCAACCTGGTGCCCGGCGCGTACCTGTTCGTAGGGGGCGCCTTGGCCGACGGGACCAGCGGCATGCACCACGCGCCGGATTTCGCCGTCGACGACGCGGCCCTCTCCGTCATCTGCGGCGTTCTCAGCGCCGCGGCCGTCGACCTGGCCCGGGCTTAGAAGAGGTGCGAGGCACCGCGCAGCGGGGCTTCGTTGCCGTGGGCCGTTACTTCACACGGCACGGTCGTGAATCGCCCCGGCGACACGCGCTTGGCGTTGCCCCCGGCGAGGTGTAGTTGCGTCGCCGCGAACTCCAACGCGAATCCGCGCAGAGCCTCCTCCAACATTTCGTACCACCGGTCCGGGTCCTCGGAGCGCGCTCGCTCACCCAACAGCTGGTCGTAGGTGCGCCCGTCGCGAAAGATGGCCGCGCCGACGTCGCGCACCCGTTCCAGCTGGCCGTCGCGCTCTAGCGCGAGACCGACGCCGGTCCCCAGCGCAACCACGACCTCGACGCCGTGTCCTTCGCAGCACCCCAGGGCCGCGAGCGTGGCGTCATTGACGACCCGCACGTCGCGGTGCGTGGCCTGGATCAGCGCGTCCTGCAGCGCGAAGTCGGCCCACTCGGCGGCCAGTTGCGGGTCGACCTCGGTCGTGACTCCGCCGGGACGAGCCAGATTGCCGGGTTTCACGACGTGGCCATCGGCAAACTCGCCGGGAAAACCCACGCCGACGCGATGCCAATCGGTCTCCTCAACCCTCGCGGCCAAAGCCTCGACCAGCCGACCCGGCGAGCACGGGTAGGGGGTCGGGCGGCGCTTGGGGGCGTCTAGGAGCTGACCCGTCTGGTCCACCGGGCAGTACTTGATGGTCGTGGCACCGACATCGATGGCCAAGATGGTGTGCTCGTCTTGATGGACCCATACCGCCATTTACGAATCGTACTTACCCCGTGCGTTCTCCACGGGTGCGCAGGCGCCGCGTGGTCCACCAGGGTCGCAAGCGAACGATCGAGACGGGTCGACGCCCGGCGACCACGTGTGCCGTCCCGGGCGTGCCCAATCGCAGTGGCGTCACCGGACCGTTCGTCGTGTCGACCAGTTCGGGTAGGTAGGTACGCACCGTGGGGTCGGTCAGACCGGAAAGGACCATCCGTGCCCCGTGGTTGTTCACGATGGTGGCCGCTCGAGGACCCCAACGCGCCACGAGTTGGGCGAAGTCCTGCACCACCGTGACCAGGGTGACGTCCAGACCGCTGAGGGTGGCCGCGAGCTGGTCGAGGTCGTCCAGCGGCGCCACCGTCGCCGCCTCGTCCAGTACCAACAGGAGGCGCCGTTGGCTCCCGAGGTCGACCAGGCGCTGCTGCTCTTCGAGCACCGTGCGCAAGGCCCCTCGAAACAGCGGCTCGTAGTGACGAAGTTCACCGCGCGGGGCGCATAGGTACAAGGTGTGAGGTCCGTGGACCACGTCACGCACGCCCGCCAGCGGCTGGGCGAAGCGCCACGGCAGGAGCATGGTCTCGGCGGTCGTGAGGACGCCGTCCAGGGTCTTGGTTTCGTGGGTGAGGAATGCGCGCACGACGTCGCCGCCGTCGCCCGAATCGTCGAACCACGCGTCGAAGGCGCGGTCTTCCACGACGGCGGCGACGTCGAAGATCGTCCGCGCGCTGCTCGCCGCACACACCAATAGCGCAGCCACCAACTTGGCCGCCAACGAGTTCCAAAACTCCGTGTCACCGCGTCCCGACGAGGAGATCGTCAGATCATGCGCGACGCGCAGGGCATGACGCATCGAGACGACCCCCTCCAATGGGTCCCAGGTGAGACCCTCATCGCGTCCCGGCTCGAGAACCTGCACGTGGCCCAACGATCCACGCCAACGCCGCGTGGCGTCAACGACGTCGCGCTTCACGCTCGTGACCACGGCCGGCCCCGACCAGCGAAGGAGCGAAGGCACCACGAGCGACGAGGTCTTGCCCGACTGGGTCGGACCGACGACGAGCAGCGAGTTACGCGACTCCAGCGCGAGGTCGACGCCGACGCTGAACCCGTGCCAGGTGCGCCGCCCCAGCACCGGTCGGTCCCGAGTGCTCACGATGCACCCTCACGCATGGCGGCGTCGGTGTCGATGAACGCGAGGTCGCGGGAGTCGGGCGTCACCCGCACCACGGAGCGATACGCGCCGTAGCGCACCAGGGCACTGCCCTTGGGCAGCGCGCGCAGGTAACGCTCTTCGAGCGGTGCCAGTCCCAGGGCGACGGCCATCTCGCGGGCCTCGTCCGGGGGTTGGCGAAACAGCCAGGCGGTCTCACACTCACGCAGCAACCCGCGGGCCCGCTCTCGCTGGGCGCTGCCCTCGTCACCCGCGGCCGCGACGTCCGAGAAGCGGTGCAGTACCAACACGTGGCTCAAGCCGCGCGCCCGGGCGAGCTTCCAGGAACCCTGCAGCCAGCGCATCGCGTGCGCCTCGGCGAGCAGCGCCCAGGCCTCGTCGAGCACCAGGTAGCCCAGTTCGCCGCTCGCGGCCACGACGCGTTGAGCGGCCGCCACCGCCGACAGAGCTGACACCGGCAGCGAGCTCGCCGCCCACTGGGCCGAAAGGTCCAGGACGACCACCGCGGTCCCCAGCCCGAGCGGTTCGCCCTCGCCATCGAAGAGTCCCGCCAGGTCCCCGTGGACGAAGCGATGCAGGGTGAGCGCGAGTGAGCGCACCGGCGAGGGTCGCGGATCCTCCAGCGCGCCCGCCGCGCCGTCGAAGAGAGCCCTCAACACGCGGCGACTTTCCGCACGCTCCCGAACGCGCCAGGCGTCGTCGAGGACGTAGAGCTCCTCGGCGGAGAGGTCCGCGCCCTGGGCACTGGCCACCAGGGCGCGTACGAGCGCCAGCGCCTCGTCGTCGGCCTCTGGGAACGGGTCGCACCATCCATCGCGTCCGAGGACCACCGGCGCCACGCCGTAGCCGCGCGCGAGGTCCGCGTACTCACCCTTGGGATCGACGACGACCACTCGACGACCTCGCTCCAGGGCCCGGTCCGCCATCATCTTGACCACCGTGCTCTTGCCCGCGCCGATGGAGCCCGCGACCACGACGTTGGGGTTGGAGACCAATCCCTCGGCGTACGCGTCGAAGGGATCCAGAACGAAGGAACCACCGTGCTGGGAGACGCCGAGGCGTCGCCCAGATAGGCCGGTGCCCGCGTCGTGGGCCGGCAGACGCAGCGTGGCCAGATTAGACGAGGTCGCCCAGTGGGTCCAGGCACGCGTCACCAGCCGGGCCCACCGGGTAGCTGGCGGCAGTACCACTCGGCCTGGCGGCCCCGACCGCGGTCGGCGCGCAGCCCCGACTCGTGGAGGGCTCGGCGCACGCGGACAACTTCAGCGCCGAGCTCGCCCAACGACTCGGCGCGCACCGTGACGAACACGGCGAGGCAGACCAACGCCCGTCCCGCCGCCACCTGGGCCTCGCGCTCGCGCAGGCGCTCGAAGGAGTGCTCGACGCGCGCGGTGCGCCGAAAGCCCGCGGCCGCGCTCGTCGCGCCGTCACTGCGGTGGCGGTGCACCGCGCGCTCGGCGAGGCGCAGCCCGCACGTCGAGGACACCACGGCGGCGTGCACGGCCACGCAGATCTGGTCACTGGCCAGTTGCGCGCCCCCCAGCACCGCGTGACCGGGAGCCGACGCCGTGAAGTCACGCACCCGCAGGACGGCGCGCACGCCATCGCGCGTGCGCACGTAGCCCCAGCGCTCCAGCAGCCAGCTGGGGTGACCCGCCGCGTCGGCCGTCGCAGCGACGAGCGCGTCGTCGCGCGCCCATTCGGGCGGGGGTATCGCGTCGCCGTCGATGGCCAGCAGCGTCGTCGGACCAACGGGCGCCGTGCGCACGTGCAGCGACACGTGCCGGTCCTCGCCCGCCGAGGCCACGGCGTCAACGAACCGAGCCAGCGCGTCGGCGCTCTCCAGGTCTCGACCGGCCAGGTCCAGCCGACCGACGTGAGCCAACCGATACCCGCGCACCGTCGCGCGCCCGCGCGCCGCGACGTGAACTCCCGCGTCACCTCGCTCGACGCTGATAGTCAGCCATCGTGGGCGAAGAGCAAAACGCGCAGCGACTCCGGCGAACTCCGCCACGGTGACACCGTTAGAGAGCGGAATGGCGGCGAGCCCCAACGCGAGTCCCGCGAGCAGTTCGATCAGCGGCGAACGGGCGCGTACGACCCCGTCACCGACCAGGCCGAGTCCCGAGATGACTAGCAGTGCCTGGTGGCGGCGAACGCCGATCCAACGGGTGTCGACGTCACTTCCCGCTAGGCCGGCGGCGTTATTCGTCAAAGTGCCAACCCACCACCGGTCCGCCTTCGTCAACCCGATAGGCCACGTGGCCACCGCGCAGCCGCGGCGTTCCAACCGGAGGTGGAGGCGATTCCGCGTCCATCGGCGGCAACTCGAGATCGCCGTCGCCCTCCCACGTCGCCAATCCGAGGTCGTCGGGACGCGACGGCGGCCCGGGAGGGTCCACTTCGGGGGCGAGCGCCCGAGCCGCCGCCGCGATCGGCGACGACGGCACCATGGCGACTGCTCGCGTGGCTCGCTGACGAAGCCCCTCGACTTGGTGCAGCGCCGACTGCTCGACGAACGGGATGATCCTGAGAACGACGAAAGGGGTTGCCGTCGCCAACAGGAGCGTGACCGCACCTGTGATGACCTGCGTCGCGGAGTCTCCGGTGAGCTCGTTGAGTCCCAGCACGAGAACCACCACGATGAAGAACTTGCTCGCAGCGACGGCCAGAAACGTCTCCGCCAGACGCCAGCCGATCCGTCGCACTGAAGGAAAGGTGGCCAGCGGCACGATGACGGGGACCAGCACGAGGAGAACCGCGAGCACCACGGTGCGCAGCACCAACTCGCACCACAGCAGCACGCACCCAATGACAACAGCCGCGCCGAGGATCAACAGGCCAAATCCCGGGGTGGCCGACGGCAGGGTCAACAGCTCCTTAGCCAGGCGCGACTCGTGCGCCGCCACCGTCAGCGCGGCGGACGAGGACAGCTGATCGACGGCGCTCAGGATCAACCCGGCGAGTGGGCGAGCGATCGCGATGGCGAGAACGCATGCCGGAGCGACACCGAGGTAGAGGCGCCACAGACCAGCGGCGTCTCCGTGTCGCAGCGCCGACAGCGTCGACACCATCAAGCCGACCAGCATCAGGGGCGCGGCGAGGCCGACGAGAGTCGGGAACTCGGTCGAGGCAGCGTGAACCACCGTCGCCGGATCGCTGGCGCGCGTGAGTACCGCGCCGGCCGCGTCGAGGAGCCACTGGACACTGCCCAGGACCCACGCGGTGAGCGCGTTGAAGAGGTCCCCCAGGGTGGCCTTGGCGACGAAGGTGGCGGCGCACGTCACCGGCGAAAAGATGCACAGGATGTTGGCCACTAGTGAACGGCGAGACCGGCGTTGAAGAAGAAGTTGATCAGGCTCGGTGCTGCACCGATGAGCACCGCCGCCACCAAAGAAGTCAGCACCGCACGACGCCCGGCCATGGAGTGGTGAAGGTTCTGGGTGTGGCTGCCGACCGCCCACAGCGCCGCCCCGATGAGCAACGCGACCAGCGCGCCGATCAGGGCCCACGAGGCGATTCCGTTGGCTAGTTGTTGGAGCGCGGCGCCGCCGGGTAGGTCGCTGGTCGAGGGGGTGAGGGTGACGCCGGCGTTCAACATGGGGCCTACTTTCGTTGAGAGTCACGCAACGGTCGGCGTCGCGGCGTCCCGCGCCAGGTCTGCGAGACTGGAGCGGTGCCCGGAGCCATCAACCCCCTCGTCCACTGGACGACGCTGTACGTGTACCTGGCTGGCGGCGGTGTCCTCGTCGTCGGATTGCTCTTGGGGGTGCTCATCAATCGATGGCGCGGTCACCGCGCCATCGCGCAGCGACTCGGCGCGCTCGGATCGCGACTCGGCGTCGACCCATCGACCGACAGTGGACGGGTGGAGACCGCACTGGCGTACCTGGAGGAGGTGACCGGGGTCGCGGCCGCGACCGTCGGGGAGTCGAGCGCCGACGCGGTGCGCCTGCGCCGTTCGATGGACGCGCTGCCGCTGGGACTGGTGCTGTGCGACGAGGCCGGCGGTGTGCTGTTTCGCAACGCTCAGGCCGAGACGTTGATGGCCAGTCGCTACGGCGACGCCATCGCCGCCCAAGCCATCACCGACATCCTCGCGGAAGGCTGGCGTGCCGGCACCGCGGAGAAGACGATCGACATCTACGGCCCGCCGCGGCGCACACTCACCATCCGCGCCTCGGTCATCGACGACGGTCGTCGCCCGCTCGGGGTGCTCGCCGTCATCGAGGATGTCTCGGAGAAGCGGCGATTAGAGGACGTGCGCCGTGACTTCATCGCCAACGTCAGCCACGAGCTCAAGACCCCGATGGGCGCATTGGGCCTGCTGGCCGAGACGCTCCAGTTCGAACGCGACCCGGCGGTCGCCCAGCGCCTGGCCGGACGCATCAACACCGAAGCATTCCGGGTGAACCGGATCATCGAGGACCTGCTCGACCTGTCTCGCATCGAGGGTGAGGGGTCACCCCTGCGCGAACCGGTGCCCGTCACGCTGTTCGTCGCCGACGCCCTCGAGCGAATCCGCACGGCCGCCGAGCAGCGCCGCATCACTCTGGACTTCGTCGAGCCTGAAGCGGGCTACGTCATCGTCGGCGACCGGCGCCAGCTCATCTCGGCGGTCCACGCCCTCTTAGAGAACGCCGTCGTCTACTCGCCCGAGGGCGGCAAGGTCACCGTCAGCGTGCGCCGCCGCGAGGCCGAGCGCGCCACCGACGACGCCGAGGCCTACGGTCCGTTCGTGGAGGTCGCCATCGCCGACGAGGGCGTCGGCATCCCCACCAAGGACCTGGAGCGGATCTTCGAGCGCTTCTACCGCGTTGACCCGGGACGGGCGCGCGAGACCGGCGGGACCGGCCTGGGCCTGAGCATCGTGCGGCACGTGGCTCAGAACCACGGCGGCACCGTGTTGGTCGACTCGCGTGAGGGCGAGGGGTCTATCTTCACCCTTCAGTTGCCCACGACCACGTCGTGAGCACGTCGGCGCACCCGGTCAACGTCCTCGTCGTCGAGGATGAAGAGTCCTTCATTGACGCGTTGAGCGTGGGACTCCAACGCGAGGGCTTTGAGATGTCGGTCGCGCGCGACGGCGCCGAAGCGATGGCGCTCTTCTCCCAGAACCAGTTTGACGTGGTGCTGCTCGACTTGATGCTGCCCAAGGTCTCGGGATTGGACGTGTGTCGCTCGATCCGCGCACAGAGTGACGTGCCAATCATCGTGGTGAGCGCCAAGGGTGAGGAGGTCGACATGGTCCTGATGCTCGAGCTCGGCGCCGACGATTACGTCACCAAGCCCTACCGCCTGCGCGAATTGGTGGCGCGGATCCGCGCGGTGTTGCGACGCCGCGACCCTCACGAGCACCCGCTGGACGAGGAGCGGCTCCAGCAGGGTCGAGTACGACTCGACATCGAGTCACGCCGCTGCTACGTCGACGCGCGCGAGGTGAAGCTGCGCAAGAAGGAGTTCGCCCTGCTGCGCCTGCTGCTGGAGAACCCGGGCCGAGTGCTCACGCGCGAAGTGCTCATCGACCGCGTGTGGGGCAACGACTACGTGGGCGACACCAAGACCCTCGACGTGCACATCAAGCGGCTGCGCGCGCTGATCGAGGACAATCCCAAGAGCCCGATCTTCATCACCACCGTGCGCGGAGTCGGGTACCGCTTCGAACTCACCAAGGGCGACGAGTAAGCGTGGCCGAGCCCCCCAAGTAGGGGGCGAGCGCCTCGGGCAGCTCTACGGTTCCCTCGGCGGTGTGATACGTCTCGACCAGCGCGGCCCAGATTCGCGACCAGCCCAGCACCGACCCGTTCACCGTGTGCACCAGCGCCACCGAGCCGTCCGCTGAGCGGTAGCGCACGTTGGCCCGGCGCGCCTGGTAGTCACCGAACCAGCTGACCGACGAGACCTCGAGCCACTTGTCGACGCCGGGACTGTAGACCTCCAGGTCGATCGTGCGCGCCGACGCGGTTCCCAGGTCGCCGCAGCACAGGTCTAGGAGGCGGTAGGTCAGTCCGAGCTCGCGCAACATCGCCTCGGCGCGGCCCAGGACGTCGGCGAAGGCGGCGGCGTGCTGGTCCGGGGAGCAGTACGCGAACAGCTCGACCTTGTCGAACTCGTGGACACGCAGCAGCCCGCGCGTGTCACGCCCGGCGGCGCCGGCCTCGCGTCGAAAGCACGGCGTGTAGGCGGTGAAGCGCACCGGCAACCGGTCTTCGTCGACGATCTCGCCGCGATGCATGGAGGTGAGCGGCACCTCGGCGGTCGGGATCGCCCATAGGTCGTCGCGGGGGATCTCGTACATGTCGTTGGCCGATTTGGGCAGGTGACCGGTCGACATCATGGTCTCGGTCAGCGCGAAACTCGGCGGGCGGATCTCCTCGTAGTCGGACCCGTTGCGATCCAGCGACAGCGAACTCAGGGCTCGTTCCAGGCGCGCACCGTCACCACGAAAGAGCGGGAACATGGAGCCGGCGATGCGTGACCCCGCCTCGAGGTCCAGAATCCCCAGATCGGCTCCGATCTGCCAGTGCGGCACCCGCTGGTGCTCGGCGTACGTCGGCGCGGCGTGGCCCTCGTCGAACCCAACCCACCAGCGGCGCAGCTCGACGTTGTCGTTCTCGTCGGCCCCGTCGGGGGCCTCGGGTGACGGCAGATTGGGGATCAAAAGGAGCAGATCCCGCAAGCGCAGGGCGACCTGATCGGTCGCCTCACGCGCGGCGCGCTCCTGGTCCCCCAGGAGTCGGCTGCGCTGGGTGAGCTCGGTTGCGGTCTCGTCATCGCCGGACTGGCGGGCGCTCGCCACGGCGCGCGAGAGTTCCTTCACCTCGGCGCGCAACGCCTCGAACTCGGCGAGGAGTCGGCGGTGCTCGACGTCCAGGGCCACGACGTTCTCGACGTCTGTCGCCAGAACCCCGCGTCGAGCCAGGGCCGCCGTGACCAGGTCCGGCTCGCGACGAAGTTGGTGCAGGTCGATCACTGGTCGCCAGCCTACCGAGGCCACCTCGCGGCGTCGGGCGAGCCGATAGGTTCGAGGGTCGTGAGTCACGCCGTCGAAGTCACCGGTCTGGGCGTGTCGTTCGGCGAACTCGTCGCGGTGGATGACGTGAGCCTGCGCGTCGACTACGGCGAGGTCGTCACTCTCCTGGGTCCGAACGGTGCGGGCAAGACCACGCTGGTCGAGACGCTCCTGGGATTTCGTGAGCCCACCGCGGGCACCGCGCGCCTGCACGGGCGCGACCCGCGGCGCTTCCACGCCGAGGTCACCGCGCGCACCGGGGCGCTCTTGCAGCGCGGCGGCGTCTGGTTTCCGATGACTCCGCGCCAGGTGTTGCGACTCACCGCGAGCTACTACGACGCGCCACGCGACACCGAGGAGCTCCTCGCCGTGCTCGATCTCGTGCGCTGCGCCACGACGCCGTGGCGACGCCTCAGCGGCGGCGAGCAGCAGCGCACCCTTCTGGCTTTAGCCCTGGTGGGACGCCCCCGCGTCCTCGTGCTCGACGAGCCCACGACCGGCGTCGACGCCGAGGGACGCCAGGTCGTGCGGGGCCTCATCAGTGACGAGCGCGACCGCGGGTGCGCGCTGCTGGTCACAACCCACGAGCTCGGTGAGGCCGAACGGATGTCCGACCGGTTGATCGTGATGAGCCACGGCCGCGTGATCGCCCAGGGCACGCTCAACGAGCTGGCCGGCGAGCCCGAGATGATCGTCGAGGTCGGTGCACCGGTCGACCCGGCGGAACTCTCGGCTCTGCTGAGGGCTCCGGTGACGCTCGATGGGCCGCTGCGCTTGCGCTGCGCGGTCGCCGCGACCCCCGAGCGTGTCGGCGTGGTCACCGCCTTCCTCGCCGCCCACGAGGTCGAGATGATCGCGTTGCGCACTCGCGCCACGCTCGAGGAGCGATACCTCGACCTGGTCGCCGAAGCGCAGGCCACGCGATGAAGGCGTGGTGGGCCCAGACCCTCGCCGAGGTGACGATGACGCTGCGCCGCGGTGAGACTCTCCTGCTCACGGTCGCGATACCCGTGATACTGCTGATCTTCTTCTCGTCGGTGCGCGTGACGTCGACGCCGACCGTCCATCGAGTGGACTTCGCGACCCCGGGCATCCTGGCGCTCAGCGTGATGTCGACGTCGCTCGTGGCGCTCTCCATCGCCACCGGCTTCGAGCGTTCCTACGGGGTGTTGCGGCGCCTGCACGTCACGCCCCTCGGACGGCGCCGACTGGTGGCGGCCAAGATGGCCGGCGTGGGCGTCACGGAGATCCTCCAGGTGCTCATCGTGGCCGGCGTGGGGTTGGCTCTGGGCTGGAATCCGCACGGGGGCGCTCGAAGCGCGTTCGACGCGGCGGCAGTTTTGGCGCTGGCCTCGGCGGGATTCGCCGGAATCGGCCTGGCCCTGGCCGGACGACTCCGCGCCGAAGTCAACCTGGCCGCAGCCAACGGCCTGTACCTGATCCTGTTGCTCTTCTCGGGCCTGGTCATCCCGGCGACGTCACTGCCGGCACCAATCCAGCGCGTCGCCACCGCGCTGCCGTCCGGGGCGCTGGCCGAGGGCTTGCACCGGCTCTTCGGACAGGGCCTGGCGCCCACCGGAGGGGACTGGATCTGTCTCGCGGCGTGGGCCCTCGCCGCACCATTGGTCGCGGCGCGCACCTTCTCCTTCGACTAAGTCGACTTCAACGCGGCCACGTCCGACACCAGGCAACTCGTGGGGATGGCCCCGTAGTAGACGAACCTCACCACGCCCGTCTTGTCGACGAAGACGGTCTCGGGTACCGTCTGGAACCTGAACTCGCCCGTGGTCACGTTGCCATTGGGGTCAAAGGCCACCGGGAACGTGACCGCGTCGTGTGCGACGAAGTGTTGGGCGGCGCCGCGTGCGTCGAGGGCGTCGACCCCGACCACCTGAATCGGGGCTACTGAGTGGGACCCCAGGTACGTCGCGACGTCGGGCATCTCGCGCTGACACGGACCGCACCAACTCGCGAAGAAGATGATGACCCCGGCGTGGTGCTGAGACCACGGCGCGTGCACCGTCCCCGCCGAGAGTCCGGGAGCAGAGAACGCGGCCACTCGGTGACCCACGAGGGTGTTGGAGGCCTCGCACGGCGTGCCTGCGACGCTTCCGCCAGTCAGCACCGACACGATGACGACGGCCGCGAGAGCGAGCGCGCCAAGCAGAGAAAGTCGCACGACGTTCTTCCTCGACGGGCGAGCCCGCGGCGTCTCAGTGGAAACGGACAAGGACGTCGACCGCCATCAACACGAAGAGCGCGGTGAGGTAGGTGATCGAGAAATGGAAGAGACGCATGGCCTCGCCGACGTCCGCGCGGTCGTTGACCGCGTGGCGATAGAGGCGCAGCGCGTAGAAGACGAAGAGGGCGCCCAGGCACGTCGCCGAGATCGCGTAGACCCAGCCAAGGTGAGCCGTGGGTCCGATGAATATGGTCAAGGCCCACAGGACCACCGCGTAGATCAAGATCTCCAGCGTCGTGCGGCGCAGCGACGCCACGACCGGCATCATCGGCACGTTGACCGACGCGTAGTCGTCGCGGTAGCGCACGGCCAACGCCCAGAAATGCGGGGGCGTCCACAAGAAGATCACGAGGAACAGCAGGACCGGAGTCCAACTGAGCGAGTTGGTCACCGCGGCCCAGCCCACCAACACGGGTACCGCACCGGCCGCCCCGCCGATGACGATGTTCTGTCGCGATCGGCGCTTCAACCAGATGGTGTAGACGAACACGTAGAAGAGCGTCGCCGACAGGGCCAGCCACGCCGCCAGCACGTTGACAAAGATGGCCAGCGTCGCGAAGGCCACGGCTTCGAGCACGAGGGCGAAGATCGTCGCCGCCTGCGGCGTCATCACGCCCGTGACGAGGGGGCGGCGCTGGGTGCGCCTCATCACCGCGTCGATGTCGCGGTCGATCACCATGTTGAATGCGTTGGCGCCGCCCGCCGCGAGCGTCCCGCCCGCCAGGGTCGCGACGACCAGCCACAGGCGCGGGACGCCCTTGGCCGCAACGACCATGGTCGGGATCGTCGTCACCAGCAGCAGTTCGATGATGCGGGGCTTGGTGAGCGCGACGTAGCCGCGCAGGACCTCGCCAGTCGTGCGCTGGCGAGTGGCCGCGATCGTCATGGAGCGAATACTACGAGTTGGGCCATTCCGTAGAGTACTGAGATGCTTGCCGCGCGCCGTAGGGTGACCATTCCGGCGTTTCGCTGGTTCGCGCTGGCTTCGTTCGTCTCGATGATCCTGATTATCCTGACCGGGGCCGCGGTGCGCCTCACCGGTTCGGGGCTGGGCTGTCCGGACTGGCCGACCTGCTTTCGCCACCAGCTCGTCGGGCCGATGTCCTTCCACTCCACGATCGAATACACCAACCGGGTCGTGACGATCTTCCTGATCGCAGTGACCGGCGTGACCTTCATCGCGGCGGCACTGCGCGAGCCGCGCCGCCGCGACCTGCTGGTCCTGTCCGGCCTGCTCGTGGGCGGCGTGGTCGCTGACGCCGTACTGGGTGCCTTCGTCGTCTACTCCAAGCTCAATCCCTGGCTGGTCTCGCTGCACCTGCTCCTCTCACTCTCCATGGTGGTGGTGGGCGCCGTCCTCTACCACCACTCCAAGTACATCTACGGCGCCGGCGCGCGTGCCGACGTGCGCGACCCGCACTTTCGCCTGATCGCACGGCTATTGTGGATCCCCTTCGCGGCCGTGGTCATCGCCGGCACCGTCGCCACCGGCGCGGGACCGCACGCGGGGGCCAGCCAGGGCCAACTCGTCGCACGACGCCTGCCCATCGCCCTGATTGACGCGACGTGGATCCATTCGGCCGCGGCGGTGCTCTTCATCGGACTGGTCAGCGGGATGCTGATATCGATCTGGCGCGCCGACGTTCCCGCGGCGCTGCGCCTCGGGGTGCGTCGGCTGGTGGTGATCGCCCTGTTCCAGGCGGCCATTGGCCTCACGCAGTACCTCACGCACCTGCCGGCCGCCCTAGTCGAACTCCACGTCGCGGGCGCGGTGTCGCTCACGATCGGCGTGACCCAGTTCCACCTGCGCCAAAGCGCCCACGACCGCGAGCCCGGGACCCGTCGCGCGGTGGCGTAAACCCTGGTGAAAGGACTTTGGTCCCTTGGCGGATGGGTGGTGAGCGTGGCAGAGTTATCGTCGGTCTAGGGGAGAACGTAGGGGTACCATGGGTTTTTTTACGCATTTCGGCGCGTTGGTGCCTCTTGACCATCCCGGCCATTACATCCACTGGCACTGGATCTACCTCAGTGTGGGCAACTTCATCGTCATCTGCCTGATGGTCGCCACGTTCATCGCCGCGCTCCTGCTGCCGTTTCCGGGCCGACGCTCGCGCAAGGAGAACCGATGAGCACCGAGCAGATCGATCGCCAGTGGACCACGCGGCTGCGCAAGCGCGTGGCCGGCAAACTCCCGCCCGAAAAGATGCTGCCCGACACGCAGCCGGCCTACGTCGCCTCATGGATCTACGTGTTCGGCGTGGCCACCCTCGCGGCGCTCGGCGTCGTCATCGCCACCGGCTGCCTGCTGGCGATACGAGGTCCTCAGTGGTGGCATCAGTCCTACATCGGACACTTCGTCAACTCGATGCACCTGTGGAGCGTCGAGATCTTCTTCTTCGCCATGGTCGTGCACCTGTGGGGCAAGTACTTCATGGCTGCCTGGCGCGGCGGACGCTCGCTGACCTGGATGACCGGAGTGGTCCTCTTTCTCACCTCCATCGCCACTGCCTTCACGGGCTACGCCTCCCAGACCAACTTCGACTCGCAGTGGATTACGACCCAGGCCAAGGACGGCATCAACTCGACCGGTGCCGGGGCGTACTTCAACGTGCTCAACCTCGGCCAGATGCTCATGTGGCACATCGTGCTCCTTCCGCTGGCCGCCGTGGCCTTGACCGGCCTGCACGTCGTGCTGGTGCGCCTCAAGGGCGTCGTGCCTCCCTTTGAGGAGAACGCCACCGTCGGGACCCCGTCGTGAAGAAGTTCCGCCCCGACGTCGACGCCCCCGAGTACAAGGGCGGCCACGCCCCCTACGACATCATCAAGGAAGGCACGATCGCCCTCGTGGTGGTGGCGCTACTCACCGTCATCTTCGCTACGGTCTTCGGCTCGCCCGACGAGACGCAGGTCACCATCAAGACGTGGTCCACCGCGATGCCGGTGGACTTCGCCACGACCGCGCTGAGCGAGCTCAACGGCACCAGCGGAACGGCCGGGTACGGCCCGCCGTACAACCACGCGTCGACGGGCCAGCAGATTGGTCCGCTGAAGCTGGCCCAGTGGGTCGGCGTGCGAATCCCGCTCAATCCCACCAAGGACTTCGTCATCAATCCCTTGGCGTCACTGCCACCCAGCCAGCCGCTGTCGTCCAGCCTGAGCGCGTGGACAAGTGCGAGTGCGGGGACGCGCAGCAGTTGGGTGGGCGCCTACACCAAGGTCTCGTCGAAGATGGCCTTCACGTCGGGTCACGTCGTGGTTCCGAGCGCCAATGACGGCCCGCTGCCAGTGATGATCGACTCACTCACCCAGATGGCGCGCTCCGGCGCCCTCGATCAGGCGTTGGTGACCGGACACGGCTTCTACACCACGGACTTCACGAGGGTGCTGCTCTTCCTCAGTGACGGCAGTTACCTGGCGAACAAGGCCGACGCCCAGCACCTGACCGGTGAGCAGTGGGGCATGATGAACGAGACGGGCGGCTACCCCGGTCAGGCCTGGTTGTGGCTCTACACCTTCTGGTACCAGGCGCCGCCATTCGCGTCCAGCGGCAACGCCGATGCGCTGGTCTGGGGTTTGATGATGGTCCTGTCGTTGGGTCTACTCGCGGTGCCGTTCATCCCGGGACTGCGCACGATTCCGCGAAAGTCAAAGGTCTACAGACTCATCTGGCGCGAGCACTACCGGGGCCAGGCGTAGGGACACTGCGCGCTCAAGTGACGCGTCGTCCGCCGCTACGGTGGACCCAGATCAACCACGAGGACGACCATGGGGACAATGCCCGCCGCGTTCATCGGACACGGCAGCCCGATGAACGCGCTCGAAAGCAACCGCTACACCGACGCGTGGGCCGCGTACGGTCGCGCCCTTCCGCGACCCACCGCGATCCTGGCGATCTCGGCGCACTGGTTCGTCAACGCGACGGCGGTGACATCGGCCGCGAACCCTCGCGTGATCCACGACTTCTATGGCTTCCCGCGCCCACTCTTTGACTTCACCTACCCGGCGCCCGGCTCGCCGGAGCTGGCCGCGCGCGTGGCCTCAGTGGTGGATCCGGTGTGGGTTGGGCTCGACGAGGACTCCTGGGGCATCGACCACGGCACCTGGTCGGTGCTGGCGCACATGTTCCCGGCCGCCGACGTGCCGGTCGTGCAGCTCTCCATCGACGCCGCCAAACCCGTGGAGTATCACGTCGACCTGGGCCGACGTCTCGCGCCACTGCGCGACGAGGGCGTGCTCATCTTGGGCAGTGGCAACGTGGTGCACAACCTGCGCGCCATGAACGGTGACACCGATGTGGTCTACGACTGGGCCCAGCGCTTCGACGACGACGTGCGCGAACTCATGACGGACCAGCCGGGTCGCTTCGACGAGCTCACAGGTCACGACGACTATCCGCGCTGCGCGCCCACCGCGGATCATTTCCTACCCCTGGCCTACGTGGCCGGCCTGGCCGAGGCCGCGGGCGACGTACCCGAGGTGCTCGTCGCGGGCACCACGATGGGATCGGTCTCGATGACCGCCTACGGCCTTGCGGGAGCGGACGCAACCTGAGTCCGACGGGACCTAATTCTCGTCCCTGGACATCCAGCGGAAGGTAAAGGCGCACAGCAGCGCCGCGATCACCGTCCAGAGTCCCAGCACCAGCGCGGCGCGTCCGAGCTCGAAACTGTGAGCCACTTCAGCGTGCGCGTACGCGCGCGGCAGGAAGACCCCGCGCATCGCTTGGGCCATCCACTTGAGGGGGAACAAAGTCGAGACGTGCTGCATCCACGACGGCAAATTGGCGTAGATGAAATACACACCCGAAGTGAACTGGAAGAAGAGCACCAGCGGCGCCGCCATGGCCGACGCCGATTTGCCATCGCGCGCCAAGCTGGAAAAAGCAATCCCCAGCAGTGAACTCGCCACCAGGCCCAGCACGCTGATCCAGGCGAACTCGACCCACCGTCCCGAGGCGCTGGGCAGGTGCACGTGATACGCGAAGTGGCCGAGACTCAGCAGGACGATCGCCTGCAAAACGTAGATGAACACCGAGGAGCCAAACTTGCCGACGAAGTAGACGCTGCGCGGCATCGGTGAGCCCACCAGCCGTTTGAGGGTCCCGTTGATGCGCTCGGCGGGGATGTCGATCGCCAGGAGCTGGAAGGAGCTGTAGAGCAAGCTCGAGGCCAACATGCCCGCGACGAAGTACTGCGCGAAGCTGACGCCGTACGAGAGCTTCTGATTGTTGAAGACGGACCCGAAGATGGCGAGGAGGAAGACGGGCAGAAGCATCGAGAACATCACGGTGCTGCGGTCGCGCAGTAGCAGCCGGACCTCGAACCGGATACGACGTACGTAGAGCGCCGGCAGGTTCGTCACTTCGACTCCTCCACCAACTCGAGATACGCCTCCTCGAGAGTTGGCCGCAGGACCTCCAAACCAGGGACCTCGCCTCCGACGCGCGCGCTGAGCGACGCGATGAACGCCGCGGGGGTGGAGGTGACCTCCTCATGGACCGCGTCGTTCTCGCGCCAGCGAACAACAATGCGCCCCTCGTTGCGGCTTCCCAGGTCAGCCGGCGTGGTGTCGGCGACCTTCTTGCCCCGGTTGATCACAATCACCCGGTCGGCCAGTGCGTCGGCCTCGTCCAGATAGTGCGTGGTCAGCAGAATCGTGACCCCTTCGCTCTTCAGTCGTTCGATCAACTGCCAGAAGACCCGCCGGGCTTCGGGGTCGAAACCGGTGGTCGGTTCGTCCAGAAACAGCAGCTCGGGCTGGCCCACGACTCCCAGCGCCACGTCCAATCGCCGACGCTGGCCCCCGGACAGGTGGCCGATCCTCTGATCGATCTTCTCTTCGAGGCCCACCAGTGCCGCCACGTCCGCGGCTCCGCGCGGACGGTCGTAGTAGCGCGCGAAGTGCTCGAGTGCCTCGCGCACGGTCGCATAGAGAAGGTCATCAGCCGACTGGAGCACGATGCCGATGCGCTGGCGCCACGCGCGGTTCGCGTGCGCCGGGTCTACTCCCAACACGCTGACCGAGCCAGCGTCGCGACGTCGGTACCCTTCGAGGATCTCCACGGTCGTGGTCTTGCCGGCCCCGTTGGGACCGAGCATGGCCACGCACTCGCCGGTCGCCAGGGTCAAGTCGAAATCGTTAACGGCGGTGAAATCGCCGTAGCGACGCACCAGGCCGGTCACCTCGATGGCGTTCACGCGACTCAAACTACTTAACGCTCCGACTCCGCAAAGTTGTCACCGCCGCGCCAGCGGCCCATGAGATCGACGAAGGGCGCAAGCCCCATCGGTCCGATCCCCAGTGCCGCCGCGTGGAACCCCTTGAGGTCAAAGGCGCTGGCGAGGCGCTGGCGCGCGTCGTCGCGCACGCTCATCCAGGTCCGCTCACCCAGCTTGTAGGCAATTGCCTGGCCCGGCACCCCGAGGTAACGGTCGACCTCGGAGACCGCGTAGTCGTGCGGCTCGATCGCCCAGCGCTCGACCAGCGCCACCGCACGCTCGGGCGTCCAGCGCTGGCCCGCGATGCCGGTCTCGCCCAGCGCGTCGTCGTATCCGTCGGGGATTGGGTACCCGAGGTGGAGACCGAGGTCGACCACGATCCGCACCGCCCGCAGAGCCTGGCCAGAGAGGTAGCCGAACTCGTCGGCGGGACTGAAGGCGTTGAGTTCGTCCATGAAGCGCTCGGCGTAGAGGGCCCACCCCTCACCGACGCCGCTCGTCCACGCCATGGAACGCTGGAAGCGACTCAGCTCGTCGCGCCGCAGCACGATGGTGGCGTCTTGAAGGTGATGACCCGGAACCGACTCGTGGTACCAGGTCGAGGCGATGCGCCACCACGGGAACCTCGTCGCACGCATCGTCGGGAACCAGGTCGTCCCCGGCCGCGTCAGGTCCTCGCTGGCGCCGATGTAGTACGGCGCGGCGGCCGAACCCTCGGGCGCGATCCGCGCGTCGCAGCGCTGGACGCGCGGGTCGATGTCGAAATGCACGCCATTAAGAGTGCTCACCGCCCCCTCGATGAAGGATTCGAGGCGCGCGAGCAGCGCGTCCTCACCCACGACGGCGCCGGCGTCATCGCGATCTAGTACATCGGCCACGTCGACCAGGGACGTCGCCGCGGGCGCGAGGCGTTGGCCGAGGTTCACCATCCGGTCGTGGATACGGTGCAACTCCTCGACCCCCCAGCTATAGAGCTCGTCGAAGTCCACCTCCGTCCCGCTGTAGTAGGACGACCAGAGCGCGTAACGGTCCGGGCCCGCAGCGTCGGTCTCGCGACAGCGCGGTGCGTACTCCTCGCGCAGCCAGACCCCCGTCTCGCCCAACGCGTCCTGAGCCACGGTCGCCGCGCCCGACAGACCGGACTCCTCGAAGTCGACGCCACACTCGTCCGCCACGCGGCGTGCGAAGGCGGCGTACGAGCCATCAGCGTGGAGGGCGGCCTGGTCGGCGATGCCCAACGCGTGGCGCCGTGGCGCGACGTGCCCCGCGTCGGCGGCCTCGTCGAGGCCCTCGCGCCACGACGACATCGCCCCCTCGACGGCGTCGAGACGGCGACGAATGACTTGGGCGTCATCGGCGGACGTCGTCGGCATCAATTCGAAAACCTGACGCACTTCCCCGACTGGCGAATTGATCACCGACACCGTGGTAACCATCTCGAAGCCCTCGAGTAGCCCTGTGATCGCCCCGAGCCGCTCGGTCATCACGGCGTGGGCCACTCGGTCGGCGAATCCAGAAACCTCGATGGTCTCGAGAGCGGAGAGCGCGTGTCGCACGGCGTCGCGGCTCTCGCGAACCCCGTCCATCGAGAAGTCGTCTAGGCGATCGTCATAACCCGAGACACCGATGTACGTCGCGAACACGGGGTGACGAACCGCTTCCGCCTCGACGTACCCGTCGGCGAAGGCGAACATATTGGAACGATTCGACTGATCACTCACTGGACCCTCCCCGCCAACTCCTCGCGAGTCTAGATTCGAGCGCCTTTGAGGGCTGGTGGCGGCCGACGGGACCGAGGGGCCATTGCCGAATACCTGGATATGAATCTCATTGGAGCCGCCGACGAGGATCGACGTGGCGACGATGGTGTGGAGACGATGGGGATCGAACCCACGACCTCAGGCTTGCAAAGCCCGCGCTCTACCAACTGAGCTACGTCCCCGCGGGTGCCCACACTACCAAGCGACGATTACGCAGTGGGATGACGTCGCAGATCCCGCGCCCGTTGGCGGTCAACGCGCAGGAGTTCGCGTTGTACGTCCGCCCAGTACAAAGGTGCCTCCTCCACCGGTACGACGTCGCGATCGGCTCGCGAGAAGATGACGAATGCAATTGCCCACATCGGCGCGTACGCGCCCAGCTTGGCCACGAATCCCGCCACCTGCTGATCCAGCAGCGCGCTGAGGTGCAATTTCTCCTGGTAGTGCAACGCAGGGTAGAGCGGATGACGCGCGAAGATCCACACGATCGAGAGGCTGGTGACCACGATCGATGACGCGAACACGTAACCGGCGCGCGCGATTGGCGACAAGATCCGAGTCCCCGGGACCACATGAATGACCGGCAGCCACAGGAGCAGTCCGGCGACGAGGGTCGTCACCACGATGACGTCGCGCCCCACGGCCGAATGCGCACCCCAGTCGACCACCGGCGTGATCAATGTGACAGTACCGAGAACGGTCACCACCCCCAGGGCCAGTCCGGGGTGAGAGAGGACGCGCACGAGCCGATCAACTGGGGCGGGTCGGGTCAACGCGTCGAACACCGACGTCGGCGTCGCGCGCAGCAGCAGCGGAGCAACCGCCAACATGATCACGAGGCGCTGCACGGTCGCCACCGTGAGGGAGACCGACGCTGCCAGGTCGCCGATCGGCCAGACCACCACCACGGCCAGTGTCACGAGCGCCAGCTCCGCTCGACGGCGCAGACGCTGATCACCAACTGCCAGATGGTGTGCCAGCCCAGCGGCCGCGATGAAGGTCACTTCACCGAGGTGCCAGTGCAAGGGCAGCCACCCGGTCACGTCGCGGCCGGAATCCGCCCTTGCGCCACGGCCTTCGTGAACGCACGAAAGTCTTTCGCGTTGCGCTCGCGGTAGGCAAGAGCGAATGCGCCCACCGACCTCGCGAACTGGCGCCCTTCGCCGACGTAACCAGAGATCTCCGCCGACAGTCCTGAGCGGGCGTGCGCTCGGGCCAGCACCCAAGCGCAGGCTCGCGCGTAGGCGCGAAGTTGCGTCGCCGAGAGCCGGTCCAGGGCCACCGAGGCGCGCTGGTCGTAGAGCTGGCGAACATAGAAGCTGCAGCTCGACCCGCCCACGCTGATCGAGTGCCATCCGAGCAGCGCGTCGGGGGTCGCCTGCATCAAGCGCTGACCGGTCACCACGCGCTCACCCGGATCGAGCGACTCATCGGTGCCGCGCGCGATCGAGATCACCGAGCGCTGCGCCTCCTTGATCTGCAAGAAGAGCAGGTCCGAGTCGTCACGCCCGGTCAGCAAAACGGCGAAGCACTGGGTGCCGACCGAACCGACGCCGCGCACCAGGCGGGCCCCATCGACGAAGGTGAACTGAGTGGCCAGCACCTGGCGTTCGCTGGCCAGCGTCGTCACGTAGCCCGCCAGCACGCGCTCTAAGTCGTCGCGCGTCAGCAACGCGCCGTTGCTCGCGTCATTCAGCGAGGTCACGTGCGGGGGATCCGGGCGGATTGTCGGATGACCGTCGACGACGTCGACGAGGTGGGAGAAGGTTCGCGGCTCCTTGCTCTTGGCCCGACGGATCACGTCGTCGACGGCGCGAGCCGCGGTGTCGGTGAAGAATCCCCGCAACTCGCTGAGTCCGGTCTCGACGTCCAGCGCCGCGTACCACACGTCGAGTCGCGGCGCGGCGGCGAAGACCGCCAACGAACGCTGATAGGACGAGGCGGTGTCCTCGGCGAGCGCCGTCAACACCGCATTGTCGTCACCGCGCTGCGCAGCCACCACCACCAGCGACGTCACGAGGCGCTTCACGTCCCACTCGAAGGGGCCGCAATCGGTCTCGTCGAAGTCGTTGAGGTCAAAGATTGGTCGGCGCTCGGGCGAGGAGAAGACCCCGAAGTTGGCGGCGTGGGCGTCTCCGCCAATCTGAACCTCGAGTGGTGTCGCCGGGCCTCGCGCAAGGTCGTCGGTCATGATCAACGCCGCGCCGCGCAGGAACGCGAACTCGCTCACGCCCATCCGCCGGTACCTGAACGGCAGGAGGGCCGCCACCCGGCCTTCGCCCTGCCAGAGGATCCGGTCCACGGGGTCGTAGTCACTCGGTCGCTCGGCCACCTCGGCCAGCGCACGGCGCGGGGTGTCCGAACGCGCCCGGCGTCCCGCCTCGCGCGCCTCGTCCACGGCGCTCGCCATCAGAGCACCGGGACCGGTTCACGTGCGCGCGCTCGGCGCCATCGCGGGCCGAGGCGCCCCACGACCAACACCGACACGAGCGTGTCGCACACCAGCACGGCCCCGGGGAAGATCACGCCACCGGTGGTGAAGTGGCGCAGGGTGAACAGCGTGATGGCGGCGTTGAAGACCCCGGTGACGAAGATCTTCGACGATTCGGATTCCGGGGCGCGCCACGACTTGCGGATGGTTGGGAGCGCCGCCACCTGGTCAGCCGAGATAAAGGCGATCAGCGCGATGGTGGCCTGGCCAACGATGCCCCAGAAGAGTATGCCGAGCAGGGAGACCGCACCGCAGACGATGTCGAAGCCGTCGATGCGCCACACGCCGTGCCGACTCCAGAAGGAGGCAGCGACGACGATGAGCGGCACCACGCCGAAGACCAGGGTCATGTACGCGGCGGGACCCACGTGCTGTTGAACCTCGTCGATGAAGCCCAGCACCCCTTCGAGCCCCCACAGTCCCCACGAGACCCGGTTCGGCCGCGTATCGCCACGCAGCGTCGAGCGCACGTAGTCGAAGACGCCGTAGAGGGCGACCGCCGCCGCGAGGTAGATGAACCGCGGATCAATCACCACCTCAGTCTGCCCGGAACCCGCCCCAGCCCGTGCCGGTAATGTCGGCGCTCGTGGACCTGCGCGACTTCTTGGGCTTGACGCGCGTCGATGACACCACCTGGTCGTTCACCGTGACCGAGCGGCTGATCACGCCGGGTCAGTTCCTCTACGGCGGCGCGGGACTCGCCGCCGGGCTCGCGGCACTCGAAGAGGCCAGCGGACGACCGACGGCGTGGGGCAGCGCCCAGTACCTCGCTCACGCGCCCACCCACGCCACGGTGACCGTGACAACGGAGCTCGCGGCGGTGGGGCGTCACGTGACTCAAGCGCGCGCTATCGCGCTCGTTGACGGTCGCGAGATCCTTACCGTCAATGCCGCTCTCGGCACGGGGGACCTGGCGTCACCCAGCCCATGGACGCAGATGCCCGACGTCGCACGGCCACTCGACTGCCCCGCTCGTCACCTGCCCGCGGCCCTGGGGACCAACCTGTTCGCGCACATTGAGAGTCGCACCGCGCTGGGACGGCGGCTCGAGGAACTCGACGGCACGCCGGGTTCGCCGAACTCCGCGCTGTGGGTCCGCCTCCCGGGCCACCTGGAGCCATCGGCGGCAACGCTCGCGATCTTCGGCGACTTCGTCTCCGGCGGGGCGATGGAGCCGCTAGGGCTTCGCACCCACGGCCGCAGCGTGGACAACACGCTGCGGATCGCGACGCTGGAGCCCACTGAGTGGGTGCTCTGCGACATTCACATGCACTCGCTTCACGCGGGTTTCGGCCAAGGTACGGCATTCTTGTGGAGCGAGAGTGGGACGTTGTTGGCAACGGCGAGTCAGTCATTCGTGGCGCGCCTTCGCGACGGTGTCACTCCATAGCGTCCATGGGCCTCGTGTAGATTGGTTCCCCTGCGGGGCTATAGCTCAGTCGGTTAGAGCGCGTCACTGATAATGACGAGGTCGTAAGTTCGATTCTTACTAGCCCCACCACGATACATTCGGACAAATCATCCCAAAGCGTTCGGAAAAGTGGCAGCGCGCGCAGTCTCTGGCCAAGTCCTCTGGCCCATCACGGGCCAAATGAACCTATCGGTACGACCACGATTCCGTCGGGGCGGGTGTAGCCGTAGCCAGAGGACGTGATTACTCCTAACACCGCGGGCATTCCTGACTTGGTGGTATCGACTTTCGCAGCAAACGTCACCAGCTTGGCCGCCGCCAGATCGACCTGAGCAGCGCCAAGCTTTACCTCGAAAGCTCCCCACCTCCCGTCAGCCGTCTGAACTATGACGTCGACTTCGAGGCCGTCACTGTCCCGGTAGTGGTACACAGTCCCATCCAGTGGACTGGCGTAGACACGGCAGTCACGGACCACAAGCGACTCGAAAAGGAGCCCCAGGTAGTTGAGATCTTTGACTAGTCGTCCGGTACCCGCTTGTAGCGCGGCGGCAGCAAGCGAAGGGTCGACGAAATGAGTTCGTGAGGCTTTGAGAAGCGTTGCTCTCGACCGAAGGTGGACCGTCCACGGCGGCTGTTCTTCGATCACCATTAGACGCTCGAAGATACCGAGGTGGTCGTAGACCGTGGTGCGTGCGAGTCCTTCGTTTTCTCCAGCGACGTCAGCTGCTAACCGCTTTACTCTTTGCTCCATTGCCACGTTTCTTGCCAACGCCCGCGCAAGACGAAGCGCACTTGCAGGATCTCGTCGTGCGCCACCAATTCTCGGTACATCTACTTCTACGATGGTCTTCAGATAGTCAATGTTGGCTCTGGACGAAGCCACCGCGGATTTCCCTATGTTGAGGGGCCACCCGCCACGCACCACCAGTTCCGCGATATCTCTGGCTGTGAACGGCGGGGGCGAAGCGGTCGGACGGTCTCCTGTCATTAACTCCGATAGCGACATGTGGCCCGAGGACTCCCCACTTTCGAAGAGACTCATGGTGCGCATAGTTAGCCTTGCAAATCTTCCAGCTCCGGAATGCCGGCGGACGTCATCATCGGGGACTGAAGATCCTGTGAGAATGAACTGACCTACCTCGTTACGTCGGTTCACCTCTGCCCGCACGTAGTTCCATACGTTGGTCCCGTCGAGTTGCCACTCGTCGATGAGTTGCGGCGGCGCGCCGTCCAGCACAACGGAGGGATCTATCTGGAGCGCTTGTCGGGCGGCTTCGTCGGTATCCAGGTAGACGAAACTCTTGGCGTGCTGCTCGGCGGTGAACGTCTTGCCAGACGCCTTAGGTCCTTCTAGTAGAACGGCCCCTGATGAAGTGAGCCTGGCGGCTAGGAGCCCGTCAATTACTCTTTGTCGATACTCCACTGTTCCTCCACAGTCAACTGCGTCTTTTCCAGACCGCGCACGCTCCGTCGTTCTATACCGCCTACACTTTCTGACCCTTAGCTCCTACATTATCTGTCCTGCATCACCTACACTATAAGACCTATAGTGCCTACAGTTTCCAGGGTACAGCAGGGGGCACACATCAAGAGTCCCGCTAGCAAGCTGACCTACTAATGGAATGTGCCGGTGACGAAGAGTCCGAATCTTGGTGACCAAAATCAGGTCCACTGGTGTGACGATCAGATCTCAATCGTCCTTCACGTTCAAGCACTCGGGATTTACAGTTGTCCGAATGCCCCACCACGAGGGATTCGGGAATACAGTCCCCGTTCGTTTGGACGGGTGCTCGAACGAGTGTCGAGACTAACTAGTCGATGTCAGGTGCCCAGTTGCCGTGAAAGCCATACGGCACGCGCACGGGAAGGTGCACCACGGCCACGGGGTCTCCGGCGAAGTCCTGCGACGCCAGGACAAGGAGATCGGTGGCGCCCCGCTCTTCGTCAAGGACCAAACTGAGCACGTAGCCGTCGTCCTCTTCCGACGATGCGCTCTCCGGGACAAAGACCGCCTCTCCGGCCCCTCCACGCAGGTGATGCAGCTCGCTCGTCCCGGCCACCATGTCGTGCTTGAACAGCGTCGAACCCATTGTCACTCCCGCTTCACCATCGTCACTGGTCTTGATGGCGGCGCTATATCCGTAGCGATGCTGGCGCCCAACCACCCGCTCATCAACCCTGGGGAACTCTTGTGCGCGGTCGTCAAGTAGTTCGGTCGTGACCTTGCCCAACGCGGGGTCGATCCGCCACCTTTCCAACCACGGGGTACCTTCGTTCGGCCCGTAGATGTCGGTAGCGAACATCTTTCGATGGCGTATCAGGTCCACGACGACCGCCCCGTTTTCGTCAAAGGCGTTCATCGGATGAAACACGTAGCAGGGGTCCACGTCGCACCACACCACGTCGTCGGCACCTCCCTCGAGGGGAAGGAGGCCAACCCGGGGCCGATAGTCGTCCGTCCACCGGTACGGAAAGGTGTATCCACCCGTCAGTGCCTCCACGCTGAAAACAACGGGCAGGTCATAGATCACGACGTACTTCGTGGTGAGGGACATGTCGTGGACCGAGGTCATGCCGCCCACCGGTACATCGACGATCTTGCGCACTCGCCCGTCCACACCAATGACGGTGTACTGCACCTGATTACCCCAACCCCAGTAGTACGAGATCGCGTGCAGTTCGCCGGTGTGTGGGTCGCGCTTCGGGTGCGCGGTGTAGCCCCCCGGAAGCGTGCCCTGGAGATCGCAAGGCCCGACGGTCTCGAGCTCGTAGTTCAGTTCGTAGGGGCGAAAGCCCGCTTCGACGATCGCGTACGTCCGGCCGGCCTGGACAATGACGTTGGTGTTCGCCGCGAAGTCCATCCCTTCCACGATTGGTCCGGGACGTGGCTGTTCACCGAGCGCGCGCGCAACCACTTCTGAGCGAACCCAGCGGTTTCGGTACCAGGCGGCGCGGCCGTCGTTAATCCGTATCCCGTGCACCATGCCGTCACCGGCAAACCAGTGGTACGTACTGTCATCGGGTGCTGAGATGGGATTCGGGCCGTTTCGAAGGTACCGTCCGTGGAGACTCGATGGCAACGAGCCCGTCACGTCGAGCTCGGTGATGGTCTCTTCGGTCGATACCGGTGCGTTGTTGCCGAGGAGATACGGATTCCAAGTCAGCATGTGCACTCCCGCCGTTACGTCAAGCGAATGTACACCTCAAGTCCCCCCGTTAGCCCGAAGTATTCGACTCAGAAGGCCGTCAACCGAAATCGATCAACCTGATCGCTGCCACGACCAACGCGAGCCACCTCCTCGACTTCACGTCGAGCAGATGGCTTCAGTTGGCGGAACTTAGAGTCGTGATTCGTGCCGTGACCTCGAAGAGTCACGACGCCGCAAAATCACGGCCGCGCTTCGTAGACGATGTTGAACGGCGTCTCGCTGACCCTCTGGAAGCGACTGAATCCCGCGACGGTGACCACGTCGCGGATCCTCGCCTCGCCAGCCTGGGCGCCGAGAGCCAGACCCACGTCCTGTGACAGAGACGAGGGGCAGCACAGCAGGGTGGAGAATGAGTAGTAAGCCCTCCCGACCGGATTCAGATTGTCCGAGAGTTGGTCGCCGGCTGCCGGCTCCACGAACATCCAAGTGCCGTCTGGTGCGAGCGACTCGCGGATATGCCGGGCCGCGCCCACCGGGTCGCCCATGTCGTGGAGGCAGTCGAACATCGTGACGAGGTCGAAGTTCTGGCCCTTGAACGTGGAGGCCGGGGCAGCGTCGAATCGGACTCGGTTCGAGACGCCCGCGGACTGCGCACGCTCTCGCGCGGTCTCAATCGACTCCTCGTGACAGTCCGAGCCGACGAAGGTCGATGCGGGAAACGCCTGGGCCATGAGGACCGTCGACGCTCCGTGCCCGCACCCGACATCGGCCACGGAAATTCCGCGCTGGAGCTTCTCGGTGACACCGTCGAGTGCGGGCAGCCACGTCGAAATCAAGTTCGCGTTGTAGCCAGGCCGGAAGAAGCGTTCGCAGCCATCAGGAACGTCCGCAACGTGATCGCCCCACGCGATACCGGCACCCGTCTTGGCCGCTTCAATGATCCGGGGCGAATCGTGTAGCGAGCCGAGGGCCAACTGAAAGAACCCGGGAAGGAACGCGGGGCTGCTCTCATCGGTCAGGGCGACGGCGTGCTCCGGGGGCAGGTTGAACCTGCCCGAGTCGTGGTCGCAGGTGACGAAACCGCCCGCGGCCTGAGCGCTCAGCCACTCGCGGATGTACCGCTCGGATGTCCCAGGTCCACTACCACTTTGGTTCCAAGCAGCAGTTGGTCCTGGACCTGATCGGAGCCGAGAGTGACCGCCGCCTGGCGCGCCAAACCGATATGTATGCCGCGGATCAGCCGCTCTGGTTGCGCTACGAGCAGGCGTGCGACTTTTTAGAAGACGACCTAAAGTCCGGTTTCGTCCGCGTGCTCCAGGAGATGAGCGCCGCGGGATGGTCGGACCCAGCGATCGGCCAAAGTGTTCGACAACTTCTATTGGGATGGCTCGATCTCATCACCGAGGTTGCGCGCGAGGCCGAACGGCAATTCGGTCCGCTCGGGCCGTTTCCGGCGGACGAGATCTCGGCTCTCGTCGGCCAGGCGTTTTGGGGGGTGAAGCCATGCTCCTCCTCGGGTTCGATCGCCGACAGTGGCCGATTCGCAGTGCGATGCGTCGGATTGGGCTGCTGATTCGTAGATTAGAAGAAGGGGACCAATGATCGGTCGTCGACGCACGTTCGTGGTGGCTGATGCTCCCCACATCCCCGCTCGACCCCCACGAACACCGTGACCACGCGCAACGTCGGATAAGTTGCCCTCGAATGCTCTGTCGGCCTCGTGCAATCACGCCACTCCTACTGGCGTTGGCCCTGCTCGCGGTCCTCGCGACGCCCGTGCGGTCATCAAGCGCCGTCAACCGCCCCTTGCCCCAACTACTCGCTCGGGTCCCGGGAACGTCAACCGTGTACGTCGTCGCGACGTTCACGTGCGCCCGCCCCCTCTGCCTCGAGTCCTACCGCACTACTGTCAGTGCCACCCGGTACGCCCCCGTGGCACTCCCCCCGGTCTCGCCGTTGTCCAGCAGCACAACGGGCACGCTCAGCAGACTGGTCTTCGCCACGGCGAGCGTTGGATACGCCATCGTCGGCACAGGTCGGTCAAGCACTCTGTACGCGACCTTTGACGGAGCCCGTACGTGGCATCGGCGCGTCGTCAGCGTCCCCGGGGTCATCGAGTCGGTGGCGGCGACGACCACCAGGCTGTACCTCGAGGTCGCCAATTGCGCGGTGACCGTTCCGTACTGCCAGGACTTTCGTCTCGCGAGCTCGCCGCTCAGCGCTGACCGCTGGACGAGCAGACGAATCCCCGTCAGTCGCACGAGCGCTGGGGGAAGCTTCTTCGGCCCGGTCGCCGCCCGGGGCACCGACGTGTGGGTCACCGAGACCGGCTCGAGAGCCTTCGTCGTCCACTCGCGAAACTCGGGTCGCGACTTCACGCTCACTGCCTCGCCCCAACTGTTGAGTGTCGCTGGGTGCGCGCTCACCGTGGCCTCAGCGACGACAGTGTGGGCGCAGTGCTCGACTGGGATGCTCGAAGGTTTCTGGTTCACGAGCGACACCGCACACTCCTGGACCTACGTCGCGACGCCCAAGCCGGTGTCCGGAACCGGCGGCGGCTTCTTTGACCCGGTGTCGGGGAACCTCGCGTTCCTGGCCCGCGGTGGCCCGGCCAATGAGTTGGAGCGCGTGAGCAACCACGCGCGCACGGTGACCTCGGTCGGCCGCCTCGCGTGTCCCGACGTTCTGTCAATGGTCTTCGTTGACGCGAGTCACGGGCTCGCGGCGTGCGAGGACTTCACCTACTCGTACCTCGAAGTGACGAGTGACGGCGGCGCGACGTGGCGCCACGTCGCCATCACGCTGTAACGACTGCTAGCCGAATCGACCTGGCGAGAGCAACCGACTCTTGGTGCTCACCCGTTGGGTGCACACCGAGATCGACATCTTGACGTAGGTCGACTTCACGAACGGCAGCAGCGACACCACGACGCCGTCGGCGATCTTCGCCCGACAACTGGCCGGCGAAAAGTTCCCCGTCTCAACCACGCCGTAGTCGACGCTCACCGACATGCCCTTGGTGAGTACGTGACGAGCGGCCATCTGACCCATCGACGCGTTGCCCGCCGTCGGACCAACCGAGCGATGGCTCGGACCCACGACGGGTTGGATGGCCGGGGTTCCCCAGATGGCGCACGTGCCCGCCGAGTTGGTGAAGACAATGATGTGGTAAATCGTGCCGGCGGCACCGTTGGTCGACCCGCGGCTCACCACCATCTGCGTGGGCTTGCACGACGGCGTGGCCGTGGCCGCCGCCATCGATCCGGCGGCGCCGACGAGCACACCGCCGACAACTGCCACGACCGCGATGAACGACTGCACTTTTCTCATCTCGTTCCTTCCCTTTGATGGTGCCCTGTCCGACCGCCTCCGACACTTACACGGCCGCGCACGCGGGCAAGGAGACCGCGTGAGCGGTGCGTTAGCGTTTGAGTGTCGAGAAGGGACACCATGGCAACCGACCGCACCACCCTGACCAGCGTCGAGCGCGAAAAGGCGTCCGTTTTCCACTCCTGGTCGGCCCAAGGGAGCATCAATCCAATGATGGTGCGCGACGCCCGGGGCGTCTACGTCATTACCGAAGATGGCACCATGTACCTCGACTTCTCCTCCCAGTTGGTCAACACCAACATCGGCCACCAGCATCCGGCGGTGGTCGCGGCGATCCAGGATCAGGCGGGGCGTCTGGCCACGATCGCGCCCCAGCACGGCTACGAGGCGCGATACCGCGCCGCCGAGATGATTCTCGACCGCTCCTTTGAAGGCGCCGCCAAGGTGTTTTTCACCAACGGCGGCACTGAGGCCGTCGAGCACGCGGTGCGCATGGCGCGGCTGCACACCGGGCGCCACAAGGTGATGGCGACCTATCGCAGCTATCACGGCGCAACGTCCACCTCGATTAACTTGACCGGCGATCCACGCAGGTGGCCCAACGACCTCGGCACCGCCGGGGTGGTGCACTTCTTCGGTCCGTACCTCTATCGCTCGACCTTCCACGCAACCACTGAGGCCGAGGAGTGTGCACGCGCCCTCGAACACCTCGAGTCGACCATTGCCTTTGAGGGTCCGTCCGCCATCGCGGCCATCATCCTGGAGACCATTCCGGGCACCGCCGGCATCATGGTCCCGCCGCCCGGGTACCTGGCGGGCGTTCGCGAGATCTGCGATCGTTTTGGCATCGTCATGATCGTCGACGAGACCATGGCCGGCTTCGGACGCGCCGGCGCGTGGTTCGCCTACCAACTCTTCGGCGTCAAGCCCGACTTGGTGACCTTCGCCAAGGGTGTGACGTCGGGCTACGTGCCCCTCGGCGGGGTGGTCATCAATGAGGCGATCTGCGCGACCTTCAAGGATCGGGTCTACCCCGGCGGACTGACGTACTCGGGCCACCCGCTGGCCTGTGCCACCGCCGTCGCAACCATCACTGCGATGCAGGACGCTCACATGGTTGAGCACGCCGCTGAGATCGGCGAGACGGTTCTTCGACCTGGTCTCGACGAGCTCGCGCAACGCCACCCGGTCATCGGCGAGGTCCGTGGACTCGGCGTCTTCTTCGCGCTGGAGCTGGTGACGGACCGCGCGACGCGCGAGCCCTTGGCCCCGTACGGGGGCTCCTCTCCCGCCATGGCCGAGTTGCTGGCCGCCTGCGCGGCCGAGCGCCTGCTCATCTTCTCCAACTTCAATCGCGTGCACGTCGTGCCGCCGTGCACGATCAGTGCCGACGAGGCCCTCGACGGCCTCGCGCGCCTGGGCCGCGCGTTGGCCGCGGTGGACCACCACTACACCGGCGCCTAGTGGTTCGCGATCGCCACGTAGAGGACGAGATCGAAAGTTGACCCTGGCGAGATGGACGACCCGACGGTTCCGCGCGACCAAGGTGGCTGGCGTCGACGGCACCTTCTGGACCGCCAAGCTCCTGTCGACCGCGATGGGCGAGTCGACGTCAGACTTCCTCGTGCACCGCTTCAACCCCGAGCTGGCCGTGCTCGGCGCGGCGGTCGTGTTCGCAGTGGCCCTGGTGAACCAGCTCTACGCCCCGCGCTTCCTGGTGCTCTCGTACTGGTGGGCCGTGGTGATGGTGGGGGTCTTCGGCACCATGTGCGCCGACGTCGCCCACGTCGCGCTCCACGTCCCCTACGTGGTGTCGGCCGGTTCGTTCGCGTTGGCGTTGGCGGGCGTCTTCGTCTCCTGGTACCGCATCGAGGGGACCCTGTCGATGGGCTCGGTCAACACCGCGCGGCGCGAACTCTTCTACTGGGCCGCCGTGCTGACCACGTTCGCACTGGGCACCGCGGTCGGCGACTTCACGGCCTACACGCTGGGGCTCGGGTACCTGAGCTCCTTCATCCTCTTCGCGCTGCTGATCCTCGTGCCGGCGTACCTCTACCGGGTGCGCCACCTCAACGCCGTCGCGTGCTTCTGGACGGCCTATGTGCTGACCCGACCGGTGGGCGCGTCGTTGGCCGACTACCTCGGCAAGCCGACCTCGGTCGGTGGGCTCAACCTCGGCGCGGGCAAGGTCGCGCTCGTGCTCAGCGCCGCCATCGTCGTCGTGGTGGCCCAACGTGCGCGCGCCGCGGCCCGGTCACGCCACCGCTAGCCACCGGTACCATCTGCGCCATGCCCGCCATCACCGTTGACAATCCGCTGGAACTTCCCAAGGTCGTTGCACCCGCCGACACCGATCGCGTCCGTCGCGTCAAGTCCGTCACCACGGCGCCGCGCGGCCTGGAGGGCGAGGGATTTCCCGTGCGCCGCGCCTTCGCCGGCGTCGACCTGGCTGACCTCGACCCCTTCGTGCACATGGACCAGATGGGCGAGGTCGACTACGGACCCGGCGAGCCCAAGGGCACGCCGTGGCACCCGCACCGCGGGTTCGAGACGGTCACCTACATGATGGAGGGGACCTTCCAGCATCAGGACTCCATCGGGGGTGGCGGCCTCATCGAGAACGGCGCGACGCAGTGGATGACCGCCGGCTCGGGAATCCTGCACATCGAGCGACCGCCGGACGCGCTGATCGACTCGGGCGGACTGTTCCACGGCGTGCAGCTGTGGGTGAACCTGCCGGCGCGCCTCAAGATGACCAACCCGCGCTACCAGGACATCGAGGCCCAACGCGTGGCACTGCTCACCAACGAGAACGGCGACGCGGTCATCCGCGTCATCGCCGGTTCCTTCGGCGACACCCCCGGCCCCGGCGACACCCACACACCGATCTCGCTGGTCCACGTGTCACTGCTGCCGGGTGCGCGACTCGCCCTGCCGTGGAATCCGGGCTACAACGCGCTCACCTACGCGCTGGCCGGTCAGGGCACGGTCGGACTTGAGGGCGCGGCGCTCGACGCGGGCCAGATGGCCGTGCACGTCGATGGCGACTATCTAATGCTCTCGGCCAACGAGGTCCAGGACTCGCGCACCCAGGCGTTCGAGGTGCTGGTGCTCGGCGGCGAGCCGATCCGTGAGACCGTCGCCGCCTACGGGCCGTTCGTCATGAACACGCGCGCCGAGCTCCAGCAGGCCTTCGAGGACTACGAGGCCGGGCGCCTCGGCCAGATCCCGGCCAATCACATCTGATCGGGCGCCTCGCGGTGCACCAGAAAGGTGCCCGACGCGCGGCTGATCAGCTCACCTTCGTCGTTGGTGATCGTGGCTTCGGCGTGGGCTACCTGACGCGCGATGCGCACCACGTCGCCGCGCAGGAGGTACGCGGACCCGATCGAGGCGGGTCGCACCAGCTCGGTGGCCAGTTGGATGGTGGCGGCCGCGCGGTCGCGCCCCGTCAGGGCCGCGTTGATCGCGAAGTTCATCGCCGCGTCGAGCAGCACCGCGTGAACCCCCGCCTGGACCGTGCCGTGCGGGTTGGCCGCGAGTGGCGTCGGGTCAAAGGTGCCCTCGGCCCACCCAAGGTCCTCGCCATCCACCCCGTACGCGCGCAGCTGTCCACCCAGTGCCGCGATGATCTCCATGCCGCCGTCACCGAGCCAGCGGTCCATATCACGCGGCGTCACGCCCGAGACGATACTCTCGCGCCCGCGCGTAGGATTTGCGCGATGCGGGGACCGGCCAAGGAGAGATCATGAGGGACGCGGTCATCGTGGACGCCGTGCGCACACCGGGCGGCAAGCGCAACGGTCAGCTGCGCGGATGGCACGCCGTCGACCTAGGCGCAGAAGCCCTGCGCGCGTTGGCCGCGCGCAACGACCTGGACCCCGCGCTCATTGACGACGTCATCGTCGGCTGCGTCAGCCAGGTGGGCGAACAGGCGTTCAACGTCGGGCGCAACCTGGTGCTGGCGGCCGGCTGGCCGGAGTCGGTGCCGGCCACCACCGTGGACCGACAGTGCGGCTCATCTCAGCAGGCCTTGCATTTCGCGGCCCAGGGCGTGATGGCGGGCGCGTACGACGTGGTCGTCGCGGCGGGTGTCGAGGCAATGACTCGGGTCCCGATGGGCAGCTCCGTCGGCACGGACGTCGGCTTCCCGTTCGGTCCGTCAGTGCGCGAGCGCTACGAGCCGGTGGGCGGGCTCAAAAATCAGGGCGTCGGCGCCGAGATGATCGCCGACCAGTGGGGCATCAGCCGCGAGGACCTCGACGAGTTCTCGGTGGAGAGCCACCGTCGCGCCGCGCGCGCCACCGCCGAGGGCCGCTTCGACCACGAGATCGTGGCCGTGGCCGTGCGCGACGACGAGGGGCAGACAACCGGCGACGTGATGACGAGTGACGAAGGGATCCGAGCGGACACCAGCGTCGAGGCGTTGGCCAAGCTCAAGCCCGCGTTCTTGGAGGGCGGCAAGGTGACCGCGGGGAACTCATCGCAGATCACCGACGGCGCGTCCGCCGTCCTCGTGATGAGCGAGGAGCGCGCTCGCGAACTGGGCTACACGCCGCGCGCGCGCTTCCACTCCTTCGCCCTGGCCGGTGTCGATCCGATCACCATGCTCACCGGTCCAATCCCGGCCACGACGAAGGTTCTCGAGCGCGCGGGTCTCACCCTCGACGAGATCGACCTGGTCGAGATCAACGAGGCCTTTGCCTCGGTGGTGCTGGCCTGGCAGAAGGAGCACCACGCCGACCTCGCCCAAGTGAACGTCAACGGTGGGGCCATCGCGCTGGGCCACCCCTTGGGCGCCTCGGGCGGCAAGTTGATGGCGACACTGCTCAACGAGCTCGAGCGCACGTCGGGCCGGTACGGCCTGCTGACGATGTGCGAGGGCGGCGGCCTGGCCAACGCGGCCATCATCGAACGACTCGGCTAAGCCTTCGGGGTAAACCCTGAATCCTCGGGGTCGCGTCGGGGTTGACCCCCATAGCCTGCGCCGACGCCACTCGTTACCTTGGCCCCATGACCACCAGCACGACGCCATCCGTCTCACCCGTCCTTGAACTTCGCCACGTGAGCCGCAGCTACGGCACCGGCGACACTGAGGTCCACGCATTGAATGACGTCACCGTCGCAGTCGCGCGCGGCGAGATGGTCGCGGTGATGGGACCGAGCGGCTCGGGAAAATCCACCCTGCTCACCATCGCGGGCACGCTCGAACGAACCAGCAGCGGCGAGGTGCGCATCGACGGGACCGACGTCTCAACCCTCTCGCGCAACGACACGGCGCGGCTGCGTCGACGCACCATCGGCTACGTGTTCCAAGACTTCAACCTGCTCGCCGGTCTGACGGCGCTCGAGAACGTCTCCCTGCCCCTCGAGCTCGACGGCGTCGCCACGGCGTCGGCGCGCCACGAGGCCGGGGCGTCACTCGCGCTCATGGGTTTGGCGGGGCGCGGTGAGCGATTCCCCGACCAGCTTTCGGGGGGCGAACGCCAGCGCGTCGCCATCGCCCGGGCGGTCGTGGGTGGGCGTCACCTACTGCTGGCCGACGAGCCGTCGGGCGCGCTGGACCAAGCCAACGCCGAGGCCGTGATGGGAATGATCCGCGACGCCTGTCACGCGGGCGTCGCGGCTGTCGTCGTGACCCACGACGCACACCTGGCGTCAATGGCCGACCGCGTCATCTACCTGCTCGACGGTCGCGTCACCGACGCATCCGACGCGGTCGCGCCCTCGGGCGCCGGCGCGCGATGAGCGACCTCCACCAACCGGGTCGACCGGCGCGCCGCGCCGTACGACGCTGGACGTGGCGGCTCTTTCGCCGAGAGTGGCGCCAGCAGATCCTGATCATCGGCCTGTTGTCGCTCGCCGTCGGTGCGACCTTCGTCGGCGCGGCGGCGGCCACCAACATTCCGCCACCCGCCAATGCCGGCTTTGGGAGTGCGGGCTACCAGATCACGCTGCCCGGTTCGGCGAGCCTGTCGGCGCAGCTCGCCACGGTGTCGCGTCACGTCGGACCCGAGGACATCATCGAGAACCAGGCGTTGACCTTCCCCGGATCCGTGAACTCCTACGACCTGCGCTCCCAGAATCCCCACGGGGCCTTCGGTACTCCCATGCTGGAGCTGGTCAGCGGGCGCTATCCCGTCGGGGCCAGCCAAGTCGCCGTGACCAGTGGCGTCGCCACCCAGTTCAACCTCCACGTCGGTTCGTCGTGGACGCTCGGAGCGACGACGCGCGAGGTCGTCGGGATCGTCGAGAACCCCCAGAGCCTTCTCGATGACTTCGCGCTCGTCGCTCCGGGCGAGGTCACCCACCCCACGCAGGTCACGGTGCTGTTCGACCGCAACCCGACGGGGCTGGGCAGCCTTCAGCAGTCGGTGCAGGAGCCGCCACCGCCCTCTTCGGGGATCTCCAGCCCCGCGACCCTCGTGGTGTTGGCCTCCGCACTCGGGCTCGTGATGATTGGGTTGGTTTCGATCGCCGGCTTCACAGTGATCGCGCAACGGCGCCTTCGCTCACTCGGGATGCTCCGCGCATTGGGCGCGACCGACCGTCACGTCCGATCAATCGTGCGCACCAACGGACTACTCGTCGGGGTCACCAGCGTCACTGTCGGCTTCGTCCTCGGGCTGGGCGTATGGGTCGTGTACCGACCTGACTTGGAGCGAACCCAGCACCACGTCATCGGGCTGTGGCACCTTCCGTGGGTCGCGGTCGCCGCGGCTCTCGCCCTCGCGCTGCTCACCCCGCTCCTCGCCTCGCGTCGCCCGGGCCGCACGGTCACACGCGTCCCCATCGTGGCCGCTCTGGCCGGTCGTCCCGAACCACCCAAGAGCATCACGCGCACCGCGCTGCCCGGCGTGGTCGTCATGATCGTGTCGTTCCTCCTCATGGGCGACGCCGCGCGTAGCCGTGGGGCGAGCACCGCGCCACTGCTGCTCGGGTTCCTCGCCCTCGCGGCCGGCGTCGTGCTGCTCGCTCCCACCTTCATTGCCTCGCTGGCCGGGGTGAAACGCGCGCCGCTGGCCGTGCGCCTGGCGACGCGCGACCTCGTGCGCTACCGCGCGCGGTCCGCCTCGACCCTGGCCGCGATCAGCATCGGGGTCCTCACCGCCATGGTCGTCATGGTGGCCACCACCGCGCGCTACGCCAACGTGTTCGACTACGTCGGACCCAACCTCGCCTCGAACCAGCTGCTCATCGACGAGAGCGGACGCAACGGTCCCGGTGCCAATCCCGGGCCGTCGATCGTCGCGAAGACGGCCGTGGAGCGCGGATTGGCGACGTCGCTGCACGCCAGCAGCAACGTGACGCTGTATACGACGAGCGCCAATCTCGTGCACAACGCGGCCGGTCGCCACTGGAACGGCCCGCTCTTCCTCGGCACTCCGGCGCTGCTGAGGGCCTTTCACATCTCCGCTAGCGAGGTCAATCCGCACGCCGACGTCCTGAGCATGCGTCCGGGGCTGGCCACGACCTCACAGATGCTCCTCGTCTACGGCAACTACTTCGGGAGTGCGCCAAAGAGCGGGCCGTCGCGCGTCCAGGACTCGACCGGGTGCGCACCCGCGGACTGCGTCGCCAACCCGGTGATCCAGAACGTCAGTGCGCTACCCCCGGGCACCTCGGGGCCGAACACCGTGATCACCGAGCACGCGGTCAACACCCTGCACCTGGCCACGTCCGAGGGCATCGCCGGCTGGCTCCTCGTGACCCCCCAACCTCTCAGCACCACGCAGGTCGCCGCCGCGCGACAGGCGGCCGCGGCGGCGGACATGTCCGTCGAGTCCAAGAACAGCCTCCCGACCTCCGGCGAGGTGGTCGACTACGCCACCGGCGCGGCGCTGCTGATCGCCCTGTTCGTGCTGGCCATGTCGATCGGACTCATCAGGGCCGAGACCGCGGGCGATCGGCGCACGATGAGCGCCGCGGGTGCCAGCGGGTGGACTCGGCGCTCGATCACCGCGGCCACCGGTGGCGCGCTGGCGCTGCTGGGGGCCCTGCTGGGCGCGGCCGGCGCCTACGTGGCCTGCGCGGCGTTCTTCTCGAACCAGAGCGAGACCGGCAGCGTGTTGAGCGACCTGACCCAGGTGCCCCTTCTCAACCTCGGGTTCATCTTCCTCGGCCTGCCGATCCTCGCAGTGCTCGGCGGGTGGGTGCTCGCCGGACGCGAGCCGCGCAACGTCGGCCGCGCGCCGGAGTAATCAGCGGTAGCGCGTCGCGAGGTAGAAGGCGACGAAGAGCGAGGCCAGTCCGACTCCCAGGTACCACGACGAGACCGAATCCGGCAGGACCGACAGGTAGTTGAGCGTGATCACCATCACCCCGAACAGCAGCAGGTCCAGCAGCAGCCACCCGTACCAGTGGGGGCTGTGGTCCGCGTTCGGCGGCTTGGGCGCCGTGTAGCGGCCGCGCCCTTGGGCCGAGACGTAGCGACCCATGGATTTGGAGTCACGTCGCTTGGATCCGCTGGCCATAGGACCTCGATGTTACCGGCCTGGAATGTGCCCTCTGATTACGGACAGACGGTGAGGTCGACGGGTGAACCGTACGGCTGAGTGGTCCCGCCCGCCGGAGTCTGGGAGTCGACGAGTCCTGACGTCGCGGTCGAGCAACTCGGACTGGTCGAGACCGTCGTCTGACCCGGCACGAACCCCTGGGAGTTGAGCACCTGATCGGCCTGGTTCGCGGTATCTCCAATGACGCTCTTCAATATCACCGGGCACTTACCCGCCGACGTGATCAAGGTGACCGGTGTTCCGGACTTGACCTGGCTGTACGGCCCGGGGGTCGTGTTCATGACGAGGCCCTTGGCGACCGTGTTGGAGCATTGGCTGGGCGTGCTCGAGCTAACCGTGAGGGTGGACTGGTACATGGTTTGCGTCGCCACCTGGACGGTGTCGCCGATGGTGCTCGGCACCGGGATCAGTGCACTGGACGAGAGGATGTTCAGTATCACCGTGTCGCCGGTGTGGTCTTGTGTGCCCTTCTTCGGAGTTTGGGAGATCACCGTACCCGGCAGGCCGGTGTAGTGCGGTGGCCTGGTGGGAACAAAGTGAGGAGTAAAGTTCAGACCTAGTTTCTGAAGTGAGTTCTCAGCGTCGACCGCGCTCATCGTCGTGACGTCAGGCACGGTGACACCCGTGACATTGGGACCGTAACTGAGCACGAGGTGGATCACCTGGCCCCTGCGGAAGTGGGCCCCCGCAGGTGGCGTGGTCGAGATAACTGAGTTCTTCGGCTTCGTCGACAGCGTTGAGGATGTCTTAGGGTTCAGCCCGTCGGCCGTCAATGTCGTGATGGCTCGGTCCGCACTCCATCCGATGACGTTGGGAACGGTGGTGACGGCCTTCTTTTGAGCCAGCAAGAAATAGGCCAGCCCACCCGCACCCAGCAGGAGTATGACCACGACGGCAATGATGGCGGTGCGGTTGCTGCCGCGACGGCGTACGTCGGTTCGTGGACCGGTCATCACCGGGACCGCTTGCGTTCGATCGACGTTCACGGCAGCCACCACACTGGTCGCGTCCGGACCAAAGAATGCCTGGTCGCGTGTGGCGGCACGCACCGGCTGGCCCTCGGTGAATCGGGTCAGGTCAGCCCGGAACTCGTCGGCGCTCTGGTAACGCCGCGAGGGCGACTTGGCCAGCGCCTCCATCGTGATCGCTTCGAGGTCGTGGGGCACGGAGTCCGAGAAATCGACCATGGGGGGCACGACGCCGTGGACGTGCTGGCTGGCCACCTCGACCGGCGTCGCGCCAACGAATGGTGGACGTCCCACCAACATCTCGTAGAGAACCACACCCAGTGAGTAGACGTCACTACGCCCATCAAGCGCCGCGCCCTCGGCCTGCTCCGGCGAGAAGTACGTGGCGGTCCCCATGACCGAACCCGCTTCGGCGAGGTGATCCTCGGAGGCGACGGCTTGGGCGATGCCGAAGTCGGTGACTTTGACCTGACCTTCGGTGGTGATCAGGATGTTGCCCGGCTTCACGTCGCGGTGCACGACACCGTTGCGATGCGCGTAGCCGAGTGCCGCGGCCACCTGAGCGGCCAAGTGCGCTGAGCGCGACGGTGTGAGGACGCGCGAGCCGCGCAGCACCTCGGCCAATGACGTGCCTTCCACCAACTCCATGACGATGAAGTACGTGCCCTCCTCCTCGCCCCAATCGAAGATCGGCACGATGTTGGGGTGCGAGAGGTTGGCCGCCGCCTGAGCCTCACGGCGGAACCGCTCCACGAAATTGGGGTCAGCCGAGAGTTCGGAGTAGAGGATCTTGAGGGCCACCGGACGATTCAGCAACAGGTCCTGGGCACGGTAGACCATGGCCATGCCGCCGCGGGCTATGAGGTGGGTCACCTCATAGCGATTGGAGTAGATACGTGGGTCCGTCACGGTCTCCATATCGCGCCTAGCCTACGCCTTTCGTTTTCCTGAATCTTCTTCAGTCTGGACAGGTCGTCGCCGTGCCGTAGGCGCGGTGATGGGCCTGAAGCGCCAACGCACCCTCGACGAGACACTTGACGATCGGTCCCGCCACGGTCGCGCCCTCGGTCGTCACGGGTTGGAAGGGCATGACCACAGCCACCGCGATCGTCGGATCCGACGCCGGGGCGAAGGCGATCATCCAGTCATCGAGCTGGTGGGCGGCGTTGCCGATCTGGGCGGTGCCGGTCTTGGCGGCGACGTCAAGGTTCGCGGGGAATCCCACACCCGATGCGGTGCCGACCTGGACGACCTTCACCATAAGGGCGTTGATGAAGGCGGCTTGGGTCGGGCTGAGCGGTGTGAGGTACGCCGTGTCCTTCCAGTGCTGCAGGATCGTGCCATCGGGGCCCGTGATGTAGTCCATAAGGTGCGGGGTCATCATGACGCCGTGGTTGGCGATGGCCGCGGCCACGAGGGCGTTCTGCAGGGCGGTCTCGCGAACGTTCTGTTGCCCGATCGCCGAATATGCGTCCGCTGGCAGGTTGTACTTCAGCGTCGCGGCTGAGGGGAAGCTGCTCGCCTGCACGTTCGGCAGGTCGAGCGGCGGGGAACTGTTAAAGCCGTACTTCTGCGCCGTCGACGAGAGAAGAGCTCCGCCAAGGTCCATGCCCACGAGGGCGAACCCGGTGTCGCACGACGGTGGCAGCATCTCGGCGATGGTCCCCCCGCAACTGCCGAAGCCGAAATTGGACAGGGTCCTGTTGGACTGCGGGAGACTTATCGTGGTCTTCACCGGATAGAACTTGTTCAAGAGATCCGGCCTTCCCAGCAGCACCGCCGAGGTCGTCACGACCTTCATGGTCGAGCCGGGAGGGAACGAATACTGCGTAGCCATCAGCGCAAGAGGTTCAAAGAAGTGAGCGTTGGGAGTCGTGATCTTCTTCCACTGGGCCTTGGCCACCGCGAAGGTCGTCGATTCCATAGGCGCCGGGTCGTAGCTCGGGTTCGAGTACATCGCCAACACCGCGCCCGTTCGAGGGTCGAGAACCACCGCAGCGCCATCCTGCGCGCCGATGGCAGCGCGGGCCACGCGCTGCAGTTGCGGCTCAAGGGTGATGGTGAGCGAGTCCGCGGCGGTCTGGGGCGCAAGCAACTGGGCAAGGCTCTGCGGCGGTTGAGCGTGCGCGGTGAGGTACGAGTTGTACTGCGCCTCGAGAGCCCAGGGCCCGTAGGAAGGCGATGAGAAACCCACTACTCCGGCCGTCAAGGCCCCGAGCGGGTACACCCGAGTCCACGGTGAGTACCCGTTGGACGTCGCGACTGACCGCGCCAAAATGGTCCCGTCGGCGGCGACGATCTCACCACGCGGAAAGAGCGTCTGACCCGAGATGTTGCGCGGGTTGATCGGCGAGGCGCTGAGGGCCTTGGAGCGGAAGAACTGTATGTTGACGGCCTGGATCGCCACCACCAAGAAGAGGACCAGAATGCCCGTCGCCACGACGTTCAGGCGCCGCGACATTACCCCGTCCCCTTGAGGGTCGTTGTCGTCCGGTGCTTCACGGTTGTCGTGGTCCGGCCCTTCACGGTGGTGGTCGAGTGACCGGGAAGCGTCGTGGTCGGCAGCGTGTGAACTGGGTGGCTCCCGGCCGTCTTCCACTCCTCGTGGAGGTAGTTCACGTAGTTGACGGCGGCGGAGAACGACGGCTCGGAAATGGTGGCCTCCAGGGCTGAATAGTCAACCGGACGTAAATGCGTCGACGGATAGGAGGTTAGTGAAACGACCTCCGGTTTGTACCACAGGACGCCGTTGGGCTGGCCCCGATAAATGGCGATCGTTCCGGCGTCATCGCCTATGTAGTAGCCCGAGTACGCGAACCAGTGCATCACCGCGATGAACGCGGCGGCGATCGCCACCAGCAAGATGAAGGTGATTCCCACCCGCCAGGTGAAGAGGCGGCGGCGGCGTCTCGAGGTCGTGCCGGACGTCCCCGCCACGACCAACGGCCGAGCGCTCATGGTCTTCTTGATCGGAACCGGAGCCAACGACACCTCGTCGAACTCCACGATGATCGCCGAGATGTTGTCACGCCCTCCGGCGTCGATCGCCGCCTGCACCAGGTGCCCGACCACGTCCTCCAGCGGCTCGTCGGCGCTGCCCAGTCGGGCCAGCGCCTCGGCCGGGAGCTCGTTGGACAGGCCGTCGCTGCAGAGCAGAAGTCGATCCCCCGGCCGGGCGGAAATCGTCTGGACGTCGATGTCCAGTTCACCCTCGATGCCCAAGGCGCGGGTTAACTGATGTCGACGCGGGTGGGTGAGCGCTTCGTCGGGGGTGAGCCGACCCATCCGCACCCACTCCTCGGCGACGCTGTGGTCCTCGCTCAGCTGGCGCAGCGCGCCGTCTCGCAGTTGATACGCGCGCGAGTCGCCCACGTTGAAGAGCGTGGGGAACACGGTGCCGGAACTGTCGTGGGTGAGTCCCACGGCGATGACCGTGGTGCCCATGCCGGTACGCTCCGGGTTGGCCCGCGCGTCCGCGATGACGACGCGATTCGCCTCCTCAATGGCGCGATTCAACCCTTCGACGGTGGAGTCCTCGTGGAATCCGCGCTCGACCGCCTCGATCGCCAGGGTCGCCGCCACCTCGCCGGCCGCGTGGCCACCCATGCCGTCGGCGACCACGGCGAGTGAGGAGTCGACGAAGACCATGTCCTCGTTCAGGTCACGGACCTGCCCCGTGTCCGTAGCCGCGGCGTAGCGCCATCGGGTCAACGAACCACCTCGAAGAGGACACCGCCAACCTGCACGATGTCGCCCTTCTCCAGCAGCAGCCGACCCTTGACCATCTCCTGGTTCACGTAAGTCCCGTTGGTCGAGCCGAGGTCTTCGATGGTGAGATCGCCATTGTCGTTGGCCAGGCGCGCGT
>Ga0307373_10000407_pt1 | contig 81435 bp, 52 predicted proteins | sample OX2MG_FD_202534 | JGI IMG/M metagenome (GOLD analysis project Ga0307373, IMG submission 202534) | Soil microbial communities from Risofladan, Vaasa, Finland - OX-2 | ecosystem: Environmental > Terrestrial > Soil > Coastal area > Acid sulfate soil | place: Finland: Risofladan, Vaasa | collected...
ATCCAAGTTTCCAGCGTCTGTCTTTGTTCGGGCGAAATCGGCAACGCCTCCGGTGGTTTCCACATAGTGCGGACAGTATACCGGAATCTTGCCAATTGTAAAGTTATTTATAACTCATATCACTAGAACGTTGCCGACGGCCAGATCAACTGCCCCCATCCGGAGGGCTGCTCTCCCCACAACGATTTCCGGCAGTGAAGTCGAAAATGCAACCAGAATGCTTCCGACGAAAGTGCGGCCGAGGCCGGTGATGGTTGCAAGCTGGTCGGCCACGTAAGGAAGATAGGTGGCTGCAATCACGATGATGGCGGCAAAAACCGCAAAACGTCGGTAGGCGACAGTCTTTGATACGTGATCGTAACGGGCCTCTTCCTTTACTTCACTCAGGAATTCAGCAATCCTCCTCCTTTCATAAACGAAAATAAGCCGCATCGCTCCCAGGTAAACAAGGGGAATCACCAGGCTATAGAGCCCAATCCAGCCCAGGGTGGGAATGCTTCGGCCGGCCAGAAGGCTGATGGTGGTTAAGCCGAGCAGCAGAACACCGAAGGATGCCGTCAGGATCTGCCCCTGGTGTGCCAGAGTTGAGATGGGAGCCACCCTTCGTCCAACATCGAGCAAGGCCAGAATAAGGAGGTTGAACATACAGCTTCCCAGCACGTCACCCGCTGCAATGTTTGGAGAGTTGAAGATGGTCACAGAGCTGATGCCCGTGAAAAGCTCCGGCAACGAAGTTGCCGAGGCCATGAGGATGACGCCAATCCAGGTCCGTCCCATACCCGTTTTTTCTGCGATCACATCCCCGTAGTGGGAGAGTCGCGATCCTCCGTACACGATCACGACGGTGCAAACCGCGAACTGGAACCAGATCAGCATCTAGAAGTTCCCCGGTTGCCGGCGCAGGAACCACTTCTCCAGCTCGACGGCCCAGAAAATAACCGAACTGACTACAAAGGCCAGGAGCAGGTCCGGGACCGGCAGCGCAACGGTCTTGAAAATAGGCTGCAGGAACGGCACATAGATCAGGGCCAGCTGAAAGATAACCGTCAAGCCTACCGCGCCGAGCAGGGGCAGATTGGATTTCAGTCCGATTTCGAAGAGCGATCGGCGCTCTGACCGGATGGCCATGACGTTCGCCATCTGCGACAGGGTGAGCGTTGTAAACACCATGGTCTGCCACGCCGAATCATGGGCATTCCAGTACCCGTAGCCGATGGCGAGCGAGAGAAATCCCATCAGCATTCCCACCCAGATAATCTGCCTTCCCATGCCGCGGGCGAACATGCTCTCTCCCGGCGGGCGCGGCGGGCGCCGCATGGCGTCAGATTCCGGCGGCTCCACCCCCAGGGCCAGCGCGGGCAAGCCGTCGGTCACAAGATTCATCCACAGAATCTGGACTGGAAGCAGCGGCAAGGGCATTCCGAAGAAAGGTGTTGCCAGCATCAGCCAGATTTCGCCGGAGTTTGTTGCCAGGATATAACGGATGAACTTGCGGATGTTGTCATAGATCACCCGGCCTTCTTCAACGGCAGCGACAATGCTGGCGAAGTTGTCATCCAGCAACACCATGTCAGCAGCTTCCTTGGAAACGTCAGTCCCGGTTATTCCCATGGCCACGCCGATGTCGGCTTTTTTCAGCGCGGGAGCGTCGTTGACCCCGTCGCCGGTCATCGCCACAATGTGGCCGCGCCGGTGAAGGCCTTCCACGATCCTCAGTTTGTGCTCCGGAGAGACTCTGGAGTAAACGGACACCGACTCCGTCAGTTGCTCCAGTTCTCCCGGTGAAATCCTCTCGATCTGTGGTCCTGTCACCACGGTTCCGTTATCGGAGATCCCAAGCTGGGCGGCGATATAGCGGGCGGTCAGGGGATGGTCGCCCGTGATCATCATCGGCCGGATGCCCGCCCTCTTGCAGGTGGCGACCGCGGAAGCTGCTTCCGGCCGGGGCGGATCAATCATTCCAATCATGCCGACGAATGTAAGCTGGCGCTCCAGTTCATCGGCTTCGGCTTTGGGCGGTGGTGACCCCAGGCACCGGAAAGCCACCCCGAGCACGCGCATCCCGTTGGCCGCCAGCTTGTCATTACCAGCAGACAGCCGGTCGCGCCAGGCATCGTCTAATGGTTCCCGTCGGCCGTTGACCCAGACGGAATCCGACAGTCCCAAAAGGACATCCACCGCTCCTTTGGTGAATGCAATGAACGAGGAAGAACTTTCCCGGCAGGCTATTCGAATTCCCGGTGGGAGCACATCTTGCCCGGAAGGACAACGATGGACCGTCGTCATGCGCTTTCGTTCAGACGAGAAGGGAACCTCTGCAACACGGGGCAGGAGCCGGTCCAGTTCAGGCTTCAGAAGGCCTGACCGCGCTGCGGCCACAACCAGGGCGGTCTCAGTAGGATCGCCCAGGGGAGCCGATTGGGTTGTCGCACCTGCATTCGACCGCATCACTGCGTCATTGCATAGCGCCGCTCCCGCCAGCATCAAGTTGAATCCGGCCTGGCTGAGTTCGGGAAATTCCTCGCGGTAGTCATCCGGAGTGTGGTTATTCAACTCCACCTTGTGGTCGGCAAGCTGGAAGATTGTGGCGGCCATCTGGTTTTCGGTCAGCGTCCCGGTCTTATCCGAGCAGATCACGGTGACCGAACCCAGCGTTTCGACTGCGGACAGTTTGCGGATCAGGACCCTCCGCTTCAACATGCGCTGTGCGCCCAGCGTCAGCGCGATGGTCATTACAGCAGGCAGGCCTTCCGGCACGGCGGCAACTGCGATGCTGACGGCGGTCAGGAAAAGGACCTTAAGATCATCGCCGCGGAACCAGCCGAGGATGAAGATGAGAAGCACGATCAAAAGGGCTGCGGAGGCCAGCACTTTTCCGAGTTGCGCCAGGCGCTTTTGCAGCGGCGTCGCTTCCCGCTCGACGGTTTGAATCATCCCGGCGATCCGTCCCAGTTCGGTTCGCATGCCGGTTTCTGCAACAACGGCTTCTCCGCGCCCTGCGGTGATGTGCGTGCCCATGTAAACCATGTTGCGGCGGTCAGCCAACGCCAGGTCGGGCTGTGCCAGGGCTTCAGGGGTTTTCCGGACCGGGAGCGATTCGCCCGTCAGAGCGGCCTCCTGGGTCTGGAGATCGGCGCTTTCGAGCACACGGCAATCAGCGGCTACAAAGCTCCCGGCCTCCAGCAGGACAATATCGCCGGGGACCAGGTCCACCGCCGAAATTTCGCTGATTTCTCCCTCCCGCCGCACTTTCAAGGACGGGACCGTCAGCTTCTTCAGGGCGGCCATCGCCTTTTCCGCTCGATACTCCTGACTAAAACCCAGGACTGCGTTGAGGATAACGATAGCCCCGATGGCGATGGCATCACTGTAATCTCCCAGAAGCGCCGAGATAATGGCAGCGATGATCAGGATGACCACCATCAGTTCCTTCATCTGATCGAGAAAAATCAGCCAGGGACTCTTGATCCCCTTTTCTTTCAGTTCGTTGCGGCCAAACTCGGAAAGTCTGCGGGCTGCTTCAGCCTCGCTCAGTCCGGTGGCAGAGTTGCTTCCGAGTTCCTTTACTGCCGCCTGCGGTTCGATCTGGTGCCATTTGGTCATGGATCATGGTGGGCCGCGATGAACCCGCTGCAGGAAATGTCGGGGTTATCAGGCCGGTTCGCCAGGGCGTCTGGCGTGATTTCGCAGGTTCCAGCCTCTGGGTCCGTTCCCGCCCGCAAGGGTCGCGGGCTTCAATTATGGCCGAACCAAGGTCTTGCGCCTGCTCCAGGTTGAGAATACACGAGAAGGAAGGGGATGCAAAGTTGCACCTCGGCCAATATTTCGCTTCCCGAGAACCCTTGTTTCGTTCAGTTGGCGCCCGCGCACCAGGCCTATACGTCCTCTGGGCTGTCTCTCAAACAACTCTTATAGGAATGACCGGCGATTCTGAAACTATTCTAAGAGCCAATTATGAGCTTGAATCTTTTGCCAGACGGTGGTACATAATTGTATATGGACAAACAGAGTCCACCGGAAGTAACAGTTTCTTAATCACACCGCTCTTGCGGTGCGGACCGATCCCAGCGATTAGCCGCTGGGCGACGGCCATAGAAAAAGAAACCATGGGGGCGCCAACCGGCTCCCCCATTTGCATTTCAGGGAGTGAAAAATCCAGTCAGAAGTTTATTCGCTTGGCAAGACACGCCAGTGCTTTATTGCACGGGTCGCAGGAACGGCGTCCCGTCCAGTCATTCTCCGGCAAGCATTCACCCTGCGTGTTCCCGTGCGTTCGGACACCTCCTTTTCACCTGCTTTAGTCCGTGAGAAAATAGAATGGCTTACGAAATGGACGGCGGCATCAGAAAATGCGCTCCAACACTGGATTATTTTCTTGTGGGTCCGGGGATTGGCAGCACACTTTCGGTCCTGCTTCCGCCCTCAGTTGAAAATAGAAACCAGAATTCCCTTGCGAAAGTTAAGCTGCAAGGAGGTTACATGCAGGAAGAAATTGGCATCGTCGCCGGGGCTATCTGGAAGATTTTGCACGCCAAAGGTGAACTCAGTCTTTCTCAACTTAAAAAGCAGACCAAAGCTAAGCCGCCTGTTTTTGACTGGGCTATCGGCTGGCTTGCCCGGGAAAATAAGATCGCCTTCAAGCAGCAAAAGCGTTCAATTCGGATACGTCTGGTTTAGTCCGGTCCCCATTCGCCTCTGTTTTCTCTGATGGAAAACATTTCAAGGTTAAAATGCTTCCGAGGTCGTTACTTATCCTGGTTTCTTAGGTTTACCGCGTTGCGTGGAGGCTGTTTCCGGGATAGCTCGTTTGCCTTGAACACCTTGCCCAAGCCGGGTTCAGCCCTCTTTCCATCAATCTGTGGGAGCAGGGCGTTGCCTGGCTTTAAAAATTCGCCGCGGACCTCATTTCACCTGCCATCCCCAGCCACCGAACTTGACATCCAAGAGAAGGTATAATTCTGGTAACGTCCAGAAGATTGCCAAAAAGGGAATGTGGAAATTACTCATTGAAAGCTGGACCTTCAGCCGGGACGGTGAGGGGGGTAAGAAAGGACTGATTTGAGGACAATTCCCTATTTCTTGTTGATATTCCTAAGCGCCACGCTTCAATGTTCTGGCATCAGCTCCGGTCCCTGTTCGGCAGGAACCCCCGTCACCCAATTCCGGCTGATGCTGGTTCCGGAGCATGGCGGGCATCCCCTATCCATCAATTCGGTCAACGAAGTTCTGCGCGGCCAGAATCTGAGATATGAGCCGGTCCCATCTGATCAGAAGAACGCGCCCAAAGGCAAAACCGCCATCATCCTTGTGCCGTCCTCAAAAGGGAAACCCAGCAAGATTGAAGTCCTCAAGCCGCAACCCGCCAACACTGTCGAGGAATGGCGGGTACCTGTTCGCGCGTCTATCGTGGGCGTGGTTTACGGCCCGCACGGGCTTGACGTCAAGAAGTTCAATTCCCTGGTTGAGCATAACAAGAACCTGATTCCGCAGCTCGCGGATTACGCCCAAAAGGCTGCAACGGTGGAAGCTCTGGTCCAGACCCTTTCCAAGTATGAGCAATCGCCGCCGGCCAGCCGCGATCTCGACGCGGTGCTGAAGGGTTTTTCCTCGCAGTACGGAGTTGCGCTGCCGTCCATCAACTCCACCACGCCGGCCGACCAGCAGGCCTCGCAGTTGTTGCACGCCGTCGTGCCCGCGCTTTCTTCCTACGACCCGCTGGCGGAGCAGAAAAGTTCTTCGGCGCTTCAGCAATCCGCCGGGGTCGCCGCCTGGGTGGCGGCCTTGTTCTGGGGCAGCACGCCGGTGGGGCTGGCGGCGGGGGGCGCATCGTTACTGCAAAACATGCGGACGCTGATGTTTCCTGACACGGACTTCCGCGCTGCCTTCGCGCAGCCTTCAAAGGAAAACAATCTGGAACTCTGCACCACCCAGAAGCAGGCTGCCAAACGCATGCGGACGGCCTATATGTGGGTGCGGCGGGTGCCTGACACCGGCCCGCCCGCGGCCTCCCTCCCGGCAACGGCGCACCTCCCGCTGGACTGGAAATCTGAAGTCAAGGTGACTTGCGCGACGCGGGGGCAGCTCAGGGATCTGCCGCGTGCCCATGACTGGCGGCTGGTTTCTGATGACCACCACACCTCGGTACCCGTCAAAGTCGACGTGGGTCCCTCTGCCGACACCCTGACGCTGAACCTTGAGAAAACCAAACTGACACCCGGCAAATACAAGCTGGCCGCGCTGTGGGACTGGACGCCGTTTGAGGTGGCTGGGGCGGTGGAGGTTCACAAGTTTGCCGAGCTTTCAACGGCAAAGGTGACGCCGGAATCCGAAGACAATCTCGTGCAGGGAAGCGGAACGGTCGCGGTAAAGCTGACCGGCCCCGATTTCGAGTTTGTGCATCAACTGGCCCTGGTGAAGGCGGGCAGCCAGAACGCCACGGCGAAGCATCTCTCCTTCAATCTGGACAGGGGGAGGCAGGGAGGCGAGCAGCACAGCCTGCAGACCGAAGTCGACACCACAAACCTTGACGCCGGACGCTACCTCCTGATGCTGACCCAGTTGAACGGCGCCATCCAGGACGTGCCACTGACTATCCATCCGCCCAATCCAAAGCTTTCCAACCTGCCCTTGCGGGCGAACCTGGGTGAAAAGGACCAGACCCTGACGTTGCAGGGGTCAGGCCTTGGCCGCATTACCCGCATCACCGGCGAGGGCGCCGAGTGGACGCTGGCTCCCGCGCCCAGGGGCGATAGCGAACTGAAGGAGCGCAAAGTCACGCTTCAACTGGCTTCCAAAGCGCACAAGGACGAATTCCTGAAGGCCAGCCTTTACGTGGATGGCATCAGCAAGCCCCTGCCGGTGGCGGACGCCGTCCACGTGGTGGGGCCGCGCCCGAAAATCACGGACGTGCGGGTCTCTTTCCCAAAGGAAACCGACATTGCGCTGGGCAAGCAGGAAATCCCGGCAGGGTCGGCCGTCAGCTTTGCCATCCAGGCCGAGCATATGGGCGCGAGTCCTGCGCTTACCATGGCCTGCAACAACGACGGTGAAACCCGGCAGGCGCTCACCCTGCATCCTGGTGAAAACAGCGGAGCGGCCCAGCTTGATTTCGCGGGCAGCGGCGTCCTGTTTCTTTCGGTTGATCCGGGCGCGGTTGGCCAGTCGGGCTGCCTGCTGGACGCCATCGTCACCGACCCGGTGACCGGCAGTTCGAATGCCTACGACCTCGGGCGTGTGACGCGCCTGCCGCAGATCACAAAGTTCAGCTTGAGCAACCAGAAACTGGGCGACGCTCTTTATGCAGGGACGCTGGCGGGCCGGGATTTGCAGATGATTGAAAGAACCGGCTGGAGCCCCGATACCGGCTACCCCGTGCAGGGCATTCCCACTCCCGTCCCCGGAAGCAGCCAGCAGCAGACCCTGATAATTGAAATGCCCTGGCCGCCGCCCGGCCCCCATGCTCCCATTTACATCTGGCTGCGCGGCGAAAATACAGGCCGCCTCACCGAAATGCGTTATTAGCTGCGCGTTCGGTTGGCGCGGATGTCCACGTCCGCCGGCGGTCAGTCGTCAACCCTCCGCCATCAAATATCAGGAGGGCCGGACCTCAGCCCGGCCATGACGCGTTCTCCCCACCGCCCGATTCTCTTGAATCCGAACTCTCCGCCGCGCCCATCAGTCTGGTTGGCAGTCCTCAATGATCTGAAGCACCTCGCCGAGAAAACGGCCTACTTGCTCGCTGTCACTCCCGGCTCGCAAACTGAGAGGTATTCGCCGGAACCAATGCTCTTTCTCTGTAGGCCGATATCTGACCAACTCGTTAATCATCTGGTCACGCAGCAGACAGCGCCCCGGGTCTGAATCCGGGAACGCGGCGCGAATTTTATTTTCTCGAAATTCGATTAGGCGGTTCCGGAGCGCAGTTAGTTTTTCCTGCTCACCACGTCTAGCCTTCACTTTGGGATCTTTGGCAACGAGAGACTCTATGTAGGAGATCAGGCGCTTCGTTTCGCCTTCCCGGCTCTTGAACCAGTCGGTAGACCAAATGCGATATATCTTCCATCCAAGGTTTTGGAGTATCTCCTGCCGCAGGCGGTCCCGGTCCCGCACTGATCGAGCAGAGTGGTACGCCGCTCCGTCACATTCGACGCCAGTGATAAACACTCCAGGTTCATATGGATGTACGACTGCGAGGTCGATAAAGAACCCCGCGACCCCGACTTGAGGTATTACCTCGTAGCCGTTGTCAGCTAGCGCACCTGCGACGGAAATCTCAAAATCGCTGTCCGGCTCCCGGCCTCCGAGCCTTGCACTTTCTATGACGCCTGTCTTTGCATAATCCAAGTAGTTCTTAAGGGCGCGGACCCCACGATGCGTGCTTGATTGGATCACAATCTTGGAGGAATCGAGCGAACTAAACACCTCCACACGCTTCTTAGCCCGTGTGAAAAGAACGTTCAGTCGTCTCCACCCATTTTCGCTGTTGATAGGCCCAAAGCGCTGATACTGATTTCCCCGGCCATCGGGACCGTAAGTGCAAGAAATGAAAATAACGTCCCGTTCATCGCCTTGAACATTCTCCAGGTTCTTAATGAAAAATCCTTCGAGTCCAGATCCAAACTTCTCGAGGTAAGCCTGCGCCGCTGGGTCGTCGGTTTGCGCCCTTTCGAAAAGCTCCTCAATGAGTTCCCGCTGTTGCAGGTTCAAGGCAACCACCCCAAGTGACTCATCAGTGTCCCGGCGCATGTGAGCTATTACAGCATCAACTACCATTTGGGCCTCAGCCATATTTCTTCGGTTTTCATAAACCGAGTGCGGGACCTCGTGGTATCTGACGCCTAGATCCTCTCTCTTTGGAAAGGGCGTCGGAAACACAATCAGGTCTCCCTGATAGAACTCTCTGTTGGAGAAAGCAATCAGACTCTCGTGTCGCGACCTGTAATGCCATCTCAACCTTCGAGCAGGCTGATAGACACCCATAGCCACATCCAAAATGCTTTCGCCTTCTTCAATGACCGAGAGATCATCTTCAGAAACATCTTCCCCGTCTTCGATGTCGAGCCTTTGAAAGAAATCCGTCGGCGGCAGTTGCTTGGGGTCCCCTACTACAACGAGCTGACCGCCCCGTGCGACGACACCAACGGCATCCTCCGGCCTTAGTTGAGAGGCCTCGTCCATGACAACGAGATCGAATTTGAGCTTCCCGGGCGGGAGGTACTGGGCAACCGACAGAGGGCCCATCATGAAGCACGGCATTAGGCACTGAAGCGCAAAACCAGCGCGCTCAACGAGCTTGCGGATCGGAATATGCCGCTTTTGCTTGTTGATCTCATGGCGAATCAGAGCCAAGTCCGTCCAATTGCCTACTGGCCCGCTCTTATTTCCTCCGGGAACATCCCGGGAATCAATGAGTGCCGCGAAGTGCTGCCGTTGAAGTTGCATCAGCTCGCGGTCTAGGGCCGCAAACTGATTTCTGATCTCCTCCAAAGTCAATCCCGAGAATTCCCAAAGTTCAGGATTCTTATTAAAGACGGCACGACTTACAGAATTGTAGAAAACGAATCTGAAACAAGTCACAAGATCGTCGGGGGTAATCTTTCTGCTGTCAGCAAGTTTGAAGATCTCAAAGATTCCTTGTGACTTGGCTTGCTCCCGGAGCTTATGATACGCAACCCACGGATGCAGATCCTCATGGTGATCTGAAAGGTTTGTGCAGAGGTCAACAATCTCTTCAAAACTGCCCTCAACCCATGTTGAGCCATTTAAAGCGCCCGAAATTTCTACAACCTCTGAACATTGCTTCAGGAGCCTGTTCTCGGACAAAGACTGAAGCTGGGCCTCCAGTTCCGTCACACGCTGAACGAATGCGTCACAAGATAACCATTCGACTGTTGCGGCAGGTAATTGGAGTGGCTCGATAATCTCTCCACATTTCACTGAGTTGCGAACCAAACGGAGATGCTTCCCAAGCTCCGTGCGGAGGGACCGAAAGCTTGCCGCATCCTGACCCCCCGTCTTTGCGGACAATAGGAACCTGCTCCAACAGGACAGCAGTTCCATAAGGCCCGCCGCGATCTTGTCCGCCACATCTGGAGCCATGGAGGCAACCACCGAATCTATGTTGACGACATCTTGGTACTGCGAGAGCTGTGAATGGTAATCTGCCATTTCGCGGAGTTCGTCCGCCATGGCACCCCGGCTCAGTTTCCTTGCTGAAATCTGGCGGAACGCACGCTTCGCTGTCCTATAGTCAGCACCAAAAATCCTCTCCCATAAACCAGCAGAAGAAATCGTGTTGGCATAGGAAAGAAGCACCGATGGGTTGGTGATAACCCCAGTGTTCAGTCGCCGGGATAGCTCAAAGCCTTTGGTCCTGACTTCCGCCTCCACTTCAATCCTCTCGGCTAGCGACGAAACCTGTTTCCGAACTTCCGATGAAAGGCATGGAGGAACAAGACCTGGGAGCAACTCCATTTCGATTGATTTCAGAGATTGAAGAATTCGACCAGCTTCCGAAAGGGATCTGAGGGTCAAGGCCATCTTGAGTCCAGATCTGTCCCGAAGCAAGTTTAGGTCCTGCGCCGCCGCGCCGGCGGACGCAGGTATAGACCGTATCGATTCGATTAATCGGGCCTCGTCCTGAAAGCTCAAATAGGCATTCGAGACCCACGCCCACGGGAGGCTCCCCACGGCCTTCCCTCCATCTGTAATCGCCTTTAGGTGTTTGACGTATATGGCGCTGAACTGCACGAGACGCTCGAAGTCCTCTCGGCTGCAATTGCCTGCGAAGGGCAACTTTATTGGCAACAGAAGGAACGGGGAAACGGGAAGGTCGCGAAGCGTGCGCTGGAAAGCCCACAAAACTTCAAATACGGTCTCGCCTAGCGGCATCCAGGTGCTGTTAATCAACTGCGTGTATCGGATTAGGTGCCCCTTCTTCTCCGACAACAATTTGACCTTGGCTTCAGTTTCCGGAGGGCCGGCAAACCGCCACCGAAGATAGGAAAGGCGCGCTTCGAGGTCACGAATTAGGCCTTGTTTCCTTGTCCGGTGACTGTGCAGTTCGAGACAAAAGATCCCGAGTCCGGCCTCGTCCAGACGCTTCCTGACCACCTCGAGTGCGGCAAGCTTCTCCGCGACAAACAAGACGGTCTTGCCTGAGGATATTGTGTGCGCGATCAGATTTGTAATGGTTTGCGATTTCCCTGTTCCCGGCGGGCCTTCGATTACTAGATTCTTTCCCTCTACCGCATCAATTAAGGCGCTATGCTGGGAGCTGTCCGCATCCAGGATGAGTCTGGGCACCCGCCCCTCCATTTCCGGAGCGTCGATCATGTATTCTTGGCCGTATTCAGCCTCGGTCTGTTTTGTGCCTTCGAACAGTTCACGGACCAGTTTATGTTGAACGAGCAACCCATCGGGCCAGCGTGACGGGTCGAGGTCGCGGTACATCAAGATTTTTGTAAAGCTGAGGAAGGCCATCGTAAGGAAGCGCCGGATCTTCCAGCGTGGTTTTTGCTTCAAGATGTTTTCGAATTCTGCAAAATAGGCCTCGGGGTTTTGTTCCTCTTGGTATTCTGGCAACTCGAGCGAAAAATCGTGGCGGAGCCATTCCGCAAGGCAAGGATTGCTTTCCACGCGGTCGCCCGTATACGCGACGGTTCCGGCATTCGCACCGCGTGTCCGCTCTAACTGAACCGGTGCCAACAAAAGAGGAGCTAGATGGGACTCATCTGAGTATTCAGACTCGTGCCATTCGAGGAAGCCGAATACCAGATACAACATATTGGCCCCCGACTCTTCGATGATCGTTCTTGCCTTACTGTCTACAACGCGGACCGAGCGATCGAGTTCGTCCCCGTATTGCAGGACACATAGCGGCCCCTTCCCATCCGTGCCCTCATTGAGGTCGTAGGAGGTGTCCCAACCGGCACGCTTAGCGTCCTCCAAGACATCGCGGCGTGAGGACCCCTGGGTCTCCACTGTGTCGAGCAGACCGTTTTTCGAGTCGCGCGGAACCGGTTGCAACCGGAGCCGATGTAGTGCTGAATTCTCAGCGTTATTACCTAAGAGGTCCTCGAAGACTTGGTGTATCCCGACGTTGACAACACGAATACACGATCTCTTGGGATGGTGATAATTGAGGAGTGGGTTTCTTTTGGTGAGGTCGATCAGTCGTCTACGGATCCGCCCGAGCCCTCCTTCTGCACTGGTGGCACAAGATTCGCTCCCAATGTTATCCTCTGAAGCTGATCTTCCGTTGTCCGTCAGACCATTTCCCATAGGTAGTAGCCTTTGTTAGCAGCAGTAAAACGGCGGCACAAGAAGTCTAGCGGTAGGGAAAACGCCGCCTCGATTGGTTGGCATATGTTACCAGAACCGGGACGCTCCACAAAATCGGTTTTTGTATATGCGGAGAAGGGGACAGTTGCAGATTTTAGATTGCAGAGGAGAAAGCCGGTGGTCGCGGTCCGGCGGCTAAAACCGCGCGCAACGGTGACCGTTTTCGGCACGGATAAATCCGCGCCCTATGGCGTAAAGAGAAGCAAGCCGTCAGACTGGGAGGCTCCAGCCTTTGGCGCCGCGATTGTCGGGAGAGAGGACGGAGTATTGAGCTTCCACGCCCTTTTCGCGCAGGGTCTGGCAGATGGCCTCGCCCACTTCGGGAGCTTTTCCTTTGACGAAGGCCAGAATGGACGGTCCGGCTCCGCTGAGGCAGAGGCCCAGCAGGCAGGGGAGCTTGAGCGCCAGGACATCGCTGAGGCCCGGCATGAGGGGCGCGCGATAGGGCTGGTGGAGGCGGTCGTCAAAAAGGCCGGGGTGGAAATCCACTTTGCCGGAAAACAACTGGGCCGCCAGCACGGCCGCCCGCTGCAGATTGTGGGTGACGTCCGCCCGCGAATACTGGGCAGGCAGCGCAGCCCGGGCCTTCTCCGTTGGCAGCGCATAGTCGGGAATTACCAGCACCAGTTGGAACAGGTCCCGGACCGGGCAAGAATAGGCCGTGACGCGCTGGTTTTCCTCGATGGCTACCGTGAAGCCTCCGTGCCACGCCGCCGCAACGTTGTCGGGATGCCCCTCTATTTCCGTCGCCAGTGAAACCAGTTCGTCGTCATAAAGCGCCCGTTCCGTCAGCCAGTGCGCCGCCGCGATGGCCCCCACAATGGCCGCTGCGCTGGAACCCAGTCCCACGCCGACCGGAATCTGATTGTTGATTTCCAGATTGAATCCGTAGTCTTTGCCCCAGCGGCGCAGCATTTTCTTCATGCTGGCTGCAATCAGATTGCTTTCGTCGGAGGGGATCCGGTCCGGATTGACGCCCTGGTAGTGAACGCTGACGCCAAGATCGGAACGGCGCGTGACATGGACGTCAAGATACAGGCTGAGGGCCAGCGCCGCACAGTCAAAGGCGCACCCGAGGTTGGCACTGGTTGCAGGAACTCGGACTGAACCGCGCTGGGGCATGGGCTTACCGGCATCCGGGAGAGGCAGGTCCCGTGGCTTCCAGGGACGCGCCTCCGGCAATGGCGGGAATCAACAGGATTTCATCACCGTCTTTGAAACTGTATTCCAAGCCGCCCAGAAAACGAATGTCCTCATCGTTGACGTAGATATTCAGAAAACGCTGCGGCGTGCCGTCTTCGGCGCAGATCACTTTCTTGAAGCCGGGAAACTTTTTGTCCAGCCCGTCAAAAAGCTCGGTAAGGTTCTGGGCCGCGGTTTCAACGCTTTCGGCGCCCTCGGTGTACTTTCTTAACGGTGGGGGAATACGAACTATGATTTGCAAATGAGTTTGCCTCCGATTTAAATAATCTCGCTGAAGCTTCGGGCGCCGGGTCCGCCCGGGCTCCCGGTCATCCTGCGCCTCAGGCGCTGGCCGTGGCGTGGATGTTCAGATAGCGGTCCTCAAACGCTGCAAGCTTCGGCCGGATCGCTTCATCCGCCCGGATCTCTCCGCTGACGGCGCCAATGGTCTTCAGTCCGTTTCCGGTAATGGCCAGCACCATGGATTCGTTGGGATTCAAAAGGCCGTTCCGGATCAGCTTGCGCGCCACGGCGACCGTCACGCCCCCGGCGGTTTCGGCGAAAAAGCCCTCGGTCTCAGCCAGCAATCGAATGCCTTCAACCACTTCGGCGTCGGAAACGTCTTCACCCGCGCCGCCGGTTTCCTGAATCATCTTGGAAGCGTAGAAACCATCCGCGGGGTTGCCGATCGAGAGCGATTTGACAATCGTGTTGGGCTTCTGCGGGGTGATTTCGCAGGTCTTGTTTTTGACCGCCGTGGTGATGGGCGAGCATCCCGTCGCCTGGGCCCCGTAAAATTTTGTCTCTGCCGGCTCAATCCAGCCGAGCTTCTGGAGCTCGCCAAAGGCCTTGTGGATCTTGGTGATCAGCGATCCGCCGGCCATGGGAACCACAATGTTCTGCGGCACCCGCCATCCCAGCTGCTCGGCAACCTCATAGCCGAAGGTCTTCGAGCCCTCGGAATAGTAGGTGCGCAGATTGACGTTGACCATTCCCCAGGGATACTTCTGCGAAATTTCAGAGCAGAGCCGGTTCACCTGGTCATAGTTCCCGCTCACCTTCACCAGCGTGGCACCATAAATCTGCGTGTTGACCAGCTTTTCGGGCTCGAGATCGGCGGGAACGAAAATGAAGCTCTTGAAACCGCCCGCAGCCGCCTGTGCGGCAACGGCATTGGCCAGGTTTCCGGTGGAAGAGCAGCCCACCGTGTCAAAACCAAACTCCCGGGCTTTGGAGAGGGCAACGGCAACTACGCGGTCCTTGAAGGAAAGGGTGGGAAAGTTGACGGCGTCGTTCTTCAGATAGACTTCCCGTGCGCCCAGGGCTTTGGCAAGATGCGGAGCCGCCACCAGCGGCGTAAAACCCGTTGACAGTCCCACGGCAGGCTCGCCTGTCACAGGCAGCAGTTCCTTGTAGCGCCACATGGTGGGCAGGCGCGATTCCACCTGTTTCCGAGGCACTTCCGCGCGGATGCGGTCGTAATCGTAAACCACTTCCAGCGGGGCCCAGCACTCTTCACAGGCGGCGATAGGTTCAGCCTGATAGGTGCGACCGCACTGCCGGCACTTCAATAGCTTTAAATAGCTCACATTTCCTCCAAGAGCGTTCTCTGCTCCAGAATGTCTTGGGGGCGATGGGAGATTCGGAGAGGGCAAACTAAAAAAGCCCCCCCGGGTCTCATCGGGGAGGCTCAAATAAATGCTTACGTCCTCCGTCTCATCTCCCCCAAAAACGGGCGGGAGTTAGCACCTGACCCCGGATTTACTTCCCGGGCGGTTGCCGTGGCGTCTTAGGGCCCGTCCCTCGGCCACTCTGGATGAGATACAGGTAATACACAACCGAATTGTAAAAATTCATATTAGTCAAACTCCGGTGCCTTGTCAACCGGATTGCTTGGCACGGGCAGATTCACCGCTGAACGGTGTCCCACACGGGCCGAACTGCGATTCCATGCGCCTGGTTTTCCCGGGAATCCCGAAGCGGATTGCCAGACCGCCCTGACGAACTTCGCGCCCGGCAGAACCTGCATAAACCGTTTATGGTCATGCAAAAACTGGTTGTTCTACAGTGGCCTCACTTCATCTCCGCGGCCACGGAAGCGGCAGCGATGTTCCAGCCGTCGATAGCAACGTAAGGTGTTCCGCCCTGCAAGGCCACGGTTGAATAACTCGCTGAGACCTCGCGATCCTCGCCCGGCATCAGCTCAAAGTAATTGTCCTGCCAGATTGCCGGAAGGACCTCGGGCCCGTTTTCTCCCTTGTCCACCCGGAGGTGAATGAAAAAGGCCAGATGGGATGACGGGTTCTTGACTGTCACGCGGGTCACGCCCCGGTCGCCATTTTCGCGCGTGGCTGCGTGGACGTCTAATCGCACTTCAGGGAGGCTTTTCAGCGCCTTAAAGTCTGCATAGCCGCTGGTGGGCGTGTAATACCACTTGGACTTCTCCCAGTCCAGAACATCTGGCTTGGTGGAGAGCCAGTAGAAGTTTGTGCTCACCTGTTTTCCCGCCGAATCCTTCAGGGTCAGACGCAGAAAATACGTGGTTGAAAGGCCGTCCAGTTTGGGCACGTCAAAAACCCTCGTGCTGCTGTTGGCGGCGACGCTGATGGTCTGGTCTTTGGAAAATTCTTTCTTGAGGTTGATGTCGTAAACCGCGGCGCTCACTTCGAGCTTCTGATACGGCTGTAAGCGCGAATTCACCACCACCACGGACTGGTCGTCGTAGGAGTACTGAACGTGCAGAGGCTCGCACGCTTTCTTGGTTCCGAAGTATCCCCCCGCCGGCCGCAAATAATAGTCGTAGAGGTGCCAGATCAATCCCGGCCAGGCGGTGTTCAGCATCCACTGGATGACCCCGGTGGAAACAAACTTGTTGCGGCGATAGCCCTCAAACATGGCCCGCTCGCCTTCGTAGGTCATCAGTTGTGATTTCTCGGCGTAGTCTTCCACGCCGGTCGCCTGGCCATAACGCCCATCCAGTGCTTTATTAAATGTGCCCATGGTCTTGAATTCCCCGCCGCCGGCATGGAAGTCCCAGACGGAGTTGATGGGCCAGAGCTTGTCTTCCGGCATCATCATCTTCAGCGACGATACGGGCGGGACGGCCGGCCCGGGGCTGATCTCGGTTGAGAACCCGAACGCGCCGCCGTTCTTCGTATCCAGCAGCCAGTAGTTTGGGGGAACCCAGTCGTAGGGGCCGTTCATCTTAAGGCCTGACGGGCCGGTTACCTTCGTCACCTGCGCGGTGGCTGACGACTGGTGAGGATTGGGCCAGTGGGTCTCCGCCAGCACCTTCAGATAAATCCGCTCGACCCGCGGGGGCGGCGGGTTGTCGCTGCCGTAGAGCCAGCCCAGCATGCAGGGATGATTGCGCAGCCGGCGGATCTGGTCGCGCAGGGAGTCGGCCGCGACCGTGGAATCTTCGGCTTTCCAGGTTTTCCACTTTTCCCAGTGGTCGCAGCAGCACCAGCCCGCCAGCACCAGAATTCCGTAGCGGTCGCACAGGTCGAAGAAGTGGTTGTCAACAATCTTCCCTTCCAGGCGGATGGTGTTGAGGTGCATGTCCTTGACGTACTGGATCTCTTCTTCGGTCCTTTTCCGATCAAAGCGCAGCATCATGTCGGGAGCCCAACCGGCGCCCAGGATCAGAATGGGTTTGCCGTTCACACTGTATTCGCGATAGCCGTGCGCGTTGAGTTCGGAAGTGATCTCGCGAATGCCGAACGGCGCTTCCTGGCTGTCCGAGACTTCGCTGCCGGTCTCAAACTGCATTTTCAGGTGATAGAGATTTTGAGGGCCCATCTGCCAGGGCCACCAAAGACGCGGCTGGTGGAAATTGAGTTGCGAAAAACGGCCGGGCAGGAAATCAACTTCGCGTGTTTCATGCGGCTTCAGCTCCACTTCCTGCTGGAAGCTGGCACCGCCGATGCTCCCTTTCAGAACACCGCGAACGGCGTGCCCGGTTGCGTTCTCGACCTCAGCGCGGACGGTCAGGTGCGCCACGTCCAGTTTCGGCAGGTCGAAGTTCGTCACCACCTGCGGGTCGCGCAGCGCCACGGGACCTGTTGCGGTGACGGAAGCCCCCCGCCACAGTCCCATATCCTTGTCGGCAGGCGCGGGGTTCCAGTCCACCCAGGTGATGCCCAGATCGTCGGCGTGGGGCGCGGAAACCTCGACCGCAAGTGAATTCATTTTCCCCGGGCGCGCCTCGGCGGTGACATTAAAGTCGTAGGTCCGCCACATGCCCACCACCCGGTCGGGCCCGGCAATCTGCTTCCCGTTCAGCCAGATGCTGGCGCGGTAGTTGATGCCTCCAAAGTGCAGCCAGATCTGCTTGCCCGCAAAACCTGCGGGCAGCGGGAAGCTGGTGCGGTACCACCAGGGCACCTTGAACGGGCTGCCGGCCGGCATGGGAAGGTTGGAAAAATTCTTGCCGATCGGGTACGTCGTGCCCGGTATGGAACGCAGGTTCATGCCGAAGTAGGGATGGCGGTAGACGTTGTTTTTGACCAGCGCGGCAAGGACCGTGGCGGGAACGTCGGTCTGGTACCAGCCGGAAGGTTTGAAGCTGTCCAGCGAGATGGCGCCGCCCTGTTCGGGCACGCGGGCGGAGGATTGCAGGCTCCAGCCGTTGGCCAGATTCAGTCGAAGCGGCGAGCCCTTCCCCGAAGCCTGCGCTTCGAGGAACGGACTAGTCGCGATCAGCAGTGAAAAAAGAAAAAGGCAGGTACGCGTTCGCATGTGAACCTCCCCGGCTTGATGGATTCGATGGCGTTCGGTTTAGCCCGCCATTATAACGCGGGCGGGCAGCCGCGGACGCGATTTTGCGGCCAGGCGCAATTCTGCCTCAGCGCGGCACCACCGGCAGCTCCAGGACGGAGGGATGCGCGCTGTCGTGGTAGACCACGTTGGTGGCCTTCACCCACCGCGTGGCGCTTTGCGGGCTGTCGCCGGTGTTGGGGTTGCGGTCGAAGCGGGGGAAATTGCTGCTGGAAATATCGAGGCGCAGCTTGTGCCCCGCCTTGAAGACGTTGCTGGTTGACCAGAGGTCAATGGTGAATTTGTAGATGTGGCCCGGATTCAGATATTCGGGCGTGACCTGCGAATCCCGGTAGCGGGCGCGAATGATGCCTTCCGTGAGGTTCTGCGCAAAGCCGTTGGGCCACACATCCACCAGCTTTCCGGTAAAGTCAGTGTCAACGGCCGACGAGCTCGCATAGAGCGTCAACTTCACATGGCCCGTCACCTCGAAGTCGTGCTTGAAGGCGGGCGTGGTGAAGGTCAGCACGTCAGGCCGGGCCTCATCGGGACGCTGGTCAACGGGCCCCGGCATCAGGTGGGCGGCATCGCAGCAGAGCGGGCCTCCGAGCGTGGGCACAGGGTTCTCCGGATCGTAAACGTAATGGTCGCCGGTTTCGGTTTGCGGAGCTTTCGTGGAAAGGGTGCCGTCACCCGTCAGCAGGTCGGCCTTGCCGTCAGAGTGGAGATAGTAATCCGTCTCTTTCGCTCTTGCGAGCGGCCAACTGTTTTCCTCGCGCCACTTGTCCTCACCGAGCACAAAAATCTTAACCGGCTTCGCGTTTTCAACTCCGTTATCGATGCCCTTCAGCAGGTGGTCATACCAGCGGAATTCCATGCCGTCCATATTGAAATCGGCTTCGGGGCCGAAGTCCACCTCGCCGATCTTTCTTCCGCTGCCGGCGTGGCCGCCGATCACTACCATCAGCCGCGTTTCATTACGCGCCGCCTCGGTGCCGCCGTGCGCCCGGATGCCCAGATAGTTTTTCAGCGAGCCGCCCTGGAAAATGTCGTACCACGCGGCCACGATGTACGCCGGAACCTTGATGTCGGGGTAGTGCTCTTTAATCGCCCAGCGCTTCCAGTAATCGTCATACGACGGGTGCTGCAGCCAGTCGAGAAAGTAAGGCGCCAGCGCGCCCAGATCGGTTGGCCATTGCGAGGCGGTGCCAAAGTTAAACAGCGGATAGTGGGTGAGCGGCAGCGTCCACATTCCTTTCCGGGCGTTGGTCTCCCCGCTAACCTTCCGGTTGAGGGTGTCCTGCGCCAGCCCCGACGTCCACGACTCGTTGAACCATTGTTCGAACGCTCCACCCTGGTAGGTCCAGCCGTTGTGGTAGTTTGAAGCGGTGACAAACGGGAAGATGCCGGCCAGGTGCGGCGGATGGGCAATGGCGCAAAGCATCTGCGTGGCGCCCACGTAGGAGCCGCCCACCATTCCCACCTTGCCGTCGGAGTAGGGCAGTTTTGCCGCCCACTCCACCGTGTCGTAGCCGTCCTGCGACTCGTACATGAAGGGATACCACTCGCCCTGCGAGGTGTAGCGCCCGCGCACGTCCTGAACGATGGATACATAACCGCGTTGGGCCGCCTTCACGCCGAAGTCGAAACTGCCGTCCTTGTTGTAAGGCGTGCGTTCCAGGATCACCGGAAACTTGCCCGGCGCGTCAGGCCGGTAAACGTCTGCGTAGAGCACCACGCCGTCCCGCATGGTGGCCGGAACACCGTGCTCGAAGATCACGTGATAGCGCTCGGCGGCACAGAGCGGCAGAGCCGCCGCGATCATCAGGATTACCATTGCAAACAGCCAGCGAGAGGTTCGCTTCATGATGTGCTCCCCAATATGTCGATTTGCAGGATGAAGAAATTCAGTTCAGTCCGTAAGGCGGAAAGTATATGCCACAAACCGCGGCAAGGGAAGCGGGAACAGCGGATTGGGCTAGGCCGTGCCGGGGTCGGGCTGTTGGGGGTCGCGCTTGATCCAGCGGTAGGCGGCGACGGAATTTTTCCAGAAGACTTTTTCGGCTGCTGCGCGGCCCTTGCCAAGGACGTATTCGCGCACCAGCGTCAACTCCTGCGGGTAGGTTTCAATGTGGTCGCTGTTGGGCCAATCGCTGCCGTAGATCAGCCGATTTTCGCCAAAGATGTCCCAGAGGCGGTCGAGCGTGGGCTTATAAAAATCGAGGTCCTGCACAAGCCGGCCATTGACCCGGCGCAAAACTTCCGAAACCTTCACATAGACCTGCGGCCTTTTTCCAAGCTCCTGCAAATTTGCCTCAACCTCTTTTTTCACCTTCGGGTCAGTGGGCTCCTGCATTTGCGGCAGATGGTCAATCACCACGCGCAGGTTGGGCACCAGGTCGGTTAGCCGGACCACCGCCGCGATCAGTTCCGGACTGGGGTTGGCCGTATCCATCTCCAGGCCGGCCGCCGCAAGTTCCTTGAGGCCGTGGACGAAGTCCGGGTTGCCGAGTTGTTGGCTGATGTTCCGGTCCCACAGGTTGCCGCAACGAATGCCGCGAAACAGCGGATTGCGATGGAATCGTTCCAGGTGCTGGCGGAAATCCGGTTTCTCGGGCTCCAGGTCGCCCACCGTTCCCACAATCACCGGAGCTTTGGCGGCGATGTCCAGCACCCACTGGTTATCTTCAAGCCATGGGCTGGCTTCCACTTCAATGGCGCCCACAACCCCCTGGCCCTCTGTCACCTTCAGGTAGCGCTCCGGCAGCGCGGGCTTATAGAGCTTGGCGTCGTCTTTGGGCGGCCAGGGAATACCCTGTGCGCGCCTCGGGTCGAACAGGTGGATGTGAGTATCGATAATGGGTATGGGTGTGGTTTGCGCGTTCATGTCGATGTCCAGGGCGGCGAGGGCTGCCGCCATTCCCAAAAATGTTCTGCGGTTCACGGCGGTATTCTAACCCATACTTCGGCCTGTGGTTCCACGAATCCGCATTGGCAGGAGAAGCAAGGTTTGGTTTGAACTGAGGCGCGGCTTCCGCCGGCAGGTCCGGTGTAGAAGGTTTTGTGGCTGGAATCTTACAGCGGGAAGTGTTCAGAAGGCCCGGATGACGCCAAGGGCCAGAGCGGTCACGCTCCTTGCGAGCTTTTGAGTTCCCGCAAGAGGCGTGACGCCGCAGGTTGGTGCCCGTGCCTTCCAGAAATGACGAGATGGGGTAAGTGCCGCGCACCACAGTGTTTTCGCTGAAACCCGGCGTCCAGGCAAAGCCGGAGCGTGGCATTACTTCGGGCGCCAGGCGGCCTCGCATTTCCTTCAAATCCCACGCCGGGACAGATGTGTGCTTGCCCGGAGGCACGGCATGGGTGTAAAAATGTCGCTTACAGTTTCATCGGTAACAATTGCAATGGTCCTCATCTGAAACGGAGAGTTGGGCGCGATACCGGGCGCCGGAAGCAAGGGTCGTCGGCTTGAGCAGGAGAGCCGCAAAAGCTTTGTCCGGCTCAACCCTGCGGATTTTTGGTCCCAAACTCTTCGGATTTTTAGCTGTCGCGCAAGCACAAACCGGTCGTCTCCGTCTGCTTGTTCAGTGGGGCCCGGCGCAAATTCACTATGGGAGACGAAGAACAGGACACTATGTCAGCAGAAAAATACTTTTCTCAAATCAACGAAGTCGTCAAACAGATCGAGCAGACCCAGCGGCCGGCCATCGAAAAAGCCGCGGCGGCCATGGCGGAATCGATCCGGTCCGACGGGCTGGTTTACCTTTTCGGCAGCGGGCATTCCGTGATTCCCGTGCTGGATATTTTTCCGCGCTACGGAAGCTTTGTGGGTTTCTGCCCGATTTATGATCCGCGGCTAATGTGGTTCAACGTAGTCGGACCGGGCGGCGCGCGCGAACTTCTGTGGCTCGAACGCGAAGAGGGCTACGCGAAGAACGTTCTGGCCAGCTACTCGCTCGATCCGCGTGACACCATCCTCGTTTTTTCGCATGGCGGGCTGAACGCCGCCCCCGTCGAGGTTGCGACCGAGGCCAAAAACCGCGGCCTGACGGTGGTGACGGTTTCTTCCCACCAGAACTACCAGCAGGCGGCGGCCACTCATTCCAGCGGCAAGAAGCTTCGGGACCTGGCCGACGTCGCCATCGACAACTGCGTGCCGCCGGAAGACGCCCTGGTGGGCGTGGAAGGCATCAAGGAAAGGTTTGCAGCGGGATCAACCGTGGCGGCCGTTACCATCGCCATGGCCCTGGTGGCTGAAGTCGGCTCGCAACTGGTGAAAAGCGGGCACAAGCCTCCCACGTTCGTCTCGCCCAACGTCGGGCTCGAACCCGACCACAACCAGCAGGTCTTCGTGCAGTTCGCCCGGCGCATTTCACGGCGTGTTCCCTGAGGAACGCCAAAGGCCCGCTCCGCCGCTCGCCCAGGGCAAAGCGCGGGGCCGCTGCTTCGAATCCACAGGCGGAGGCTGTTCCAGGATGAAAGTTTCGAAGGCGAAGCTCGGCTGGTACGGAATTTTCGGCGCGGTGCTGGCGCTCGGCCTCCTGTGGGCAATCGTCAGCACCGGTGCGCCTCAGCCTGCTTCTCCCTCGCAGGCGTTCTTCCCCGTCGCCGTGTGGTACGGCGGCGGCAAGGCGCGCGCCCCCATGCTGGAGCCGGTCGATTCTTCCAGCGCCGCCCGCTGGGGCCGGGACCTCGACCAGATCAAGGCGGTGGGTTTCAATACCGTCAAATGCTGGGTGGACTGGGCTTCCGTCGAGCCCAAACCCGGCCAGTTCGACTTTCAGAATCTCAAGCTGCTCCTGCGACTGGCCCAGGAGCGCGGGCTGCGGGTGATTGTGCAGATCTATACCGATTCCGCGCCGGACTGGGTGGGCCAGCGCTATCCTGACGCGCGCTTTGTCGACCGTTCGGGAGCCGTGATTAACTCCCAGGCGGCGCCCGGCTACTGCATTGACGATGAGGCCGTCCGCAATGAGGTTGTGAAGTTTATTGAGGCGCTCTCGCAGGACGCCAACCGCTACCGCGCGCTCTACGGCTGGGACGTTTGGAGCGAGCCGCACCTGGTGAATTGGGCGGGGTTTGATTATCTCAAGGATCCCGAGTTCTGCTACTGCCGTTACACCCAGGCGCGCTTCCGCGAGTGGCTCGAAGCAAAATACAAAACCCTGGCGGCGCTGAACAAAGCGTGGTACCGAGTGTTTACAAGTTGGGATAGCGTGACGCCGCCGCGCTTTTCAACCATCCTTTCCTTCACCGACTATCTCGACTGGCGGGCGTTCATCACCGCCAAGCTGGCCTCTGACCTGAAAACGCGCGTCGATGCTGTCCGCAGCGCCGACCACCTTCACCCCATCACCAGCCACTCGGCCGTGCCGGGCCTGTTTACCGATCCACGCGATGGCTACGGGGAGCCGGATGATTTCCTGATGGCCGACAACGCTGATTTCTTCGGAACCTCGCTCTATCCCAAGCACGCCGAGTCGCGCAAGCCGTGGACTTACGAGCATCTCGCGGCAGGGCTCGACTTTTCGCGCTCAGCCGGGCACAGCCACGGCAAGGGCTTTTGGATTGGCGAATTGCAGGCGGGCCAGGGCGTCACCGGGATGCGCATCGCCCAGCCCGTCACCGGCCACGACGAAGCCTGCTGGATGTGGCAGGTGATTTCCCACGGCGCGCGCGAAATCGCCGTCTACGCCTGGTATCCCATGAACGCCGGGTACGAATCGAACGGCTACGGCCTGATCCACCTGGACGGCACGCTGACGCCGCGAGCGCGGGAAGCAGGCGCGACGGCCAAAGCCATCGCACAAAACGCAGCCTCAATCAACAAAGCCCAGCCCGCCCCGGCCGAGGTGGCCATCCTTTACAACCGGCTCTCCTACATGGTGGGCGGGACGGAGCCTTCGCTATCAACGCTCGGCAACGCGGAACGGGATTCGCTGGAAGGCCTGCATCGTGCTTTTCTCGAGAAGCAGATTCCGGTGGATTTTGTCAGCACCCAGGACCTGATGGACGGCCGGGTAAAGGACTACAAGATTCTGTTTCTGCCTTACGCCGTGATGATTTCGCAGCAGGTGGCCGAAGGCGTCAAGCGATACGTCGAGCAGGGAGGGACGGCGGTGGCCGGCGCGCGCCTGGCCTGGAACAACGCACGCGGATTTGCGAGCGATGTTATCCCGGGCTTCGGCCTGGACGAGGTGTTCGGCGCCCGCGAAAAAATCATTCGGCCAGTCGAGGCCGCGCGGCTGCTTGTGGAATCATCGCCCAGCCTGCCCGGCATGAAAGCCGGCGAAGCGGTTCGCGGTGACAGCTTTGAAGAAGAGCTTGCGCCGCTCGATGGCGGCCGCGTGCTGGCGAGGTTCACGAACGGCCAGCCCGCCATGGTTGAAAACTCTTTCGGCAAGGGCAAAGCCATCCTGGCCGGAACATTTTTGCCGGTTTCTTATGAACGTGAGCACGACGCTTCCACCGGGCGGTTGTTGCGGTCTCTCGCGCGGGCCGCAGGCGTCCGCGCAGGCGTGGAAGTGTCCGGCGCGGGAACCAGACAAGTTGAAGTTCGCCGGCTGGTTAGCGCAAACGAGCAACTGGTTTTCGTCTTTAATCACGCTCAAAAGCCGGCGCAGGCGTCAATTTCCATTCATGTTCCCTGGATCGTCCGCGAGGCGCAGGACATCGTCGCCGGCCGCCCGGTGAAATTTAAATCTGCGAACGGCGATGTGGTCCTTGACAAGAACCTGACCGGCGGCGAAATCTGGGTGGTGAAACTGAACGCGGCGGGCTAGAAGCGCACCTCACGCAAAGGCGCTAAGACGCAAAGGTGCATAGTTCCCTTATGCGAAGGGCAAACCCGCTTTGAGCCTCTGCGCCGTGGCGTAAGATGCTTTTCCGAGAAAGGTCCGGAATGGGAGTGTACAAGAGGGGAGCGCGACAGCCTAACGCCGTGTGGGCGGTGGATATCGGCGGCACCAAGATTGCGGCTGCGTGCGTGAGCCGGAGCGGCAAGCTGTCCGATTACGCTGAGATTCCAACGCCGGCTGCGGGCGGGCGCCATGTAGTGGAAGCCGTAGTGGAAATGCTGGAGCGGATGCCCGCAAAGGACATCGGGGCCATTGGAGTTGACGTTCCGGGCCTGGCCTGGCCCGACGGCCGCGTGTGGGCTCCCAACATTCCCGGCTGGAAGCGCATGCCGCTGGGGCCGGAGCTTAAAAAGCGCTTCGGGCTGCCCACGCTGGTGGAAAGCGACCGCAACGCGTTCGTAGTGGGCGAGGCCTGGCAGGGCGCGGCGCGCAACTGCCGCGACGTGATATTCCTGGCGGTGGGAACGGGCATTGGCGCCGGAATCCTGGCGGGCGGGCGGTTGCTTCACGGCCACGGGGAACTGGCCGGCTCGGTGGGTTGGATGGCGTTGCGCAACCAGTATCAGCCCATCTACAAATCAATCGGCTGCTTTGAGGCCCACGCCAGCGGCACGGGGATTGGACTTGCAGCGAGCAAAGAATTCGGCCGCAAACTTTCTGCCCGCGAACTCACCACGCTCGCGCGACGCGGCGACCGGAAAGCGCGGACAGTGCTGGAACGCGCCGGGCAGGATCTTGGTCTGGGTCTTGCAAACCTCGTTGATGTGCTCAATCCGGAAGTGATCGTGATTGGCGGCGGCGTGGCGGCGGCCGGGAACCTGGTTCTCGATGTCGCGCGCAAGACCATGAAGCAATGGGGCCAGCCGCTTGCGGTGAAACAGGTCCGCGTGGTGCGCAGCCGCCTGGGCACGCGGGCCGGCCTGCTGGGCGCGGCCAAACTTGCGTTTGACGGTTGCGACCGGGCGGCGGCACAAAAGGCAAATTCCTTGAAAAGCAATCTCGCGCAAAGGCGCTAAGACGCAAAGGCCCTGAGTTGCCCCAATAAGATGGCCAACGAATCTGAGATTCGGCGCTTTGCCCTGATGCTGACGGCCAACGCCTGCATGTTTGTGTTTGGCGTGGTGCTGCTGCTGATGGGATCGCTGCTGCCGTCGCTGGAGGTGAATTACGTTCAGGCGGGCAGCCTGGGATCGTTCCCGCTGGCGGGCATTCTGGCCGCGACCATCCTGGTGGGGCCGGTGCTGGACACCGTCGGCGCGAAGCCTGTGCTGGCCGCGGCTCTGGTGATGGTGGCGGGCGCGGTGGGCCTGATGCCGGCGCTCCACACCTACGCGGCTCTGGCGGTGGCGGCGCTGGTTTACGGATTCGGCGGAGGCATCCTGAATACGGCAACCAGCGCCCTGGTGGCGGACCTGAGCGCCTCGGGCCGTGGCGCTGCGCTGAACCTGCTGGGATTTTCATTCAGCCTGGGGGCGCTGGCGGCGCCGCTGCTGATGTCCACCGTTGGCGGAAGTCTGGGGACTGCTTCGGTGTTGCATATTCTGGCCGTGGGCACGGCGCTCATCCTGATTCCGGTGCTGATTTTCCGCTTCCCGGCCGCCACCTATGCCGGAACGCGCCTGAGGGAACTGCTGCGCGTGCTCAACCATCCGCTGGTGTGGCTTTTTGGCGCCCTGTTGTTTTTTGAGTCGGGCAGTGAAAACAGCATGTTTGTGTGGGCGGGGAAGATTGTGGCCGGCGTGTTCCATTCCACGCCCCAGCGCGCCAACCTGGCGCTGGTGGGATTGAGCGCGGCCATCGGAGCCGGCCGGCTGGGGGCGGCATTTCTGCTTCGGGTGCTGGGTAACCGAAGGACCATGCTGCTCTCCACGGCCATTACCGTGACGGGCGCGATGGTGGCTTACAACAGCCGTGAATTTTCCGTTGCGCTGCTGGGCATGGGCATGATCGGACTGGGTCTGGCGTCGATTTACCCGACGGCGCTGGGCGTTGCCGGCGACCGCTTCCCGCGCCAGACCGGCACCGTGTTTGGCGCCATCATGGCCGTGTCGCTGGTGGGCGGAACGGCCGGGCCCAGCCTCTGCGGCACGCTGGCGGCAACGGGACTGCGCAACATCCTTTGGGTCCCTATGATTGCGGCAGTAGCGGTGGCAACGCTCACGGTCCTGGTGACGCGCAAGCGCCCGGACGGGATTCCCCTGGATTGAGATTGCCCCCGGCGGTCTCGAACCTCACAACCTCTGGAAAAACCAACCTCAAATTACCGGGAATAAATTGGGCGTCCTCCGGTATTTTATAAGTGAGCGGCTGCGATAGTGGAAGCTCGCTTGTCTATTTTCAGTTCGGGAGGCAGGGGTGCAGAAAATTGACCAGTTAAGAAGCGCGGCCACGCCGCGGGTCAGCCGCAGAAAGTTTATTCTGGCAGCCGCTGCCGGGCTGGCTGGATTTGCCGTGGTGCGCCGGCTGGAACCCATGTCGGCAGCCGAGAAGTCGGCACCCGCCGGGAAGACGAAGAGGGTTCGAATTGTGGAGTTTGACAGCAACGGTGTGCGACAGGGCGTGGTGGAAGTTCCCAAGATAGTCAAGAGCGATGCCGAATGGAAGAAGCAGCTTACGCCCGTCGAATTCGAGGTCACGCGCAAGGCGGGGACGGAGCGGGCGTTCTCAGGCACTTACTGGAACCTGCACCAGAAGGGACTGTACCGGTGCGTCTGTTGTGGCACGGCGCTTTACAGTTCCAGCACCAAATTCGAGTCCGGCACCGGCTGGCCCAGCTTCTGGGACCCGATCGCAAAAGAGAACATTAGAGAAATCGCAGACTACAGTTTTGGCATGGGGCTGACAGCGATTTCCTGCCGGCGGTGCGCTGCGCACCTGGGCCATGTGTTTGACGACGGGCCAAAACCTACCGGGCTGCGATATTGCATGAATTCAGCGGCCCTGCGCTTCGTCAGGCTGGGATAGGCCGGGACGCCGCCGCGACAACCCGGGCTTCTGGCGGGCTGGAAGCAGGGAAAGGGAGATGATGGCAATGAAGAACTCTTGCGCCAATCTGTTTCAGAAAATCACGCTTCTTCTGTTGCCGTTGACAGTGCTGGCCGTGGCGGCCTGCTCAACCAGCGCGCAGGGACAGGTGCCCGCATATGCGGGGCCGTCCAATGTTTCTGCCGTGACGGGCAAACAGACGGCCGTTCTGGCGGGCGGTTGTTTCTGGGGCGTCGATGCCGTCTTCAAGCATGTGAAGGGAGCTGAAAAAGTTGTTTCCGGCTATTCGGGAGGAAGCGCCGGATCTGCCGAGTATGAGACGGTCAGTTCGGGATCAACCGGCCATGCCGAGTCCGTGGAGATTACCTACGACCCCTCACAGGTCCGGTTCAGCGAGCTGCTCAGAATCTTCTTCTCAGTGGCCACCGACCCCACCCAGCTCAACCGGCAGGGCCCGGACGTCGGAACTCAATATCGCTCCGTGATTTTTTATAGCGGTGAAGACCAGAAACAGATCGCGCAGGGCTATATCGACCAGTTGAACCAGGCAGGCGCCTTCTCGCGCCCTATCGTGACCCAGGTGGTCTCTTTTAAAGCTTTCTATCCGGCAGAGGCGTACCACCAGAACTTCCTCGCACGCCATCCCAACTATCCCTACATCGTCTTCAACGACTTGCCCAAGCTGCGGACGCTCAAGAAGCAGTTTCCGGAGTTCTACAGGAAATAGTCTTTTGGCGGAAGCTGCGAGTGGAATATTCCTTCCTGAGGGCGCCGGCTAAGGTCACGGCAGGCAGCAGCCCCCCGGGCAGACGTCCGGCCAGGGGCCGAGCGTTCCCACGCTGGGGCGGACGGATTTCTCTTCCATTCTTTCCACGATCAGTTCACGAACCATTCGGGCAAAGCCGGGGTTGGTGCCGGCGGCTGCGGCGCGGACCATGTTGAGCCCGAGTTCGGAGCAAAGCCGGCGGGCTTCCGTGTCGAGATCGTAGAGCACTTCCATGTGGTCTGAGACAAAGCCAATGGGGACGATCACTACGTCCTTCACCTGCCTGTTGTTCGCGATATTCTTCAGGTGCTCCAGGATGTCCGGGCCGAGCCAGGGCTGCGTGGGTGGGCCGCTGCGGCTCTGGTAGACGAGCGGGTCTCCCGATCTTCCGAGCGCCGCGGAAACCAGGCCCGAGGCTTCCAGCAGCTGCTCCGCGTACGGGCAGTTCTCCGCCATCCGAAGCGGAATGCTGTGCGCCGTGTAGGCGACGTGGGCGGCGGTTCTTCTTTCAGCAGGGATGCGCTCCAGCGCTGCTTTCACCTGCTCCGTCATGGCGGCGATGTAGCCGGGATGGTTATAAAAAAGCCGGATTTTGTCAATCACCGGAGCGCCTTCGCCCGCCGCGGCGCGCGCGTCCGCAATGTTTTCCCGGTACTGCCGGCAGCTGGAATAGGAACTGTAGGCAGAAGTGGCAAAGGCCAGCGCGCGCTTGATTCCGTCGGCCTTCATTCGGGCCACGGTATCGGCCAGCAGGGGATGCCAGTTGCGGTTGCCCCAGTAGACCGGCAGGTGCGGACCGTGGGCGGCCAGTTCGGCTTCGAGCGCCCGAATCAGCCCCCGGTTCTGCTGGTTGATGGGGCTCCTGCCGCCGAAGTGGTGGTAGTGCTCCGCCACGGTCAGCATGCGTTCGCGCGGAACGTTCCTGCCGCGCAGGACATTCTGCAGGAAGGGAATAATGTCATCTTCTTTTTCGGGGCCGCCAAACGAGACCCACAGGATTGCGTCGTAGTTCATGGATTTATCCTAGCCGATCACCGTCAGTTTCAACCGCCCTTGCAGGAAGGCCCGGTGAAAGCGGATTGCGGCACGCTCCTTAGACATGGTTTCTCAGCATCAACTCTTTGGGGTGCGGCTCCAGGTACACATGGCCGCCCAAATAGGGAATCGGGAAAGCTCTTAGAAAGCAACGGATGGGAGGATGGCGCGGTTCGCTCAAGCGTTCAGCCTCCAGATGGAAAAGTTAAGCGCTGCGGCAAACGCCACCCAGAGAAGATAGGGCGCCAGCAGCCAGGCGGCCGCGCGCGAAAACGAACGGAAAGCAACCATCGTGGCCAGGATCGCCAACCAGAGCACAAGCATCTCGGCGAGGGCCAGACCCGGCCTGTGCGCTCCAAAAAAGATGGCCGACCAGCAGACGTTCAGGACGAGCTGCACCCCAAAAAGATTGAGCGCAGACGCGGCGTGCGGAAATCCAACCCGTCGCCAGACCAGCCAGGCGGCGACGGCCATGGCAAGATAAAGCAGCGACCAGACGGGTCCAAATAACCAGTTGGGCGGCGACCACGCGGGCCTGGCGAGCGTGGCATACCATCCACCGAGGGACGGCGTGGTCAACATCGACCCGATGCCCGCCGCGCCAAAACAGACTGCCATCGACACGACCAGACCGATGGCCTGCTGAAGCAGAGTCATCCTTCCTCTCCTTTGAGAGCCGGCAGGTGGCTAACCCCAATATACTACCTGCCACCCGGCTTGCGCGAGAGGGCCGTGGATCTCTCCCCGGTGCGCAGCCTCATTGGCATGGACGCAATCGTTCCACTTCCGGAGGATTCTGCAAAATCCTGCTGGCCAACAGACGGATTCAGAGGTTTAATGGTGCCCTGCCCCGCCAAAGCGGGCAGAGGCGTATTTTTCTGGAAGCACAATGAACGTTATGGTCATGCGGGGAGGAATTATCGGATGAAGATCACGAAGATGTGGGTGGGGTTGCTGGCAGCCCTGTTGCTGGCTCCGTGTTTATATGCGCAGGCCACGGACAAGGTCCAGGTGGACTGGAACAAGGTGCAGGAGGTCTCCAAAACGACTCCGACGCTGCAGGTGGTGGTGAATCCTCCGCTGCGGCGGGGATCGAAAATCCACGACCGGGTTTTTGAGAACCTGAAGGCCCTGGGCGCCGACTACGTGCGTTACGTTCCCTGGCTGCCCTACCCGAAGCTGGGCGTGGCAGAGCTTGAGCCTCCATCTGACGGGAAAACCTCGTGGGACTTTTCGCTGATGGACCCCATGATGGAAGACTTTATGAAAGCCCAGGCGGGGCATTCGGTGATGATCAACTTCAGCACCATCCCGCAATGGATGTGGAAGACGGAGAAGCCGGTTGCATATCCATCGGACCCGGACCAGGTGGACTGGCACTACGAGCGGGGATCGGAACTGCGTGACCCCAGCATGAAGGAAGTGGCGGACTATTATGCGCGGCTGGTCGGCTGGTACACGCAAGGCGGCTTCACCGACGAATACGGCAAGCGGCACGAGTCCGGCCACCACTTCAAAATCCAGTACTGGGAAGTGCTGAACGAGGTGGACTTTGAACACGGCATGACTCCGGAATTTTACACCCGTCTCTACGATGCCGTCACCGCGGCGATCCACAAGGTCGATCCCGGCATCAAGTTTGTAAGCGGGGCCCTGGCCGCACCCTCAGTGAATCCGAAATTCTTCGAATATTTTCTGAACCACCAGAACCACAAGCCGGGAACTCCGCTGGACATGCTTTCCTATCACTTCTACGCAGGCCCTTCGCCCTCTCAGGACCTGAACAACTGGCAATACACTTTCTTTGACCAGGCCGAACGGTTTCTGGACACGGCCCGCTTCATTCAGGCGATTCGCCAGCGGCTTTCGCCCGAGACTGAGACCGATACGAACGAACTCGGCTGCATTCTGCCTTACGACACAGCGGACCACCTGGTGCGCCCGATTCCGAACGGCTACTGGAACCTGTGCGGCGCCATGTACGCCTATCTATACGTGGAACTGGCAAAGCAGGGCATCGACGTGGCGGGAGAATCGCAACTGGTGGGCTATCCCACGCAGTTTCCGAGCGTCTCGATGGTGGACTGGACCACCGGACAGCCGAACGCGCGTTTCTGGGTGCTGAAACTTCTGCATGACAACTTTGGCCCGGGCGACAAGCTGGTGAAGGCCGAAGGCGGCTCATCAGGCGTCTACGCGCAGGGATTCGTCACAAAGTCGGGAAAGCACAAACTGCTGTTGATCAACCGGCGCAACCGGCCGGCATCGATTTCGCTGCCGGGAGCGGCCGGCTCGAGCGAACAGTACGTGAACGAAGAGACGGCGGAGTCCGGCGTGGGAACGGCGGCCCTGGCGCGGGATGAGACGGCGCTTGGCCCATTTGAAGTGAGCGTGATTACGATGAAGTAACAAGGTCGCGCTGGCTGGCGCAGAGCCTGAATTTTGGGCTCTGCGATGGCCGATGGGAATGGGGTGTGGCGGGCGCATTGGATCGAAACGTCTGCTGCGCGACCGCAGACCGCAAAAATCAGCGATCTGCGCCACCCGCCGGGAGTGACTCTGCTCTGACAGGGATTGGCCAGTAATGGAGGCAGGATGCAGATCAGCGAAGTGAAAGTCCACGTGGTTCCGATGAGCCCCTCATGGCTGAGCGAGGGCGTCATTGCGAACCCGATGTCGATCTACCCGGAATATAAGGCGAAGCGCTCGAGCTGGTTCGGGCCGATGTCCGCCGCGATTGTGGAGATTGTCACCGACGACGGCCTGCACGGCCTGGGCACGGTGGGAGGCGGCAAAGGGAAACTGGCCGCGGCCATCATCGATGAGCAGTTCAGGCAGCTTCTGGTTGGCAAAGATCCTTCGGACATCGAACTGCTGTGGGAGCAGATGTTCCGGGCGTCACTGTTCTATGGGCGCAAAGGGATCGTAATCGAAGTGATCAGCGGCATCGATTTGGCGCTGTGGGACCTTGCCGGCAAGGCAGCGGGCAAGCCCGTTTACGAGTTGGCCGGAGGAAAAACCAAGGACCACATTCCGGTCTACGTGACCGGCAACCTGACCGAGCGGCACCTGAAAGAGGGCTTCCGCCACGTGAAGCTGGCCGTGCCCTGCGGCCCCGCCGACGGCCAGGAGGGCATGAGGAAGAATGTAGAACTGGTGGCAAGGACCCGCGAGCTGATCGGCCCCGACGGCGACATCATGCTCGATTGCTACATGGCGCTCGACGTTCCTTACACCATCGCCCTGGCCAAAGCCGTTGCTGAGTTCCGGGTGCTGTGGATTGAAGAGCCGGTGCCGCCGGACCAGATCGATTCCTACCGAAGAATCAAGGATGCGGTGACGGGAGTGCTGATTACCGGCGGCGAGCACGAATTCACGCGCTACGGATTCCGCGACCTGATCGAAAAGAAAGCGGTGGACGTCCTGCAGCCGGACATCTACCGCGCGGGCGGGTTTTCAGAGCTGAAGAAGATTGCCGCCATGGCCGGCGCCCACGGTCTGCCGGTGATTCCGCACGGCGTGGGAGCTCCCACTTACCACTTTGTGATGTCCACCGGGAACGCGCCGCGCGCGGAGTTTGTGGACATCTTCGCCCAGGGAGGCCTTCCGCTGCTGAAGGGCGAGCCGCAGCCGAAACACGGCTTTGTCGATATTAGCCCGTCGCCCGGCTTCGGGTACGAGCTCGATGAGGACGTGCTCTCCGGAAAATCGCGGGCCGCCCTCATCTGGTGACCTCCGCGGTGGTCTCCCCCTCTACCAAGGCTGTGATGTAGGTCACAGACTTGCCCGTAAGGCGCTTGATAGCTTCGGGCAGGACTCCCGGGGTTATTATGTTCGTCTTCCCCCTGTCATGCGCGTGAGAACCGGGGCAAGTTCTTTCCATGGAGGTTGGACATCGTGGATGTTTCGAAGTGGGCCTTCTATTGGGTTCAAGGTTGGTCTGCGGGTGCAGAAATTTTGTTGCCGGATAACGGAAAGCCATGAAGAAGCTGATCCATGACCTGCTGTCGGAGGCCCCGGTGCTAACGGACGGCGGCTGGGGAACGGAAATGCAGGCGCGCGGACTCCAGGCGGGCGATTGTCCCGACAAGTGGAACCTGTCACACCCGGAGCGTGTGGAGGAAGTCGCCCGCGCTTACGTCGAAACCGGAAGCCAGGTGATTCTGACCAACACCTTCGGGGCCAACCGTATTCTGCTGGCCCGCCATGACCTGGCCGGGAAGGCGAAGGAGATCAACCGCGCCGGGGTGGAGATTTCGCGCCGGGCCGCGGGCGGACGTGTGCGCGTGTTTGCCTCGATGGGACCGTGCGGGAAAATGCTGTTTGCCGGAGAAGTGAGCGAGGAGGAAGCCACCCAGGCTTTTGAGGAGCAGTCCCGGACGCTGGCCGAGGCGGGCGCCGACGCGATTGTCATCGAAACGATGAGCGATCCCGCGGAAGCGAGACTCGCAGTAGCGGCGGCCGTCGTGACGGGCCTTCCTGTCGTTGCCTGCATGACTTTTGATTCCGGCCGCGACCACGACCGCACCATGATGGGTACGACGCCGGAAGAAGCCGCCGGCGTGCTGACGGCTGCGGGCGCCGACGTGGTGGGCGCCAACTGCGGCCAGGGCGCGGAAGGATACGTCGGGATAGCGAAACGGATGAGGACCGCTACGGACCTGCCGATTTGGATGAAGCCGAACGCGGGCCTGCCTGTGGTTTCAGACGGAAACGTCCATTACGACACGACGCCACAGGACTTTGCCCGGCACGCGCAGTCGCTGGTAGATGCCGGAGCGAGCTTTATTGGCGGTTGCTGCGGCACGGCGCCCGGGTTCATCCGTGAACTCGCAGCACGACTGTAATCCGCGCGAATGCCCCGGAGCAGACCGATGCGCCTGCGACTGATCAGCTGCGAAATTTTTTTCCGCGAAATGTGCGCACTGATAGCGCGTTCGCCCCACACGATTGACGTCGAGTTCCTGCCCAAGGGGCTGCACGACGTGGGTACGGCGGACATGAACACGCGCCTGCAGGCGGCCATCGACCGGATTGACAACAGCCCCTATGACGCTATTCTTCTTGGCTATGGCCTGTGCAACAACGGCATCGTGGGACTGACCTCGCGCGCGCGGCCGCTGGTGGTTCCCCGTGCGCACGACTGCATCACGCTTTTCATGGGCAGCGCGTCGCGCTACATGGACTATTTCCAGAGCCATCCCGGCGTCTATTTTGAAACCACAGGCTGGATTGAGCGCGGCGGTGCGGACGGTGAATTAACCCAGCTTGCGCTTGGCAAAAAGCTGGGCTTTCTGCAGACCTATGAGGAGATGGTGGCGCGCTACGGTGAAGATAATGCCCGGTACCTCCAGGAGGAACTCGGCAACCTGACCCGGCACTACGGGCAGTTCACTTTCATCGAGATGGGCGTGGAGCCCGATGCGAGTTTCGAAGAACGCACGCGCCAGGACGCCGAGGCGCGTGGCTGGGCGTTTGAAAAAGTGCGTGGCGACCTGGGCCTGCTCCAACGCCTTCTGGACGGACAGTGGGACGAAAAAGAGTTCCTGGTTGTCCCGCCGGGATTTCAAATCGTCGCGAAGTACGACGAAGGGATTATTGCTGCCGAACCTGCTGAACCGCCGGCTTGATAGATGTCACCGATTCGGCGGGCGGCGCAGCAAACCATAAAGGAGGATGATGAACGGGCGCGAACGAGTACTGGCAATGCTGGACGGGCGCACGGTGGACTGCCTGCCCGCGATGCCCATCACCATGATGTTCGCCGTGGACCAGGCGGGGAAGAAATACTACGAATATGCCACGGACTATCATGTGCTGGCCGATGCACAGATCCTGACCGCCGAGGCGTTTGACTTCGATCACGTTTCCGCCATCGCCGAGACCCGCGAAGCTCCGGACTGCGGGGCCGTGGTGGAATACTTTGACGACCAGCCGCCTTCCGTGGTGGAGAGCCGGGCGCTGCTGGCGGACAAGGCAACCCTGGCCGGTCTTGAAATTCCCGACCCGCTTGCAGGGCCGCGCATGCGCGACCGCCTCAAAGGCATTGAATTGCTGAAAGAGCGCGCGGGCGGGGGAAAGGTTGTGGAAGGCTGGGTGGAAGGTCCCTGCGGCGCCTCGGCAGACCTGCGCGGCATCAACACCCTGATGCTCGACTTTTATGACGACCCGGTGTTTGTTCGGGAGCTCTTCGGCTACACCCTGGAAGTGGGCCTGCGCTTTGCCCGCGCGCAAGTGGAGGCCGGTGCGGACATCATCGGCATCGGCGACCCTGCGGCGTCGCTGGTGGGCCCGAAATTATACGAGGAGTTCGTCTGGCCCTATGAGAAAAGGCTGGTGGACGGCCTGCACGCACTGGGCGCGCTGGCGAGGCTCCACATTTGCGGCAACACCCGCCTCATTCTGAAAGGGATGGGAAGCCTGGGTTGCGACATTGTAGACCTGGACTCCGCCGCGCCGCTCAACGAAGCTCGCGCCGCCATGGGACCGGACCATGTGCTGTTGGGAAACATTGATCCCGTGCGCGACCTCCGCGATGGAACGCCGGAATCGGTCTACGCCGCGATGGCCGAGTGCCACCGGCAGGCAGGGCCGCGCTTTATTGCGGGTGCGGGGTGCGAGGTGCCGCGCGACACGCCCGCCGCCAATGTACACGCCCTGGTCCGCTACGCGCGCGAGCACACGGCGTGATGAGGAATGAATCCGCGATTTGAGGAGAGGCGAAAAGCCTTGGAGCAAGGGAAACAACACCGCATTGTCCTTCGCCCGACTCAAGTTGAGTTGACGGCACCGGAGGGCACTCCGCTGCGGGACTTGCTGTTTGAGCAGGGTGTGGAATTCCCCTGCGGAGGCCGGGGACGCTGCCGGGGGTGCCGGGTCCGCGTGCACGAAGGCAAGGCGGACGTCAATGGTGCGCAGCGCGAGCGCCTTTCTGCGGAAGAGTTGAAAAGCGGCTGGCGCCTGGCCTGCCAGTGCTCGCTTGTTGGCGATCTGGTGGTTGAGCTTCGCCAGTGGGACGCCGCCATCCTGGCCGACGATTCGCCGTTTGTTTTTGAGCCGCGCCCCGGCCTTGGCATGGCCGTTGATCTGGGAACAACCACCCTGGTGGCGCAGTTGCTCGACCTCACCACGGGCCGCGTTTTGGCGGTACGGACGGGGCTGAACGCCCAGGCTCGTTACGGCGCCGACGTGATGAGCCGCGTCGAATACGCCATCGCGGGTGATCACCTGCCGACCCTCGCCGACTTGATCCGCCGCCAGATTTCGAGCTTGGTCGAACAGATGGTCTTCTCGTCGAAGGCCCGGCGCGGCGAGATTCGCGATGTGGTGCTGGTGGGTAACACGGTGATGCACCACCTGTTCTGCGGACTTGATGTTGAGCCGCTCTCACACTACCCGTTTGAATCGCCACACACCGGGCTGCAGCAGTTCCGAGCGGGCGACCTGGGATGGGACCTGGATCCCGAAACGGTCATCCGGTTTCTGCCCTGCCTGGGCGGATTTGTGGGCAGTGACGTGCTGGCAGGGGTGCTGGCCACCCGGCTGGGCGAAAGCGAAGATTTGGCTGGCCTGGTGGATCTTGGCACCAACGGAGAAATTGTTGTCGGCAACTCCGCCGGACTGGTCTGCGCTTCCACGGCCGCCGGTCCGGCTTTTGAGGGAGCGCGAATCAGCATGGGCATGCGGGCCGCAACCGGAGCCATCAGCCAGGTGACGGTGGAAAGCCAGCGCCTGGTGTGCCATGTGCTGGGTAACGCCGCGCCGCAGGGACTGTGCGGAAGCGGCCTGGTGGACGCGGTGGCCGCCGGACTGGATTTGGAAATCATCGAGCCCTCCGGACGCTTCTCGAACGGCCGCAAGGAATGGACGCTCACTCCGCCCGTGGCGCTGACGCAAAGCGACATTCGCGAATTGCAGCTTGCCAAGGGCGCTATTGCCGCCGGCTTCAAACTTCTTCTCGACCGTCTCGGCGCGGGCGCTGGCGACGTGAAAAAGCTTTACCTGGCCGGAGCTTTTGGTAATTATATTTCCCGCGCCAGCGCCCGTCGCATCGGGCTGATTGACCTGCCCATCGATCAGGTCGCGCCCGCCGGAAACACCGCATTGCTGGGGGCCAAGCTGGCGCTTTTCTCCGGTGACGGGGAAGACGGTTCCTATGTGCAACTGCGGCGGAAGATCGAGCACGTGGCTTTAAAGGCCGACGGAAAGTTCCAGGAAGTGTTTGTTGACGGGCTTGCTTTTCCGCAACCATCCCCCGTTCAGGGTTAGAAGGAGAACGCGATGACTCTATTTGAAGAAATGCGGCAGGCCATTATCGATGGGAAAGCTCCGGTGGTGAAAGAACTGACCCAGAAGGCGTTGAGCGAGGGGGTCAAGCCGGCAGACTTCTTTCCCAATGCCATCGTTCCAGCAATGGATGAAGTGGGCCGGCGCATGCGGGACTGCGAATTCTTCATCCCCGAAGTGCTGATTGCAGCTCGCGCCGCCCGCGCCGCGACCGACATCCTGAGCCCCCTGCTGGTGGGCGATGCGACGGCGCGTCCGGTGGGGACGGTGGTCTGCTGCACCGTGAAGGGCGACCTGCACGACATCGGAAAGAACATCGTGTCGATGATGCTGGAGAGCGCCGGGTTCCGCATCGTTGACTTGGGCGCCGACGTTTCGCCGGAAAAAATTGTGGACGCCGTTCGCGAGCACGGCGCAAACCTGGTGGCCATGTCGGCCTTGTTGACCACAACCATGGTGAACATGAAGGCCGTGATCGAATCGCTGGCCGCCGCCGGCTTGCGCGAGCAGGTGAAGGTGATGGTGGGCGGCGCGCCCGTGACAGAAAGCTGGGCGCAATCGATCGGGGCCGACGGCTATGGCAGGGACGCTCCCGCCGCAGTGGACCTGGCGCGAAGCCTGGTTGCGGCGTAGAGCCGAAATACGAAAGTGCACTGTTCCTGCCTCGTGCACTGATCCGGTCTACAGGAGGAGATCATGACATCACGCGAGCGTGTACGGATGGTGCTTGAGCACAGTGAGCCGGACCACATTCCGCTGGACCTCGGTGCGAGCGCGGTGACCGGAATGCAGGTGGATACGGTTTACCAGCTTCGCCAGTCGCTCCATCTTGACCCGCCGGGCACGCCCGTGAAAGTCACCGAGCCTTACCAGATGCTCGGGGAAATCAAGCCCGACCTGATGGAAGCGCTCGGCGTCGACGTGGTGGGGCTGGGCAAGCCGGCCACCATGTTTGGCTTCAGGAACGAGGGCTGGAAACCCTGGACCACTTTTGAAGGCACGCCGGTGCTGGTTCCGGAAGGTTTTAACCTCGAGCCCGACGCCAACGGCGACATCCTGATGTACCCTGAAGGCGACATGTCCGCTCCGCCCAGCGGCCGCATGCCGAAAGGCGGGTTTTACTTTGATTCCATCGTTCGCCAGCCGCCCATCGATGAAAGCACCCTCAGCGTTGAAGACAACCTGGAAGAATTCGGTCCTATTACGGATGAAGGCCTGGAACACTTTCGCGCCGAAGCAGAACGGCTATACACCCAGACGGACAAGGCCATTCTGGCCAACTTTGGCGGCACGGCGTTCGGAGACATTGCGCTGGTGCCCGCTCCCTGGCTGAAGCATCCGAAAGGCATTCGCGACATCGAGGAGTGGTACATCAGCACCGTGACGCGCCGCGACCACGTTTACAAAATCTTCGAGCGGCAGTGCGAGATCGGCATCAGCAACCTGGAAAAAATCTTTACGGCCGTCGGCAACCGCGTGACGGCGGTGTTCGTTTCAGGTACCGACTTCGGCCAGCAGAACGGGCCCTTCATCTCGCCGAAATCCTACCGCGACCTCTTCAAGCCTTTCCACCGGGAGGTCAACAACTGGATCCACAAGAACACCCGGTGGAAATGCTTCATTCATTCCTGCGGGTCGGTTCGGGCGCTGCTGCCAGACTTTGTAGATGCGGGTTTCGACATCATTAACCCGGTCCAGTGTTCGGCGGTGGGCATGGGGCCGGAAGAACTGAAGAAAGAGTTCGGCGACCGCGTAACCTTCTGGGGCGGCGGCGTTGACACGCAGCGCACGCTTCCTTTCGGCACGCCGGAAGAGGTCCGGCAGGAAGTCTGCGCGCGGCTGAAGATCTTCGGCCGGTCCGGCGGGTACGTTTTCAACACCACGCACAACGTGCAGGCGCGCGTGCCGGCCGTGAACGTTCTGGCCATGTATGAGACCGTCCGCGAGTGCGGGCAGTATCCACTCTGAGCCATGCCGCCGTTTCCAGCGCCCTACCTCACCGGTCCTGCCAGGTCCACTTCTGCAATTCCGAGCTTAGGTGCAAGCCCGCTCGCTGACGGTCGCACCTGTCCTGCCCCAATCAATACGCCTGGGGGAGTGCACCCCGCACGCCCCGTAAATCACCGGGTAGCGGAGTGACGGCCGCGCTGTAAAGTCTTTCTTCTTCGACGTTTAACCTTTTTTTTTAACAATTATCGGCGAATTTCCTCGTTGACACCGCCTGGCACCCGTGATAAAAGAATTAATTCGAGTCCGAAACAAAGTGTAAACATGGGGTATTAAACGAAACATTGTGAGTAAATGCCCGGCGGGCTCGTATCTGAGTAATCACTGACATTGACAAGCGTTGGGGGGAAAGGTTGCCTTTAAGGAGGACGGCCATGGGGAAGAGTGTATTTAAAAAAGTGGTTGTAATGGTAGTTTTTCTGGTTCTCTGTATGGGTACGCGGGGGCTTGCACAAGTCGACACCGCAACCATAGTAGGGACCGTCAGGGACGCAAGCGGTGCGGTGGTTCCCGGCGCTACCATAACGGCCACAGAAGTTAATACGGGGATTAAGACAGAAGTAAAGAGTGGGCCTGACGGCAATTACGTGATTACCCCCCTCAAGATCGGAGCGTATTCGCTTACGGTCGATGCCCAGGGTTTTCAGAAGGTGGTGCGTCAGAACATTGTGCTTAACGTCCAGTCGGGTATCCGCGTGGATTTCAGCCTGAAGGTTGGCTCGGTTACTCAGACTGTGGAAGTCAGCGGCGCACCCCCGTTGGTGCAGACGACGGATGCTTCGTTGGGCAGTGTGGTCGCCAGCCAGCAGGTCGAAGAGCTCCCCCTGAATGGACGCCGCTACACAGACCTTGCGGCACTGGCGTCGGGCGTTGCCAAGGTTGTTGAGGGCCCCGTCAACGGCGGCAGTTCGCCGACAAACGGCAATGCGGGGGGGAGTTTTTCCGTCAATGGAACCCGCGGCGATCAAAACAACTTCGTTCTGGACGGCATCCAGAACAACTCCAACGATAACGGCGACATTTCCTTCCTGAGCAGTCCCGATGCCATCGCAGAATTCAAAATTCAGACGACAAACTACTCCCCGGAATTCGGCCGCAGCGCCGGAGGTGTGGTAAACGCCACAACCAAATCCGGGACGAACGCTTTCCACGGAGAGTTGTTTGAATTCCTGCGGAATGAGGCTCTTGACGCTCGTGGATATTTTGAACCTGCGGGCGCCTCCAAAGCTCCGTATAAGCAAAACATGTTTGGCGGAACCCTGGGCGGGCCCATCAAGAAGGACAAAACATTCTTCTTTGTGGACTACCAGGGCAATCGGATCCACCAGGCGAACACGTACATATATTCGATTCCCACCCTGGATGAACGAGTTGGGAATTTCAGCGGTATTCTGGGTGGGCAAACAGGCGTAGATGCGTTGGGCCGCCCGATTTACCAGGGCGAAATCTATGACCCATCGACCACCCGGACAGTGAATGGAAACATCGTGCGAGACGGTTTTGGGTTTGACCCGACAACCGGGCTCCCTACCGCAACCGCAAACATGATCCCTCAAGGGAGTATGAGCACCCTGGCGCAGAACGTCCTTGCTCTGTACCCGAATCCGACTCTGTCGAATGTGTTGGCCAACAACTATGATGTGAATGAACCTGCCGCAAATCAGGCCGACCAGTTTGATGTGCGGATCGATCAGAACGTCTCCACCAAGACGCAGATTTTCGGAAGATATTCGTTCGATAAAGAACTGCGTGTTGTGGCGCCGCCTTTTCCGGGGATTGCCGACGGAGGAAGCTACAACACAGGCACGCGGCCTTTGAAGGCGCAGGCGGCCGTGCTCGGCTGGACTCAGACTTTAAGCCCCACGATGGTGAATTCACTGCGGCTGGGATTCAACCGGGTGCATTATATAGCCAACTTGCCTGCCTATGGCCAGGTATACCCGGCGGCAGGCCTGGCAGTCCCCGGCCAGCCCAACGATCCTTCCATTAACGGTCTGGCGGCGTTTGCGCCTTCAGGCTACCACCGCGTCGGCGAGCCAACCTACACCCCTACCTGGAGCGTGAGTCAGCAGTTCGTCCTGAATGACACATTCAGCTGGATCCATGGAAAACACACGATCAAGATGGGTCCCCAGATTGTCGCTGACCAGTTTAATTTGCTTCAGATTGGCCAGCCCCGCGGCAATATCGGGTTCAGTGGCCAATTCACGGCAATCGACCCCGGCAACCAGCAGGGCACTGGCAATTCGGTCGCTGATATGCTTGTCGGCCTTCCGATTTCCGCCAGGATTTCCACCGTCACCTACTTCGGAAACCGCCAGAAAGTCTTCGGTGGGTTTGTGCAGGACACTTACAAAGCTACCCAGTCCCTGACACTCGATCTGGGACTGCGGTACGATTACATAACTCCCCTCGGCGAAGCCCATAACCGGATGGCCAATTTCTGGTACCCGACGGGGCAGATTATTACGGCCGGCACTCAAGGCTACCCCTCGAACCTGGAGGTCACTGACAAGGCCGATTTCGCCCCGCGTGTCGGCCTCGCTTACAGCCCGTTCAGTTCCCAAAAGCTTGTTTTTCGCGCCGGATACGGGCGCTTCTTCTCGCCTCAGGAAATCCGGACAGGTGATCCGCTACAAGTTGCCTACAATCTGCCGTTCTTTTATGAGCCCATATTTACGAGCGATGGGTTGACGCCAGCGATGACGTTGGCTACTGGATGGCCTTCGCTTGACCCCGCAAATGCCGTGCTCCCGAGTGTGACCAGCCAGGACTGGTACCCTCACAATCCTGTCGTAGACGCATGGAATCTCGACGTGGAGTATCAGCTTCCGGGTCAGGTTCTGGTGACAGGAGCCTACGTTGGGAATAAAGCGACCCATCTTCAAGTCCTTGTTGACCGGAACCAGATTCCCACTCCCGGGCCTACGTTCGATCAGTCTCTCAGGCCCTATCCGCAGTATGGGCCGTTCACTTCCATCGAGAATCATGGAAATTCGACCTATGAATCCTTCCAGCTCACGGTGGAAAAGCGGACCAGCCATGGTCTCTATCTCCTGAGCGCCTTCACTTACGGTAAAGCCATCAATGACCAGCCGGAGATCTGCTGCAATTCACCCTGGCCTCAGGACAGCTATAACCTTAGAGCCGAAAAGGGCCTTGCGGATTTTGACAATCGCGCGCGCTGGGTGACGAGCTTTGACTATGCTTTGCCCGTTGGCCAGGGGCAGAAATTCCTGGGCCAAAACAAAACTCTTGACTACGTTCTTGGCGGATGGCACATGGGCGGGATTGTCACATTCCGTTCGGGCTTCCCCTTTTCGCCTCAGATGGGTTACGATCCCACCAACACAGGCACCCAGGGGCTGTTGCGGACAGACCGCATCGGGACCGGCACCCTCTCTAACCCGACTCCCGACCTGTGGTTCAATATCAATGACTTTCCTGTGCCGACCTGCGCCTGCTTCGGCAACGCCGGCAAGAACATACTGGAAGGCCCGGGTGAAAAGAGCGCGGACCTTTCACTCCGCAAATACTTCAACTTTACCGAGCGGTACCGCCTGGAGTTTCGCGCGGAGTTCTATAACGCGTTCAACAATCCCGTGTTCTCACAGCCGGACCCCTATGTTACGGATGGCCCTGGGGCCGCGGGTGTCATTACCAGCACTGTCATCCCGCAGCGTCAGGTCCAGATGGCTTTGAAGTTACATTTCTGAGTCTTCCCGCCCGTGAGCGGGAAGAGACAGCAGGTAGCTACACGGACTGCCGAGGCATTTCCGGGCCGCTGCCGCAGGGAATCGTTGTTCACGAGACCCTGCGGCAGGCGATGGAGTGCTTCCCTGGGTTCTATTCCAAGACAGAAAGCACGAAAGCCGGGCTCTGTGTTCGACACAGGCATCAGACCACGAATCGAAGCCGAAACGGTACGGAACGCTCACCCTGCCTCCCAATAGTCGTCGAGGGACCGGTCACATTGATGGCCCTGGCTGGCATCGAAAGGGAGCGGGCGACGCATTCAAACTACAATGAGTGATAAGGGAGGACGGAGCCATGCGGCGACGAGACTTTGTGAAGATGGGCGCACTTTTAGCAGGGGCCGGCAGCGTTGCCCCCGGACGCATCCTGGCGGATGTGCCTGACCATTTGTGGCAGGGATACAACTTCGGCCCCGGGCCGCGCGTGCCCAATCGCCTCAATCAGGGGCCCTTCGGCGTAGGGCAGGACCAGGGCTGGTTCACCATCCACGTTACCGAGCCCTCGGTAAAGCACATTCGAAATTTCGGCGGAGGGTTTGTGGGCTATACCTGGGAGGAAAACGGACCATCTCTGCGCGTGCAATGCGGCGAAGAAACGCTCGAGCAGGCCGTGGAGAAGATGGCGAGTCTGCCGTTCGTTGATGTTCTTTACATCCGCTGCGATTGGCGCGATGTGCAGAGCCAGCCAGGTAAACTTGACCTCAACCCGGTTTGGGAGGCCACCCTGGACGCCGCGAAACGCCATCACCTGGGCGTGGGCTTTCGAATCCAGCTTTCCAGCCCGAATATTCAACCTGCAAAGCTCTCGATGCCTGACTTTCTGAAGGGAAAGGTTCCCATCGTCAACATCGGCCACAAGTCAAAAGAACACCGTGTCAACTTTGATTTCTACGAACCGCGATACGATTCCCCGGAATTTCTCAAAGCCTTTACCGAGCTCAATGACCTGCTCGGCGCGCGATTTGACGGCAACCCGATGATGGAGTACATGGACCTGATGATGTATGGTTTCTGGGGTGAAGGTCACACCAACGACTTGCCCAATCCCTTTCCCGACTATCTGACGGCCGAAAGAACTTTTGTCCATCTGACCCAACTGCAGATGGATGCCTGGAAACGCACGCCCCTGGCTGTCAACACGGAACCCGACATCTCCAGGGTTGGCAACCGCCAGGTACAGGACTTAGTAGTTCGAGCCGGAGGCTGGCTGCGTTCCGACAGCCTGATCATGGACGAACCCATCCAGATCGAAGAGCTTGCGCATCGTCCCCCATGGGTGGCGACGGTGCTCGAGGATGGTGGAAATCGTCACCACGTTCTTCCCGAGTGGGAGGCGGAAGAAAGAGCCTGCATCGAAAAGCTGGGGGGCTCCAAGCGCAGGTTTATCGGTGGCGACCGGGAAGTCCCCTCCACGGACGACTATCCTCAAGGGTCGGGCGGGCCCATGGACCGCCCTTATCGGGAGGTTGCCGGCTTTCACGCTTTGGATATCGACACGAATTATTTCGGCCTCTGGACGGAGGCCGACAACATCCGGCGGTATTACGACAAATATCCCGACTCCCTGCGTGCCCTGGGTCAGCGGCTCGGCTATCGCGTCCGGCCCTCGCTGGTCTGGCAGAGAAAGCGCTATGACACGATGGAACTGATTCTGTTAATCGCCAATGACGGCGTGGCAGGCGTACCAGGAGTACTGGGGGTCTATGCGGAAAGTCTCGATGGGCGTGTCAAAGTGGGAGGCAATCTTGACGCCGGTCAGCCTTATGGCGGCCAGATTCGTGAGGCTTCGATCATTCTTCCCAAAGGTATGGAAGGGCAGCAGATCAAACTGCGGGCGGAGCTGGAGACCAAAGGGATACGCCGCCCTGTCCGTTGGGCCTGCTATGAGCCCACAAATCCTGATGGTTCATTGACCATCCGGATTAAGAAAGGCAGTGACAACAACTGGCGAAAGGGCGTATAAGTTTCCCGCCTGGTCTCTTAAATTAAGAAGTTGAGCCATCCATCAGGGAGTGTCAGATCATGCAACGCCGGGAATTCATCGTTTCCGTTCCCATCTTGGCCGCAGCAGCGTACGGCCAGGATCGTCCTTCGCCGCGGGTTCGTCAGCTGGCGCCCTCGGTTTACTGCTGGATGGGAGACCTGGCAACGCACGAGCAAACCAACGTGGGATGGGTGGTGTTTCGCGACTACGTCCTGGTGATTGACGCAAACTTCCCCTGGGCTGCGCCGAAGATCATCCAGGAGATCAGGAGGACCACCGATAAGCCGATCCGGTTTGTCTTTAACACCCACTATCACGCCGACCACAGTTACGGCAACATTGTGTTTGTGCGGGCCGGAGCATCGGTGGTGGCAACCCAGGCCTACGCCCAGGAGTTTGACCGCTATGCTCGCATGGACGTGCGTGGCCAGGTGAAAAACCCGCGGTGGCCGCTTGCCAACGCCAGCGTGCGGTTCCGTGACTCGCTGGTTTTTGATGATGGCGAGCAACGCGTGGAACTGATCCGCATGGGACCGGCCCATACGTCAGGCGACGGCGTGGCCTACCTCCCCAGGCAGCAGATACTTTTCGTCGGCGACCTTGCGGTCAACTGGACGCGAGGCAACAACCTTTCTGATCCCGAGGCTAACTACGAAGGATGGCTCCGTGCGCTGGATGAAATGGCAGGGTGGAAATTGAAGGTCGTTGTTCCCGCACACGGTGATTTGGGCACGACAGAAACGCTTCGCGCCCAGAGCGTTTACCTCAAAGCCGTTCTGCGCCAGGTGAAAGCCGGAATCCAGCAGGGAAAGTCAGTCAACCAGCTTGTCCGGGAGAACGATCTGGCCCGCTACAAACCGTTTGGCGGAGACGCCAGCGAGAATGCCGACGCCATCCGGGACGCCTATCGCTACTACACTTCAAAGCATTAGCTCTATCATGGCGCTGCCTGCCCATCGAAGGATTGTGGACACCTTCAACGTATCAACATAGTCCTGCGACGGTGGCGGCCACCCTCAAGCCGCGTTCTCCTGCGCCTTCTTGAGAATGTTGATGGCGTTGTCGTGATAGATTTTCTTGAGCACGTTGTCCGGCAGACCGAAGGCGTTCAGCGTCCAGTGATAATTAAAGTTGAAATTCGCGGTATCAACCAGCCCGCGCCCGTAGAAGTGTTCATCCTCGCTTTCCAGGATGCGAAATGTGGTGCTGAAAAAGGGCTTGCTGTAGGTCACGTCGGTTCCATAAACCACGCGGTCGGGATACTTCATCAGGAACTGGCGGGTGAACCGCGGAATGGTGGCTGTCTCCGCAAAGCGCGCCGCGATGTCGGCGTAGAGGTTGGGATGGCGGTCGAACATCTGGCCGAGCCGGGTGAGGTCGTAATCAAGGTTGGAAAGATGGCAGGCGACAAAAGTGGTTTTGGGATGGCGTCCCACCGTTTTGTCCAGGCTGTCAATAAGCTGGTCGTGATTGTACATTCCGGGTTCGAGAACGATGCGCCATGACCACCCGTTCATGAGGCCGTCATTGTGGCTGTCCATGGGCTGGTAGGACCAGATGGGATCGGAAACGTGGATGCTGATGGGCATGCCAAGCTGGCCGGCGCGGTTCCACAGCGCATCGAGGCGAGGATCTTCGGCATGGGGCCCCATGGGGGCGTTGGGGTCGGGCGGCATGGGAGGCCGCGTGTAGGTGGGCCCTCCATTTAGAGGCATACGGTCGATCCGCGCGCTTCTGGATCCTCGGGGTGGCCTTTCGGAATATTGCCAGATGAACCCCCTGCCCTTGTCGTGGATCTCGCCCACGCCGACGGCGCCCGCGCGATGGCACTCCTCCAACGACTTCAGAGCCGTCTTTTCAAAATCGGGTTTGCCATAGTCATTCATGTTAAAAAGGCACCACATGTGGAAGCGGCCGGGATATGCGGCATATTGGCGGCTGATTTCCTTGAAGCGATCCAGGGTGGTGGCGCCGGTGAAAACCACCGTCTGTTCCATGCCGACCTCGTCCATGATCTTCACCATCTCGCGGACACTGATTTCTCCGCGCCCGTGGCAGTGGGCGTCATAGATGGGGAATTTTGCTTTGTTAATAATCGTTATGGGGATTTTATAGATGGAATGCGGGACATAATCATTTAAAAGGATGGTGGGCGGCGTGCCTGGAGCAAACTGCAGAGCAGGCTCAGCGCTGCCGGCGGAGCGCTTTGTCTGGCCAGCAGTAATAGCGGGTTTTATACCGATTGCCATGCCGGCCAGGATGAGTTCTCTTCGATTCATTTCTTGTCCCCCTTTTGAAAATGGCTGGCTTATCGGCTCTGCAGCCGGTCTGCCCATGGTTATGACGCTTTTCGCGGCTCGGCAGCGGCGAATACGCGGGTGCCCTTTCCCTTCGGCGGAGTGATCCCATCGCGCCGAACCCTGGTCCTTATGATGCGCTCAGGCCAAAGCGTGAAGATACACCAGAGCCGCCGGGTATGCAACGACAGGAACGCCGTCGATCCCCATCCGTCCCGGCATGGGGTGTGCGGCCGCTGAACTCCAGCAGCGCCGGGCGTCCGCTGATGTGATTCACGACTGATGGGTGCCGCACCTTGGCCGCAAAATGGATGCCATTCCCGGCCACCCGAATAACTTCTGGATCCAGGCGGACAAGCCGGGCACTTACCTTGGAACCTGCGCGGAATTCTGCGGAGCGGGGCATGCATGGATGCGCATTCGGGTGATTGCGCAGCCGGAGGCGGAATTCAAAAGCTGGGAACAGCACGAGCTTGAAGTTCCGCCCCAGCCAACCTCGGGTGAGGCGGCGGCCGGAAGCAAACTTTTCAACAAGCTGACATGTGACAACTGCCACACGGTCGCGGGGACACCCGCGAAGGCGGACATCGGCCCTGATCTTACTCACCTGACGAGCCGTGAGATTCTTCCCGCAGGCCGTTTGAAAGATACACCCGAAAACCTCGGCAAGTGGATATCCTACCCGCAACGCACGATTCACCGATGTTGCCATTTGACCGATTGACACGGTTGCCACTGCCATGGTAAAGTCCGCCCCTGGCCACGGTCGAGGCTACCCCAAAAAAAGTGCCAAGGCGGCTTTATGAAGATCGCGACTCAGTTAATTCGGGGGGAATGGAATGATCTCATACAAGAAGTTCGTGTGTTGCGCACTCCTTTCTGGCTTTGCAATTTTCTATTGGTGTATCGCGGCGCTGGCCGCAGCTCCCCAATATGATCTCATTTTGAAGGGGGGCCACGTCATTGACCCCGCCAACCACATTGACCAAATCATGGACGTGGCCGTTGCCGACCACAGGGTAGCGGCCGTCAAGAAGGATATTCCTGACAGTGAAGCCAAAAAAGTTGTGGACGTCACTGGCTATTACGTCACCCCAGGCCTGATTGACATCCACGTCCATGTTTCCAACGGCGGTACCCCACTGGACTGGTTCACTCCGAACTCCCGCCACCGCGAGGTGCCGGAAGGCATCATGACAGACATTCCGCTCGACTCCGGTGTTACCACCATGGTGGATGCCGGCACCTCCGGCGCCAACGACTTCATCCAGGAGATGATGAAAGTCACCGATCACTCCCAGGTGCGCGTTCTTTCGTGGCTGAATATCGTCGAGAATGGCATGTTCAGCGGCTTGGAGCAGGACCCCGACAACATGAATCCCAAGCGCTGCGCCCAGATCATCAATGAGTTTCCGAACTTGATCGTGGGAATCAAAACCGCCCATTATGGTGCCGGCATCAACCTGAACAGCCCGCCCACCCCGTGGGCTGGCATTGATGACGCCATCGCTTGCGGCCAACTCACCCATCGGCCCGTCATGGTGGATACATCCCCTGTTCCAGGCCGCTCCTACGCCGATATCATTACCAAGCGGCTCCGCCCCGGTGACGTTCACACTCACGTCTTCGCCCAGCAGTTCCCGATCATTCTGCCGAACGGCAAAGTGAACCCGATCATGTGGGAAGCACGCGCTCGTGGCGTTGTCTTCGATGTCGGCTACGGTTCAGCAAGCTTTTGGTGGCGCGATGCCGCCCCTGCGATTCAGCAAGGTTTCATGCCTGACTCGATCTCCACGGACCTGCATCTGGGCAACATTCAGGAACTCAGTCTCACGAGTGTCATGTCGCAGTTCCTGATTATGGGCGAGACGCTGAAGGAGGTCATTCAGCAGACCACGGTAAACCCCGCGGAGGAGATCCATCATCCCGAGCTGGGTACCCTCTCGCCCGGTTCCGATGCTGATATTGCCGTGCTGCAGCTTCTGCACGGGAACTTCTGCTACCATGACGACGGCAATGCCCGCATGTGTGGCAACTCCAAGCTCACTAACGTCCTGACCGTTCGGGACGGAGCCATCCTTTATGATCCGTCCGGCCTCAGCATGGTGGATTGGCAACATGCGCGGCCGCAGTACTTCGGCCATTGCCCCGAAACCGCGAGGATGATCAGAGGCCGGCGCCGCTGCAGCTCTGCGGCGGACAATTTCCCGCGCCATATCACGAATTACGAAGGCCTGGGCTCTCCGTTTCCATTGGAGCCCTGGCTGCAAGTGCCTGGCAACCTGGGGAACAATCCGCCTGGGGTGCCGCATCCGCCCGACTTGACGCGCCAATATCATTCGCCCTTCCCGGATCATCCCAGGGCGCAGCCGCTTGCGAATCCGAAGGACGTGTATCCTGTCCAGGAGCAATCTTCCGATTCAGAGCACGGCCAACAATAGAGTTTTAGAGTTGTGGCGGGAGGCCTGATAAGCGTTTCAAGGGAGCAGAATCCTGAGCGCTTCCGGCCAATCGCGTTGAAGAGTACAGATCCCGATCTTATTGCAAAAGGATTCATATGGCTCAAAACAAGACTGCTAGTGGCATGCGCCCGAAACTCGCGGCCGTCGTCACCTCGATCCGCTTGTACTCACACCCACAGCACATTGTGGACCGCTTCCTTGACGGTTACGGATGGAACGGCACCTTCCACCATCCCAAAATGGACCTGGTGGGGCTGTACGTTGATCAGCGGGACGAAGGCGACCTGACCCAGGAGTTAATCGATCGCCATCCCGGCTTGAAGGTTTACCCATCCATTGCCGAAGCCGTAACGCTGGGCACCAGCAAGCTGGCTGTGGATGGCGTGGTCGTGGTCGGGGAGCATGGCAGATATCCGCTGACCGCAACAGGGCAGGCCATGCAGCCGCACTTTCGTTTTTTTGAGAGCATTGTAGACGTGTTCCGTTCCAGCAACCGGTCGGTGCCCTATTTCAATGACAAGCAGCTCTCTTCCTGGAGCTGGTCACAATCGAAGCAGATGTTCGACACCTCGCGCCAGATGGGGTTCCCGCTTCAGGGGGGCTCAAGCCTGGCGGTGACCTGGAGAATCCCGTCGGTTGAGTTCCCCGCTGGAGCCACCGTTAAGGAGGCGCTCTGCGTCGGTTATGGTGGCGTGGACAGCTATGATTTCCATGCTCTCGAGACCATCCAATGCATGGTGGAACGGCGCAAGGGTGGTGAAACCGGTGTCGAGTGGTTGCAGGCCTACCAGGGCGAAAGCTTCTGGAAGGCCTATGAGCAGGGTGTGTGGCCCCATTCATTGGTGAAGGCGGCTCTGAGCCGAAGTTCCACTCTGATGCCCGCCAGTCAAATCTTCACTGACGTGTATCCTTCGGTGAAGCAGATGCGGGAATTGGTGCCCGATCCAACCGCCTATCGTTACCAGCATCGCGATGGACTGCGCTGTACGATGCTGCTGATGAACGGCCTCGTTCGCGACTTCACCTTTGCGGCCGACATTGAAGGGCAATCGCAGCCCTTTTCCACACAGATGTACCTGCCCATGCCCGATGGACGCACCACCTTGGCCAGTTTCTTCAGCCCGCTGGTGCACAACGCCGAGCTGATGTTCCTCACGGGCAAGGCACAGTATCCGATCGCGCGAACGCTTTTGACATCCGGCTTGGTCATCGCCGGTGTCGATAGCATATTCCAGGGCTTGAGGCGCCTGGAGACCCCGCAACTGGCGGTGACTTACCAGCCGAGTCCTGAATCTACATTTTGGAGAAGCTAATGCTAACCCGTCGCCGTTTTCTTGGTTATTCGGCACTTTCATCCGCACTGCTGGTGAGCCGGCCACTTCTACGTTCGGGCTTCGCCCAGCCTCCCACGGGGGCGACAGCGGCGCCTTTGCGCCTTGCCATTATCGGCAGCGTCTACCACCTGGAATCGGACCTGCAATCCATCGCGGACCGCTTTCTGGTCGGCTACCCCTTCGAGGGAAACTGGCACAAGCCGAACGTCCAGGTTGTCTCCGTCTACGTGGATTCGCTGGTGCCCAAGTTTGGTGGGCCCCTGGCCTGGGGGTGGAGACGGGAGGCGGTACGCGCGGCCCCGCACACACAGGGAAAGTCAGGCGCCCACCCAGGATCTTCAACTCAAGAGCTCGAACCGGGCCCGCCGAATCCGCCGGTTGCACACAGTGTGAGGCAGCGGCCTGGGGCGCGAGGCCTGGGCGAAGAGTCGCCCGAGAATATCGGGCCGACTACCGATCTGAGCAGGGCGCGGTCACAGGAATTTGGTTTTCGTCTCTGTCGCAACATTCCTGAGGCGCTGCGCGCTGGCGGCGAACGGCTCGCAGTTGACGCTGTGATCACCGTGGCGGAGCAGGGTGATTATCCCGCCAACGACAGGGGGCAGACTCTGCTGCCCTGCTATGATTTTTTCCAGCAATGCGTGCAGGTCTTCCAGGAAGAAGGTCGCGGAGTTCCCTATTTCAACCACAAGCAACTCTCTTTCAGCTTCCCGGAGGCGAAGCAGATGGTGGAAACGGCGGAACGGCTCCGCTTTCCTCTGCTGGCCGGTTCATCCTATCCGGTTACCTGGCGCCTGCCGGATGTTGACATACCGTTCGGAGCGCAAGTGGAAGAAGCTGTGATGGTGGGCCTGGGCGCCTTTGATGGCAGGGACTTCGACGCGCTCGAAGCCATGCAGTGCATGCTCGAAAGGCGCAAGGGCGGTGAAACCGGCGTGAAAGCTGTACAGTTGCTGGAGGGCGACGACGTCTGGCAGGCCGGCAGGGAAGGACGCTATTCCAGGGAACTTCTGAGCTCTGCTTTGTCTCGCAGTGACACCCCATTGGGCCTCACGTTGCTGGACGGCCGCAACCAGGACCTGGTCGGGTCGGGCGTATTGCCTCAGTTGGTGAAAAACCCGGCAGCCTATTGCATTGAATATGCGGATGGGACTCACGCCACGCTGCTGATACTCAACGGAGCCATCATGGACTTCAACATCTCGGCGCGCGTAGCGGGCAAGGGGATGGTTTCGACTCAGTTCTTTCTGCCCCCCACGCCCAACCTGACCAATACGGCCTGCCTGGCGGCTAAGATCGAGCAGACGTTTACGACTGGCAAAACGCCGTATCCTGTCGAGCGGACCCTGCTGACTTCCGGAATGTTGGAGGCTTGCCTGGACTCAAGGCACCGGCTCAACCAGCGGCTGGAGACGCCACACCTGGCGGTGAAGTATCAGCCGCCGAGCGAATCGCAGTACGCCCGCACCTGAAGCGTCCTGAATTAACGGGACGTTGGTTCCTGGCAAATTGATAGAGTAACTTTGCATGTGGCACAATATTTGCCGGCGTGGCGAGTGCAAGTCAATCAACCTGGGGTGGGCACATGGAAATATGGTCGTGGCTGTCTCACGGAAAGCCCTTAGGTATTATTCTCCTGGTTGGCCTTGGGAGTCTTTGCTTGTGGGGGCGAGACCCTCTTGTTCAGAAAGCGCGAGTCAAGGGTAATGGCTTTCAGGGTACAGACACAATCTCTGCACAGGCGCAGGCAGCACTGCGGGCTGGGAACTACGCCGTTGCTATCAAACGGCTCAAAGAACTTGCCCGGGCAGCTCCCAACATAGCGGAGATCCATTCCAATCTCTGTATCGCGTATTATTTTTCAGGGCAGTTTGCTGAAGCCACAGAGGAGTGCCGCACTGCGCTGAAACTGAAACCGACTTTGGTAAACGCGCAGTACTTCCTCGGACCAAGTCTTGCTGAAGGCGGTTACTGCATCGAAGCCATGCCTTATCTGGAAAGAGACTTCCGCAGGGTAGCAGACAAACAATTGAAGCGAATCATCGGCACCGACACCTTGCGATGTTATATGGATCTCAACGAAGCAGACAAAGGTGTGAACCTTGATCAGACTTTGATTGCCGAATTTCCTGACGATCCGGAAATCCTCTATCTCACTACGCACCTCTATTCGAACCTGTCTGCCATCGCGTCGCAGCATCTGTTAGCGGTTGCCCCCGGGTCGTATCAGTTTCACCGTATGGACGCCGAGGTTTTAGAGCTCCAGGGAAAGCCGGACGACGCAATCGCTGAATTTCGGAAGGCACTCGAGATCAATCCTCACGCTGCAGGGGTTCATTACGCGATTGGGATATTGCTGCTCAGACAAGGACCGTCAAGTCTGAGCAAAGCGCACGGGGAATTTGAAGAGGAACTGAAAATCGACCCCGGAAACGCCAATGCTGAATTCCAGCTTGGGAGAATTGCGGGCAGCCTTCGTAACTGGACCGAGGCCCTGGCGCATCTGGAGCGGGCGACCAGACTGAACTCAAAGCTGGTCGTGGCGCAGATAGCCCTCGGAGAAGCTTACGTGTCTTCAGGACGGGTTGGGGATGCAGTCACACCCCTCGAGCGGGCGGTTGAGGCTGCGCCCGGCAATCCCACTGCGCACTACAGGCTGTCGGTCGTCTATCGACGTCTGGGGCGTACGCGGGAAGCGGAGCAACAGCTTGCAGCCTACAAGAAGGCTGAGAACGATGTCCTGAAATCAAAACAGAGGATTCGCGGAAGTGTCGCTGACGATCTAAAGAACTCGAATAAGGGAGACACGGATCACTAGCCTGTAATCGTGCTTCCTTCCGGTCCCCACATACCAACAGTATGGAACGAAGAGTTTTCTTCAAATCTCTGCTTGCCTCCGGAATTTCCTTTTGTGGGCTGCGAAATCTGCAAGGCCAGGGAATGGCTTCACGGGGTGTTCCTCCTGCGCCTCGGCCACCATTTTCCGGGCGTCCCTGGGACGTGACGTTTACCGACGTTGCTCCACATTCAGGCCTGACGCATCCGACGGTTTACGGTGAAGAATTCGTCAAACGTTATATCTTTGAGGCGAATGGACCCGGTATTGCTTTTTATGACTTCGATAACGATGGCTGGCTCGACGTTTTTGTGCCGAGCGGGACACTGAGAGGCGGGTTCCCTCCGGGGCAGCCGCTCCCTACCAACCGCCTCTATCGAAACAACCGCAACGGGACATTTACCGACGTCACTGTCCAGAGCGGACTGACCCAAACCGGCTGGTGCTATGGCGTCTGCATCGGCGATTACGATAATGACGGGTACGACGACCTGTTTTTGACCTACTACGGAAAAAACATTCTGTACCACAACAATGGTGACGGTACGTTCACGGACGTCACCCGCAAGGCGGGACTTGAAGAGTCGAGGACGCGCTTCTCAACGGGTTGCACTTTTGTTGATTATAACCGGGACGGCCACCTTGATCTGTTCGTTTCACGGTACATCGACATCGACATCAAGAATACTCCCGCTGCAGGCCAGAGCCGGGCCTGCCAGTTCGAAGGTGTTCCAGTAGCTTGTGGCCCGGTAGGTTTGCCAAACGAGACCTGCTCGCTCTATCGCAATAACGGCGACGGAAGTTTCACGGAAGTCACTCATCAGGCGGGAATCGATAAGGCGGGGGGCCGTTATGGCCTCTCAGCTGTCGCTCTCGATTACAACAACGATGGATGGCCTGACATCTTCGTGGCATGCGACTCCTCACCCAATTTGCTGTTTCGAAACAATAAAGACGGAACTTTTGCGCAGGTCGGGATGGAAGCGGGCTGCGCAGTAAACGGAGATGGGCAGGAGCAGTCAGGGATGGGAGTAGGCGTTGGCGATTACGACGGCGATGGATATCTGGACTTATTCCTTCCCCACTTCAGTGGTGACACACCGATTCTCTATCGTAATGTTAAAGGCGAGTACTTTGATGATCTAACCTATTCCAGCGGCCTGGCTGTAAACACTCGATACGTCTGCTGGGGCGTGGATTTTGTCGATCTCGACAACGACGGGTGGCTCGACATTTTTCATGTCACCGGGAGCGTCTATCCTGAAGTTGAAAAAGTCGACAAAGGCTACAAGTTCATGACCCAACGGGTTGTTTACAGGAACCTTGGAAACGGACAGTTTGAGGAGGTTTCAAGCCTGTGCGGAGCTGCGGTACTCGCTCCGCATTCCAGCCGTGGCTGCGCGTTTGGCGATTTCGATAACGATGGCAACATGGACGTGCTCATCCTCAACATGAGTGAGCCCCCTTCCCTGCTCAAAAACAACAATTCAAGTAAGAACCGATGGATGGTCATCAAGGCCATTGGGACCACTTCCAATCGCTCGGCCATCGGCGCAAGGATTACGGTAACGGCAGGAGGGCGGCGCCAAATTCGGGAGGTGGTGAGCGGGTCCAGCTATATATCCCAAAGCGACTTGCGCCAGCATTTCGGTCTGGGCAAAGCCGAAAAGGCCGATGAAATCGAAGTGCGGTGGCCGAACGGCCATATCGATCGGATTTCAGAAGTCGATGCCAATCAATTTATTTCAATCCAGGAAGGGAGAGGGTTAGTGCATTCGCAGGGTCGTGGCTCTTAATGCAAAGTTTTTCCTCAATATTCCGCATTACGGCCGACCACCAGGCTGTCTAGGGGCCGCCCGGAGAAACTTGAGGCGCCGGCAGTACCCCGGAAAGAGTGTGCTGAAAATTGGCTCGGGCTTGAGCTTGCAGCCGCCCGGCTTCGGCTATTTCCTGCTTACCCCTTTCTGGGTTTCCGGCTTTCAGATAAGCTTGCCCTAATTGGAAATGCATTTTGGCGCTACCAGGTTGAAGGCTCACGGCCCGTCGAAAGTAAGGTATCGCTTTTTCAGGTTCCCCTTTTTCCAAATAGATTTTTCCAATCCCGTCCAGTGAATTGGGAAGCCTGGGATCAATCGAGAGCGCCTTGCTGAACATTTGAAACGCCAGTTCCTGCTCGCGCTGCGATTGATAGACTAATCCGAGATTTTCGAAACTCCAGGGCTGTTGCGGGGCAAGAGTGGCTTCCAGCTTGAATTCGGTAACTGCCCGATCCAATTGGCCCATGCGCTGCAAGGCCACGCCCAGATTATAGTGAGCAAACATCAGTTGCGGATCCAGTTCGACGGCTTTCTCGAGTTCCGATCGAGCTTTCAGGTCCTGATCCAGACCCAGATAGGCAACGCCCAGGAGCAAATGCATTTGGGCCGTGTCGCCGCCCACCCGAACCATCTGCTTAAAAGTCTGGATAGAGTCGGCCGGGCGATGACATTTGCCATAGGCAACACCAAGCTCAAAAAGGAAATCTGTATTATTCCTCTCAGTGGATTTAAGAGGTTCCAGGGCCGCCAGTGCACGGCTCCACTCCTCTTGCATGAAATAACTGACTCCCAGAAGGTATCGCGCCTGGTGGCTCTGAGGAGTAGATTGCAATACGCGCAAGAATTCCGGAGCAGCCTTCCTGAATTCCTGCTTCTGGTAATAGGCCAGTCCCAGGTTCAGATCCAGTCCCGTTATCTTGGGAGCAAGCGTCTTCGCCTTCTCAAAGGTCTCGATCGCCCTTTCATACTTTCCAAGACGCAAGTAAACGACACCCAGGTTGGAAAGAGCGGGGACAGAATGAGGATCGATTTTCAGGTACTCACTGAATCCTGCCTCTGCGCGCTTGTAGTCATGAGCCATCAAGGCCTGTTGGGCTGTCTCGAAGAGCGTTTTGAGAGTGGCCGGGGATCGTTGCGCAGACCCATACCCGGGGGCCAGGGCCAAACAGAGGAAAAGCAAAAGGCAGGTTACCGGCGTTCGATTCACTCTAATGTCTCCTGATGACCTATCATAGAATCGGATAGCATGGCCCCGCAATACTGATGCACAAATGCCCGACCCCCAAAGTTGAACGCCAGGATTTAAAATGACGAACCCCTATGACGGAATCATCCTCGGAACGGGACACAATTCGTTAATCTTGCAGGCCTATATGTGCCGGAGTGGCCTGCGCGTAGTTTCCCTGGACCGCGCAACGGTTCCCGGCGGGGGACTCACCACAATCGAGAATCCGCGTTTCCCGGGATTCTTCCACAACACCCACTCCTTCTTCCATCGCGCCCTGACAGCCATGCCTTGGTATCGCGACCTGGAATTGGAACGCCATGGCGCCCGCTACATCGAGCCGGACCTGAATGTTGCGCTGATCCTCGGCGACGGTCGGTGCCTCGAATGGTGGACAGACTTCGACAAGACTGTCCAGTCGTTCGAGGAATTCTCCAAGAGGGACGCGATGAAATTGCGACAATGGGTAGAACGATTCAGACCCATCGTTGAGCAGATTCTAATTCCAGAAGCTCAATCCCCTCCGTTAAATCCTCAGAAGAGAGTGGAACTCCTGAGGCGAACACAACTGGGACGGGTGCTTCTGGAAACCGCCGCACTCTCCCCCCTGGAATTTGTGATGAGAGAATTTGAGCATGATACCATTCGCGCCGGCCTGCTCTTCTTTAATGGCTTGCGCGAGATTGATCTTCGGCTCAAGGGCTTTGGCCATTCGATCCCCGCCTTGCTTGCAGGCCGGCATATGGCTCAGATGTGCCGCGGAGGATCAGCGAATTTGGCTCAGGCGTTGGTCGCCGACATACGTGAACACGGCGGTGAAATCTTAACGGGCTTCGAACCCGGGAAAATCCTTTGCCGAAATGGCAGAGTCACCGGAGTTCAGCTGCCAGGAGGGGACGAAATCATGGCGAAAGCGTTTGTTGCCTCCGGCCTGAACCCGCAACAGACCTTCCTTGAGATACTGGATTCAGAGGCCCTTCCTTCCGAAGTTCGCACCAAGGCCGATGCCTATCAATATAATTTGCTGGCTCCGTTATTTGCTCTGAACATGGCACTCTGCGAACCTCCGCGCTTCACGGCCGCCAAACACCGCCCGGAGCTGAACAACGCCTTCATGGTTATCCTGGGCCTAGAAAAGATCAGCCAGTTCCACGAAATCGTAAAAGCCCACCAGAATGGCAGGGTTCCAGAAGCAACGGTCATGTGGGGCGCATGTCCGACTCTGTTTGACCCTACACAAGCCCCTCCCGGCAAGCACACGTTATTTATGTGGGAAAAGGTCCCTTACGCCTTGCGAGGATCAGCAGCCAATTGGAAAGCCGAAAAGGACCTTCATGGGAAAAGGTTACGCAATATGCTGGCTGGGTTCGCGCCCAACCTTGGGGACGCAACGATTATCGATTCTTTCGTGCGATCTCCGGCGGACACGGAACGGTCCTTTCCGAATATGAAATACGGTGACCTCCTGGTGGGTTCGTTCGCCAACGATCAGCTTGGTTACCACCGCCCGTTTGAGGGAGCTGGCGAGTACCGCACACCCGTCAAGGGCTTATATCTATGCGGAGCATCAACGCACCCGGGGGGCAATATAACGGGACTCTGTGGATACAATGCAGCGCGGGTATTGGCTGCAGATTTAGGTTTACCTGCCTGGTGGAGCCCGCCTCTGCTTCAGCTTGAATCCATCTAGAAAGACCGGCAGCGACTAACAAATTATGTGGACCCATGCGCAGTGATCCGTTGATTCCTGCCTGCTGATGCGGGCTGCCGCAGCCCGCACGATATTGTCCTGGCTCTTCTTCGTCTGCAACCTTCTGTAGTTGGTGCGTATCATTGGGCCGGCTCTCAGACCGATTGTTTAAAGCCATCGGACGGTGGTACAGTTTTTGACAGGGCTGGGAAACCGATCCACCAAACAAAAGAAAGTGGGCGTCATCATGTATTCCACATCCTCGGCTCCCCCGACAACAAGGGGCCTCCTGTTGGTTCTCTTCACTATTTTCATGACCACCGCAACTGTTGTGATGGTTGGCGATATCGCATCAGCGCAGACGAGGCTTACTTTAAGGGGGACGGTGACAACCAAGGATGGAGTGGTGATCCCTTCCGGCGTCACTGTCTCATTGGAAACTAGCGAAGGAATGCCGGTGGCAAGAGCGTCTCCGGATACCAATGGACAATTTTCCTTCGGAGATCTGTGCGTTAGAAACTATAGGCTCATTGTTACCTGCAAGGGTTTCGAGACATACACGAAAGATATTCAGATGGAATTTGGCGCCAATCTATCTAATGTGAATATCTTTCTTAATCCAATAAATGTCCGGAAGGTTGTCAAGTCCCCGCCTCTATGGTCTGACGAATCTGCATCGAAGAAAGCTGTGAAATATTTTGAAAAGGGAGAACGCGCGTTCCAGAAGAAGAAGCTGGGCGATGCTCAAAAGTTCTTTGAAGGGGCAGTTGCGGACTCACCCTGCTATGCACGCGCCTGGGGCGAGCTCGCGCTTGTGAATGTTGAGCAACAGGACTTGAAGGATGCGGAGGGGCATTTTCGCAAGGCAATGGATTGCGACGGCCAATTTCTCGATGCCTATTCAGGATTGGCCCAGCTATATAAGGACGAGATGAAATATCCGCAAGCCGAGGCTGTCCTTCAACTCGGTATTCAACGTTCCCCGGGGACCTGGCAGTTTTATGACCGCCTTGGGATGCTGCATTACACGATGAAGGAATACAAGAAGTCAGAAACCGATTTCCTTAGACTCCTCGCAATAAACTCGGCCGCTCCTCCAGATGTAGATGCCCACCTTGCAAACGCCTACCTGAAAGAGGGGCGCTACGACAAGGCCTATATTCAGATGATGAAATATATGCGAGCAGCCCCTAAAGGAAGGTTTGCCCCCAGCATTAAGAGGGTGGTCAAGGTAATGGAAGCCCATAGGCTGGTCTCACCCAAAGTCGTCGAGGATGAACGACTTGCGCAGACGAAAACCCATTGATACCGGATTGTCTGCGTGACTTGTTTGGAAGCCCATCCACTTTAGGCTAAGTCAACTTTGGTGCCTCCGCGCAACGCATATCCGCTTCACTTCTATTTCCCGGCATTTTTACGAACAATATCTCTGCATCCTGCTGACCATAGGCCCGCTTTACTTGTAGGCCGGTAATCTTTCAAACGCTTTTTCGTGAATATCTGCATTGCCCTTGACAAATGACTGACAACTAGATATCCTCGTCTCTTGCTAAGTGAGGTAAATCACTCCAAGGGCTATTGCTAGCAGAAGAAATTGAGTTTAGGGAGCTCAAAGTTTAAGTAGCCTTAACTTGTATGAGCTTTCCCCTTTGATGCCTGGTGCTTTGGCGACTGGAAAATAACCCCCCGCGGGGGTGTGACCGGATGCCAAGTCTCTTTGGTATGGAATTATGGCGTCGGGTCAGACGTTGGGTCATCCGTAAGGAGATCAAGGATGATGTTGCGACGTTTGAGCCTTTTTTTGTTGCCCCTTTTACTTTTCGCAGGCACCTGTTTCGCCCAGGATACGGCCACAATAGTGGGAACGGTATCAGACTCCACAGGGGCGGTGATTCCGGGTGTCAAAATAAATGTTTCGAATCCCGACAGGGGATTTGTTCGGGCCTTGTCCACCAATTCGTCGGGTGCCTACGCGGCTGTCAGAATCCCGATTGGCAACTATGTTGTCACGGCTGACAATGCAGGATTTAAGAAAGAGGTCCGGACAGGAATCAGTCTGTCGGCAGGTCAGACTCTTCGGGTTGACCTGACATTGACGCTTGGGCAAGTTACCCAACAGGTTGAGGTTTCAGGGAACGTTCCGCACGTTGATACTGAAAACGCAACCTTATCCGACGTAGTAACCTCCAAACAGATCGAGAACCTTACTCTGAATGGGCTCAATTTCGGAGCCCTGACTTTCCTTGTGCCTGGCGCTGTACAGGACAACGGTTACTCCGAAGCGCAACAACTCGGGCATGCCGGTGCCGAAGTCGGTGTTTCATTCAACGGGACCCGCGAAGAATACGGCAACCTTGAGTTGGATGGCGGAAATAACTCCCAGGAAAGTTCGACTTCAATGGGTGGCGCCATTACACCTGCGATTGATTCGATCGCGGAGTTTCGAATTTCAACATCCAACTACGGCGCAGACGTTGGTCAGCACGCCGGGGCTCTGGTTGAGGTGGTGACAAAAGGCGGCACCAGGGAGTTCCATGGCGACGCCTATGAGTTTGTGCGCAATGACGCTCTTGACGCTAATGACTGGTTCGCGAATCAGCAGATCAATCCTCCTGGCGGCAATGCCCCCAAGACTCCGCTGAAGTGGAATATCTTCGGGTACACTCTTGGCGGGCCTTTCTATATACCGGGACTGTATAACACCCATAAGCAGAAGACGTTCTTTTTCTGGTCGCAGGAGTGGGCACGATATCGCCAGGCCTCGCTGATTACTGGCGGCGTGCCGACGCCGCAGATGCGGCAAGGCGATTTCAGCCAGTGTGACCCTTCCTCGCCAAATTACAGTTCACTGCTTGTCAGCCAGGGTTGTGTGTTGCCCACGGTCGGCGGAAATCCAGTGGATACGGTCTCGGTGGACCCGAATGCGGCAGCCATGCTTAACGCGTACGTTCCATTGCCGAACAATGGAATTGACGGATATGTCGCCGCACACAGCGTCCCTACGAATTTCGGCGAGCAGATGATCCGGGTAGACCAGAACATCAGCGATAAGACCTCGTTATTTGTCCGTTTCACCCACGACTCGTGGACAAAGACCGTGGTCCCAGCGCTCTGGACGGGATCCAGTTATGACACGACGCAGAGTGTTTATTCGGTTCCGGCCCGGCAAACCGTATTTCACCTCAACCACAACTTTAGTAGCAACCTGCTTAACGAGTTCATCTTCAGCTACACTGACACGCCGCATACCATTACGCCTGGACCTGGCCCTGGGAATACGGCAGGGTCAATCCTGAAGCCTTCCTCGTGGACCGCTTCCAACTTTTTCGCGGCCAATAGCAGTAACCAGGAGCTTCCCGGGATTTCGGTTGGCGGCGGAACCCCCTTCTCTTTTGGGATTGACAATGGAAATTACGTCGGCAAGTACGATGCTGAGCCGGTCTATGTTTTCAAAGACAACGTGGCGTGGTCAAAGGGAAATCACACCTTCAAGATGGGCGTTTTCTTCGAAAAGTTCCAGTTGACCGAGCAGTTCGGATTCAACACTCAAGGCTACTACACTTTCAACAATGGGAATCCCATCACCACGGGCAATGCGCTGGCGGACATGTACCTGGGTCGGATTGCTCAGTACCAGGAAGGAACCCTCCAGAACAATGGTGTTCCGGTGGGCGGGTACGGAGTTGGACACTGGCGCCGGACTGACTTCGAGCCGTATTTCGAGGATGACTGGAAGGTCAACCGCAGGCTCACGCTGAACTTAGGCGTGCGCTATTACCTCCTGGTTCCACCCCATGATGTCACCAAGCCAACTGTAGACTCTAGCTTTATTCCTTCACTCTACAATCCGGCCAGCGCAGCGGTGCTGGGCGCAGACGGGAACTTGTACGCCAACTCTGCCACGGGTCAGATCCATGACTTCACGGGCTTCGGTAACGGGCTTGTGCAGTGCGGTTCAGGGCCAGTGGCGCCGGGATGCCAGAGAACTTATTACAAGAACATCGGTCCGCGCTTCGGGTTTGCCTTTGATCCCACAGGTTCCGGCAAGTGGGCGATCCGCGGTGGCTACGGCATTTACTATGAGGCGGGCAACGGAAACGACGCCAACGTGATTGGGCTTGAAGGAAACGCTCCTGCGATTCTTGCCCCTGTCGGATATAACCTTGCTTCGTACCAGTCACTTTCCCCGGGGTTGTTCGGACCGGCAGGTATTCAGTCAATTCCCTACTATCAGAAGAATCCTTCCATGCAGCAATATAACCTGAGCGTCCAACACGAGTTCAGTGGCAACAACCTGTTAACTGTTGCTTACGTCGGTAATGTTGGCCGTCACCTGGATACGTCGCGGAATGTGAACCAGATTCCTGTCGGGGTAGGAACAATGAACGTCCCGTCGCTGGCGGGAGGCGTTTGCGACGGCTCGGGCAACTGTAATGTCCAGTCACTTCTCATGACGAACCAGGTAAACTCCAACTACTTCAACCCCTACCAGGGTTTTGGAAGGATTAATCAGAAGCAGTTCACCGCCGTATCAAGCTACAACGCCCTCCAGGCTGACTTTCGCCACACCACCGGCTTCGGCCTGACTTTCCAAGCGGCTTATACCTGGTCGCATACCCTCGACAACTCGACTTCCTCCTACTTCTCAACCGGCGTCGATGACAACTTTGACATGAATCGCTGGAAGGCCACTTCTGATCTCAACCGTGCGCAGGTTCTGTCGATGAATTACATCTACACCCTGCCGTTTTTCAAGAACTCACCCGATGGTTTCGCTAAACAGACTTTGGGAGGGTGGCAGATCAGCGGTATCACAACCTTTTTCACGGGCGTGCCGGTTGATTTCGGCTGCGGCGTGAACGGCTACTCAACGGGGATTGGTACGGGGGTACGGTGCAACACTGTTGGCCCCCTGCAAATCCAAAAAGGGACCTATAACGACCCGCAGTTTGGTCCGATGGTCAGCTGGTTTAACCCAGCTGTGATTGCCCAGCCGGTGCAAAGCCAGCTTCTGGCAAACGGGCAGGCTGGAATGTTTGGATACATGGGTCGCAACATGCTCACGGGTCCGGGCCGCAACAATTGGGACCTCGCTCTGCACAAGGATTTCACATTCCCGTGGTTCCGGGCAGAGCACTCAACCCTTCAGTTCCGGCTTGAAACCTTTAACTCTTTCAACCATCCGCAATGGAATTCCGTCAGTGCGGGTTGCAGCGGATCAATCGGCTTCGGCCAACCCTGCACTCAGGTTGGAAACGGCGAGGTTAACAGCGCATGGAACCCCCGCAATGTCCAACTAGGAATGAAGTTCCTTTTTTAACCCACCTGCTGTTTGATTAGCACCCGGCCCTGGCCGCCCGAGGAAACTCGGTGGCCAGGGCCTTTTTTTATGGGCCAGCCGATATCAATACTTCTCCTTGAACACCGGGATAGAGCATGTTCGAACGGGGGGCATGACTCGCTGCTATTCAACGGTTGATAAGGGACCTGGCTTAGAGAAGTGGCGGAGAGGCAGGGATTTGAACCCTGGGTACAGCTTTTGACCGTACAACGGTTTAGCAATTCTGCGCCCTGAAGCATCACCTTGAAATATCAAGGGCTTACAAACGTGTCAGAGTACAAGAAACGCCGCTAAGTGACCTCAGTAGTCAGTTGTCGGACACCAATCCACCTCTTTGATGGACTCTGTTCGCTGTTGTTTAGGCCGCGAAATTGGCAATGTTACTGGCGGCACAACTAGGCCTTGCAGGAACTGAGTTCAGTCCGTTGCCTTGGACCGTACCTGTAAGATTGCCGCCGGGTGTCCACCCCTAATGCGGTTTATCCAGCCGGTTGAAGAAGGAGGTGTTTGTGTCAGAACCAACGATCACACTGACCCGTGAAGAGCTTTATGAAAAGGTCTGGACAACGCCGATGCAGAAGCTGGCGGCCGAGTTCGGCTATTCGGACCGCGGTCTCGCGAAGCTTTGCGGACGCCATCAGGTTCCCGTCCCTCCGCGTGGCTACTGGGCGCGGCTTCAGGCAGGGCAAAGCGGGAAGCGCACGCCTTTGCCGTCAGTGACGGATACCAGCCTCGGGGCAGTCGAAATCTATCCTCACGAAAAACGACCAACGGATCAGCTCGCTGAAATGGAAGAACAGGAAATCCCCATCGTTACCGTCGCAGAAGACAGCCCCTTTGCCCGCCCCTTCACGCCGCGGATAGAAAATACATCTCAAGGTCTAAGAAAAGCGACAGCGGCCTGCTCCTCCCGAGGCGCGGGATGGCGGTCCCGATCCAGGTGTCTGCGGAGCAGCTTCCGAGGGCACTGCGAATATGCGACGCGCTCCTGCAAGCGCTGGAGCAGGCCCAGTATCCGCTCTCGTGGCCAAAACCCGTGCTGCAACAGGTCGGCAATCCACTCGCTGTCCTTTAGATCTGTCTACCGCTCCGACAGGGGTTTGAGGTGTTGCGCGTTCATGATCAGCACTTCGATCTGCCCTTCCAGATTGTTCCACACGGGCTTCCAATATACCCCCACCGACTCCATCGCCACGTACGTAACCTTACAAGCGCGCAGCCAATCCACTGATTTACCGCCGTCAATTGACTTGATGAAATTTGAATCGTCGAGCACCTCACATAGACTTCGCAAATGAACCCCCGCTACTTATAGGTGCGGATATTGCGCAAGTACCATGACTTCTAGAACGCGTTGGTTGAACCTTTCGCCTTTCAAGCTTAGGGCCAATAGTTAACTTGGATACGGAGATTTGATTTCGAGCCTCTTTCAAAATTCGAAGATTTCATAGTGTTATGGACAGTCCTCCGTCAATCACCAGATCGGCTCCAGTCAAATAGCCGCATTCTCTTGATGCCAAGAAGAGGGCCGCTACCGCAACTTCTTCTGGCCGTCCCGCTCGCTGAAGCGGAATTCGCCCCGATTCGATATAGAGCCTTGCGAACCGATGGGTGGTTGTTTCATCGACGCCGTTCACGATGGATAGACGAGTTCTGATGAAACCCGGGCTGATGGAGTTGACCACAATATTCGCAGAAGCCAGCTCGATTGCCAAATTCCTAGTTAGTTGTGCGATGCCGGCTTTTGACACAGCGTAAGCCGCGGAGTTAGGTTCGGAGATAATTCTTTGCAATGAACTGATATTTACGATGCTGCCCCCACCCTGCTTGCGCATTTGCAAGGCTGAAGTCCTCGCACAGGCGAAGTACGCAGTCAGGTTGACATCAAGTACCTTCCTCCATTCTTCCACCTTCATTTCTTCTAGCGAACAACCAATGTACATGGCCGCGTTATTGACAAGAATATCTATTTTGCCGAGTTGCTGAGAGACTTGGTAGATCGTCTTCTCCGTTTGGGTTACATCGCAAAGATCCGTGGTCCACGAGTACGCATCTGAACCAGTTGTGCGAATTTCGTTCTCTGTCGCATGAGCTGCCGTTTCATCTCGATCCACAATTACAATGCGGGCGCCTTCGGCAGCGAAGAGCATTGCCGTGGCACGGCCGATGCCACTCCCGGCGCCCGTGATGATAGAAACTTTCCCTTTGAGTCGTTCCATTTTTTTGTCAGGCCTCCTCATTTTCTGTTTTTGTGGGGACAGTCGCTCGACCTAAAGGCTATGTTTGAATTTTGAGAGAATTTCCGAACCTGTCTCTGTAACACGAATAACGTTTTCCAAGCGCATCCCCCACTGACTTTCAAAATAGATTCGGGGCTCAAGAGCAATGACCACCCCGGATTGCAGGGGACTGTGGTTGTATGGGACGATGCGCGGTTCCTCATGCCATGTCAATCCCACCCCATGTCCCGTATGATGGGGATATTCACGACCTAGGCCCAAGACACGTTTTCGCGCAATCGAGCTTAGTTTCGACGCTTGCAGGCCAGGCCGGACCATGGCGATGGCTTCGGAAAGCGCTGTCGAAATACCTACGACGAACTTCTCCTGCTCCCCGTTAGGTTCCCCCGCAATGCAAGTATTGCAGCTTTCACCCCAGTACCCGTGATGCGGGGTGATTACGTCGCATATGACTGGACCTCCCGACTTAATTAGGCGTTGCGAGGGCAGGCCTCCGACTTGAGAAGTTCGCACACCGGATATCATGTAAGACATAACCGGCAAACCTTCACCTTCCCTTTCCTCCACGCTTCTCCGAACTTCTTCGAATAGTTCTAGCCCCGTAATTCCCGGGCGGACCAGCTTCTTAGCCAGATCCTGACCCAGGTGCCACAACGCGCAGCACAAACGAATGATTTCGATTTCTTCTTCGTCTTTGATGTTACAGATTAGGTTAAACAAGTGGCTGACGTTACGGAATTCCTGACCTGGAGCTTCTTTGCGCAGGCGTTCTAGCAAATCAGCAGGAAGTTGCTCTATCTCAACCCCAACTGTGCTAGGTGGGAGTCCCTTGAGCTGCTCAGCAAGAAACGTCCCGAGTTTCGTAATCGACTCCATGGGAGTGTCGATGGCAAAAGAAGAAAAGGTTTCAACTTCGGTTTCTCCGTCAAGGTTGCTGGTGGGTTCGGTATCAGCAAGAAACAGTTCCGGCTTATGGTCCCGGAGGACAAGTACCTCACCATAGAGAGGCGTAAAAGGAGAAGGACCGCTTTGGATCGGAGCCGTGTAGCTTGTGAAGTATCGGAGGGCGCCTATTGAACACAAAATAGAGTGATCAGCTCGGCATTTCTGAAGCTTCTCAACGGAGTTCGAGAACCGAGATCGACCTATCTTTATCAAGTGTTTCGAATTCAGGGGAACAGTGTTGACTCGGATTCAAACAATGTCTTTTTCGTAAGAAGGACATGGCCTCGACAGAGGACAGTACAGGCTGGCGAAACCAATCCATCACGGACATTACTGAGGAGTCTAGTTCACCGGCGCCTAGTTCTGCTGCCAGAGTACTACGATGGGGACCTAATCTCCTGGGGGCTAATCGGCTGTCCGTCAAAACGAGCCTTTCCCCTTCCAATTTCTCCTATATGTCTCAAGTGTCGAGCACGAAAAACACTTATGACGTCTCGAAAAACATGCTCAGCGAGCTCCGGGTTGCCACTCTTTAAGGCTGTTAATAATTTGCAATGATCCTGCAGATCCTTCGCGAAATCTTGCATTATAGCCGCGGGAGCATCTACAAAGTAGGTAAAGCGGACCAGGTAAAATGCAAAAAGTGGAGCACAAGTGAATTCCAGTGCCTTCTCGAGTGTCGAGTTTCCAGACAGTTTCCAGATATGTTGATGAAAGGCGTGATCGCATTTCATTAACGCTCTGAAGTTTCTGTTTTGACTTGAACCCTCCATTTCTCCGAGGAAGTTGGCCAACTTGGCATAATCTACATCACTCATTCGTTTACAACCTAGGGACCCCGCGAAGGGCTCCAATTGTGATCGCACGCTATAGATTTCCTCAACTGCCTTCTCTGTCAGCTCAGTTACGAACGTGGCTCGATTGGGATACTTCGTGACGATACCTTTATGCTCGAGCTGCTGGAGAGCCTCCCTGAGCGTGCTTTGGCCTATCCGGAATTGCCGGGCAAGCTTTGTCTCAATAAGTCTCTCACCGGGGCTGATTTCGCCCGAAATGACTGCGTCAAGCAATTGCTCGGCGACTTGATCACTTATACTCAGACGATTTCTAAAATCCTTCATGTCTATATAGTCGGTAAACGATTACCCTCTGTCAACAAATGTTTGTGGAAAAGTCTCCTTGAAAATCTCCTCCCGTGGATGAGGCTTGTGCTTTTACACGTTTATTCGCGCGCTCAACCCAATGCCATCGCGGGGCGATCTTACATGGCACCAGATGGCTGGGGAGCCTGCGACCATTAAGCCAGCCCGCGTTTTCTCGTCTGGCGGTTCGAACCTGAGTTGGCGCCTTGATTCTGCCATCCAGTTCCACATCTCACGTGCAACAATAGCTTTTACGCCTTCCGAGACAACAGCCCAGAAAAAAATGAAAACCACTTGACGGTTGAGCGCAATAGTGGTAAACGTACAATCGTTATTCGATAATCGACTGTGAAGCGAAGAGGATTTGGCTATTCTTGAGGGTTCTACACGTTTTCAGAGCTTGCGGTTGGCCATTACGGAATTAGTATTCGCAAGTCAGGTTTCAATGCGTATCGGCAAACGGGTATCGTCATCAACGCCAACACCGGGCTTCGCGTCGGTGATATTCCCGGTCGTCATTACTCAAAATAATAGCCAATGCCCATAGTCGGCTTATCAGAACAAGAGCCAGTGGATGGCAGCCTGAAAGGCAGCAGGATAGGTTGGGGCGGCAAATTTAAAGACGCGCAGGAGGGAAGAAATGAGCCTAAAAGCCAGAATTGCAATATTGGGGCTTTCGTTTTTACTTGTTACAGGGGTTATCTGGGCTAGCATTGCAGGCACTATCTCTGGCACTGTGACGGATCCGACGGGCGGTATCATTCCTGGAGCTTCAGTGATTGCACATAATACCGAAACTGGGATTGATAACTCGACGGTGACCAACTCGGCGGGCTTCTATTCGTTTCCAGCCCTCCCTGTGGGCCATTACGAGGTCAGCATCACAGCCAAGGGATTCCAAACGTACCGCGAAACAGGGGTGGTGCTGAATGTGAACGCAGCCTTACGGGTTGATGCCACCCTCCAGGTGGGTGCTATACGGCAACGGGTGAGCGTTTCCTCCACCGCCGTGCATGTCGACACCACAAGCACGCAAATGGGCGAGATTATAGGAGGCGCCAAGATGACCACGCTGCCGCTTAATGGTCGCAGTTACACGGACCTTCTCGCTTTGCAGCCCGGCGTAGCCCCCGCATCATCTGGAGAAGGTGGAGGCTACGGGGTTTCAGGTAACCTGAACCCGGGGGCGGTCTCGGTAAGCGGGCAACGGGAAGGCGCAAATGGATTCGTGCTGAACGGAGGTAGCGCCGAGGAGAAGTTGTACAACGTCGCTGCCATTGTTCCCAATCTGGATTCCATTGCGGAATTTCGTATCATCACAAACGATGGCAGTGCGGAATACGGAAACTATGCGGGTGGAGTCGTCAACGTTGTCACGAAATCGGGATCAAACCAGTTTCATGGCACGGCCTTCGAGTTCCTGCGTAACCCCCACCTCGACGCGCGTAATTTCTTCTCGCCGGAACGCGGTGTTCTGCACCAGAATCAATTTGGGGGCGCGGCAGGCGGTCCTATTAAGCATGACAAAGCTTTCATTTTCGGGGATTTTCAGGGTACACGGTTGGTGCAAGGCGTTGACACGGGGTTAATTTCGGTGCCCTCAGTCGCCGATAAGCAGGGAAATCTGGCAGATGTGGCCAATCAGCTTGCGGGGACGGTGAACGGTAACTTCTGGGCGCAAACGCTGGCACAGAAGTTGGGCTATCCCGTCGCTGCGGGTGAGCCGTATTACACCAGTGGATGCACCAGCAGCGCGCAATGCGTGTTTCCCAATGCGATGATTCCCCAGAGCTTGATGCCTGCGCCAACAAATTCCCTAATGAAGTACATTCCAGACCCTAACAGTGGTCCGTATTTTACGACATCTGCCTACAAGGAAATCCTGAACGACAACAAAGGCGGTGGGCGTATTGACGTCGACACGCGACTGGGCAGGATGATGGGCTACTATTTTATCGATGATTTCGTTCACGCCGATCCTTATGGCGGAGCCAGCGTTCCAGGGTTCGCCTCAGTTAACCAGGGCCGGGCGCAAATGATCAATTTCGGTCTCACCAAGTCGCTCAGCGCTAGCTCCGTCAATGACCTCCGCCTGACATATATGCGGGATGTCATATTCTCTGGATATCCTCAGGGAGGGTTGGGTGTTTCGGTTGCCGCGCAAGGCTTCACGGGCATCTATCCGATGCGTGTCCCAGCCGAACAGGGCGTAGAAAGCGTCGGTTTCAACAACTTTAGCATCGGCGCTGCAAATGGCCCTCTGCAAGTTTACGATAACACGTATGAGATAACCGACAACTTTTCAAAAGTGACGGGCGCACACTTGCTGCAATTCGGAGGGACTGGGGCTTATTACCAGGTCCAATACAAATTTGCGCTGAACCTTGATGGAGGGTTCGGGTTTAACGGTGGAGAAACGGGCAGCGATTTTGCTGATTTCCTTATTGGTGCACCCAATAATTATAGTCAAGGCCTCCAGTTGCCGATGTATAGCCGCTCCCGTTATTATGGATTCTATAGCCAGGATAGCTGGCGAGCGCGCCGAAACCTCACAGTCAATTATGGTTTGCGCTGGGATGTCAGCAGTCCGTGGTGGGAAGCCCACAACCAAATCGAGGTACTCAAGCCTGGCTGTCAATCGAAGGTGTTTCCCGGGTCACCCACTGGTTGGTGCTTCCCAGGGGACCCCGGGATTCCTTCCACTGTTGCCCCGGTCCGATATGGTGATTTTGCCCCGCGTGTCGGAATTGCTTACTCGCCAAGTGTATCTGGCGGATTCTGGAGTAAGCTCCTCGGAGCTCCCGGCCAGGCAAGCATTCGGGCGGCATGGGGCATGTACTATAGCTCTTACGGAAATCGCATCAATGGTCAGGAGTCAGGGGATGCTCCGTTCGGATATTGGTGGTCGAGTCCCGCTCCTCCCATGTTTGCCACTCCTTTTGTTGATCGTCCCAGCGGACTCGACAGGGGCCAACGATTTCCCGTTCCGGTACCTCCTCTTAATGTCGGACCCAACAACCCGGACAACTCTATCGACTGGTCCCAGTTCTTGCCTCTTTCCAGTTCGCCATCGTTCCTCTTAACTAACCGCGTTCCTTATGCCGAGGAGTACAACTTGTCGATTCAACGGCAATTCGGACGAGGCACCTTACTCTCTGTCAGTTACGTCGGGACGCAAGCTCACCATCTGATGGCAACTGTTGAGGCCAACCCTGGTAACCCGGCTCTTTGTCTGAGCCTGAGCCAGCCGAGCGATGTGACGAACGGTGTCACTTGCGGCCCTTACGGCGAAAACGGAGTGTACTACCCCGTCGGTGGTGGGGTCATAACGACAACACGTGCGCCCTATAGTGATGCTTTTGGCAGCAACGGCTACATGGCGACGATGGCAAACTCGAATTACAATGCGCTCGAGGTATCCGTGCGCCATAGCATTGGACGCTTGGAACTTCTGGCGGGCTACACGCGGAGCAAATCTCTTGACAACGCTTCGGGTAACGGACTGGGTCAAGGAGATAACATTAACCCTATCGACCCCAAAATCACGAAGGCACTGTCCGCCTTCGATGCTACGAACAACTTTGTTGTCAGTTATAACTATGAGGTACCTTTTGAGAAGCTCTGGCACGCCAACCGCTTGACCAGTGGGTGGACCGTCAGCGGGATTACCCGGTTTGCCAACGGCTTTCCTGTGTATCTCACAGATAATAGCGACAATTCACTCCTGGGGACTTTTGGGACAGGGCAAGGGAATTCGATAGATGTGCCGAACCGCCTCCCTGGTTCTCTGAACATTACCGATCCACGTAAAGGCAATCCCAACACCGGCGCGAATCCTTACTTCAATACTTCCCTCTTTACGAAGGAGGCTCTTGGACAGCTCGGGACCTCCAGCCGGCGGTTCTTTCATGGACCTGGGATTTGCGACTTCGACATGGCTTTGATAAAGAACGTGCACATAACAGAGTCAAAGGCCCTGGAGTTTCGCGGGGAATTTTTCAATATCTTCAACCATGCCCAATTCAATAATCCGAGCGGGGACATCCTCAATTCCAATTTCGGCTTTGTGACTTCGGCTCGTCCCGCACGTATCGGTCAAGTGGGGATCAAGTTTCTGTTCTAGGAGAGATACCACCATGGATAGACGATCACAAGGCAGGGGTCGATGTGTGTTCTTCACATGTCTGCTGATGATGGTTGGCACTATCGTTCCCACCTCAGGCCGTACACAATCGGTAGGGACAACGCTACCGGCACGCATTCCACCCAGGCGATCTTCGCAAATCCACAACGACCTGGGTGGAGTGAATACCTCGTTGCCTAGATCACCGTATCTGCCCTGGAATCGATGGTGGTGGACGCGCATCTATGATGCGGGATTCAAATGGGTAAGGATTGGCCAATACGAAGATAGCTCTGACCAAACTTCCTGGGACTGGATTGAGCAGAAACGCGGGCATTTCGCGATCTCCCCGAAAGTCGACGAATTTGTAGACTCATTGGTAGACAACGGAACTACCATCGAGCTTCAACTCTTATACGGAAATCCAATGTATACGGCTCCTGCCGGGATCTTGCCGAATTCAATCACTCCCGCGCCAGCTACTGTCCACAACCCGGATATGAGCTTGTATTCCGTATTCTGGCCGCCCAAAACGCAGTCCCAAATCAATGCGTTCATCAATTACACGAAGTGGATGGTGAGCCACTTCCGCGGTCGGATTCAATACTACTCGCTGTGGAATGAAGAGGACGGGAGTTACTGGAATCCCAAAGCCAACCCTAATGAGTACGGGAGGCTTCTTAAAGCGTTTGTGCCAGCGGTCCATCAAACAGATCCGGACGCCAAAGTGGTCTTTGGCGGTGTCGCCAACGTGGCCAATGATTTTGCACGAAGAGCTCTTGAAGCATGCGACTGTGCTTCAGGGATCGACGTTTTCGCTTATCACACGTATCCTGGCGGTGGCAGGAACGAGCCCCCGGAATCAGTGGATTATGGAGCTTACGGTGCAAATTCATCGCAGGCATTGCGAAAAATGGTGCAGATTTATCCAGGCATCCGCCCGGACATCCAATTCTGGGACGACGAGTATAATTCGATCCCGTCGGTCGAAGGCTCAGATGAGTCTGTTCAGGCCAAATATGTTCCGCGCATGATGGTTTATAACTGGGCTTCCGGCATACCCACGTTCATCTGGGAGCTCATCAACGACACGAGCAGCCGCGAAGGGGACATGTACGGAATCATCCATGGGATGATGCACAACGCGAGTGATTTTGAGCCGCGCCCGGTCCTGCGATCCATGGAAAACACAAATTCGATCTTTGCGGACACCACGCGCGACCACGCCGTCACAATTTCAGTTTCGAATAGAGGGGATATGGAAAGTGCTGCTGATGCGCGTTTCTTTGCTTACGCCTTTCGTTCGCACGAGGGCAAGGTGATTGTTGCCTACTGGCTCGGTGCGCATAGCTGGCCTGGTGATAATTTTGTTCCTTATTACACCACCATGAAGCTTGAAAACACGGGCATCCGCCATCCAGTGCTGATCAACATCAATTCAGGCACAATATCAGGAATGCAATGGGCCAACGGTACCAGCGACACACTTGAGAGGCTTCCTGTGTTGGACAGCGTTCTTGTCGTAGCAGACGAAAGCTACTTCGATTGGCCAGTGCTTCCCGAAGCCCCAAGTTCACTCCGAGCTGCTGCGTCCAGCACTTCAGTAAAATTAACTTGGGCTGTTCATGGGGAACAAGCAACACACGTTGCCATAGAGCGTCGCCATGGCTATCCAGGGAAGTGGGAAAAGATTGCAACGCTACCTGCCAACGCAACGGAATACGTGGATGCTAAGCGAAAGACAGGGATCATGTCATACCGAGTGAGGGCACTGAATAAGTCTGGCGAATCTGCCTATTCGAATATCGTCGATGTAAAGTGATCTTAGCTAGTTTCGAGTCCAATAATAAACCATATGAAAATCGTTGATGTCGAAGTTATCTATGTGCGTGTGCCAGAAGTCATGCAGGAGTGCAATAGCGGGCAAGATGCATTAATCGTGAAGGTTCACACTGACGAAGGCATTACCGGAATTGGAGAGGTCGATTCTGCGCCTTCGGCAGTTCGGGGTGTGATTCTTGGGCCTTACTCTCACACGACCGCATCGGGGCTGCGGCATCTGCTGATTGGTGAAGACCCGTTTGAAACTGAATATCTCTGGCACAAGATGTATAGGTCCAACATCTATGCGGGGCGCTTCGGAATCGGGATCCATGCCATCAGCGGCATCGACATAGCCCTGTGGGATATTAAGGGAAAAAAGCTCGGAATGCCGGTTTGGAAGCTTTTGGGAGGCGGATTTCGCAAGAATATTCGCTGCTATGCAAGCGTCTTATTTGGGGACACTCCTGAGGAAACCGCTGAAACTGCCAGACAGCTCTCCGGCCAGGGATTCACTGCCGTGAAGTTTGGGTGGGGACCGATGGGCATGGACGAGACAACGGACCTTCACCTTGTGGCCAAGGCCCGAGAGGGTCTCGGTCAAGGCATCGATCTGATGGTTGATGCAGGGCTTGCGTGGGACGCTAAAACGGCAATCCAACGTGCCGAAGCCTTTTCTGAACATAAGATATTCTGGCTCGAAGAGCCGCTCGCGCCGGACGATTACGAAGGGTACCGAAAACTAACCCATGCTACGAGCGTTCGAATTGCAGCTGGGGAGGAAGAGAGCGGCCGGAATACATTTCGGCGCTTGATTGAGGAAGGGGATATTGATGTGGTTCAAGTTGATCTGACTCGGTGTGGAGGATTCACCGAAGCAATGAAGATTGCGGCGCTAGCGGCGGATCATGGCATTCCCGTTGCTAATCACGGGTTCACTACCTACATCAATGTGGCTGCCGCGCTCCATTGGCTCAATTCGGTTCCAAACGCGATGATCGCGGAGTTTGTGACACAGGATGGAGCCAGCCTGCGGGAGTTTGCTACACACCAGAAAATTCGTGCCAAAGAGGGCTTCTTAGAAATTCCACAAGAACCAGGCCTTGGAGTTGACCTAGACGAAGAGGCGCTTTCGCGTTTCCGTGTGGAGCATTGTTAATTGCCCTCCGTGCGGCGGCATTCTCGTTTCGCTACGCTGTGCCTATTCGATTTAGTAACGCGAGACCTCCAGCCTGCTTACTAATTCGGTTAGGAGATCCCGCGGTTCTGCGGGGTGGCAGTAGGAGTTTGACATTTTCGGCAGTGCCCTTAGTTCGGGGCGTCGGGGGTGCGACTGGCCAATCCGCACCTCACAACGTGTCGGTCTTGATTTTGGCCGGTTGAGATCAGGCCCCTTTGAGGGGACAGCAACCGCAAAGCCTCCGGAACTGCCGGAGGATCATTACTAACTGGTTTAAGAATTTGTAAGAAGACTTAATAAAGCACGAAGTTGCGCAAATAGGGTTATATCGAAAACAACCCTGGCACACCTTCGGGGTGCGTTGAGGAAGGCGTCTAAATTGTGGCGACAATCCTTAACCAGTTTCGATGTCGGCATTCAGAAACTTACAACATCAGCCACAGAGGACCTGCTCAACAGTTTTTCTTGTTGCACAGTGAACGAAGGAAATGATTCAGCCTGCCAGCCAAGCCTCCCAAGATAAAGGCCCCGGATTAAAGAGAGTTTTAAGACTTCGAGACCTCATCTTCTACGGCATTCTTCTCGTCATGCCGATTGCCCCGATACCAATATTCGGGCTGATGTGCCAGATGTCTGGCGGACAGGCCGTAACGGTGGTACTGATCGCGATGATCGCCATGATGCTTACGGCGGTCAGCTACGGGCGCATGGCGGCGATCTATCCTTCAGCGGGCTCAGCCTACACGTATGTTGGGCGCGGCCTCAATCCTCACCTAGGTTTCTTAGCAGGCTGGGCGATGTTCCTCGACTATCTAATTCAACCGCTCATGAACGGGATCTACGGTGCTCTTACACTTCAGCGGCTGGTCCCACATGTTCCTTATGTGCTTATGACAGCGCTTTTTATCGGCTTTATGACTTATCTGAATCTCAGGGGTATCCACGCCACAGCCCAGGCCGACTTCTTACTCCTGCTCATCATGTGCGGAGTGATTACGGTATTCATTGTCATGGCAGTTCGATATCTTTTTCACATGCATGGCTGGGGTGGGCTGTTCTCCAGCCAACCGTTCTACCAGCCCCAGGCTTTCCACGTCCACACAATCTTGACCGGCACTTCATTGGCAGCTTTGACCTATATCGGATTCGATGGGGTAACGACTCTAGCGGAGGAAGTAGAGAATCCAGGGCGCAATATTATGAGAGCTACCGTTCTGGTATGCCTTTTCACAGGAGTCTTTGGCGGCTTACAGGTGTATTTGGGACAGCGTATATGGCCCAACTACAAGACGTTCCCTCATATCGCGACAGCTTATATGGATGTTACACGCCTTGTTGGGGGTAGGACGCTTTTTGATGCGCTTGGAGTCGTACTGCTGCTTGCTGCCTTTGGTGCTGGCCTTACGGGACAAGCAGGAGCGGCCCGACTGCTTTACGGAATGGGTCGCGATAAAGTTATCCCGAAGAGGCTCTTTGGCCATATCGATTCAAAGAGTGGTGCTCCTTCCTTCAATATCTGGATCATTGGCCTAATCGCTTTTGGCGGCTCGCTGGCACTCAGTTACGTAGACGCTGCGGAACTGCTAAACTTCGGAGCTTTTCTAGCTTTTATGGGCGTAAATCTTGCGACTCTCCGCCAATTCTACTTCCTTCGGGCAAACAAGCAGAATAGAAGTTTCATCCGCGATGGCATTCTCCCCGCGCTGGGCTTCTTGTTCTGCCTTGGGATATGGTGGGGTTTGTCGAAGCCTGCAAAGGTAGTTGGAAGTGCATGGCTCATTACGGGGATCGTCTATCTTGCAGTGAGAACGCGCGGCTTCAGAATTTCTCCTGCCCCTATCGACTTTACTGGGCAATAGCTTGGAAGATTTGGGCGCGTCAGTCTATGTCTTCCGTTCCTTGCGAAGACGAATATTGAGGATGTCGGACGTCGCTACAGCATTGGCCCATCTGAGCAGAAATTAACGGGCAATACCGCCACGGGGCTTTCGTTGCGTAACACGGATCGTGGAATCAGGCCATCCTCTCCGGGTAAGTGGTTGTCTTTATTCCTTTTCGCGCCGGCCGGCCAAGTGGTGAACCCGCGGCCTTTTTAACCGGCATTGATTCCGGCCCGTGCTCGAGAGTGGTGAATGGCCGCCCGGTAGGTGTTGCGGAAGCCATAGGGCGGGTCGCTGTTGGTTTCCGACGACGACAACGTCATTTGGAGGGTCACAAGAATCCCCTGACCGCTTCCTGATGCCAGACGCCGGATCGTGGCCGGATTCAAGAGGTGGGGTAGCCGCTTGGATCTGGGGTTCTTTGCAGCGTCAAGGTCCGGTCGGCGAAGGATTCGTCTTATCCGGGTTTGCTTAGGGGCCTCCTTCGCCAGTGACTCAGATACTCCGCAGCCTTCATGGTCTCACCAGGAAGACAGCCAAGATATGAAGCAACGGACTCCTGTTCAATCAGATGCTCACCCTTTCGCGCCTTTATCAGCGAACTTAAGGTCCGACCTCACTTCTCGGGCCAGACCAGAGTCGTTATGGAAGTGGCAGGTACGGGGACATCCAGGGTTCGTCCCCGCCATAGCAGGCGTACTACGTCGTTGAACTTCCCGTGATTCATGATTTCGGCAACGACCCGGCCATCCGGCCTTTTGAAGGCGATGCAGCGCGCATACTTTCGTGATCCCGTGGTTTTGACGCGGACCGATCCCGGCCGCACAAACTTACTGAAGTGGGCCAGATAGTAATAGAGGCCAGTAAGGGTCACCTGCTTTGTTTGCCGGTCGATAATCACCACGGGATGTTGCGCGTTGGGGTCGGGGTTGCCGTGAACGGGGGAAATGGCCCAGGGTCCGCCGTCCTGATCAAGAATCATGTTCCAGTAGATCCAGGCGGAAGCGCCCGCCTCCAAATCCGAAAAGATCTGGTCCCCCCAGAACTCCCCGTCCTGGAAGTCATAACGAGGAATCGGCATGCTGACGGGGTCACCCACTTCATAGGCATGGCAGATTTCGGTCATCCAAAGGGGAAGATTGGGATAGCGCCGATGGAGGTCCGCAATCTCGTCGAAGTGGGTCCAGTCATAGCCGTGGTAAGCGAGCGCCGCTACGTACTTGCGAGCCCCGGGATCATCCAGGACCGTCGGGTAGTTGCGGTGGGCATTATCGCGCGTGGGCGCTTCGCTCAATTGCAGCTTCGTCCGTACCCCTTCCTTTGCGAAGAGGGGGCCAACGTGGTCTTTGATCAGATCACAAATCTCCTGGTAGTTAATCTTAGTGTAGACGCCCGGTTCGTTGAAAAGGCTCAGGTAGTCGATGAACACCCCTTTCTGGTCATAGTCCTGTAGATAGCGCAGGTAATAGTGAGCCAGCACGTCGTAGTACTTGGGATCTACGTCCTGCTTGTCCCGGTCCGTCGCGTTGAGGAGCATCCAGTCTGGGGGATAATCCATGGGAGCCTGGAGAACAAAGTGGCCATATTTTCTAGCGCGCTTGATATAAGTGACGAGGCCGTTCGGTTTAAGATCACGCGCGATGCTGAAGTGAATCAGCTGCATGTCACCGGGAGTGTCGTCATACGTAAACCAGGGACCGGCGGACATGAAATCTGTGGACCCGAGGACGGTCTTCATGGCCGAGAAACCCGCCCCTTGCTCGGGATCGAAGAGGGCGCGTAGCACACCCTCCTGTTGTGCAGGGTCGAGACTGTTCAGGCAGATCATCCCAGCTTCTAGGAACGAGGCGCCGAAGCCCACGATCTTTTGGTAGGTCACATCATCTTGGATTTGGAAGCTGGAGCCACCCAGCTTCGCAGATTCAAAATGCAGCGGATTCTTAGCCGTCAAGCGGTCACCTGCCTGGGAGGAGACGTAGAGGTTGACTTCCTGGGCGGGTGATGAGGCAGCCAGCGCCATGCTGAACATGACGATCAGCAGGAGAATGGCGAGGGATTTCTTGTGACGGATTGCGATAATTTCGAGACGCTTTTGGATCATCAGATCAACCTCCACGGTTACGCCCGGTGCGGCCTACGCCGGCAATTGTTCACTGGAAACTCTTTCAGTTGCCTGAACTAGAATTCCTGTTTTAGCTTTCCAATCGACCGCCAGTTTTCAATACCCGCCGCCGCAAGTTGATCAGCGGCCAGTTGTCGGTTCTCGCTGGCAGCACCCGCCACCACAGGTTGCCCAAGTTGTAGGCGATCACACTCAACCACAGCCGCACTTCATTCGCCGCGAAACGATGGCGGGGCAGACGCATCATCTTCACCGACTGCTCGGCTTCTTTGATCTGCGGTTGCGCCGTGCCCCGCCGGAAGGTCGGGTCTTGCGCGAGGCGTTCCGAGTCGTTCATGTCTTCGTATCCGGCCAAACGGCTTTAGATCGACTGCCATGTCAGGTCAACGACGGGCAACGGAGTGTCCTTCCCCCGAGAGTCGGTCCAGCGTTGCTCGGTGAGTTTGCTGAGTCCCAAATGTTCACCCAACTCCCGCACCAGAATCAGGTCACCATCGGAAGCGACCCGCGATCCATGAAAATCGCCCTCCAAGGAAGCGTTGCAGGAGATCTGAAAAGGCTGGTTTGGTCTCTCATCCATCGGGAACAGACCGCTGTAGCATCTTCAGCATGTTGAAACCCACATAAACAAAGCTGCCGGAACTCAGCAAAGATCCCGTAGCCGGGACTCATTTCGGAAATCCGGGCTAAGCCTACAGTACTGCCTCTGGTCACTACCCAGATCACCCCTATGAATACCAGCCTGCCCAAAATAATTGCATCATGGCGCATACTCCTATGCCAATCGGTTCTCCGCTTGCTTTCCAGAGGCGGGCAAACACTTCCTCAGGACTTTTTCAAAGGCATGAATGATGTCTTCTCCGTCCGGAGCGGTCAGGCAGGAGGGAATGGCAATGATAATGCTGCGCTCAAACAGGCTGTCAGCCGTTGGGCAAGTTCCGCGTTCGTAGCTGGGGTGCGACTCCGAGTTTTCAGCCAGGTTCCACGGAAACCCATGGGCATCCACGCTGGCGCGTTTCAGCAGGC